>Ga0209134_10000335_pt1 | contig 12393 bp, 8 predicted proteins | sample LauGreSp1BDMLBSN_2_FD_187566 | JGI IMG/M metagenome (GOLD analysis project Ga0209134, IMG submission 187566) | Freshwater lake microbial communities from Lake Michigan, USA - Sp13.BD.MLB.SN (SPAdes) (version 2) | ecosystem: Environmental > Aquatic > Freshwater > Lake | place: Lake Michigan, USA... | reverse complement strand
GAGGAACAATCTCCCTACCCCTATCTTCCGCTCCGGATTTCCCTACTGTGACGACCGCCGACGACTACGTCATCCAATTCATACAGGACAAGGGACTGGTGTCTCCTGCCGACGTGACCGAGGCCCGGGCCTCCATCGAGCCCATCCCGGATGGCCAGAATGCGGACACCCTGACTATTTCCAAACTGGTCGAAACGGGTAAGGTCGCTTGGCCCAAGATCACGGCTGCCCTCAGCCTGGAGTTTGACATGGAACTCGTGGACGTCGCGATGGTCACGCCCTCCGACGACATCCTGAAACTCATCAGCCGCGAGCAGGCCGAGAAGCATAATATCCTGCCGCTGCAGATGGACGGCACCGAGCTGCTCATGGCCATCTCGGACCCGCTCGACACCGAGACCATCGATTCCATCTCGCGCGTGCTCAAGCTCGCGATCAACCCGAAGCTCGCTCCTCCGGACGCGCTTAAGGAAGCTATTTCGCGTTGCTATAATGGGGGGCAAATCGGTGGTTCGGCCTCTTATTCCGACATCCTGGGCAAGGGTGGCGATGACGGCTTAGCCGTCGAGCTCCCGCAAGGCGGTGACGTCAAGGAAGACGACGCGCCGATCATCCGTTACGTCAACTCACTCATCGTCGACGCCATCCGTCGCAAGGCGTCGGACATCCACCTCGAGCCTCTGGAGAAGCGTTTCCGCGTCCGTTTCCGGGTCGACGGTGTGTTGCAAGAGATGAAGGGCCCGCCCAAGCGCCTGCAGCCTTCGATCATCTCCCGCCTCAAGCTCATGGCGGAAGTCTCGCTCGCCGAGAAGCGGATCCCGCAGGACGGTCGTATTCAGGCCCGTACTGGCGGCCGTGAAATCGACTTGCGCGTCTCGGTCCTCCCGACCGTCTACGGCGAATCGATTGTCATGCGAATCCTCGACAAGGAGGGCCTCAAGCTTGGCCTCCCTGAGCTTGGCTTCTTCGCGGACGACCAAGCCAAGTTCCAGGGGCTAATTTCCGGCTCCGACGGCGTCTTCCTCGTCACCGGTCCGACCGGTTCGGGTAAGTCCACCACGCTTTATTCGGCGCTGAATTATATCAATAAGCCCGACCGTAAGATCATCACCGTCGAGGATCCCGTGGAGTACCAGATGGCCGGCATCAACCAGGTGCAGGTGAAGCGCGACGTCGGTATGACTTTCGCCGCCGCCCTTCGCGCGATGCTTCGTCAGGCCCCGAACATCGTGATGATCGGTGAAATTCGAGATCTCGAGACCGCGGAAATCGCGATCAATGCGGCCCTCACGGGCCACATGGTGTTCTCGACCCTCCACACCAACGACTCCGTCAGCTCCGTTACCCGACTCGTTGACATCGGAGTTAAGCCCTTCCTTGTCTCCGCCGCCTTGCGTGGCGCGCTCGCGCAACGACTCGTGCGCCGTAACTGCCAGGCCTGCGCAGCCCCCTACAAACCGACCTCCAAGGAACTCTACTCCATCGGCATGTCCGAGCAGGATCTCGCCAGCGCCACGCCCATGAAGGGTCCAGGCTGCCCGAAGTGCGGCGAGCGCGGGTACAAGGGACGTCGCGGTGTCTTCGAGCAATTCGTCATCACCGAAGAGATTCAAGAAATGATTTACGGCGGCTCCAACCTCGTCCAGCTCCGCCGCAAGGCTCGCGAGGCTGGCATGCGCACCATGCGCGAGGACGGCCAGCGCAAGGTCGCCTCGGGTATGACCACCATCGAGGAAGTGCTCGGTGCCACCGTCGCGGACGACGTAATCTAAGAGCATGGCCTACGAGATGAATCAGTTGTTGGAGGCCATGATCGAGAATGGCGCTTCGGACCTGCACATCCGCGTGGGTCGTTCCCCCAGCCTGCGCGTCAACGGCGATATCGTTTCCATCGATGGTCCAGCCCTCACGGAGGCCGAAGCCAAGTCCATGGTCATGGCCATCGTGCCGCCCGTCCATATCGCCCGGCTTGATGCGGATGGTGGCTGCGATTTCGCCTTCTCCTTCCGCGACAAGACGCGACTGCGCGTCAACGCATTCCGCGGCCTCGGCGGCCATGGCATGGTGTTACGCCTGCTGCCGTCGGCCATGTTCACCCTCGAGCAGCTACGTCTGCCGCCCGTCATCAAGGACTTACTCAAGCGCGCCCGTGGCTTGGTGCTCGTCACTGGCCCAACCGGCTCCGGTAAATCCACCACGCTCGCCTCGATGATCAATTGGATCAACGAGAACGAACAGGGGCATATTATCACGATCGAAGACCCGATTGAGTACACCCACACGCATAAGAACTGCCTAATCACGCAGCGTGAAGTCGGCGTCGACCTACCTTCCTTCGCTGAAGGGATGCGTTCCGCGCTCCGTCAGGATCCGGACGTCATCCTCATCGGTGAGATGCGTGACCTCGAGACCATCGAGGCCGCCGTCACCGCCGCGGAGACCGGTCACCTCGTCCTCGGTACGCTCCATACCTCTGGCGCCACGCGCACAATCGACCGTATCATCGACGCGTTCCCGGCGAGCGCTCGCGACCAGATTCGCGCCCAGCTTGCCACCTCGCTCAGTGCGGTCATCTCGCAGTGCCTGTTGCACACGACCGACAATAAGCGCGCCGCGGCGTTCGAAATCATGATTCGCACGGACGCCATCGGGGCGAAGATCCGCGACGGCAAGACCTACCAGTTACTCAGCGACATCGAGACCGGTGGCGCCCGCGGTATGCGCACGATCGACAGCGATTTGCTCGCCCTTTTCTTCCAAGGCACCGTGTCCGAGGAGGAAGTCTTCAATTACTGCCAGAACCCCGAAGCCATGCGCGAGCGCATGCGCGGTGGGGCAGCGGCACGCTAAAACCCCACCCAACCCCTTTCCCTCTCCCTTCCCATGTTCGACGACCATAGTGACGTGATCCGTGATATCGCCCTCGAGGCCGGCCTCGTGACGCCAGCCCAGGCCGAGGAGATCTGGGAGTCTCACGCGACCACCGGAAAGTCTTTTAGCGACAGCCTCGTTGACGCCGGCCTGGCCGACCGTCCCACCATCCTGCAGGCCATCGCCGACCATCTTCAGGTCCAATTCTATTCTGCGGTGCCGTCTGATCCAGGCGAGCCCCTGACGAAGCTGCTCAAGGCTGCCCAGGCCCATAAGTACGTCGTGCTGCCCGTCTCTGACGAAGCCGGCAAGTTGACGCTGCTTGCGAAGGACCCTTTCAACTCGTCCGTCATCAGCGAGCTGAGCTTCATCTTGCAGAAGGATATCGAACTGGCCGTGGCTGACCCGGCGCAGGTCGAAGCCGCCGTCACGAACGTCTACGGCGAAGCCACTTCCTCCTCGATGGAAGACTTGCTCGGCGAATTCGGCGAGGTGGACACTACCGCCGTCACCGATGAGGACGTCACCAAGCAGGCCAGCCAGGCTCCGATTATTCGTTTCGTTGATCTCGTCCTCCAGGAAGGCGTCAAGGCCAAGGCGTCGGACATCCACTTCGAGCCGTTTGAGCACGAGTTCCGGATTCGTCTCCGTATCGACGGCTCGCTTTACGAAATGGCGCCTCCGCCCAAGAACCTTGCCTCGGCCGTCATCGCCCGCGTCAAGGTCCTCTCTTCGCTTAACATCGCCGAGCGCCGCGTGCCGCAGGACGGACGCATCAAGACCACCATCAGCGGTCGTCAGATTGACCTTCGTGTTTCGACTCTCCCGACGCAGTTCGGCGAGTCCGTGGTGCTGCGAATCTTGGACAAGACCGTTGTCAATCTGAGCCTCGAAGCCCTGTCGATGCAGGATGACATCAAGGAAGGAATCCGCGCGATGGTCGGCCGTCCGAACGGCATCTTCATCGTCACTGGCCCGACCGGTTCCGGCAAGACGACCACACTTTACTCAGCGCTCCGCGAGGTGAACACCGAGGACGTCAAGATCCTGACCGCCGAAGACCCGGTCGAATACGAAGTCGAAGGCATCATGCAGGTGCCCATCAACCACCAGGTCGGCCTGACCTTCGCCGCCGCGCTCCGTTCCTTCCTCCGACAGGACCCGGATACCATCATGGTCGGTGAAATCCGAGATCTCGAGACCGCCCAGATCGCCGTGCAGGCCTCGCTGACTGGCCACGTCGTGCTTTCCACGCTCCACACTAACGACGCCCCTGGCGCCGTCACTCGACTCATCGATATGGGCCTGGAGCCGTTCCTTATCTCAGCCTCCCTTGAAGGCGTGCTCGCCCAGCGTCTCCTCCGTCGCGTTTGCAAGACCTGCCGCACCGCCTATGAGCCGGATAAGGACGTCATCAACATGCTCGATGTCGATGCGCTCGAGATCTCCAACAAGCAGTTCTATTACGGCAAGGGTTGCGCAGACTGCAACCGCTCCGGTTACAAAGGCCGCCAGGGCCTCTTTGAACTGATGACGATCAATGACCAGCTCCGGGCGCTCATCACCCAGAGGTCCCCGACGCTGGTCCTCAAGCAGAAGGCAATCGAGTCGGGGATGCGTCCGCTCCGTGAAGACGGCCTGCGCTGCATCTTCGATGGCCATACCTCCATCGAGGAAGTCCTCAAGTACACCTAACTTTCACAACACCCCCACACTCCCATGCCCGAATACAAGTACACCGCCATCGATCGTAACGGGGCGCAGACCTCCGGTAAAATTGAGGCCGTTAACGACGAGCAGGCCCGCCAGAAACTCATGGCGAAGGGCCTGATGGTCACCACGCTCGCCAACGACGGTGGCTCAGCTAAGCCCGCCGCCGCTCCGGTGGTCGCGGCCAAAGGAGGCTTTTCGTTCGGAGCCAAGGTCAGTCAGAATGATGTCACGGTGATGACGCGCCAGCTGGCCACGCTCATCGTCGCCGGCTTGCCGTTGCTCCGCGCCCTTGAACTGATTACCAAGCAGGAACGCAATCCGGCCTTCAAGGTCATCCTCGCTAACGTTGTCGATAGCGTCTCCCAGGGTAATAATCTTTCAGAAGCCCTTCAGGCGCACCCGAAGGTCTTCGACAAGCTCTTCGTGAACATGGTTCGCGCCGGTGAAGCGGGTGGCGTGCTCGATAAGGTCCTCGATCGTCTCGCGAAGTTCCGCGAAAAAGCCGAACGCATCCAAAAGAAGGTCAAGGCCGCGATGGTCTACCCGGGCGTCGTTATGTCCGTGGCCATTATCATCGTCTACATCCTGATGGTGAAGGTCGTCCCTTCCTTCCAGAAGTTGCTCGATGGCCAGAAGACCCAGATGCCTCCGCTGACGGAGTTCGTCATCGGCATCTCCAAGCTGCTGACGGTCTACTGGTGGGCCACCCCGATTCTCATCTTTGGTATCTACTTCGGTCTGAAGAGCTGGTTGGCGACGGAGAAGGGTAAGGAACTCTTTGACCGCATCATCTTCCGGCTACCTAAAGTCGGAACCTTTGTGCAGATTGTCTCGGTTTCGCGCTTCGCCCGAACGTTTGGTACGCTCATGGCGTCCGGCGTGCCGATTCTGCAATCCATCACCATCACCCGCGATACGCTCGACAATGTCGTCATCGCGAAGTCCTTGGAGCGCGTGCATGACCGCGTCCGTGACGGCGAGCCCCTCTCCGTGCCGCTCGAGCAGTCCGGCGTCTTCCCGCAGATGGTCACTTCGATGATCCAGGTCGGTGAAGAGACCGGTCAGCTGCCCGAGATGCTTAACCGCGTCGCCGATATCTATGACGAAGAAGTGGACAATGCCGTGAGCGCGCTGACCTCGATTATCGAGCCGGTGCTCATCGTCTTCCTTGCCGTCGTCGTTGGCGCCATCGTGCTCGCGATGTTCCTCCCGCTGATCGCGCTCATCACCAAGATGACCGGCGGCGGCTGAGCCGTCCCGCGTAGAGACGACGAAGCCCGATCCGCAAGGAGCCGGGCTTTTTGTGTCTACTAGGGCAGGGGAGTGATTCCCCCAAAAAGGAGGCGGCTTGCATACCCCTATGCAAGCCGCCTGTTTTTTACTGCTTTATCTTACTTACCCCATTGTCCCGTAGGACAAATTTAATACCTGATACCGTGCAATTAATTCCGGCTGGTTCAAGTCTATTCCGAATCTTTGTGGTCACTCTTTTAAGTGACTGCCCTTCAAGGGCTTAAAATTGGGTGCAGGGGTAGGATTTGAACCTACGACCTTCAGGTTATGAGCCTGACGAGCTAACCGGGCTGCTCCACCCTGCAATAAGTGGGAGGCGAAGGAGAAAGCGGCCTGGGCCCAGCCGCAAGCCATTTCTTATGCGAGTTCGAGCTAGGGCCTAATGGCAAAAAGGGTTGAAGCAGGCGGGGCCGGGTAGATGATTAATTACCCCCTTCTCGCGATGACTGAAGAAACTCCCACGCCCCCTCCCGGCGACGTCCCTCCGGCTGACCAGATTAAGGTCGATGCGGATTCCATCGTATCGAAACGCCGGAAGCTCAACCTCTGGCAGCGCATCGGTGCCAGCGGTCTTTCCGTCTCCCTCGCGATCCACATCCTGCTGGTCTTTGTCGCGGCGGCTTTTGTCGTCTCCACAGTCACCGACAACGCTAAGAAGGATCCCAACACCTTCGCCACGGGCGCCGGCGGCGGTTCTGGCGGCGAGCGCGTGAAGAGCACCGAGCGCAAGGTCAAACCCAAGAACGTCAAGTCCCTCGCCAAGACGACCACGCGCATCACTTCTAAGAGTGCCTCAGCCTCAATCGCGCTCCCCGACATGCCGAACTCCGCTTCGGCTTCCTCGATGATCTCGGGTGCCATGGCGGGCGGCTCCTCCAAAGGTTTCGGCGGCGGCTCTGGCGGTGGCATCGGCAGCGGCAAAGGTATGGGCTCCGGCGGCGGCAAGAACTTCGTCGCCCGTCCGGTCATGGGCGCGAACATCTTCTCGCAGCGCCTAGCGGTCTATTTCGACGCCTCGGCCTCGATGCTCCCTTATCTCGATCGCGTCGAAGCGGAAATCCGCGACAAGTTCCCGGACGCCGACGTATTCCTCAGCAATGGCGTGTTTGTCGACGTGAATGACAACGAAATCGTTGGGGGCGATAAATTCAAGGGTACTCCGTTCCTGAATCGTCCGACCGGCAACGGTTCCAAGAAGAACGCCAAGGGTGAACTCGTTCCGACCGAGACCAATGTAAACAAGCTGACTCCCGCCGGGCGAAATATCTACAAGAAGTATGCCGCCAACTTCAAGACGGGCTCCGTCGGCGGTTGGATTGATATCCTCAAGGACGAACGGGCTTACGACGCGCTGATCATCTTCTCTGACTTCCAGGACGGCGTCCGCCAAATCCGCACCAAGGCCATCGGCAACGTATCAGCCTACAAGCCCGACAAGGGCATGCGCGCCGACCCGCCCGTCGTCTTCTCCGATCGCACCAATCAGGGCGGCGGCTTTGCCCGTTCGGTCACCCTCATCGCCAGCGGCGGTGCCTCCGGCCAGCCGGTCGTGCAGTGTAAGGAAACCACGGGTCTGATCGTCGGCATGGTTGCCCTCGGCTCGGGTATCCCCCAGGGAACGACCGTCATCGAGATTAAGGACAACGTTAGCTTCACCCTCAGCAAACCCCTTACCGCTGCCCCCTCCGGCCGCGTCGTCTGTAATAACGGCGGAGACAAGCGCTTCCCCGAAGAGAAGAAGTGGGAAGACGAGTGGGAAAAGGCCTTCGCTGGTGCCCGCGAGAATAAGGGACCTCGCCTCTACCTTATCAGCACCTCCCGTGCCTACGGCAACAAGCCTGGGACCATCCTGCAGCGCTGCGTTTCCGCTTCCGATGGTAGCGCCATCATGGTCAAGTTCGGTAACGCCAAGAAAGGCACCAACACCATCAACGACCTGCATAACTACGACGACCTCTACGTCGGCATGCCCGTGAGCGGCCGCGGTATCCCCGAAGGCGTCACCCTTGTGGCGATGCCGACCTTCAAGGAGATCCTTGACCCCGAGGATCCCGAGAAGAAGCGCAAGAAGCGCGTCGTCGACAAGCAACTCACCATTTCTGCCCCGGTGCTCGAAGATTCTACCAATGCGGTCTTCGCTTTCACTCCGCTAATCCAAGCCGTCGGCACGCTCGCCAAGGCCTCGAAGACCATCGAAGACGTTTCCGGATCGATTGACCTCAAGCCAGGTATGATCGTCGTCGACGGTCGCTTCCCGGCCGCTACCAAGGTGATTTCCGTGACTCCGAACAAGGCCGCCGTTGGTTTCTTTACGGTCGAGATGTCGGCACCCTCTAACACCGCCGCGGCCAACGCGGTCCTGCGTTTCCGTCCGGCCGCTTCGACCACGGGCAATGCCCGCAGCGCCGCTCCTACTCGTTAAGAACTGCTGCATCGGTTTAAAAGGCGAAGCCATCTGGCTTCGCCTTTTTTGTGCTTAGGGCAAAGTCCCCACGCGACAAAAACAAAATATGATTCCAAGTTTCCGCTCCCGCTCGCATCATTGAGTCAACCCCACCGATGAACCCTTCCAAGATTTTCGCGATTATCGGCCTAGCTCTGCTGACCGCCTTCGCCCATGCGGCCAAGTCCGGCGGTGTAACGGGCGGCGGTGAAGATGTGGCTCCGCGTATCGCGGTCTACCTGGATTGCTCCAGCTCGATGGTGCCTTACCTTGAAGCCGTCGAGGCGGAGGTTCGGAAGCAGTTCCCTGATGCTGATGTCTTCAAGGTGCCCGCCATCAAGGTCTGGGTCGATGGCGCCATTGTCCGCGGCGGTGCGACATCCGTGCTGCCGCATAAGCCCGCGGCTGCTGGACCGAGGGTCAGCTTAGATACGAGCCGCCTCAGCCCGACGGGTAAGGCGATCCTGGCCCGCTACGCTGGCAATTTTGAAACTGGCTCCGTCGGCGCTTGGGTCGACATCCTGCGCACCGAGAAGCGCTACGACGCGTTGGTGATTTTCTCCGACTTCAACGACCAGGTCCTGCAGGTGCGACTGAGCAAACCTCCCGTGCAGACTTACGTCGACGATGCCGGCCAGCGTCTCTTGCCCGAAGCAGAGATCAAGGATGACCGTACCGTCACCGAGAAGGCGTGGGAAGATGCCTGGGTCGGTTCATTCGATCTCGCTAATGCTGGCAAGGCGCCCGTGCTCTATCTTTTCTCCACGCGTAATCCGGCCAGCCGAATCCTCCAGAAATCGGCCGACGTCTCGGGCGGAAAATTCACGCTCATCGATTGGCTTCGTCCCGACGGCCCGCCTAAGCCCGCGAACTAAGGTCTGTCCCTAGGGGGAATCAGCGGGCGGGCGGGAGGGAATCTCCGTGCGTCCGCTTGCTTGATGCGGGCCATGGGTTCGTAGCCTCGTCGGCATGAATCATCCCGAGCCTTCCGTGGTCGGCCCTCCGCGCACTTCGGTCCGTTCTTGGCGCGGGCTCCTGCTCTCGTTGGGGATGCATGGGTTGCTCGTGGTTGTCGCTTGTTGGGTCGTGTTCCACGAGCCAGCGCCTCCACCGAAGCGGGAGTTCACGGCGCATGCGGTGGCTGGGGGTAAGTCGGGCGGCCCTTCGAAGATGCACCCGATTAGCCGCAAGCCCAAGGTGATCATACCGCAGAAGCGGCTCACTTCGAAGTCCGCCAGTGCGACCTTGGCGTTACCACCGATGAAGCCGATGACGCCGGACTTGGGTTTGGCCGGACTTTCCGGCGGGCAAGGGAAGGGCGGCTTCGGGCGCGGGCTCGGCTCCTTCGGCGGTAATGGCCTTGGCGCCGGCTTGGGTAATCGCGCGGGTTTCGTGGGTCGTCCGGTGATGGGCGCCTTCATCCGCGCGAAGCGTGTCGCGGTCTATCTGGATTGCTCGGGCTCGATGCGTTCATACCTGCCACGAGTTGAGGCCGAAATCCGGAAGCAGTTTCCCGATGCGGATGTCTTTCGTTTCGATGGTGCCCGGGTGGTGGGTTTGGGGGACATGGTCGTCTTCGGCCGACGGTTCCACGGTAACGCCCCGCGTCTACGCGAAGGCCCGACACAGACCGCACTTGAGACGCTGACGCCGAACGGGCGTTCCGTGCAGGCCAAGGTCCGAACGGCGTGCGAGAAGGGCTCGTTGGGCGCGTGGATGGATCGCCTGCTGGCGGAGTCGTATGACGCCTTGGTGGTCTTCTCTGATTTCCAGGACGGCGTCAGGCTCTATGAAACGAAGAAAGGCGAACCGAAGATGGTCTATTCGGATAGTTCCTATCACAAGGTCGGTGGCGTCCAGAAAGGACACACCCGTTGGCAACGGGAGTGGTTGGAGGCCTTCGCCAAGGCCCCGAACGGGGCCGGCCCGCGGCTTTATCTCTTTACCGTCCAGCAGGAGCCGCAGGTTTTCCTCCAGGCCTGCGTGGCGGCCTCCGGCGGTGCCTCGATATCGGTATCCTGGTTGAAGAAAGGTGGGCGCAAGGCGTCGCCTTGACGGTTGCACCCTTCGGCGGGACGGCTTGGATAGGCGCATGGCTCCTTTCACGGTAGATCACCGCGCCAATTTCTCCGACACCGATGCCGCCGGCATCGTACATTTCTCGACGGTCTTCTTCTGGGTCGAAGCGACCGAGGAGGCTCTCTTCCGTCATCTCAAGCTGCCGTTCCTCCGCACCGAAGGCGCGAAGCTGACCGGCTTTCCTCGCGTGCGCGTGGAATGTGATTTCCTTTCGCCGATCTACCGCGAGGACGTCGTTACCGTATCTCTCACGCCGATCGAGATCGGCGACAAGAAACTCGTCTGGGGCTTCGAAGCCAAGGTCGGCGAACGCGCCGTGGCCAAGGGTGCCCTGACGACCGTCTACGCCTGGCGTGAAGCCCAGGGACCGATGTCCGCTGCGCTCGTGCCGCTCGACATCAAGACGGCGCTGCAAAAGCATTTCGGCGTGTGATGGCGGACGCGGCGAACCAGTCGGGCAGGGTCTCCCGTGCCGTCATAGTCGTCGCCGTCCTCGCCGCCTTGCTCTGGTCCGCGCTGAGTTTCGTGCCTCCGGGACCTTTGCATGCGGACGAAGCAGTCCAATGGTCCCTGGCCAAGCAACTCTCCGAGGGCACGCCCTATAGCGCTCATCAGGACAAGTTCCACGGGCCGACGCTGGCCACTGTCCTACTCATCTCCGCCAAACTGACGGGAACCGCGCCGGCGGATATGTCCGAGCATTATCTCCGCAGCGTCGTCTCGATCTTCCTCGGCCTTATGGCGGCCGCGGCCCTCATCCTGCCAGGGGTCGGTCGGTCGGCCCGTTACGCTACCGCAGGCTTCCTGGTCCTGACGGGCGGTTGCACCCCGTTCGGCTATTACTTCGTCCAAGAGATGCTCTTGGTGACGGGCTTTGTCTGGGGCGTCGCCCTGTGGATGCGCGCCGAAGGGTCGCCGCCGGATTCCCGTTGGTGGATGCTCTCTGGCGCGGCTTTCGGTTTCGCCCTCGCCTGCAAGGTCACCGCGGCGGCCTATCTGTTCCTATTGATCGCGGCTTTATTGGTGTTGCGCCGGTTTGTGCCCGACCGGCGCTGGCTGCGGTTCAGTTTCGGCCTGGTCGCTTCTTGGGCCTGTTTCCAGTCTGTTGGCTTCACGGATCTCCCCGGCCTGCAGACTTGGTGGATGCAACTCGCGCGGGCGCTCGGCGTCGCGAGCGGTCATTCCGAAGACACCTTACTCGCCGCCAGTCTCGCGCCGTGGGGTTGGGCCGCGGCTTGGTTGGCGGTTTTCGCGCTAGCTCGCTCTGGGCTTTCGCGGGTTGGTTGGCGGAGCCGGCATGAGGCGGACCTACCGTGCCTGGTCGCCGTCCTGGTCTTCCTGTTTCACCTCGCGCTGCCCTATAAGACGCCGTGGCTCCTGCTGTTGGTCTTTTCGCTGCCCCTGACGCTCGCTTTGCCCTATCTCCTTGTCGGCCGAACTGTACGGGCGCTGGTCCTTACCCCCGCCTTGGTGACGGTCGCTCTGATAGCCCAGTCGTCGCTGTCTTCCCATTCGCAGACAATCTCGGAAACCGTTCACTTCCAGAAAAAGGTCGCGAACCTAGCCAAGGCCTACGGGGGCAAATTCTACATCGCCGTGGAAGGGGGTCATTATTGGCCTCTCCCCTATTATCTTCGGGCGCATCAGGTCGGCTACGGCGACTTCCCGCAGGCCGCGAAAGCGCCCCTTCGCCTCATCCCCGCTCATGATGCCAGCGAGCCGGTGGTTCCGGGTTATGTGGTCTCAAGCCTTACCCTCCGCACCGGCGGCGATCGTTATTGGGTGCTGGTTGCCAAAGACTACGAAAGCGTTTTTATCAGTAAGTAAGCCATGGAAGACACCCCTATCATCCACAACTTCTCGCACGAGGCCTTCGGCTCCCGCTTCTGGGTCCGCATCGCCGCGGAGGACGGCGTCTACGCCCGCAATGCCGCCGAAGCCTTATTCCAGCATCTCGACGACCTCGATTTCCAGACCGACCGTCGCCACGACAG
>Ga0209134_10000334_pt1 | contig 12427 bp, 26 predicted proteins | sample LauGreSp1BDMLBSN_2_FD_187566 | JGI IMG/M metagenome (GOLD analysis project Ga0209134, IMG submission 187566) | Freshwater lake microbial communities from Lake Michigan, USA - Sp13.BD.MLB.SN (SPAdes) (version 2) | ecosystem: Environmental > Aquatic > Freshwater > Lake | place: Lake Michigan, USA... | reverse complement strand
TAACCACAACAGGTACAAGTGGTTCATCTACTTTAGTAGGTTCAACTTTAAACATACCTAATTACACAACCGATATAAGTGGGCTTGTTCCTTACACGGGTGCAACTGCAAACGTTGATTTAGGAACACATAAATTAACTGCATCGGATTTAGTTGTAAACCACGCAAGTGGCTCGGGTGTTGCTGCTTCAATTACAAAAGGTGGTAGTGGTGAAGCTTTAACAGTACTTAAAACTTCAGGAAGTGGAAACGCTGCAAGTATTTTAGGTGGTGTTACTTTGTTAGACGAATTGCATTTAAATACTGATTTAGCGGATGCCTATATTGCAAGTGCGGCAACTTGGAACGCAAAACAAAACGCTTTAACATTTAGCAGTCCTTTGGTTAATACAAGTGGCACAATTTCAATACCTGCTGCAAGTGGTTCAGTAAACGGATATTTATCTTCTTCAGATTGGACTACATTTAATAATAAAGTTGAATCAGTAGCCGCAAGTTTGCCTTTAGGTTCAACGGGTGGAAAAGCGCCTGTTATTTCTATAACACAAGCAAGTACAAGTTCAAACGGATATTTAAGTTCAACTGATTGGAATACTTTTAACGGAAAACAAAACGCTTTAACAAATCCAATTACAGGAACAGGTACTACTAATTACATTCCTAAATTTACAGGATCAACTGCTTTAGGTAATTCTTTAATTTTTGAAAATGGATATAATATAGGAGTAGGTACTGCCGCTCCTAATTATTCATCAACTAATAGACGAGTTTTAGATATCAACGGAGCTACTCAATCAATGTTAGCTTTAAGCGTTGGCGGTGTTGGTAAGTCTTTCTTATTTTATACAGGAACTGATTTATTACTTTCAAATGAATCAAATGGAGCTATTAAATTAAATACAAATGGTAGCCAAAAGGTAGTAATTGAGGCGGGCGGCAACGTTGGAATCGGTACAACAAGTCCGAGTTCAAAATTAGATGTTACAGATACAAGTGCAGGTAGTGTTGTAAACAATATTACAGTTCAAAATTCAAGCAATACGGCTTCTACTGAAGCGGGAATATTTTTTGCTCCTACTACAGCAACGGGTAATATTAGAGGTGCAAGAATAACAGGTATTCAAGAAGATGGAAACAATGCTATTGGGTTAAAATTTTATACAGGATTAGGTGCTACTATTTCTGAAAAAATGCGTATCACTTCAGGGGGGAATGTAGGAATTGGAATAACCAACCCAACAAGAACTTTGCAAGTTGTAGGTACACAAATATCACAAAAAGAGTCATTTAGTCCAAATGAATTTTTAATTGGTCAATTTGATAGTGCGGGAAATGCTTCAGTAAATAACATTGCAAACGCTAATTTATATTTCCATACGAATAACCAAAGGGCAATGACTATTTTGGCTAATTTAAACGTAGGGCTTGGAGTTAATACACCTACTGAAAAGTTAGTTGTTGGTGGCTCAAGTGGTGGTGTATCAACACCAACTGCTATAAGATTAGATGATACTTATAGAACAGGTGGTGCAGCTTTTGATGCTTTAAAACTTTATCTTTATAAGTCGTCAACTGAAACTTATGGACTTGGTCTTGGTGACGTAGCTGATTTACAATATTGGGCAGGTACAACTTCAACGGGTACACATCGTTTTTTTACAAGTCAGACCGAACGTATGCGTATTACTTCAGGTGGGGCTGTATGTATTGGTACTACATCAAGTTCAGGAAAACTTAATTGTTCAGGTGATTTATTTCTTACAACAACAGGAAGAGCAATTGTATTTAATTCAGATGCAAGTTATGCAACACAAATGTATGAAACTTCAGGTAGTTTAAATTTACAAACAGGTAGTTCTACAAGATTAACTATCACTTCAAGCGGCAACGTTGGAATTGGAACAACAAGTCCTTCATTTCAATTACAATTGTCAAATGATTCAGCAGCTAAACCGGGTTCTCCATTATGGACAGTATCTTCTGATATTAGAATAAAAGAAAATGTAAGACCTTATACAGATGGTTTAGAAAAGTTAATGCAAGTAAATCCCGTTTACTATGATTATAATGGTAAAGCAGGTTTTTCAATAACTAAAGATAACGTAGGTATAATTGCTCAAGAAATGCAAAAAGTATTACCTAATACTATAAAGACATTTAAAGCTAAACTTAACGATGATGATGAGGAAGAAACAGAACTATTAAGTTTTAATGCAAATGAAATTATATACGTTCTTATAAATTCGGTAAAAGAACTAAAAGCAGAAATAGAAATTTTAAAAAACAAATAATATGACAGAATTTAAATGGATAATTTCAGCAATGGAATGTATCAAAAAAGATGGTAATTTACAAGACGTAGTAATTACAATTTATTGGCGATATGCTGCAGAAAAAGATGGTGTTTATACAGATATGTACGGAGCTAATTCGATGCCTTTGCCAACAGGTGAGGATTTTACACCTTATGAAGAACTAACTAAAGAGCAAGTTTGTGGATGGTTAGAAGCTACATTAGATGTACCTGCAATGGAAGAAAATTTAGACAAGCAATTGGACTTGCTAATTAACCCTGTTAACGTAACATTACAACCCCCGTTTAGCAACTAAAAACAAAAGTAACTTTATGTTATTTTTAAGTAAATTAAATAAACAACAATTATGGAAACTAAACAAGCAATTGAAATTTTAGTACAAGTAGCACATTTGGCTCAAAAAGGTGGTTTATTACAATTACAAGATGCAGTAGCAGTTGCACAAGCTATTAATACATTAGCACCTAAAGAAGAAGTAATAGAAGAATAAGAATAAACATTTAAAATGAAATACATTAATTATTTTTTTGCTTCATTAATTTTATTATTTGTACCTATCTACGGTTTATTAATAGCCGTAGGTAGTGCAATAATTTTAGATACTTTTACAGGTATATTTAAAAGCATAAAACTTGAAGGATTACAATCAATAAGAAGTAGAAAATTAAGCAATGTAATTTCTAAAATGGCATTATACGAAATATGTATAATCTTTTTATTCTTAATTGACAAATTCGTTTTAAATGAGTTCATACACAAAGCTTTTGGTTTTGACTTTATGTTTACCAAGATTTGTGCTATACTATTAATTTTTGTTGAATTAGTATCTATTAAAGAAAACATAGAAGCAACTTTTAAAATTGATATTTGGCAGTTATTAAAAACAGCATTTAACAGGGCTAAAGAAATAAAAGCAGACTTCAATGAAATTAAGCGATAAAGGTTACGAGTTAATAAAACGTTTTGAAGGGTATAGTGACAGACCTTATAAATGCCCTGCAGGTATTTCTACAATTGGGTATGGTAATACATACTATCCAAACGGAACTAAAGTTAAAATTACAGACAAACAAATTACAAAAGAATACGCTAATGAAATATTAGCACACACTGCTGATGAATTTGCTGAAGATGTATTAAAACTTGTAAAGTCAAAAATAACTGTAAACCAACTAAACGCATTAACTTCTTTTGCGTATAATGTAGGTGTAGCTAATTTACAAAAATCTACTTTGTTAAAATTGGTTAACATCAATCCAAATGATGGTAATATAGCTAAAGAGTTTTTAAAGTGGAATAAAGCAAATGGTAAAGTTCTAAATGGTTTAACAAATAGACGCATTGCTGAATCAGCATTATACTTTACCAAATGAAAGTAATAGTATATATCATATGTGGTGCACTTTTTTTTAGTTGTGCTTCAAGAAAAGTAGATGTTTCTAAAACAGAAATAAAAAATAATACAGATTCTACAGCTATCACAAAAACAGATAGCACTTCAATTATAAACAAAAATGTTTATTTTACTGAAAATACTACAGAATTAGAAATTAAACCATTGAATGATAGTTTACCTATTGTAATAGATGGTACAAGTTATTTTAACGCTGTTTTAAAGTATAAAAAGCAAAACAAAGTATTAGTAGATACAAGTAAGATAATATTATCTAAAAAGGTATTGAAAAAAGTTTCCAGATCAAAGCAAGAAACTAAAAATATAAAAGAAAAGCACATAGATAAAAAAGTAAACAATTTTGTTTATTTATGGCTTCTACTTATTCCAATAGGAATGTATATTTATAGACAAATTAAAAATAAATTACTTTTATAATGGCTAAAAAACAAACTGAAGTATCTACTAAATTAGATGTTAAAATATCAAGACCTTGTGTACATTCAAAGTCTAAAACTTCTTCGCTTAAAAGCAGTAAAAACTACAAGAAAAAATACGCAGGTCAAGGTAGATAAGTTTGCACAACTCGCCTTGTTGTAATTCTTTGTTCTTGTTTACTTATTTATCTTGCGTTTAGAATCTTTTTTTGTTTTTGTCTTTTTATTTATTCTTTTAGTTAAATTCTAAATGCTTAAGTTTTGATAACAAGGCAAAGTTAGTTGTTTTTTTTGACATAGTAAATAGATAAAAACTCAAAGTTATTTACAAATTGTTAATATCTATTAAGTATATTTGAATATGGAAAAGAAACCTAAAAAACCTACACGCACTTCTATAGTTAAAAAGCTTGATACAGTATTTAGTATATATATAAGACGCAGATATGCGGTGAATGATATATCTAAATGTGTTACTTGTGGTAAAGAAGACCATTGGAAAAGTTTACAATGTGGACACTTTATGTCACGCAAACATATGTCTACAAGATGGAATGAAGATAATTGTCAAGTACAATGTGCAGGATGCAATGTATTCAGATATGGTGAGCAGTATATCTTTAGTCAATATCTTGGTGATAAACTATCTCAAGAACTATACATTAAATCAAAAGAAACTTGTAAATTTACCGATGTAGAATTGCAAGAACTAATTGAACACTACACACATCAAATAAGTCTTTTCTGATTTCTCTTTATAATTTGGTTAATGTTAAATTGGGCTACTTTAAACGGTAGCCCTTTTTTTGGCAAAAGTGTTAAAGTTTTGTTAAAATTAATTTTTATAGTTGCATATTCAAAAAGCAGTTATATATTTGCTTCATCAAACAATAACAAATAAATAGAAATTATGAAAGACCAATTTAAAACAGACACCATTAACTTTTGCATTCTAATCGGAATGATTGTAGTATCTTATTTTTTAGTAACTAACATTTTATTAAACGCATAATGAAAGATTTAATCGACTTTAACAGATTTCAAATAGAAGCACTCCAAGCAGAAATTTGTAAACTAAAACAGGAAAACAATTTACTATCTACTTATTGCTTTGAAGCATTAGAAGAAGGAATTACACAAGAGTATAAAACATTAATCAAGCAACAAATTTACCAATTAAAACAAAATTAAAGATGAAAGAGTTATCATTAAACGAAAAATTAAGTAGAATTCAAATTGAATTTAAAGCTAACAAGTCAAGATTCAATAGCTTTGGAAAATATAATTTCAGAAGTGCTGAAGATATTTTAGAAGGTTTAAAACCATTCAACGAAAAGTATGGTGTATCTTTTACCATTACAGAAAGATTAATAGATGTAAATTCAAATTTACCTATAATGGAATCTACTGCTACAGTATATGACAACAACGGAATTAACGAACTATCAGCTATTGCTATTGTAGGTGTAGACTTAAACCAAAAAGGAATGCAAGTACCGCAACAATTTGGTTCAGCAAGTTCTTATGCTAAAAAGTATGCATTGGGCAATCTATTGTTAATTGATGATACACAAGATGCTGATGCAGTTAACAAGCACGACAAAACAGAAGAAAAAAACCCTTGGGGAAAAGTAACAGGTGGTGTTAATAGTAAGGAATATGATACTGATGACAAAAAATGGCTAAACAAAAATACACCTGAATTTAGTAAATCAATTGAATATTTAAAAGGTGGTGGTAATATAGAAGCTATTGAAAAAAAGTATAAATTAGCCAAAACAGTTAAAGACGAATTACTAAAAGTTAAATAATTAAAACTGAATAGCTGACAACAGTAAAAAAAGGTAGGCAAAGTAAAAAATAAATATTATGAGTGCATTAATTAATGTAAGTTTAAGAGTAGACAAATTACCAAAAGAAAAATTTGTAGCAGGTAAAGATGGAGCAGTTTATTACAACTTCACTATTGGAATTAACGATGAAGCAAACCAATTCGGTCAAAATGTTTCTTTAACAGATTCACAAACTAAAGAAGAGCGTGAAGCTAAAAAAGCTAAAAACTATATCGGTAATGGAAATGTGGTATGGACTGATGGAAACATCGTAGCTATTAAGAAAGAACAACCTGCAACTGCTAAAGAAGTAGCTTCAGATTTGCCTTTCTAAATTAAATCAGGGGAGTAAATAAAATGCTCCCCTTTTTAAATCAAAAAACATTATGGAATTAGATAAAGATGCAGTACAACTTCTTATGGAGATGTACGAAGATGAATTGAGAATTGACCCAACACAAAAAATAGAACATCCTGAACCCGCTTTATCTTTAGGTACAAAAACATACGAAACAAAAGATGGTGTAAAAGAGTTTCCATTACCATTAGGAACATACGGAAACTTCAGCTTTGTACAAGCACCGCCTAAAAGCAAAAAGACATTCTTTATTTCACTTTTAAGTGCAGTATATATGAAAGGTAGACTTGATGCATTCGGTGGAGAATTACAAGGTTATAGCAACGGAAAACACCTGATACATTTCGATACAGAGCAAGGGAACTTCCACTCTCAAATGGTTTTTAGAAGACCTATTGATATGACCGAAATAGATACAAATAAATACCATACGTTTGCATTACGTCAATTAGGATTTAAAGAACGCATCCAATTTATAGAATGGTACTTGTATGAAAAGTTAGAAGGTAAAGATGTAGGTTTAGTAATTATAGATGGTGTAGCTGATTTATGTAGTGATGTAAACAATATTGAAGAATCAAATGCAGTAGTGCAGAAATTAATGAAGTGGTCAAAAGAATTGAATTGCCACATTATAACAGTTATTCATAGTAACTTTGGTTCAGATAAACCTACAGGACATTTAGGTTCATTTTTAGAAAAGAAAACAGAAACACAAATACAATTAGAACTTAATACAGTAAACAAAGACTTGGTAACTGTAAGCTGCAAAAGAAGTAGAAATGCATCGTTTGAAACATTTAGTTTTACTGTTAACAAATTTGGTCTACCACAGGTTGCAGGTGCTTTTTACGACCCACTTGCAGGAGTTTTTTAAATTGTTAATAACTTTTTAGTATATTTGAATATGATACAGATTAAAAATAACATTGAAGAGTTAAAATCTTCTACAACTAAAACAGGTTTATTGTTTTGCGACAATCCTGCTATTTTTTCTTTAATGCAGCAGTTTACATTAAAACTTGAGCAAATTGAAAAGTTAATGGAATTAGACAATGAAGAAAATTTTACTGAAGTTGCAAGTGCTGTAAAAGAAATGTATAATAGAGATACAAACCTTACTCATATTTATATTAATTTTCAGGTTAGAAAACAAGATAACGAGAAAAAAGTAGGTGTAATAGACGCAAAATTATATTTATGAAAACCTGTAGCAAATGTAAAATAGAAAAGTCTTTTGATGATTTTTCAAAAACTAAAAGATTAAAGGATGGTTTGCAAAAAGAATGTATTGATTGTGTAAATAAATATAATAAAGAATATTATATAAAAAATAAAACAAAAATAAATAAACAATCAAATGAATATAGAATTAATAATCTCGAAAAGCATTCAATTGTAAATAGAATTTATTATGAAAAAAATCGTAAAAAAATAATTAAAAATAATTATAATTACAAAAAAAATAGAATAAAAAAAGACCCTTTATTTAAATTAACCTGTAGAATAAGAACAAGAGTTTGGCAATCTATAAAAAATAATGGTTATACTAAACGTTCAAAAACATACAATATACTTGGGTGTACATATGAAGAATTTAAAATATATATAGAAAACCAATTTACTGAAGGTATGTCTTGGGAAAATCAAGGAAAGTGGCATTTAGACCATATTTACCCTGTATCACTTTCAAAATCAGAAGAAGAAATTATTAAGCTTAATCATTATACCAATTTTCAGCCTTTATGGGCAGAAGAAAATATCAGAAAAGGAAATAGATTAGATTATTAATTAAAACTTTAAATATGATTACAACTATTTTTATTATTGCTGCAGTAGTTTGGGTGCTGCTTATGACCGTTCAAAAATATGGTGGTGAATTGATTATTAGTCCAATAATTGGTTTTATGGCAGGTTGGCTGTATGATGCTGAAGTATTTGAAGACACAACAGAACACACGGTTCAGTTTTTATTTGGTATTGTATGCTTTACTATAATTTGGCAAACTAATGGATAACTCTTGGTTAGCTAAAGTAGCAGAATATCATCAAGATTGGATTAAAGTAGTTCAGTCATTTGGAGAATATGATTACGCACAAGATATTGTACAAGAAACATATATAGCACTTTATAAATATGCTGATGCAGATAAGTTAATTGATGAAAATGGAGAGGTTAGAAAAGGTTACGTTTATTTCACACTACGTTCTTTATTTTACCAATACTATAACAAAAAGAAAAAAGTAAACAAAGTAGATGTAGATGGGTGTTGGGAATTATTCGATGATTCAAACATAGAAGAACATAAAGCTTATAATGAAATATGTTTACTTATTGATGAAGAAATTAAAGATTGGAATTGGTACGATAGGAAACTATTTAAACTATATAGAGATACCGATTTAAGTATGCGTGATATTTCAAAAGAAACAGGTATAAGTTTAATATCAATATTCCATTCATTAAAGAATCATAAAGCTATTTTAAAAGAAAAGTTTATGAAAGATTATCAAGATTATATTACTAACGATTATAACTCAATTTACTAACTATGGCAAAAGCAAGAACAAAAGCACCATCAAAAGGATTAGGTGACACAATTGAAAAGATTACTGAAGCAACTGGAATTAAAGCAGCGGTAGAAGTATTCACAAAAGCAACAGGTATTGATTGCAAATGTGATGAAAGAAAAGCAATACTAAACAACTTGATACCTTATAGAAAAAAGGTTAATTGTTTAAACGAAGCAGACTACAATATGCTAACTGAATTCCTTAAACCAACAAAAGGAAGTTTAACACCAAATGAACAATGGACTATTTCAGCAATTTATGAAAGAGTTTTCAATGTAAAATTAGAGCATTCAAGTTGTAGTTCTTGTTGGAGAGATACGCTTTCTGATTTAAGAAAAGTTTATAACGAATACAAGGTTAATGATTAATTGGAATGAGGCTGACTTATTTGAGTTTTTACGCTCAAATGTATACCCTGATTTAGTTAAGTCAAAAAATCAGATGTCAAGGTGGGATTGTTATAGTCCCACTTCAGGACATCGCATAGAACTAAAATGCAGGAAACGACATTACCCAACACTATTACTGGAAAAGAAGAAATATACAGCAATGATAGAAGAATGTGAAAAGCATTTAGATATTCCAATTTATATAAATTCAACACCTGAAGGGGTATTTAGTTTCAACTTGCATAAGATAAACCCAACATTTGAAATAAATAATAAGAACCCTGCTACAACACAATTCTATAACAATAATAGAGTAGAAAAAGAAGTAGCATATTTAGAAATTAATGAAGCATTAAAACTATAAAGATTATGAACAACAACCCAATACAATTAGAATATTTAAAAAGCGTGTTACTATCACAGCTTCTATTAGAATGTAATGAAAATTTACGCTACACAAAGCAATATAATGGTGCTTTAAAGCATTTACTTAACAAAGTGATATTACACCTTGAAAGTACAGTATATGATGAATACAGAAAGATTTATAAAGCAGATGCAGAAATGACTACAAACATTCTAAACAGCATTGAAGATGTTATTATAAAATTAACCACTTCTGATCTGGATGAACTTGTAATGATTAATGCAGTTATTGAAAAGTATAAAGAAAACAAAGAATGGTTTTTAGAATATGGTCAAGCTGAATTTTTAAGAATAGATGGCTAAAAAGAAAATAGAAATCTATTCACCACATTACACACAAGTAAATGCAATGGTGTATTGTGTTAAAAGAAACGTTGCTTATTCATTAGAAGCAAACACTAACAAAAGATTCTACATAGTTAAATACATTCCAAGTGATTATAAGAATGTAATCTATTTGAAAGAGAATAACAAGAAGGTAGAGTTTAGCGAATTTGAAGCAACAAAAAAGATAATGGAATTATATATTAACCAAAGTAAATTATTATAAGATATGAAAGTAAAAGATACAATGTCACAATGGATTGAAGCACAAGTAAAAGATAGTGTAGTTCAATCAGTAATTAATAAATTTAAACAACGTAGTGAAGTAGGAATACAGAAATACAATACTACATTAGACCGTGAAGATTTAACAGATAAAGAATGGATAAACCACGCACAAGAAGAAGCAATGGATTTAATTTTGTATTTAGAAAAACTTAAAAGACTATGAAAGTAAAACAATCACCACTGCAAAGAATCCAAAGAGTAATGAAATTCAATTACAATAGAGGTTTAAATAGCGAAAGAGTTAATGCAGTATATAGAAAGATTATAAAACTAAAATTAGAGGGTAGCAATTAGCTATCCTTTTTTTTGTTAAAATTATGTTAATACTTGCAAGATGTAAATAAGTTGTTTACATTTGCTTAAACATTAAAACCAAACATTATGACAAAGCAAGAAATCAAAACAGAATTAGAAAATGTAATCTACGTTTTAGAAACATTAGAAAACGATTACGCAGCACTTAAACTAAAAGCAGTACTATCAGCTTTAGAAAACGACTGGATGCAATCAGCATACTTTACAAACGAAATAGATGTAATACTAAACCTTGACCAAGACAATGAATGAAGATGCAACAATAAAAATATTTAGCAAGATACAATCACTTGAGCGTGACTTGCAATGGATATACCACGAATACTTCAATGCACAATTAAATGATGACCAATTTATGGCAATGATAGATTCAACAGAAAGAGATATACAAACACACTATTATATTTACGACTTAATTATACAAGATGCAAGAAAAAATTAAAACATTCGACAACAAGATTTGGGACAAACAAGAATTATTAGATAATATGTACGATGATGACTTCTACTATGGTTATTTAGGAAAACAAGCATTATCATCTTCAAGTCTAAAAATGGTGCTTAAATCGCCTAAAACATATAAGTACGTTACAAAATACGGACAAGCAGAAACGCAGCCATTAAGAGACGGTAAACTATTCCACACACTTATACTTGAACCTAATAAGATAGATGACTTTACATTTGTAGATTGCAAAACTAAAGCAGCAAAAGAATATAAACTTGCAGTAGAAGAAAAACAAAACGTATATACTACAAATGAATTAAGAGACGCTGAAAGATTAGCAGATGCAATACTAAAGAACAATGAAGCTACAAGTTATTTTATGGGTGCAGAATTTGAAATACCTGAAGTATCTATGATAGATGGAATACCATTTAGAGCCAAAGCAGATATTTTAAGAGGCAATCAAATAATAGACTTAAAAACTACTACAGGACTAAATGAATTTAGATATTCAGCAGACAAATATAGTTATGACTTACAAGCTTATATGTATAAAGAAATGTTTGGAGTAGATGAATTTATATTTGTATGTATTGACAAAGGTAGTTTAGACATTGGAATCTTTGAATGTAGTGATGACTTCTACCAAAAAGGTAAAGACAAACTTGAACAAGGTATTGCTAACTACAAATACTTCTTTCAAAATGAAGCAGTAGATTTAAACCAGTATGTGTTACGTGGAATTCTATAATTAAATATATAAACAAAATGGAGAATCAAATAAAAGAACTAATCTTTAAAGAATTAAGAGTAGATATTACTGAACAAAGCAGGAAGCGAGAAATAATAGAAGCACGTGCATTATACTTCTACTTGGTAAAAAAACTATATAAGAAAAGAAGCTTACAATCTATAGCATCAGACTTTGAAATGAACCACGCTACAGTAGTACATTCATTAAAGAACTTTTCAGTATATGAAACATACAATCCAAAGATATTAGACTGCAAGAATTTAATATTAAAACTACTGGGTGGTGAAGTAGAACAAGAATTATCACAAGAAGACATATTTAAAAAGAAGCTGCACGATTTAGAAAAGCAATTGAATCAACCAAGATACGAATTCAAAATAATAGAAAACCTAAACAACCTATTAGAAGCTACTAAAGGAACAGAACAACACGAGTTAATTACTTTAAGATTAGAAGCATTCTATTCAATGAATAAAAACATACGTTTATGAAGTATTTAGTTATAATTGCACTATATGAACTAATAAGGTCAAAACTAATTTGGCTATGGTATTACTTAATTAATAAAGGCAAA
>Ga0209134_10000332_pt1 | contig 12474 bp, 8 predicted proteins | sample LauGreSp1BDMLBSN_2_FD_187566 | JGI IMG/M metagenome (GOLD analysis project Ga0209134, IMG submission 187566) | Freshwater lake microbial communities from Lake Michigan, USA - Sp13.BD.MLB.SN (SPAdes) (version 2) | ecosystem: Environmental > Aquatic > Freshwater > Lake | place: Lake Michigan, USA... | reverse complement strand
TTTTTCTGACAGCGAACTGGCCCAGGCCCATGCAGCCGGATTTACCGGGATTGCGCTGGGAACCAGGGTGCTAAGGACGGAAACAGCGCCAGTGGCGGCGCTAGCAGTGCTGCAATACCTGTGGGGAGGCTAGGGGCACGGCATGCCGCGCCCTGATATACAGGACTAGATTGCGTCCGCGCCCGATTCACCAGTACGGATACGAATAACCTGCTCAAGGTTGTGGACGAAGATCTTGCCATCGCCGATCTTGCCGGTTGAGGCCGTCTTGATAAGCACTTCGATAATGCGCTCTACCATGCTGTCTTCAACCGCAATTTCAAGCCGAATCTTGGGCAGGAAGTCCACCACGTATTCAGCACCACGGTACAGCTCGGTATGGCCTTTCTGACGACCAAAGCCTTTCACTTCTGTCACTGTGACACCCTGGACGCCAATGCTGGAAAGCGCTTCGCGGACATCATCCAGTTTGAAAGGCTTGATTACTGCCGTGATCATTTTCATTTTGTTGTCCTCTTGATCAACTTGATCAACAAATCAGCGGGCGAGTATATGCCAGAAAGGGTAAAAAAACGATTCCCAGTCTTGCAGCCCTGGCATACACTTTTTCCCGCGTTTTCATCGGGGCACTACCATGATCGACCAGGACTTCATTAAAGGACTCAGCAGCAAGGCCGCAGCCTTGTTTCCTGCCGCCGACAAGGCCAGGCAGCAGCTGGAAACCGAACTTCAGCAACTGCTGAAGAGCAGCTTGGCCCACCTGCCGCTGGTAACGCGCGAAGAGTTCCAGGTACAACTGGAAATACTGGAACGGGCCAACCAGAAAATCAGCGAGCTCGAGCGCAAGCTCGAAGCGCTGGAGCGCGAGAAGTCGCAAACGAAATCCTGACCCTTCGCGCACCCTGGTGATGCACCATCCTGCGCATCAAGCCGTGCATAACTTATACACCCACCACTACCGTGGATGCTGCCTCTGTTACTGAGCCAGCCGTTGCCTGATCCCGGGTTTCCTCTGCCAGCCACAGATAAACCGCCGGCAATATGAACAAGGTAAACAGCGTACCGATCGCCATGCCTGCGACGAGTATGATGCCGATACTGTTGCGCGCTTCAGCGCCGGCGCCTGACACCAGCACGAGGGGAAAATGTCCCAGCACGGTGGCGGCAGTGGTCATCAGTACCGCACGCAAGCGCAACGAGGACGCCGCCTTGACCGCCGCCAATTTCGACAATCCCAGCAACTGCTGCTTGTGCGCGAACTCGGTAATCAGGATACCGTTCTTCGCGACCAGGCCCACCAGCGTCACAAAGCCTATCTGCGCATAAATATTGATCGTCGTAAGATTCAGGAAACTGAACAACATGGCGCCGGACAAGGCGAGGGGCACCGACCCCAGCAATACCACCAGCGGCAGCCGGAAGCTGTTGAACTGAACCACCAATGCCAGATACACCACCACCACTGAAATCAACAACACCGATACCATCGTATTGCTTTCCTGGCGCAGCTGGCGCGACACCCCGGCGTGATCCACGGTGTAACCCGCTGGCAACAACTCTGCCGCCGCATTTTCCAGCGTAGTCAGGGCCTGCCCGCTGGTGGTTCCCGGCGTTGCGGCGCCGGTAATGCGGAACGCGCGTTGCTGATTGAAGGTGCTCAAGGAACTGGGACTAGTGATGGGCTGCAGCTCCACCAGCGAGCGCAGCGGAATCAAGCCGCCTTCCGGCGTCCGAATCGACAGATCCAGCAGCGCGTCAGGGGTGTCACGCGCTGCGGTTTCCACAAGGGGAATCACACGATAGGCCTTGCCGTTGGAGTTGTAGCGATTGGCATCCATCTCGGCGAGCAGCGTCGCCAGTTGCGAGCTGACGCTGTTCACATCCATGCCCAGGTCGGCAATGCGATCGTGATTGAACACCATGCGGTATTGCGACAGATTGAGCGTCAAGTCGGCATTGGCATACAGGAACTGGCCACTTTGCTGCGCCGTTTGCACCAGTTGCTGCGCGTAGGCCGCCATGCTTTCGTAGCTGTCGGTGGACTGCACCACCATCTCCACGTCGGACTGGCCGGCACTGGGCAAGCTGGGGGGCAGGGAAGGAAACACGCGCAACCCAGTGACACTGCTCAATTGCGCGGAAACCGCTGGCAACAGTTCCTCGACCGACTGCTCACGCTGGTCGAACGCAACCAATTCAATGCCGCCAAAACCACCAGTCGGAGTGATCACCTGCCAAATCATGTCCAATCCGGGCACGTTCTGCTGAATGCGCGCAATGACGTCATACATATAGTCATTGGTATATTCCAATGAGGCTTCCGGTGGCGACTCGATAATGACGAAGATGCTGCTCTGGTCCTCGACCGGGGCCAGCTCGGTCGCAGAAAACATGTAGAACGGCACCATCAACAGGGAAATAAACAAGGCCACGAACAGGATCTGGTTGCGCGAGCCGAGCGTTTTATCCAGAGCATGTTCGTACGCGGATTTGATGCGATCAAACCCGGCATTGACGCGACGCGTCATCCCGCTTTCCTGTCCATGTTCAGCACAGACCCACGCACTCATGATCGGTGACAGCGTGATCGCCACGATGCCTGAAATGATCACGGCAACCGCAAGCGTAAGCGCGAACTCCTTGAACAGGCTGCCGGTAAAACCGGAAACAAAACCAATCGGCGTATACACTGCCGCCAACGTGAAGGTCATTGCGATGATCGGCGCCAACAGCTCGCGCGAGCTGAGCAGCGCAGCGTCGAGCCGACTGCGTCCTTCGTGCACATGCCGCGCCACGTTTTCGACCACCACGATGGCATCATCCACCACGAGCCCGACGGACAACACCACGGCGAGAATCGTCAACAGGTTCAGCGAAAAGCCCAGCAGGTAAATCACCGCGATACTGCCAAGAATGGAAATCGGAATCGCCACCAGCGGCACCAGCGAGGTTCTGAACGAACCCATCAGCAACAGCACGACGATGCTGACGAGCAGGATCGTTTCAAACAGCGTGGTGAAAATTTCGCGCAGCGAATCGCGCATGTAGGTGGTGCCGTCTTCGGCGATCCTGATACTGAGTCCTGCCGGCAACGAGGCATTGATGGTTGCAAGCTGCTTGTACACCGCATCCCCAATCGCGATTTCGTTGGCACCAGGCATCGGCCAGATCGACATGTACACGGTAGTCGCCTGATCATAGCGGGCATTGGAAGAACCCCGGGTTTCACCGACTTCAATGCGCGCGATGTCACCGAGGCGAATCACCGAGTCCTCGCGTTCGGCCAGTACCAACTGGCGAAAATCGTCGGCGGTTTGCAAGGTGGCATTGCTGAGCAGGTTGAATTGCTGTGACGCATTTTCGGTCTTGCCTACGGTTGCAATCACGTTGTTGGCGCGGATGGCCGCCATCACTTCATCGGCACCGATATCCAGTGCGGCGATTTTCGCCGGATCAATCCATACACGCATCGCTGGCGAACGGCCACCTTCCAGACCCACGCGTTGCACGCCGTCGATACCCGCCAGCAAGGGGGTGACCTGGCGCTCCATGTAATCAGTCAGTTCGGTGCGTGCCCAGTTGTCGCCTTTGACATCGAGGTAAAACAGCGCTGAGGAACGATCGGCGCGCACCACTTCCACCGCAGGATCTTCCGCGCCTTCCGGCAATTCATAGCGGATCTGCGCCAGGCGCGTAGTCAGTTCTGCCAAGGCGCGCGTGCTGTCGGCATCCAGGTCAAGCCAGGCGGTGACGCGGCTGGTGCCCGCTGTCGTCGTGCTGTCGACATAATCGACGCCGGGAATGGTCATCGCCACTTCTTCGATGGTCTCGGTGATAAAACCCTGCACCACTTCGGCGGATGCACCAAAGTAAGCAGTGGTAATTTGCAGTGAGGTGCTTTCGATCTGGGGAAATTGCAGTACCGGGATTTTTTGCGCCGCGAAGATACCCGCCAGCAAGATTACCAGCGACACCACGAGGGCCAGGCTTGGACGTTTGACGAAGATATCCATTAGCGGAGATTCCCATCCATGGTGTTGGCACCGGATTCAACCGGCACTGCGGCATCCGGTTTTTGTCGGTCCTGGGTAAACACCAGGATGCCTTCATACAACTTGAAGGCGCCTGCCGCCGCGACGCGGTCATCTTGCGACAGCCCATTGGAGGTGTCGAGCAAGGCCCGCTCGGCTTCCATCAATGTCACGTGCACCTGTTGGCGCACAGCCCTGTAGCCCTTGCCATTCGGATCTGCGCGCAGCACAAACACATACTGGCCCAGGGGATCGTTCTGCACGGCCAGGGCCGGCACTTGCAACACACGCTGCGGCTCGGCGATTGGCGCGGCCACTTGCACCACGGTATTGGGCGCAAACAATTGGTCGTTGTTGGGGATGCTGGCGCGATAGGAGCGGGTACGATTGCTGGCGTTGAGCAGGGTATTTTCGGCAAGCACGGTCGCACTGGCCCTGGTCGCCGCGCTGTCGTTGCCTATCGTCAGGATGTCCACGGTCGTGCCGGTGGGTAACTGCGGGTAAAACTGCGGCAGCTGGAAGTCGACCCACACGTTGTCGGTCGCGCCGACCAAGCTGGTGATCATGGTATTGGCGGGCAGGAATTGCCCCACTTCGAAATTGTGCAACCCGGCCCGGCCCTCGAATGGCGAGCGCAGGGTTTTCTTGGCGATGGTGCGCTCCAACACGCTGATCTCGGCCAGCGTCACCGTCAGGTCGGCTTTGGCGCGGTCGAGCTGGTCTTGCGTGGTGGCGCCAGACTCATGCAGCTTCGCAATCCGGTCATACATCAGTTGGGCGACTTCAGCCTTGGCCTTGGCCGCAGCCAAATTGGCGGTTTCAACCGAAATATCCAACTGCAGCAACAACTGGCCTTCCTGCACCACTGCACCAGACTCGAAATTCACCGCAGTGATCGCACCGGCGATCTCGTTATGCAGATCGAGGCGCTGGGGCGCGATGATTTCGCCCAGCAGCGTAATAGTGGGTGTGAAATCGGCCACGCCTACCAGCGCTTCCTCAACCGTTTCTGATTGCTCCGGATAGGCTTCCCCGAAGGCGATACCCGCCCGGATTTCCATGATCTTGTAGGCTGCCAAGGCACCGAAGACCAGCACACAGCCGACTACGGTAACGCTCCATTTTGTAAAACTCTTCAAACCTGTACTCCTTGAGGGCCTTGGCTGGCAGTGGTTAAGCAAATTAATTATCCGAACAGATACGGTAACTTGTGTCTTCCAGATCGTTTATACGGGTATTTTCGGGATGATAAGGCCGGTCTTGTACCGGTTTGGAGGACAGTCGGGATGCTTGAATGATAGCCGGAATAAATGAAGGCACGCCACATTATTGGCCAACTTCACCATGGTTCAAACTACACAGTAGGCCAACCCGTTGGGCCAGGAGGTCTATGGAACATGCCCGATTTCAGGTCACATCGTGCCCATGGCAGGATCGCTCAATCCATGTTTGCCGGTTTCCATGCGGCCGGCAAAGCGCCGCAGGAACGATGCGCCTTGCGCGTCGGTGAGGCTGAAGTCATACCAATTCGCACTATTGTGCAGGGGGAGTCGCTGTTGCACTTGCTGTCCTGCCAGAACGTTCAGCTGCACTGGTGCCCCGACGCTGTATGCCTCATCACGCAGAGTCAGCATGCATGCGGTCAAGCCCGCATTTGTCAGTGTGAGCACCAGGTTACCACCCGTCTCATCATACTCGGCCCGGCATTCAGGCAGCGCGGTGGTTGCCTGGGCATCCCTGAACATGCGCACGAAGCCGTTGGGACCGTATACCCACAAGTCATAGCCTTGCTGCGGCGCAACCGGTTGCCACATATCGGATAGTGATTTTCCCGCTTCAACGGTATAGCGACGCGGAATCCGCTCAGGATGCTGCCGGTCATAGACGTGGTAAACCACCCCTTGCGTGCCATTGTTCAGGAACTGCAGGGTAATGCGCTGGTCAGCATCAACCTGGGCATTCACCGCGAGGGAGTAAGGCAGGGCGCGCGAGGGCCGGGTTCCGCGTTCCTGATACAGCGGCTGATGGCTCTCAGGCACCTTGTACCCCGGCATTGCCCGCTGCCGCTCATCCGATACTGCGTAAGCGGCAGTGTCTGGCATTTGTGGAAGGTCAGAATCGGTATTGCCGCTGAAATCAAAGGCTGACGTCAGATCACCACAAACCGCCCGATGCCAGGGACTGACCGTAGGCACGGTCAGGTCAAAGCGTTGCTCCAGAAACATCGCCATGGACGTGTGGTCGAACACCTGCGAACTGACCCACCCGCCTTTGCTCCAGGGCGATACGACATACATTGGCACGCGCGCGCTCAAGCCGAAGGGTCTGAGGTTGCCTGAGGTGCGGTCATCAGCATCAATATGTTTCCAGTCCGGGTCATGAAAATATTCTCCATCCAGGTCAAGCGTGGCCTTCCCTGCCAGACTGCCGTCGGGATTTATTGAAGGGACTGCCGGGGGCGGCACATGATCGAAGAGCCCATCATTTTCGTCGAAGGTGATGAACAGAACTGACTTGCTCCAGACCTCCGGGTTGGCCGTCAGTGCATTGAGCACCTGCTCGGTAAACCAGGCTCCCTTTTGCGGGCTGGAAGGCCCGCCCGGATGTTCGGAAAACTCGCGCGGCGGGAAAATCCAGCTAACTGCTGGCAGGGTTGCGTTGCTGACGTCATCGGCAAGATCCTGCAGGCTCCAGTGCGACATGCCCTTCTCATAGACAGGAGTACCGGGCTGCGCCGTTCTGAAACTTGCGAACGCCAACCCTCCGTGCATCGCGCCGGTCCAGTTGTCGTTGGGATCCTGATAAATGCGCCAGCTCACCCCTGCCGCTTCCAGTACGTCGGGCAAGGTCGGCCACTCAAAGGCGCTGTCCTTGTAGGTGTAGCCCGGCACTGGCCACTTGTCGACGTCGGGGTTTGCGATCCAGCAGCGCAGATTGTCCGGCTCGGAATCCGTGTCAGTGCAGTTGATGCCCTTGGCCGCCAGTTCAGGATTGAAATTGGAACCACTGAAAAACGTGATGCGATTGGGATCGGTGCCGCTGGTAATGGAACAGTGATAGGCATCACAAATGGTAAAGGCCTCGGCTAGTGCATATTGGAATGGAATATCATCACGCCGGTAATAGCCCATCGAATTGTCATTCTTGTGTTTTGGCCAGTATCCGAATTTTCCCTGGTTCCAGGCCGCCTGCGAATCGGCAAAGCTGTGCGGCGTGCTTGGCGCGAGCAGCGCGTTGAACTGTTGTGGGTCCATGTGAAAGGGGGCGATTTCTTTTTCGCCATTGGACTGAATCCACACGGGCTTGCCATTTTCCAGCGGCACCGGAAAACGGTCGCCATAGCCACGCACGCCGCGCATGGTGCCGAAGTAATGATCAAACCCGCGGTTTTCCTGCATCAGGATAATGATGTGCTTCACATCCTTGATGGTCCCGGTTTCCACCGAAGCCGCTGCAGCAAGTGCGCGCTGAATGCTGGGTGGCAGCGCGGCCAAAGCAATGCCGGCACTGCCGACCGCAGACAACGAAAGGAATTTGCGACGATCAAAACTCATGTGGACGACTCCGGATAGCGGTGAAACCCTGCATTCACCAGATACCCGGAAATCTAAAGCATCAATTTTAATTTCATTGTGCGAAGCAAGTTAAAATTTGGATAAAACAGCCATCATGTTCTTGCTGCGCTGCAGCCATGTAATACTGTGGAGCAGCGGTGAACGCCACTTGGCAGGCGCCGCTCACAGAGTATCAAAGCGCCTATAGTTGATCGCTTCCAGCAAATGCCGGGTTTCGATTGGCTCCGATTCGGCAAGGTCGGCAATGGTGCGCGCAATGCGCAAGATGCGGAAACAAGCGCGGGTGGACAGCTTCAGCCGTGTCATCGCGGCATTGAACAGCGTGCTGTCTTTTTCAGTCAGGGCGCAATACTCCTGCAGCTCCTGTTGTTGCAAGTGGGCGTTGATACGGCCACGCTGGCGCAGTTGCAATGCGCGACAACGCAGCACGGCCGCGCGCATTTCAGCGCTGCTCACTTCTGGCTTCTGCTGCTTGTCGAGCAGGCGCTTGCGTTCATCTTCACTCAGGCGCGGCACTTCGAGCTGGATGTCGATGCGATCGAGCAGCGGGCCGGAGATGCGTTGCTGGTACTGGCGAATGCGATCGGGGGTACAGCGGCATTCACGTTCCGGATCGGTCGCATAACCACACGGGCAGGGATTCATCGCGGCGAGCAACTGGAAGCGTGCCGGCAAACTGACCTGGTATTTCGCACGGGAGATTTGCACACAGCCGGCTTCCATCGGTTCGCGCAACACATCGAGCACACGCATGCTGAACTCGGGCAGCTCATCGAGGAACAACACGCCATGATGCGCGAGGCTGATCTCGCCAGTGTGCAGCGTGCTGCCGCCACCCGTAAGTGCGATGGCGGAGCTGGTGTGATGGGGAGCGCGGAACGGCGGTTGTTGCAAGCCGGCCAATGACACTTCCTTGCCGGAAATGGATTTGATGGCGGCGAGCTCCATCGCTTGTTCCAGCGTGAGCGGCGGCAAGATCGTGACGAGCCTGCTCGCCAACATGGTCTTGCCGGTACCGGGCGGACCGCGCATCAGCAGGTTGTGTCCACCGGCAGCCGCCAGCAACAGGGCGCGCTTGGCACTGGCCTGGCCGGCGACTTCGGCAAAGTCGCAACCAAAGTCTACAGCAGTGGTCTCCGTTTTTGCTGGCCTGGACAAGGGCGTTTCACCACGCAAATGTCCCAGTACCTGCAACAGATGCCCGCACACCAGGATCTTGTCGCTATCGAGCAACGCCGCTTCACTTGCATTGGCTACGGGCACTATGCAGTGGCGTCCGAGTTGACTGCCGGCAATCAGGCCGGGCAACAAGCCCTGCACGCGCCGCACATCACCCGACAGCGCCAGCTCACCCATGAACTCGAAATTCTGCAGCTCCACTTTTTCCAACTGTTGCGATGCAGCCAGAATGCCAATCGCCATGGCGAGATCAAAGCGCCCGCCGGCCTTGGGCAGGTCGGCAGGTGCCAGGTTGATGGTGATGCGCCGCTGGGGAAACTCGAGGCCGCTGTGCAAGAGGGCACTGCGCACGCGCTCCCGGCTTTCCTTCACCACAGTTTCCGGCAAGCCGACGATGGTGAAACCGGGCAAACCGGCGGACAAATGCACTTCCACGGTGATGAGTGGCGCTTGAATGCCGATGTTGGCACGCGAATACACTACTGCCAGCGTCATGCCTCACTCCCTGTGTTGGCCTGCGTGCCCCATTAATAGCCTGAATTTCGCCGCCCTTCCATTTGAATTGACGCAAATAAATCAAGGGGTCAGAGTAACTTGATTTCTTCGGGCTCGTTGATTCAGTCTTTTGCAAACGTCAAGACTGGTTCGCAGGTCGTTCGGCCCTGTATCATCACGGTCCTTCCGTTAGTGACCACCCATGAAGAAGTTAAACCCCCGCCAACTTTCTGCCGTCAAATATATCGGCGGCCCCTTGCTCGTGCTGGCTGGTGCCGGCAGCGGCAAGACCAGTGTGATCACGCAGAAAATTGCCTACCTTATCAACGAGTGCGAGTACAAACCCGCCCACATCGCCGCAGTGACCTTTACCAACAAGGCCGCGCGCGAAATGCGCGAGCGTGTGAACGACCTGTTGCGTGGCACGCCCACGCGCGGCCTGATCATTTCCACTTTCCACAACCTCGGCCTCAACATCATCCGCCAGCAAAGTGCGCACCTGGGGCTAAAACCCAGTTTCAGCATCTTCGATGAACACGACTGCGCCTCGTTGCTGCGCGATCTGCTGATCAAGGACATGGATAGCGCCGACGACCAGCTGAAGCAACTGATCAACACCATCTCGCGCTGGAAGAACGACATGATCGACCCTGAGCAGGCGCTCGCTATCGCTGCAACGCCCGAGGAGATCCTCGCCTCGCGCTTGTACGAAAGCTATCAGCGCAGCCTGCGCGCTTTCAACGCGGTGGATTTCGACGACTTGATCATGCTGCCGGTGCAACTGTTCCAGCGCCATCCGGACGTACTGGAAAAATGGCGCCGTCGCATCCGCTATCTGCTGGTCGACGAGTACCAGGATACCAACGGCATGCAGTACCACCTGGTGAAATTGCTCACCGGAGAACGCGGTTGTCTCACCGTGGTTGGCGATGACGACCAGTCCATTTATTCCTGGCGCGGTGCCAAGCCGGAAAACCTGATCCAGCTGCAGGAAGATTATCCGAACCTGCACGTGGTGAAGCTAGAACAGAACTACCGCTCCACCAACACCATCCTTACCGCCGCCAACGCGCTGATTGCCAACAACAGCCATGTGTTCGAAAAGGCACTGTGGAGCGAATACGGCCAAGGCGAAGCGATTCGCGTGATAGTGACCAACAATGAAGAAACGGAAGTACAGCGCATCGCTACGGACATCCTGATGATGACAGTGCACCGCAAACTCCACTTCAAGGATTTTGCGGTGCTGTATCGCGGCAATCACCAGGCACGACTGCTGGAAGTACAACTCCAGGCGCATCAGGTGCCGTATGTACTTACGGGCGGCACCTCGTTTTTCGCGCGCAGCGAAATCAAGGACCTGATGGGGTACCTGCGCCTGCTGATCAATCCGGATGATGACAACGCCTTCCTGCGTTGCATCAACACGCCACGGCGCAAGATCGGCCCCAGCATTCTTGAAGCCCTCGCGGCTTATGCGCACCAGGCAGGGGTAAGCATGTTGGCCGCCTGTAGCCATATGGGACTGGCGCAGCACCTGAACGACTCTCAATTGGAAAAAATGCAGGAATTCGGCCAATGGATGGATCACAAGCGCGAACGCTCAGAGCGTGGCGACGGCGTGCCCCTGATTCGCGAATTGATCGAGGATATTGGTTACGAAGCCTGGATCCAGCAGAACACCAACACCCCAAAGCAAGCCGAGCGCGCCATGGGCAATGTGGAAATCCTGCTCACGTCCCTGGAAAATTCCCTGAAAAAAGCCCGCGAGGAAGATGACGATGCCACGCTGGAAATCGCCATCAACAAACTGATCCTGCGCGATCTGCTCGAATCACAGGAAGAAGCCGAAGAAACCAACAAGGTGCAATTGATGACGCTGCATGCCGCCAAGGGTCTGGAGTTCCCGGTGGTGTTCATCATGGGCATGGAAGAAGAAATCCTGCCGCATCGCAACAGCATGGACAGCGGCACCATCGAAGAAGAACGCCGGCTTGCCTATGTGGGCATCACCCGTGCACGCCATCACCTGACGTTCACGATGGCCCGCCAACGCAAGCAATACGGCGAAATGCTGGAAACCACACCGAGCCGCTTCCTCGACGAATTACCGCCACAGCTGCTGGAATGGGAAGGTCGCCCGGTGGATCAGACGCCGGAGAAAGTGGAAGCGAAGGGCCGCGAAGCGCTGGCGCGCCTCAAAAGCTTGTTCGACTAAAAAAAAAATCAAGGGGTCAGAGTTGTTGAAATTTCAACAACTCTGACCCCTTGATCGGGTGTTACTGGAGGCCTTCGAGCATGTAGTCGAGCGTGGCTTGCAGTTCTTCGTCGGTGCAATCCATGCACAAGCCCTTGGCTGGCATCAGGCCATTGTTGAAGCCATTGACGAGGCTTGCCATCAGCACATCCTTGCCCTTGGCCAAGCGCGGCGCCCACTGTTCGGCATTACCCCTGATGGGTGCATTGTTGGCTCCCGTGGCATGGCAGGCAGTGCAGGCATTCGCATACACCGTGGCACCATCCCTGGGACCAGCTGCCGCAGCCGCGGCCGCAGCCAGACTGGCCGCACACTCGGTACCCATCACACACACTTCACCCGCGGGCTGGATACGCTCGCGGATCTGGTCTTCTACCGCGCCCAGCGCCAAAGTGGCACCCAGCAGGGTAGCCAAACCCAACAGCACCACGCTAATCCTGTTCACCTTCAGTACTCGCAACACGTTGCTTACCTCTTGATTTTTAATAACCTTGATCGGGTCTGGATCCACACGGGGATCCGCTCTGCCTGTCTGCCAAGCCCCATTCATGCCGGTCCCTATGAGCTGCAGGGCGATACCGCATTCGGTAAGCGGGGGCCAAGGCTGGCTTGAAGGCGCGCATTATAGGGGGAAATGGCCCGGGCTGAAACCGTGGGTATCAGCCCAGGCCTATTTCCATTTACGGGACAGCCCCCAAAGCGGATGAATCCCGGCAAGCAGCAAGGTTCAGCGCGCAATCTGGAAGGCGATCGGTTTCACACCGTAGTGAATGTCCTGGGGGCTTGCGTCCAGCGCATAGCCCAGGTTCACCGAAAAGCCCAGCCCGCTCAGCCCGGTGGTGCTGCCGCGCAAGCCGCGGATGATGGTGAGATCCTCTACCGCGTCCAGCGTCCCGGTCCAGGCCGGCACCATGGTGCCCACGCCCCGGAACACCGG
>Ga0209134_10000328_pt1 | contig 12495 bp, 9 predicted proteins | sample LauGreSp1BDMLBSN_2_FD_187566 | JGI IMG/M metagenome (GOLD analysis project Ga0209134, IMG submission 187566) | Freshwater lake microbial communities from Lake Michigan, USA - Sp13.BD.MLB.SN (SPAdes) (version 2) | ecosystem: Environmental > Aquatic > Freshwater > Lake | place: Lake Michigan, USA... | reverse complement strand
CCCCGCCATTACCAGCGCTGGGAACAGAATGGCTGGTTCGCCCCGCAGGGCAACGGCGCCCCCTATTGCATCATGATCCCGCCGCCGAATGTCACTGGCAGCCTGCACATGGGCCATGGATTCAATAACGCAATCATGGATGCCCTGATTCGTTATCACCGCATGCGCGGCCACAGTACGCTGTGGCAGGCGGGTACCGACCATGCCGGTATCGCCACCCAGATGGTGGTGGAGCGTCAGTTGCTGGCGCAGGGGCAGAACCGGGTCGAGCTCGGGCGCGACAAATTCCTGGAGAAAGTGTGGGCCTGGAAAGAAGAGTCCGGTTCCACGATCACCGGCCAGTTGCGTCGACTGGGCTCATCGATCGATTGGTCGCGTGAACGCTTCACGATGGACGCGGGCTTTTCGCGCGCTGTGCATGAGGTCTTCATCCGCTTGTTCGACGAGGGCCTGATCTATCGTGGCAACCGTCTGGTCAACTGGGACACCAAACTGCATACCGCCATTTCCGACCTTGAAGTCGTGTCGGATGAAGAAGCCGGCAGCTTCTGGTATTTCCGTTATCCGCTGCTGAATGGCGTGACGACCCAGGATGGCAAACCCTACATCACGATCGCGACCACACGTCCGGAAACGCTGCTGGGCGATAGTGCTGTCGCGGTGCATCCGGATGATGCCCGCTTCCGGCATCTGATCGGCCAGCACGTGGAATTGCCGCTGTGCGGACGCACGATCCCGATCATCGCCGATACCTATGTCGATCCCGCCTTCGGTACCGGTTGTGTGAAGATCACACCGGCGCACGATTTCAACGACTATGAAGTGGGCCAGCGTCACAACCTGCCCTTGATCAACATCCTGACCAAGGATGGCGCCATCAACGACACTGCGCCTGAGGCCTATCGCGGTCTCGACCGTTTCGATTGCCGCAAGCAACTGGTGCGCGATCTCGACAGCGCCGGCCTGCTGGACAAGATCGAACCGCACAAATTGAAGGTGCCCCGCGGTGATCGCAGCGGCACTGTCATCGAGCCCTTCCTCACCAACCAATGGTATGTGGCAATGAAGAGCCTGGCCGAGCCTGCCATCAAGGCAGTGGAAGAGGGCCAGATCCAGTTCGTCCCGAAGAACTGGGAAAACACCTATTTCGCCTGGCTGCGTGATATCCAGGATTGGTGCATAAGCCGCCAGTTGTGGTGGGGACATCGCATCCCGGCCTGGTACGACGACAATGGCAAGATCTATGTGGCACACACCGAAGCCGACGTCCGCACCAAGTACCACTTGCCTGCCGACCTGCCACTGAAGCAGGACGACGATGTTCTCGACACCTGGTTCTCCTCTGCGCTGTGGACCTTCGGCACCCTGGGCTGGCCGGATGCGACCAAGGAATTGCTGAAGTTCCATCCGACCGATGTGCTGGTTACCGGTTTCGACATCATTTTCTTCTGGGTCGCGCGCATGATCATGATGACGCTGAAATTCACCGGCCAGATCCCGTTCAAGACCGTGTACATCCACGGCCTGATCAGGGATGGCGAAGGCCAGAAGATGTCCAAGTCGAAGGGCAACGTGCTGGACCCGATCGACCTGATCGACGGTATCGACCTCGAAGGCCTGCTGAACAAGCGTACCAGCGGCATGATGCAGCCCCAGCTCGCGCAGAAAGTGGAAAAGTCCACGCGCAAACAGTTTCCGGACGGCATTCCTGCCCATGGCACTGACGCACTGCGCTATACCTTCTACTCGCTGGCATCGATGGGACGCGACATCAATTTCGACATGGGACGCATGGAAGGCTATCGCAACTTCTGCAACAAGATCTGGAATGCGGCGCGTTACGTGTTCATGCACACCGAAGAAAACGTGCCGACTGTGCCAACCAGCAAGACGCATTACTCGCGCGCCGACCTGTGGATCCAGTCACGCTTCCAGGCCGCGCTGAAAAAAGTCAACGAGAACATGGCCGCCTACCGTTTCGACCTGGTGTCGCAAGCGGTGTACGACTTCTTCTGGAACGAATACTGCGACTGGTATCTGGAACTCTCCAAACCGGTCCTGTGGGACGACAACGCCAGCGCCGAGCACAAGAACGCCACCCGCTACACCCTGCTCAGCATTCTTGAACAGAGCCTGCGTCTGGCCCATCCACTGATTCCGTTCATCACCGAGGAAATCTGGCAGAAAGCTGCGCCCATGCTCGGAATAAAAGGCGAAAGCATCATGCTGGAATCTTATCCGCAGGAACTGGCCGATAATCATGATGTGGCCGTAGAAGATGAGATCAGCTGGCTGCAAAGCGTGATTCTGGCCCTGCGCAACATCCGCGGCGAACTGAACATCTCGCCCGCCAAAGCCATCACCGTGCTGTTCAATAAAGGCAAGGAGCAGGACCAGCGCTTTCTCGACAGCAATCGCGCGACCCTGTTGAAACTCGCCAAACTGGAAAGCGTCAGCTGGCTCGCCGCAGGAACTGAAGCCCCTCCGGCAGCCATGCAACTCGCCGGCGAACTGGAAATCCTGGTACCGCTTGCCGGCCTGATTGATGTCAGTGCGGAAACAGCGCGCCTGAACAAGGAGATCGACAAGCTGCAGGCCGAGATCAGCAAGCTCAACGACCAGCTTGGCAATGAAAAGTTCGTGGCGAATGCGCCGGAAGCGGTAGTCACACGCTTGCGTGATCGCCTGGCAGCGGCCCAGGTTTCCCTGCAACAGTTGCTGGAGCAGCTGGGGAAACTCGCCAGTCTGTAGTTGATTCGGTGCAAGGCGGATGTTGCAGAATGGAGAGAATGGAGAGAAAGCAGAGTGAGTATGATGCGTCTTGCCCAACCAATATCGTCTTTGTTATTCATCTGTGCCGTGTTGGCCAGTGCCAGCACGCAGGCGCACTACGAGAAATCCAGCGACAGGAACGGGGGACACTGGGATAACAGTGGCTATTACCATTGCCACGAACCCCAGTGCGTAGAGGCCCCTTCCCGCTTCCAATTGCGCCGTCTCGGTAGCCTGAGCAACCGGGACGAGGATCTGTATTACCTGCAGGAAGACTGGCCCTACTGGCTGGAAATCGCCGGCTGCAAGACCGCGCGTACCGTGGTACTCGAAAACACCAGCAAGGTGCCCGTCACCTGGACCAATCCACGCCAGTGTGAAATCCGTGAGGGCCTATGGGTGGATGAATACACCGGTGAGGAATTCACTCGCGCCGGCCAGATGGAAGTGGACCATATCATCTCGCCGGTCTATGCCAACGCCTCCAATGGTTTCCAGTGGGACTACAACACCCGCGCCCAGTTTGCCAATGATCCCTACAACCTGATTCCAGTGGCACGCGAGACCCATCGCAAGAAACGTCAGCGCAGCATTGGACGCTGGCAGCCGCGCACGGAATTCCAGTGCGAGTATGCCCAGTCATGGCGCGATATAGCGGAAAAATATGATCTGGATTTGTTCGGGCAGGACAAGAGCCGCATCAACAAGATGCTGGACTCTTGCGATTCGGATGCAACGCAGAGTGTTGAGGAATAGCCGCTGAACTCGTTGTGGCTATGCTGGGCGTGGAACTCAGGACAGTTAATCGTACCTTTGCGTCACAGGCCACTGCATTTGAAGGCAACAAGCACCTCCGCCCACCGCCTGAATGAGCTCAAGCGCGCGACTGGTACAACCCGGTCGCAGTCGAGACCCGGATGATTTCCCCGGATTCCAGGAACTCCGGCACCTGTACTTCCAGGCCCGTGCTGAGCTTGGCGGTTTTGGTGCGACTGGTGGCGGAGGCGCCTTTAAGGGAGGGCGGGGTCTCGATGATTTCCAGTTCCACCGAGGCGGGCAGCACGAGTGACAGGAACTTGCCGTCCATGATCAGCGCCTGCATGCCTTGCAGATCCTGCGTGATGAAACCCTTCAGGTCGTCGATATCATCCAGCGCAACTTCGTACTGGGAGAAATCCTCGCCGTTCATGAAGATCCAGTTATCACCTTCCTCATAGGAAAATGTCACTGGCACTTTTTCATAGTCGGCATCCTTGAGCATGTCGTCACCCTTGTAGGTTTCGTCGAGCTTCTGCCCTGTCTGCATGTTGTTGTAGCGAATATGATAGAGCGTGGCGGCACCACGCGCGGAAGGACTTTTTACCTGGATCTGCTTGACGACATGCGGCACACCGTTGATGTCGATCACCATTCCGTTCTTGAGATCAGTGGCTCTGGGCATACTCACTCCGAAGGGGCTGAAAGGACTATCTGTAAAAGGGATGAAAAGTCTGTAGAGAGGATTGCGATTGTACCGCAGATCACTGGAGCCGAAGCAGGATTCAATTTGTCGAAATAAAAGTGTTAGTATGCGGCGGTCCTGCCAAGGGACACCAACAAATACCACCAAAAAAACAAGAAGACACCGCAGCCAAAGGCCAGCCCATGACCTTCAAGACCGTACTCATCACACTACTCATAGCCAGTGCCTTGACCCTGATCGCCCGGCTGCTGAATCTGCCGGACCATCTGCATTATTATGCAGCCTGTTTTGGCGCTGCGCTGCTGGCCTCCATCCTGACCTTGTCCATCTCAAGGAAGTTGCAGTCAGGGCCCACCCAGAGGAATGCACCGACCAAGGCGCAGCCTGCCCGCACCAGCCAAAAGGCACCTTCTCCCGGCAAAGCGTCCGCCAACAATGCCTCACCCAACAAGAGCGCAGCCATGGCCAGTGGCGGCAAGAAGGAATTCGGCAGTGTGAAATGGTTCAGCGCCAGCAAGGGTTTCGGATTTATCACAAGGGATTCAGGCGACGATATTTTTGTGCACTTTCGCTCGATTAACGGTGAAGGGCACAAACTGCTGCGCGAAGGTCAGCGCGTGCAATTCGCCGTCACTACTGGCAGCAAGGGCTTGCAGGCAGAGGACGTTTCTGCCCTTGCCAGCAACTAGCCGGGCTTTTCATACATCACATACATCTCATACATCGGCGCATCAAGCACCCTGCATCACGGCTGACGCGCTCGCGTCAAACCGTGAGTCCCGCAACGCTGCCCGAGGACCAGGCCCACTGGAAATTGTAGCCACCCAGGTGTCCACTGACGTCCAGTACTTCACCAATGAAGAACAGGCCAGGCTGCTGCCTGGCTTCCATGGTCTTCGAGCTGATGGCGCTGGTATCGACGCCACCCAGTGTTACTTCTGCGGTGCGATAGCCTTCGGTAGCGGAAGGCTTCAACTGCCACTGGTTTAGTTGTTCACCTATCGTGCAAAGGGTGTGATTGGTAAATTCTGCCATGGTGGTCTCTGCCTGCCGGGGCCACCACAGTGCCTGTAATTCTGCGACCAGTGCCTTGCCCAGCTTCTGCTGTAGTACTGTTCTCAAAAGGCTTTTGCCCTGACCCTGTTTCGCATCTACCAGCCATTGCCCGGCGTTTATGCCAGGCAACAGATTGAGCGTGAGGGTATCGCCCGGGAGCCAATAACTGGAAATCTGCAGTACCGCCGGACCACTGATCCCCCGATGCGTAAACAGCAGGCTTTCACTGAAAAGCTGTCCATTGCAGCTGACCTCAACATCTACCGACAATCCTGACAGGCGTTCACAAACAGCCTTGAAGTCATCGGTAAACATCAGCGGGACCAGCCCGGCCCGACGCTCGACAAGCGGCAGTGAGAACTGGCGGGCAATGTCGTAGCCCATGCCGCTGCCACCAAGACTCGGAATTGACAGCGCACCCGTGGCAACCACGAGAGACTCGCAACTGAGCGCTCGAAGTATGCTCAACCCGCTGCCATGTTGAGAATACCCAAGCTGATAGCGCGGACTGCGTGTGTTGCCAGCTTGCGGCCGGGGCGTGATGCTACTGACTGCACTGACCTCACAATGGGTCTTGATGGTAACACCCGCTTGCTCGCATTCGGTTTGGAGCATTGCAACGATCTGTTTTGCCGAATCCTTGCAGAACAGCTGCTGGTGCTTGCGCTCTTCATAGTCAATGCCATGCTGCTCAACGAGCTTGATAAAGTCCCATTGGGTACTGCGTGTTATCGCAGATTTGCAGAAGTGCGGATTGGCGGAAAGGAAATTCCCGGCTTCAATACTGTAGTTGGTGAAATTACAGCGCCCACCTCCGGACATCAGGATCTTCTTGCCGATCTTGTTGGATTTTTCCAGTACCAGCACCTGGCGGCCACGTTTGGCTGCAGTCAACGCGCACATCAATCCTGCTGCGCCCGCGCCAAGTACAATGACTTCGCAATGATCAGTCTCTATTGAATTATTGATCGGGAATGCACCGGTTGTGAAAAAAGGGAATGGAAGTCTGGACGTCGCTCAGCTGACAGTTGTAACCCGGGCACAACACTTCTTGTATTTTTTGCCGCTTCCGCAACTGCAGGGCTCATTGGGGGTTGGGGTCTTCTCCCGGATAACGGCACTCTCCCTGTTCAGCACAGTGGTCAGTTCGGCGATCGCTTCAACCGCACCCTCGCTGGTGTCGACACTAATGTCAGCATACAACTCGGCCTCGGCTACCAGGGCTGCGACTTCCTGTTTGCGCACCTCACTGGTTACAACCAGCACCAGCGGATATTTCTTGCTGCCAATTTTGTGCTTGCCCTTGGTTTGGTAGTTGTACTGGATGTGATTCTGGCGTGCATCCTGGCGACCTTTGAAGAAAAACTTTGACACTGGTAAATCCTTGTTTCTGATAAATAGCGGGGCGCTGCTGCGCTTGCGAGGGTTGGAACTGAATAAAGCGGCGACAGTGCCCATTTTACATGGATGTCGGGTGCCGGTCGAACCAGGTATTGCTGTTGCATTAATTCCGCCGTCATTTCACTGCAGGGCTGCCGTGCAAAGGAGGTGGGCGAATGGTGGCCTGGGGCCTTATACTTCCGAAACTCACTGCAAGATTTGATACAGTTCAGTGGCGCGAAACCGCAGCCGCAGCCGTAACATATGACCCACGATGTCATGAGTTCAGTGTGAGTTCACAACAATAACAAAATACGGACTTCATCATGAGTATTGATACCTCGGGCTCGCCCTCACGCCTCTCAATTCCAGCCGACAAGCAGACAACAACCGGAGTGGATATTCCCGACCTCAGGGGGTTTGTATTTGCACTTTTCTTTGTTTTCGGCGGCATCACCAGTTTGAATGATGTGATCATTCCGAAGCTGAAGGACTTGTTCACCCTGAGCTATGCCCAGGCGATGCTCGTGCAATCAGCCTTTTTTGCCGCGTATTTCCTGATCTCGCTACCGGCGTCGGTTATGGTACGGCGTACTGGCTACATGCGCACTGCAGCGATCGGCGTGGCTACGATGGCCACAGGCTGTTTACTGTTCATTCCTGCCTCCGAATCCGGAATGTTTGGTGTGTTCCTGTTGGCGCTGTTTGTGTTGGCCGCTGGCATTACTATCGTCCAGGTCGTGGCGAATCCGTTGATCTCATTGCTCGGGAAACCACAGACTGCCCATAGCCGCCTGACATTCGCCCAGGCATTCAATTCGCTGGGCACCACCATTTTCCCTTACGTGGGCTCGATCCTGATTCTCGGGTCACTTGCAACCGTGGTGCCAGGTTCGCTGTCGGGTGAAGCGCTCGATGCTTATCGGACGCAGGAAAGCCAGGTGGTGGTTCGCGCCTATCTGGGCCTGGCTGCTGCGTTGGCAATTCTGGCTGTTGTAATCTGGCTGCGCCGCCATCGTTTGGTTGAGACGCCAGCGCAAGAGACCAATTTGTTCCAGTCCTTCACTTTGCTGCGCCATCGCCGCTTTGGCCTGGGTGCCTTGTGCATATTTGTATATGTGGGCGCCGAAGTAGCCATTGGTTCGCTGCTCGTCAACTATCTGATGCAAGCAAGTACCATGGGGCTGGAAGAACAAGCTGCCGGCAAGCATGTCGCGCTGTACTGGGGTGGCGCGTTGGCAGGGAGATTTATCGGCGCCTATTTTTTGCGCCAGGTATCACCCGGCAAACTGCTTGCTGCAGTTGCCAGTGGGTCGATACTGCTCATTCTCATTGCGATCAACAGTAGCGGCGCAGTGTCAGGCTGGGCCTTGCTGGCGATTGGCTTGTGCAACTCGATCATGTTCCCCACCATCTTTAGCCTGGCCTGCGAAGGGCTTGGCGAGCGGGCAGCGGAAGGATCCGGGATTATCTGTGTGGCGATTGTCGGAGGCGCCATTGTGCCGCCATTGACCGGGTACATTGCTGATCTGGCCGGATTGCGGCTGGCGTTACTGCTGCCTGCGCTGTGCTATGCAATGATACTTGTGTATGGCATTTATGCGCGACGACCCGCTTCCGGATCCCATTAGGCGCAACGAACCAGGCGGCAACGCAAACTTCAAAGGGATAAGCCGGCAGTCGACATCTTGCTTGTATGTCGACTGCCGGTGGAACCACGTTATTACTGTTGGAATTCCGGTGTCATTTCGCTGCAGGTCTGGGCCTCGAAAGGCACATCCGAGAGATACATGACGTCGTAGCTGGCATAAGGTGCTGCCAGATAAACCGGATCGGTCGCTGTATATTCGCGCTTCAACGCCATCTTCTGGGGATCAAGAGTGAAGCGTTCCACGATGTGCAGCTGCTCACTGTTGCGGGTTGGCGGGGAGAGCACGCCTTCGGCAAAGCCGACGGTATCCACTACCAGCGTATCGCCTTCCCAGTTGCCGATGGAGTGGCCGGCATAGCCGGGTTCCAGGTTGTCAGGATGCGCCGCCATACCGACGTGGATGCGGCGATTGAAGTTGTAGAGGCCATAGGTGATATCGATAACCTTCTCGCCTTCGGCGGTGGTGGTCTGGGTGAACTGGTTGATGGGCCAGTCAGCGGTCCAGTCGCGGATGATGCTGGTAGGTTTGCAAGCAAACCAAGGGTTGTCTTCTGGTGATCTGTTGTTGAAGGCCTTGGCGGCGGCATCACCCTTTTCCGTATAGACGACAGTCGGTCTTGGCGGCTGCAACGTCAGCAGTTGCTCGGGGGTCAGCTTGCCACTGGCGAAATCAGCGGTCAGGCTCTTCGGTATCATCGATCCGTTGCCACCACTTGGAGGAATTGTCAGGACCAACTGTTCTACGGCCCAGTCGCCGCTGATGTTCAACTGGCCATCTGCCAGGCGTACTGGACGCTTCGAGGTGTCGACAGGCGTATTGGTGGAGAACTGGTCGTTGCGGTTTACTTCGGCCGAACCGTCGAGCGAGAAGCTTTCGATGTAGCAGGCACTGGGATCATCACGGTGCGGGTGGCCCTTGATGTCTACGTGAGCTCCCACCTTGAACATGTCGGTGGACCAGCCGGAACGCTTGATCAGCGTAGCCGCGCGCATTTCACAGCGCATGTGCAGAGGCTTGCCGTCTGCACCTGTCACATCCAGCTCCATATAAGAGTGCGGGTTTACCAGATTCATTTTGGTAAGAGTACCGGACCACTCTTTGTCGATATCCAGCTGGAAGAGGCCGAAGCCATGGTGAGCCAGGACTGGTGCTGCCAGAATGGCGAAGGTTGCGGAGGCAACAGCCGTTCGCAGCAGTTTTGGTGACATAATCATTTCTTTCCCCTCAAGATGTTGTTGTAACAGCGCGAGTATAGAGAGCTGGACGACAGAAATCAGTGGATGGGCAATAAGTTCGCGATTTTTACTTATTTTGCGTGATTTCAACGTCCCTTAACTGCTGGCTACTGGTTTTGGGGCTTCGAAAGCGGGGATTGGAGCCAGGCAGTCCGGTCATTCGCCAGAGCTCAGTTATGACCAGCCTAGTAATGCGGCGGTCTGTCCTGGGCAGCACCGAGCGGCTTGCTGTCACCCCGATCTTCCAGTTCAGACAGTTTTTCCTTCAGCAGCCGTAATTCAACCCGGAAGATATCCAGCTGTTTTTGCTGATCGATCATTGCGGTATTCAATTCAGCGATAGTGTGTTCCTGAAACGCGATATGCGTTTGCAGTTCTTCCAGTTCCTTGTTCATGCCGCTTGCTCGCCTGTGTATGGGGTTGCCTGTTGTGGATAGCCAGCTTGCTGCCTCAAACATCCGCCCACAGGCGCAGCAGGTTATGATAAATGCTGGCGAGATCAGTGGCGGGATTGCCTTCACCCGTCATGGCGGCCACTTTCTGGGTAGCCTTGTCGAGATCCAGCAGCAGCGAGCGCTTGTGATCTTCACGCACCATGCTCTGGATCCAGAAAAACGAGGCCAGGCGCTGGCCGCGCGTCACTGGCGTTACGCTGTGCACGCTGGTGCCTGGATACAGCACCATGTCACCCGCCGGCAACTTGATGAAACGTGGTCCGAAGGTGTCCTCAATTTTGAGTTCGCCACCGTCATAATCCTGTGGTTCCGAGAGGAAAATCGTGGCCGAGAGATCGGTACGCACACGATGCGGCGTGCCGGCGACAGGCCGAATGGCGCCATCAACATGCCGGCCATAGGTCTCGGACACATCGTAACAGTTGAACTGTGGCGGCAGGATTTTCTGCGGCAGTGCTGCAGCGACAAACAACTGATTTGAGTTGAGCGCACGCTGGATGACTTCACCCAGCTTTTTCGCGAGTGCTTGACCTTCCGGCAGCTGCCTGTTCTGTTTTACCTGGCGCGACAGATAACCCGCGCTGCCTTTGCCATCGGCCCAGTCAGCCGCTTCCAGCTCCTTCCTGAACTCCTGTACCTGTTGCGCCGTCAGCACGGCCGGGATATGTATCAGCATGCTGACTCCCCAGGCAGGCAGGCAGGTTCAAAAATCCAGATTGACGGCAAGCACCAGGGTGCGGCCAGCGCCAGGCACCACATGCCAAGGGTGCAATTGTTCAAAATAATATTCATCAGTCAGGTTGGTTGCATTGAGTTTGATACTGAGGTCTTCACTGTACTGGTATTTGAGCAAGAGATCGAATGCATGGTAGTCCGCTACGCGCTTGACTGGTTGCGTGATGGTGGCAAGGCGTTCATCCACATAACGCACGCCGCCACCGATTTGCAATTGCAGGGCTGGATTCCAGCTCAACCACAGGGAGACGGTATGTTCCGGCGTATTGGCCAGAGGCGTACCGGGCAGCACGGTTACTTGCGTGGTCGCGCCCTGCTCGCTGTCCATCCAGGCATAACCGGCATTCAGCACAAGCGCATCGGCAAGACGCCCGATCATGTTTAGCGATACTCCATCAACAGTCTGTTCACCCGCCAGGATGTTGAAGCCGGGATTGGCCGGATCGGGCACCCTGGCATTGTTCTTGGTGATGCGGAACAACGCTGCATCCACATACAAGGCCTCGTTCATCAGTTCCCATTTGGTCCCCAACTCGATACTGCGATTGTCTTCCGGCTCCAGGTACGCATCCCCAATCGTGAGAGCGCGCCCACTGTTGATGAAGGACAGGCCTTCGGCTGAAGGATTGAAGGAGGTGCCCAGCCCTAGATAGAGGGTTCCTTGCTCTACCGGTTTGTAGACCAGCGCGGTGCGCCAGGAGGTTTCAACATCCTTCCTGACGATCTGTTCGGTCCCGGTTTTTACCCCGCTATCGTCATGGCGGGTGGCGCGATAGTTGATGTCGAAGCTGTCCCAGCGCAGACCAGCCATCAGCTGCCACTGTTCGGTGAACTTGACGGTATCGAGCACAAAGCCTGCAAGACTGTCGGCATCAGAATCCGACAACAGACGCCAGGCAATACCGGTACTGCGGTAAGGCTCATCGACCGGATGCAACAAGGGTGTATTGGGTACGCCCAGCGCGAAGCCAAAACCAGGCGCCGATGATTCCCTGCCCGCTTCCACACCAGCCACAATGGCATGTTCAACATGGCCGGCATGCAATGTGGCGACAAGGTTGAGCTGTCCCTGCAACATGCTCTCGCTGCTTTCACCGCGGAACACATTGCGCCGCACCAGCACAGAGTCGGGCGGCGTTGTCGCGGTAACGTTGCCGACCAGCAGCGGCTCGGTGATGCGCGTGCTTCTGTCGTAGCCGGCATGGCGCAATTGACCCTGCACCTTGATATCCGTAGTGAACCGATGTTCAAGACGCACACTGCTGATGTCCGCAGTGGTATCGATAAAGTCACTGGCAAAACCGTAATAATTCTCGCGCTCGACATCGGCCGGCGTGCCTGCCAGCCAGGGCAAGCCGTAATCAGGGGTGCTGTCGCTCCCCTGGTGCAAATAATTAAAGGCGAGGTCGGTAGCACTGCCCAGCTCCATGCTGAGGCTACCGGCAATGCCATTACGATCAATGTCAGCGCCATCCCGACCAGCCACACCCGCCTCATGCTTGAGCAGGATGACGCGCAGGGCAGTGGTATCCGACAAGGGCTGGTTCACATCAAGTTCGCCACGACGAGTGCCCGCGTTGCCAATATTCACGTGCAGCGAGCGCTGCGGATCGGGTTGTGCCTGTTTGCTGCTCTGGTTGATCACGCCACCCGTGGAGCCACGCCCAAACACCATCGAGGATGGCCCCAGCAGCACTTCGATGCTTTCCAGATTGAACGGATCACGGTCATAACTGCCGAAATCGCGC
>Ga0209134_10000327_pt1 | contig 12535 bp, 5 predicted proteins | sample LauGreSp1BDMLBSN_2_FD_187566 | JGI IMG/M metagenome (GOLD analysis project Ga0209134, IMG submission 187566) | Freshwater lake microbial communities from Lake Michigan, USA - Sp13.BD.MLB.SN (SPAdes) (version 2) | ecosystem: Environmental > Aquatic > Freshwater > Lake | place: Lake Michigan, USA... | reverse complement strand
CAAACATTTTGTAGCTGTTTCTACAAATTTACAAAACGTTACCAACTTTGGTATCGCATCCGAAAATATTTTTCCTATGTGGGATTGGGTTGGCGGAAGATTTTCATTATGGAGTGCCGTTGGTTTAACTATAAGTTTAGCTGTTGGATACGATAATTTTAATCAATTATTAAAAGGTGCCAATAAAATGGATGTGCATTTTGCAGAAACTCCTTTTGATAAAAATATTCCAGTAGTTTTAGCGTTGTTAAGTATTTGGCATAATAATTTCTTTGGTGCCGAAACCGAAGCATTAATTCCATATACACAATATTTACAAAAACTGGCGCCTTATTTACAACAAGGTATTATGGAAAGTAACGGGAAATCTATTGCTAGAAATGGAAAGCCTGTAAATTACCAAACGGGGACAATTGTTTGGGGCGAGCCTGGAACCAATTCGCAACACGCGTTTTTTCAATTAATTCATCAAGGGACAAAATTAATTCCAACAGATTTTATTGGTTTTATTGAACCACTTTATGGCGAAAAGGACCACCATAATAAATTAATGTCTAACTTTTTTGCGCAAACAGAGGCACTATTAAAAGGTAAATCTCGTGAACAAGTACTTTCAGAATTTTTGGAGCAAGGTAAAACAGAAGCTGAAGTAGCTCAATTAATACCTTTTAAAGTTTTTGAAGGAAACAAACCGACCAATACCCTATTAATTAACAAACTAACTCCAGAAAGTTTGGGTGCTTTAATAGCAATGTATGAGCACAAAATTTTTGTGCAAGGCATTATTTGGAACATATATAGTTATGACCAATGGGGTGTAGAACTAGGAAAACAATTGGCTAATTCTATTTTAAGTGAAATAGAAAGCGGAAAAATCAAAAACCACGACAGTTCAACAACTATGCTGTTAAGTAAATTTATTAGCTAAATAGTTAAAAAATACATGAAATGTTAATGTTTTCTTAATATTAGAAGTAAATATTTATTATAATTTTGTGGAAAATATTTAACTAACAAAACATGAAAAAGAACATTTATTGGTTTTTTCTATTTATCTCAGCTTTTGGTTTTTCACAAGTTACAAAATCAGCTATAACTGGTACTGTAAAATCTTCAACAGGTGAAACGCTTGCAGCAGCAGTAGTAGAAATTAAGCATGTTCCTACTGGAACAAAATACTTTTCGACAGCTGACGAAAAAGGAAATTACTCGGCTAATTCTGTAAGACCAGGTGGTCCTTACACAATTAAAGTAAATTACGTAGGGTATAACCCATTTGTAATTGAAGAAATTACTGCTCCATTAGGAAACTCAATTGTTATTAATATTGAGATGCAAAGTGCAATTAATTCTATTGAAGAAGTTAAAATTGTTTCAATAAATTCTAAAGACGCGTTTAACAAAAGTAAAACAGGTGCTGGACAGCAATTTTCTAACAGAGAGATTAACGCTGTGCCAATCATTGGTTCTAGAAACATCAACAGTATTACAAAATACAATGCAAATGCTGGAAGTAGTGGGACATTTGGAGGACAAGACTCTCGTTTGAACAATTTTACAATTGATGGTTCAGTATTTAATAATGGTTTTGGTTTGGGTTCAGATTCTCAAGCTGGAGGTAGAACAGGTTCTACAGCAATTTCATTAGATGCTATCGAACAACTTCAAGTAAACATTGCTCCTTTTGATATTAGACAATCAGGTTTTACAGGTTCAGGAATTAACGCTGTAACTAGAAGTGGAACCAACGAAATTGAAAGTTCTGTTTATCACTCATTCAGAAATAATAATAAAGAATATTTAGGAGATAGAGCCGGAAATATTATGATTACTCCTGCAAAATTTGATGAAAAAATTTGGGGAGCTCGAATTGGTGCGCCAATTATCAAGGATAAATTATTTTTCTTTGGTAACTTTGAAACTATTGACAATACTAGTCCGGCAACAACTTGGACTTCATCAGGTTCACCAAATCCTGGATCACAAGTATCTGAAACAGCTTACACTGATTTAGTAAGTGTATCAAATTTATTACAAAATTCTTTTGGATACGAAACTGGTGCTTTTGAAAACTTTGATGCTGTTAAAGAATCTAAAAAGTTTTTAGCTAGAATTGACTGGAATATTAATGACAATCATAAATTAACAGCTCGTTATGTACACCACGATTCTGGTTCAGATGAGTTAATTTCAAATTCAAACTCTGCTGGTTTTGGTAACAGAAGAACAAACGTTTTTTCTATGTCATACAAAAATAGTGGTTATGTTATTGAAGACAATACTAGATCTGCAGTTTTAGAATGGGATTGGAAAATTTCAGAAAGATGGTCGAATAACTTTATCGCTGGTTATGATAAACAACTTGAAAATAGAGGTTTACAAGGTGGTGGACTTTTCCCAACTATTGATATTAAAAAGGGATCAAACAATTATATTTCTGCTGGTTTAGATCCTTTTACGCCTTCTAACTTATTAGATTATTCTACATTGCACTTTACCAATAATATTACTGGTAACTTCGGAAAACACACACTATTATTTGGAGCAAATTTTGAAAGATTTGTGTCAAATAACAATTTCTTTCCAGCATCAAATGGAGTGTATATCTTTGATACTTTAGCTGCTTTCCAAGGAGCTGTAGCTGAAACAGTAGCAAATAATGGAGCGCCAGCAATTACAGCTGCAAATTTGCCATCTAGATTCCAATACAGATATTCTGCTTTACCAGGTGGTGCAGAACCAATGCAAGTGTTAAAATCAAATAAAATTGATGTTTATGCACAAGATGAATATAAACCTACAGATAATTTAAAACTGACATTTGGTATTAGAGCTACTGCTGTTAGTTTTGAAGATACAGCATTAGAAAATCCAGTAGTTACTGCAATGACTTTCAGAAATGGTGAAAAATTCAATACAGGAAACATGCCAAAAACACAGTACATGTTTGAACCAAGATTTGGATTTAACTTTGATGTAAACAAAAATGCTAGAACTATTTTTCGCGGTGGAACAGGAATATTTACAGGTAGACCACCACTTGTGTTTTTATCTAACGCAATTGGAAACAATGGTGTATTAACTGGTTTTGTTGATGTAAGTGGTGCAGCTATAGCTGCAGGCGGATATGGATTTACAGCAAATCCTGGTCAATATTTTACACCTAGCACGCCTCAAGCACCAACTTCATATGATTTAGCATTTACAGATGAAAATTTCAAATTTCCACAAACTTGGAAAACAAATTTTGCTGTAGATCAAAAATTACCGTTTGGTTTAGTAGCTTCATTTGAAGGAATTTATAGCCAAAACATCAACGAAGTGTTTTATTATAATGCTAATTTAGAAGTTGCACAGAGAAATATTAATAACGGTGGTGATACACGACCTTTCTATTCTGGTACTGATAATGGAGTAAGAATAAATGATAACGTATCAAATGCAATTGTTTTATCAAATTCAGACCAAGGTTATTTTGTTTCAACTACATTTAAGATAGAATATCCTTATAATAAAGGATTTTGGGGATCAGTTGCCTACACTAAATCAACTGCACAAGATTTATTATCTGCAGGTTCAATTGCATCTGGTTCATGGACAGGAGCAAGATCTGTATTAGGAAACAATAATTTAGATTTATCTAATTCAAACAACAATACACCTCACAGAATTGTAGGTTTATTAGGTTACAAATTAAATTATGGTTCAAAATATGGTGGATCTACTTCATTTAACATTGGTTATGTTGGAGAAAAAGCAAGTCCTTACACATACACATATGGAAGTGACATCAACGGTGACCGTGTAAATGGTAATGACTTATTATATGTACCAAATAACGTATCAGAAATTAGATTTGCTGATATCACACAGAATGTTGGTGGTGTAAGTCAAGTATTATTTACAGCAGCTCAACAAGCAGAAGCTTTTGATAAATATATTCAACAGGATTCTTATTTAAAAACAAAACGTGGACAATATGTTGAAAGAAATGGATCTACGTTACCAATGTTACACCGTTTAGATTTATCTGTTACTCAAGATTTCTTCTTAAAAATTAAAGGTAAAAAACAATCTTTTCAATTTAGAGCAGATATCTTAAACTTCACAAACATGATAAACCATGATTGGGGTGTTTCAAAAAGAGCAACAAATACACAAATATTATCGGTTAGTACAGCGCCAAGTGCTGCAAATAATTATGTTCCAAGTTTTCAATTGGCACAACAAACAGATGATAATGGAAAAAGATATTTAATTAAAGATACCTTATCTAATAATTCATCGGTATTTGATGTATGGCAAGCACAATTCACATTAAGATATACATTTGGTAAATAGTGTAAACTAAAAACAATCAAAACATGAAACTAATTAATAAAATATCAAAAGCGTTAGCAGTAGTAACTGTAGCTTTACTGTCATTTTCTTGTGAAAGTGATTCAGACAATGTAATTGAAAAATATCCTACAATTGTGGAGATATTAGATGCTGATGCTGCAAATTTCAGTATCTTAAAAGCTGCTTTAGTTAAAACTGGCTTACTAAATACATTCAGAAACCCAGGTTCTTACACAGTATTAGCACCAAAAAATAGTGCTTTTATTGCTGCTGGAATTACTGAAGCTTCTATAGCCGCTACTACAACAACTGGTGACATTGCTACATTAAGTAGAATACTAAGATACCACGTATTAACATCAGGTATGATAGCTGCTAATTTACCAACTAATGCATACATAAATACGTTTTCTCCTTATGGAAGCTCAACTTCAGTTGCAATTAGTTTATATATTAATAAATCTAATGGTGTTGTAATTAATGGAGGGAATACTAATGGTGGTGCAACTGTTTTACAAGCGGACATCAATGCAAGTAATGGAGTAATACATGTAATTAGTCATGTATTAAGTATACCAAAAGTACACAACTTAATTATTGCAAATCCAGATTTGTCTAGTTTAGTAGGTGTGTTAACTTCTGCGCCTCAAGCTGCTGTTTTAACAGATATTACTACAACTGCAACGGGTGCTACAACAGCATTATCTCGTACGGTTTTTGCTCCAACTAATGCTGCGTTTGGTAGTGCTGCGTTTTTAGCAGGTCAATCGGATGCAAATATCACTAAAGTGTTGAGATACCATTTAGTAAATAATAATCTTAGAGCTAGTTTTGCAAATGCATTTGCTACAACTGCTACAACTTTAACTACGCAATTAACAGGGCAAACCACTACTATTGCAGCTGGAACTCTAAATATTGCTGATATTACAGCAGTTAATGCCGCTATTAAAAGCATTAACATACAAGGTTCAAATGGTGTGGCACACATTATTGATAAAGTGTTACAACCAACTTTATAATAAACACCTAAAAAACACTAAACCGTTCCAATTGATTTTGGAACGGTTTTTTTTTATCTTATAAAATCATACATTTACAAAAAAATACAATATGGTTTTAAGTAGATTTTGGTTGGCTATTTTTATTTCTTCTATAGTATTTATTATAGTAAGCTTATTTGCAAGTAACACCTATTCTGTGGATTATGTGTTAAATGGAAAAAAAGACGATCCTGTTTTAATTTCGGAAAAGTTTTTAAAAGAAATACCTGCTTTTATTAAAGATAGTATTCAAAAATCGGATGAAAAAACGTTTATCATCAATAGAGATACCTTAAATCCGGATACAACATACGTTTATAAAAATCAAACGGTAAAAATTTACAGTGGCACGCAAAAATCAGATGGTTTATTACCCACATGTAAAAATAGTTTATTCGATATTATTTTGCCGCTTATGGCCTATTTGGCTTTCTTTTGCGGTTTAATGGAGTTGCTAATAATTTCTGGTGCTTCCGAAAAATTAGCCAAAAAATTAAGTCCTTTTTTCTCACAAATATTTCCTTCCGTGCCTAAAAATCACGAATCGGTTTCCTACATGACCTTAAATTTTGCAGCTAATTTCTTAGGATTAGATTCTGCTGCAACGCCTTTCGGATTAAAAGCCATGGAAAGTCTACAATCGCTTAACCCAGACAAAGACAAAGCCAGCGATGCTCAAATTATGTTTATGTGTTTGCATGCAGCGGGTTTAACTTTAATTCCAACCTCTATTATTGGTTATCGTGCAGCAGCAAATGCAGAAAATCCTGCAGATGTAATGTTGCCTTGTATCATCACCTCATTTATAGGTACCATTGCAGCGCTATTAATCGTAGGCATCAAACAGAAAATAAACTTTAAAAGCGCCACTTTAATAGTTGGATTAATGTCAGTAATTGCCGCTATTGCTGGTTTATTATTTTACGTTAACGGATTAAATTTAGTAGAAAAAAACTTCTTTACCTCTAATTTATCGGGTTTAATGTTAATTGCAATTATTGGGATTACATTGCTTTACGCATTTACTAAAGAAAGTAAATTTATAGCAAATAAAACAACTATTTTTGACGCATTTGTTTCTGGTGCTAAAAATGGATTAACAACTGGAGTAACCATTTTCCCTTATGTAATGGGAATGTTGGTGGCGATTTCATTTTTTAGAAATAGTGGCTTGTTTGAAATTATGAGCAACGGTATTTCTTTTGTATTTTCTAATATTGGCGTAAGCAAACAAATTACCGATTCCTTGCCTGTTGCTATGCTGCGGCCTTTCAGTTCAAGTGGTTCGCGAGGATTTATGATTGACGCCATGAATACTTTTGGAGTAGATTCATTAACAGGAAGATTAAGCGCCATTTTCCAATGCAGTGCTGAAACTACATTTTATGTTATTGCCGTTTATTTTGGAAGTATTAACGTAAAAAACACGAGATATACTCTAGGAATTATGCTTTTGGTAGATTTAATTTGTGTAATTGCAGCAATAGGGGTGGCGAGTTGGTTTTTTTAGAAGATGGATAAATTACTTGATTTTCTTTCATAATTTATTAGGCAGTTCGAGTCATACCACGCGAAGGTATTCGCACGTCAGCGGGGGCAAATAACCACTTAAAAGTCGTCTTGAACTAGTTAAAAGTGGTTTGGAACCACTTAAAAGGGGTTATGCAACGTATTAAAAGTGGTTCGGAACCACTTTAAAGGGGTTATACAACGTATTAAAAGAACTTAGGAACCACTTTAAAGGGGTTATCCAACGTATTAAAAGTACTTCGGAACCACTTTAAAGGGGTTACAATAAAGAAAAACCGAATAAGAATTACGAAAAACCGAAAACTGATGAATAGGCTAGGATTGCAAATCCGCGCTATCGGGCTACAAGGATAAAAAAAGACTTTGCATGTGAAACAGTAAACTTTTGGAAAGCTTGTGTGATATACTTAACTTTACATTTCAAAATTCAAACAAATGGACTTTATATACCAAGACCCGTATCCCATTTTAAAAGACGATACGCAATACAAAAAATTAACTTCAGATTTTGTAAAAATTGAACTACATGGCGATAGAGAAATCTTAGTGGTGGACCCAAAAGGATTAGAATTATTGGCTCAAGAAGCGATGGACGATGTTTCATTTATGTTGCGTTCAACACATTTGCAAAAATTGCAACACATAATTGAAGACCCAGAAGCCACTGACAATGACAGATTTGTAGCCTATAATTTGTTACAAAATGCTGCGGTTGCAGTTGAAGGTCAATTGCCTTCCTGTCAAGATACTGGAACAGCTATTGTAGTCGCTAAAAAAGGTGAAAATGTGTACACAGGTGTTGAAGATGGCGAATGGTTATCCAAAGGAATATACAATACGTACCAAAATAAAAACCTTCGTTATTCGCAAATTGTACCCATTTCGATGTTTGAAGAAAAGAATTCGGGTTCAAATCTTCCCGCTCAAATTGATATTTATGCCAAAAAAGGCGCCACTTATGAATTTTTGTTTTTAACAAAAGGTGGTGGTTCGGCCAATAAAACGTTTTTATATCAAAAAACAAAATCGTTATTAAACGACAAATCATTAGAAGAATTTGTTCGTGAGCGCATTATGGATTTAGGAACAGCGGCTTGTCCGCCCTACCATTTGGCATTAGTAATCGGTGGCACTTCTGCGGAAGCGAATTTAGCAACTGTTAAAAAAGCATCAGCAGGCTATTATGACAATTTACCAACTTCTGGTAACATGTCGGGTCAAGCGTTTCGCGATTTAGAATGGGAAAAAAGAGTACAAATTATTTGTCAAGAAAGTCAAATTGGTGCGCAGTTTGGTGGAAAATATTTAACGCATGATGTTCGTGTCATTCGTTTGCCTCGTCATGCGGCTTCTTGTCCTGTAGGGATGGGCGTTTCATGTTCAGCAGATAGAAATATCAAAGGAAAAATTACAAAAGATGGTATTTTCTTAGAACAATTAGAAACCAATCCGAGTCAGTTTTTACCAGCAAAAGCCCCACATTTAGAGCCAGCGGTAGAGGTAGATTTAAATAAACCAATGTCGGAAATTTTAGCAGAATTATCGAAATACCCGATTAAAACCCGTTTAAAATTGAACGGGACTTTAATTGTAGCTCGTGACATTGCACATGCAAAAATTAAAGAATTATTAGACGCCGGAAAACCCATGCCAGACTATTTCAAAAATCATCCGGTATATTATGCTGGTCCCGCAAAAACTCCAGATGGCATGCCTTCGGGAAGTTTCGGACCAACCACTGCAGGTAGAATGGATGTGTATGTAGATGAATTCCAATCCGCTGGCGGAAGTATGGTAATGTTAGCCAAAGGAAACCGAAGTAAAGATGTAATGAATGCTTGTCAAAAATATGGTGGTTTCTATTTGGGTTCAATTGGAGGTCCTGCTGCCATTTTAGCAAAAGAAAATATATTATCTGTAGAAGTTGTTGACTTTGAAGAGTTAGGCATGGAAGCCGTTCGTAAAATAACAGTAAAAGACTTTCCTGCATTTATAATTACCGATGATAAAGGAAATGATTTTTTTGCGAATTTGTAAATAACATCAAAAAAGTAAATTAATGGATTATATAACAAATGTTAAAGTTCGGTAATTTAAAAACATGATATTGTTATTAAAACTTAAATTAATATATTTGCTAACTGTACCACAAGATTTTACCCGAAAAAATGAAAAAAATGAAAAATAAAATATTTATACTTTCAGTATGCTTAACAAGCCTTTTTGGATATGCCCAATCTGGAAAAGACATTTTAAATATCACTAAAGATTATGATGTATCGCTTATTAAAAGTAAAGCACTAGAATTCAAAATTTTAGAAGAAAAGGAAAGAACAAGGGCTTATAATTATGCTTTGCAAAATAATATTCCATTAAGTTATACAGATGAAAAAGGAAATTTTCATCAATTAATGAAGTTAACTCCAGATGGTTATCCTATATACTTTGCTACTGAAAACCAGGCAGCAGCTAAATCAACTAGAGCGGTACAATTAAATACCGGAGGAAGTTTAGGGCTAACCCTAAACGGACAAGGAATGGTAGCCCGAGTATGGGACGGTGGTACAGTTAGAGCCGAACACAATCATTTTGGAGGAAGAGTAGTATCAATTGATGACGCTGGAGGTACCACATATATTCAACACGCTACACACGTAACGGGTACGGTATTAGCTAATAGTACAAATCTAGCCCACAGAGGAATGGCTTATGAAGCAACTGGAAGAACATTTAATTGGACAGATGATGAAACAGAAGCTCTAAGTGAAGTTTTGGAAGGGATGCTTATTTCAAACCATTCTTATGGCGTGCCTTTAACAGGTTCTACTGGAACTCCTTTACCAGCTTGGTATATCGGAACGTATGATTCTGATGCTAAAAATTGGGATGAAATTGCTTATTTGGCACCTTACTATTTAATGGTGGCATCAGCAGGTAATTCTGGAGAGGATCAAAATAATGCTGAGCCTATAACTTTTGGAATTGATAAATTAACTGGAAACAAAACTGCTAAAAACAATTTAGTTATTGCAAATTGTCTGGACGCATCTGTTAATTCAGCTGGAGATTTAACGGCGGCGGTTGCAATTAATAGTTCAAGTAGTCAAGGACCAACAGATGACAGAAGAATAAAACCGGATTTAACTGGGAACGGAACAGGTTTAATCTCAACTAGTCATACAAGTAATACTGCTACTGCTAACCTCACTGGAACATCAATGTCATCGCCAAATGTAGCTGGTACGTTATTGCTTTTACAACAACATCACAATAATTTAACAACTAAATTCATGAAAGCGGCTACCTTAAAAGGTTTGGCTTGTCATACCGCAGATGATTCTGGGAATATTGGACCAGATGTATATTTTGGTTGGGGATTATTGAATGCTAAAGCAGCAGCGCAAGCTTTGACATCAAATGGTTTAAACGCTTGGGTTTCTGAAGAAAAACTAAATCAAGGACAAACATACACAATAACAGTAAAATCCTTAGGAACTTCTCCGTTAATTGCAACTGCTTGTTGGACAGATGTTCCTGGAGAACCAAATAATGGACAAAGACCTGCAAATGATTTAAAAAGAGCATTAGTAAACGATTTAGATGTTAGAATCACAAGAAATGGATCAACTTATTATCCATGGAAATTAGCTTCAGACCCAACCCTTGACGCCATTAGAATTGGAGATAATAATATTGACAATGTAGAACAAGTAAAAATAGATAGTCCAGCTGCCGGAGATTACGTTATAACTGTAACCCATAAAGGAACCTTAGTTACTAACAAACAAGACTTTTCACTAATTATTACTGGTGTTAGTTCTGGGTTTGCAATTATTCCTACTTCTAATGATCTTGAAGTTTGCGCCAATCAAGACGCTACATTTACATTTAACTATATTCAAACGGGTACAACAACAACAAATTTTTCTACAACTGGCTTGCCAAGTGGCGCTACAGTTGTTTTCACGCCATCATCTAGAAATTCGAACGGACCTGTTACTTTAACAATCTCAAATTTATCTGCAGTAAATCCAGGAAATTACAACATGGGTATTGTAGGTAATAATGGTTTAGAAACTGAAACAAGATATAGAAATTTAAAAATATTTAGCAGCACTTTTACGCCAGTTGTTGGCTCTAGTCCAGCTATTAATCAAGTTGGTGTGGCTACTACTGTAAATTTAGTTTGGAATGCACAAGCAAATGCTGAATCATACCAACTACAAGTTTCTTCTTCTCCAACTTTTGCAACTACAATTCTGAATGTTTCAAACATAATTGGAAATTCTTATATAGTATCTAATTTAGCCCAACAAACCAATTACTATTGGAGAGTATCACCATCAAACAGATGTGGAGCTGGAGTGCTTTCAAACGCAACGGTAAATAATTTTCAAACTGGTGTTTTATCTTGTGGCAACGAATTTTCTGCTACTAACTTTTCAAATGCGTCGATTGCTAGTACTGCAAACGCTACAGCTTCTGTGCCAATTGTAGTTACAGGCGGATTAACTATCGGAGATTTAAATGTTGCACTAAATATATCACACACTTATATACAAGATTTTAAAGTTAAACTAACCGGACCAGCTTCAATTGGAAGTCCAGTAATAATACTCTTAGATCAACCTTGTGGTGACAATGATAATGTAAACTGTACAATGGATGATAGTGGTATAGCCGTTGCCTGTGGCACTACTGTACCTGCATTAACCGGAAGTGTAATTCCTTCTCAGACCTTAACTGCATTAAATGGTTTGATTGCAGATGGAACATGGACACTTACCGTTGATGATCCTTATAATGGTGATGGCGGAACAATCAATTCTGTCAAACTACAAATTTGTAACATCCAGGTACCGCTGGCAATTGAAGACACTACTTTTTCTAACTTAAAAATATATCCTAATCCAACAACTGGATTTGTAAATATAGATTTAGGTAATCAAAATTTAGAAAGTAATTCAATTGTAAAACTATTTGACATACAAGGCAGAATGATTTTGACTAAAGAAATGAAAACTGCTATAGACAATGTCAATATTTCCAATTTATCTGACGGCGTTTATTTAATAACCATAGAAAACGGAAGTTCTAGAACAACCAAGAAAATTGTGTTAGCAAGATAATCAAAAAAAGGAGTTCTAATTAGAACTCCTTTTTTTGTATAATTAACACTATAAATTTTGGTTAAATTTCATCTCCCATTTACTTTTATAATAAATCTGCTCAAGCAGCAACGCTAATTAATAACGTGTAGAAAATTTCCATAAAAAATCCCGATAAGTAAAAACCTATCGGGTATAATATAAAAAAATTTATTATTTTGAGGCTGGAGCAGCTACGGCAGGTGCTTCATTAACTTTTACAGTTCCTTTAATTGTAATTGTTTTAGGAATAGTGTTCTCCTCGCTTGTAATTACAGTAACTGTTTTGTTGAATGCGCCACCTGATGCTGCATTATAAGTAGCTGTTACGCTTCCTTTTTCACCTGGTTTAATAGCTGTTTTAGTGTAATTTGTAGCAGTACATCCACAAGATGCTTTTACATCCTTTAAAGTAACTTCTTTGTTAGTTGTGTTGGTAAAAGTAAACTCGTAAGAAACTGGTTTTCCTTGTTC
>Ga0209134_10000326_pt1 | contig 12546 bp, 11 predicted proteins | sample LauGreSp1BDMLBSN_2_FD_187566 | JGI IMG/M metagenome (GOLD analysis project Ga0209134, IMG submission 187566) | Freshwater lake microbial communities from Lake Michigan, USA - Sp13.BD.MLB.SN (SPAdes) (version 2) | ecosystem: Environmental > Aquatic > Freshwater > Lake | place: Lake Michigan, USA... | reverse complement strand
TATCCACTCGATTTGAGCCTCTTGATGCAGACACTTCTGTTGTTCTGTTCAAGTGGGTTGAAGGTGAAGAGGTAGGTGATGAGCCAACCAATGAACAGCTTTACGAACTTGGTGAAAACATGGCAAGGCTACAGATATTTGCTAAGGGACTTACCTTCACGGATGGGGCATTCCTGCCAACTATTAACCGAACACTGATGAACAGCAAAGATTTACTCACATCTAGTCAGCCGGAGTCCATTAGCGACAAGCTGTACGAAGATATTCTCAAAGGCTTGAAACTGAGTGATGAAGTCTTTTCAAGAATCTCTAAAGATCAGGAACTACTTCCTCTTCACGCCGACCTCCACATGGCAAATGTGATTCAGACCAAAGATAAGTTGGCAATCATTGACTTTGATGACGCAGGTCTAGGTTTACCAATTCAAGACTTAGTAATAAGTAACTACTACATTCGGGAAGACCGAGAACGAGAGAAGCATCTGAAAGAGGGATACTCTTCCCTATTGGAACTTCCAAAAATCTCGGATGAAGACTATGAAGTTCTGCTACTTGGAAGACTCATAGTTTTGATTGAGGCTGTATTGGATATGACCTCAGCAGAAATCATCGAGTTCCTGCCTAAGTTCCTTGTTAGAGCTCAGAAGAGATTTGACCAGTTCTATTCAACCGGTCAGTTCACTCTTGCTGACTAAGTTGTTACTTACTGCCTTTACCGAAGGTCTTCTTGAACCAGATCTTGAACTGAGCGTATTTCTTATCAACCCAGACATTCAAGGTTCTAGCCCACTGGAATCTAACCTGAAGGAATCTAGTACTGATAAGAATCAATGGAATACCGACCTCAGGCAGCAGTATGCTCACGAGAACACCAACTGGCAGAAGAATAAAGCCAATGGTTAGCTTCAGGAATTCGTGCATATTCAATTTAATCACGCTAAAAAGAAAGCCGTCTAACCCGAAGGTTAGACGGCCTCTTCTAAATAGTTTTAGCGGTCGCGTCCTGGACGGCCACCGGATCTACCGGCTGGTCTTCCACCCGAACGTGCGCCATCTCTTGAGCCACCTCTTGAACCACCGCGGTCTGAACGACCACCGAAGTCACGAGAGCCGCCTCTTGAGCCACCACGGTCTGAACGGCCACGGCCGCCTTCACGTGATGAACCACCACGGCTGTCACCGAAGTCCAAAGAGCTAGCAGCTGGTGCTGGAGCAATAGGACCTGCGATTTCAGCAAGGATAGGGCTGTCTTGTCTAACATCCATGTAGATTGCATCGCGCTCTGCACGGCGAAGAAGATCTTCAACCTTGCGTCTGCGTGAACGAGGAACCAAAGTAATAACAGTTCCAGTCTTACCAGCACGACCGGTACGGCCTGAACGGTGAAGGTAGGTCTTGTATTCCTCTGGTGGATCAACCTGGATAACCATTGCAATGTCATCAACGTGGATACCACGAGCAGCAACGTCAGTTGCAACTAGAACACGTACTTCACCAGACATGAATCTCTGAAGGTTACGGTTTCTCTGGTTCTGGTTTAGATCTCCGTGCAAACGAGCTGCTGGAACACCAGCGCTTGTTAGTGACTCACTTAGACGCTCTGCAGTCATCTTGGTACGAGTGAAGATAATTGCCTTACCCTCACCCTGAACTAGGCGAAGCAGAATTGGGCTACGTGCATCAGTTTCAGCAAACATAACTCGGTGAATGATGTCTGATGTTTCTTCAGTCTCGTTAGGAACTTCATATACATATGGGTTCGGTAGGAACTGCTTAACTAGAGCATCAATCTCACGGTCCAAAGTTGCTGAGAACAGCATCTTCTGTGAATCACCGGTAGCTGCTGTAATTCTCTTCACTGGCTCAATGAAACCTAGATCACACATGTGGTCTGCTTCATCGATAACTAGTGTTTCAACATCACGAAGATCAACGATCTTCTGAGCCATTAGATCTTCTAGACGACCTGGGGTAGCAACAAGAATGTCAACACCACGAGCCATAGCAATCTCTTGTCTACGCTGAGGCATACCACCATAGATACATGTGGTGTAGAAACCTACTGAACGAGCTAGCTGAGAAAGAGTTCTATCAATCTGGTCAGCTAGTTCACGAGTAGGAGCAAGAATCAACGCACGAGGACGGTTAGGTTTACGTGGCTGTGATCCTTGAGCAACAAGCTTGGTAATTAGAGGAACTGCGAAAGCAATTGTCTTACCTGATCCAGTCTTACCTCTACCCAAGATATCTCTACCTGAGATAGCAGCAGGAATAGTTGCCTGCTGAATAGGGAAAGGAGCAATAGCACCCATCTGAGTAAGAGTTTCTAGAAGACGTGGGTGTAGACCCATCTCTTCCCACTCTGCTGAGATAACTGCATCTGCCTGGTCAACTGACTGAAGCTTCTCTAGAACTACATCTTCAAAGAAAGCCTTCTTGTTTGGAGACTTGTCTCTTGCACCATCGAATGAACGCTGACGGTTGTCGTCTCTTTCCATACGATCTGATCTACGAGGATCTCTTGAACCTCTATCATCCCGAGCTGGACGAGAATCGCTCCACTCACGACGAGGAGCACGGTCATCACGAGCTGGTCTCTCAGGAGTCCATTCACGACGAGGAGCTCTGTCATCACGCTGAGGTCTTTCTGGAGTCCACTCTCTGCGAGGAGCTCTATCATCACGAGCAGGTCTTGAATCAGACCACTCTCTTCTAGGAGCACGGTCATCACGCTGAGGTCTCTCAGGAGTCCACTCTCTACGAGGTGATCTTGAGTCTGATCCTGCACGAGAAGCGTTTCCGCCTGTGCGGGCATTACGGCCAGCGAATGATTCTCTTGAACCACCTGGTGTCCACTCTGGACGACGATCGTCGCTACGAGCTGGACGGTCGTTACGCTGTTCACGCACTGGACGAGCATCTCTAGAAGGGCGGTCGTTTCTGACCTCTCTTAGAGGACGAGCGTTATCTTCGCGATAATCTCTCTTGTCTCTTCCTCCTGCAGCCGGAGCTGATGAGGTGTGACGTGGCTTACGAGAAGCCGGAGCAGCGCTAGCTGCACCTTTACGATGGGTTGCTTTGGTCGCGGTTGCTCTAGGCGTGCGCGAATTAGTGCCGTTTTTAGGCATGTTTATATTCCTTTATAGTGTGTGGCCTTCGCAGGAGTAGTGCTAGGGCGCATGGATAGTCGAACTGCGCTGACCCACACACGAGAAGAACATCTGCAACACGGCAGATTCTCACAAATAGGAAGACTGGCACATTTATCTTGTTCAGACCAAAGGTTCGAACTATGTGCTGCAAACGACTACTGTCAGGATTGCCTGACTTACAAAGCCTAACGGAAAGGTAACGTTTTGCCTATAGGCAATATTTGAGCCTAAATCAGGCCTCTTTGAGTCAATTCAGCGTGAAGTTCAGCATCACTAGGCTCAACTAGGTGCTTGCCATCAGCAAATACGATTACCGGAATGTTAGTTCTGCCAGAGATTTCTCTAGCTTCTTCGGTGAATTCTGCTGACTGCTCAACGTCTTTCTTTTCGTACTCAACGTTTAGAGTCTTTAGCAAAGCTTCAGATCTTCTGCAGTCTCCGCACCAGTCAGCACCGTAAACAACTACTTCACTCATCTTCTTACCTCAATCTATTTGTGTCAGGAATAAATAACTCTTCACCATTAAAGGTAATACCAGTTAGGTCTCTAACGACTATATCTGCCTGGGACTTCACAGCCATTTTCCCAACACCTATTACTAAACCAACCCCAGCTTCAATAGCTGAAATGACCCCAGCCTCAGCATCCTCAAACACCACACAATCCTGAGTATCAAACCCAAGGTTCTTAGCTCCCAGTAGATAAGGGTCCGGGAATGGTTTACCCCTCTGAACATCATCACCAGTGACAAGTTCTTTAGGGATAGGTAAGCCCGCGGCTTCAAGCCTTGCTCTTCCTAGGTTTGGATTAGCTGAAGTACAGATAGTCCAGATACCTGGTGTCAATGAAAGAAGTAGTTCCTTAGCTCCTTTGAGACCAACAGTCAGATGAGCGGTGTCTTGCTCAAGAGCGTTGATTCGATCATTAGCAACACTAAACAGTTCAGCACTAACTAGTTCACGAACCATGTCCTCTGCACGACGACCAGCATTGTTTGCCTTGTCTAAGTCATAGCCAGGTGAATACTCAGTAGCCCAAACATCCCAAGCAACTTTAGCTGCCTTGTGTGAATCCACTAAGACACCATCGTTGTCAAAGAGGAGAGCTGAGCAAGAGAACTTCATAACCTCAAGGTTACCTTGTGACGATATTGTTACCGAAGCACAGATTCAATCCCGAGCGGAAACGCTACTCTCTAACTAGCGGGGGCATGGGGCCCTTCTAAAGTAGGAGGAATTATGAGTTCTGAGAATGTTCAACCCTCACCAAGAAAAAGTAGATTCTATTTGAACTTTGGCTTGTTCAACTTTCTACTAGGAGTAGTAGTTGGTTCTAGCCCATGGGTACTTTTGCTCTTCAAGGATTCTCTACCAAGCAGTAGTCCGCTGGTATTCGATGGCGGTGGTATAGCTGTTGCACTTATAACCATTCCCTTTTCTTTTGTTCTTACAGTTATCGGCATTGGCTTTATGCTCTATTACCGGTTTTCAAAGAAGGCCGAAAGACCTGAAGGAAGCCCCCTCCCAATCCAAGACATATTCAGGGTGTTTTTGTCTGCAATATTCCTTCTTGTTGCCATCTGGCATATCAGTGATCTCGCAGGGTATCCAATAGGGCTCTAATGAAACAACACCGAGATTAGGTGGCATCGCCACCTAATCACAGCGATACCTTCGGAAGTTGCTATCTATTTTGGTATGAAGACCTAGCCAGCAGAAACAATACTTCTGATACGAACAGCAATGCTTGCAGTGATATTCACCAAGGCCAGGATTACTAATGCTGGAAGCATTGACTTGATGAACCATGCAGGAGTGACTGCGTTGATTACATACTCTCCTGGACGATCACCAATCTGCTGCCAAAGGCCTAGTTCTCCAACTGCAGAGATTCCAAATGTGAAGGACATTAGAGTCACGATAACGACGAAGATCACTACTAGGACAAAGTTCAAGCTAAGTGCTGCTGAACCAGACTTCTTGGGAGTAACTGCTCTTGATTTAGGAGTGTTGCTCTTGGTTCTAGCAGCATAGATAGTTCCCATAGCGATAGAGCCACCGACGATAGCAAGGATAAGAACCCAGATCCAAACCTGAGGGTTCTCTCTTCTTGCTGAGTAAACAGTCAGACCAATAAGAAGAGCAATAGTTGTTCCAACGATTGGATAGACAAAAGCTAGTGCAGCTTCGCGCTTAGCCTTCTTCTGCTCCTGGGATACAGCTTCTACCTTCACTTCTGACTTTCTGTAGACAGTTGCACTAAGCAAAAGAACAACACAGATAGCAGCGGCTAGAACAATAGGAAGGTAAACACCTAGTAGCTGGTCGCCAATTCCCTTGTTCGGACCATAAACATTGAATGAAGCAAAGAATGCTGAGATAGCAAATATTGCTAGAGAAACTAGAGCAACGATGACAGCCACGCTTGCGAACCTAAAGACAGGAAGAGAACCCTTCACCTTCTTAGCAACCTCGTGATCTGCCATACGGTAGGCAAGACCTGAGAACAAGGAGAAGCCAGCTAGAGCAATAAGGAAGATGTAGGTGCTTGGTTTAGTCAGCGAGTCAATACCTCTTAGAAGAGTCCCAGTAGCTGTGTAGTCGGTAGCTTCATAGAGCTGAGCGTAGTTAGCCAGAATCATACCTAGCCATGCGATGTCGATTCCTACTATTACGAAGGCAACTGCTGTCTTTAGTGTTTTATTCATGCTTTGAGCCTACTCACGAACCCTAAACTTGAAGCATGATTCTAGTTATTGGCGAAGCCCTAATTGACCTCATCGAGTCCAGAGAGACTAAGGGCCAGTTCCAAGCAGTAGTTGGTGGAGCCAACGCTAACGTAGCCCTAGCCCTAGCTAGAAGAGGAACAGATCACCAGTTCCTAGCCCGTATCTCTAGTGATCGCTTCGGAATGCTAATCAAAGACAGACTTAGCTCTAACAACGTAAACCTAGATCACATCATCAACACAGATGAACCAACAACCCTTGCAGTTATCAGCGTGAACGCTCAAGGCTCCCCTACATACAACTTCTATACCAATGGAACAGCAGACTGGGGTTGGACTAAAGAAGAACTTCCAACAAAAGAGCAAATAAAAGCTCTAGGAGCTAAGGCAATCTCATTTGGTTGTCTAACCATGGCAATGGAACCAGGCAACCATGTGATTGAAGCCTGGGCTAAAGAACTACAGAATGAACTAACCATTAGCCATGACATCAACATCAGAGCAGCTCTTGGCTTTGATAGAGATAAGGAAAGAGAAAGAGTTGAAAGAGTCAACTCTTTCTCACACATCATCAAAGCCAGTGATGAAGACATTGAATGGCTATACGACTTAGCTCCAGACAGTGATGTGACACCAATCATCAACAACTGGATCAAAGACTCCAACAAGATTGTTCTACTAACCAGAGGATCTCAAGGAACCAGAATCTATAGAAACAACCAAACAATAGATGTTCCTGCAAGAAAGATCACAGTGGTTGACACAGTGGGAGCAGGAGACACCTTCGTAGCTAACCTTCTAGGCCAACTAAACGACAGCAACTACCTAGGCGAAAACGCTCTAAACAAACTAGAGACCCTAACCAACGAAGATCTAGCCGAATACGTAAGAATCTCAGGCATAGCAGCAAGCATCGCATGTGAGAGAGCTGGTTGTGAGCCTCCTACTTTGGAAGAAGTAGCTGCTATTAGCTAGATGATCACGGCTTGGCAACGACGAAGTCCAAATGGGAAATGATCATTTATGCTGATCCCATGTATAACACTGTGGAACAAGCTCTGATTCGATTAGACATTTTTCAATGGCTAGAGATGCAATTAATTGAACACGACTGGATTACCAAGGAGCAACTTCTTGGAGGCTATTCTTACCGAGGTCAACGCATTCCGTTAATTCCTACACAGCAGGGAATACATAACCCACGGGGTTTTGATGAAACACTTAGCGTTGTTTCTACCGCACGAAGCAAGTACGAAGACATGATTAGAGAAGACGGGATGATCGAGTATGACTACGAGTCTCAAAGCGTGGAGGGCTACAACACTAAATTGAGGCTGGCTTATGTAAGAAAAACGCCAATCATCTATTTGAAGCAAATTAAAGCAGGAATCTACAAGCCTTCTATCAACGTTTACGTAATTGGAGACGACCAAGTCAACAAAAAATTCATACTGGACTTTAGAAGCACAAAAATCGAGCAGGAAGACTTTGAAAGCCCCGACACACACATTCCCGGAAATGAACGCGAACGAAAATATGCCGTTCAACAAACCCTGAGAAGATTACATCAGCCGCAATTCCGAGCTTCTGTACTCTACGCCTACTCTGAACAATGCGCCATTTGTAGATTGAAGCATCCGAAGCTCTTAGATGCGGCTCACATAGTCCCGGATAAGCACGTGCTTGGAGTTGCCAAAGTTTCAAACGGGCTGGCTTTATGCAAGATTCATCACGCAGCTCTGGACCAAAAATTCATCGGTATAAGCCCTGACTACAAGGTTGATGTCGACAAAGACCTTCTCGAGGAAGTGGATGGTCCGATGTTGAAGCATGGGATTCAGGAAATGAATGGGATAACTATTCAGACGCCGAAAGCTAAAGAAGATAAGCCTGATCCCGCCTTGTTAGAAATCAGCTACTTAGCATTCTTGAGCAAGGGCAAAGAAGCGTCACACAGTTAGGTTGCGTCCTAGTAGAGCAACGCTTCCCTGCTGAAGCTAGACCAGCTACTCTCCCTCAGGAGTGACAGGACGTTGGTGCCAAACAGTGTGAGGAACGTCTCTCAGGGGAATCCAAGATAGAGGAACAAAGACTCTGTTCTTTATCTCTTTACCTAGGTAGTTAAGGACGAAGTCATTCCAGGCCTGGTCTATCTTGTTCGGGCCTCCCATGGAGAAGAGTCTTCTTTCGACCATTCCTCTGAACTTAGGATCTAGATCACGTTCAAGGGTTAGGTGGTTTCTGTGATGCTTGGAGAGCACAAGATCTAGAACTGTTGAGCACTTATCTAGAAGTCTTAGCCCACAGGTGCAGCTGTTGTCTTCGAATAGTGAATGAAGGTTGTCTCTTTGATCATCAAAGAGTGCTTGCAGTCTGTTTTGTCTGGCTTGGATACCCCAGTGACCCACAACACTTGATACATACTTGTGTTCGTTCTTTGTAGCCTGCAGTCTCTCAGGGATATCTATATCTGGTGTGCGGTAGCTGTAGTTCTTCTTTTCTTCGGACATGGTTAATGCCCCTTTCTTCAAGCTTTCGCTTGATCTATCGGGGCATTACTGCCCCATCTTTAGTTGCTTAGACGGTTGTCTAGGCCTGTTCCTTTGTTGCTTCTTTGGCACCTTGCCGATGGGCGGCAGGTTGCACTCTTCTTAAACTCCTTCGAGTTTGAACAGTAGATATTTAGTTTTAGTTAGTGTTTCCACCTAAGAACATCTTAGTACTGATCGCGGAATTTGCGAGTTATTTTTAGAGCGCGATCAGGGTTTTGTGCTTCTAGGTTTGTTTCGATTGCGTAAGAGATGTGCTTCTTCTTCTCATTTGGATCAGATTCAATCTCAACTCTGTTTTCGAAAGCATACGCTTGCTCTTGCTTGTTTTGAGCTACACGAATGTCAGAGAGAACCTGGTTGTTAAGTTCTGCAGCTTCTTGAACTCTGCCTAGTTTCGCTAGCGAGTGGCAAACCATGTTCTTGATTTTGATGACGAGTTCATCGTGGAGTTCAAGAGTTGCTCTTGGCATTGCTTCCCAGGTGCTTGCTACACCTTCATAGTCTTCCTTGAGGAAGTTAGTGATGATGTGTTCGCATTCTGCACGAAGGCGAAGGGAGATGTCTCCTGCCTCTGAGCTTTCCTGAACTAGTTCAGCTGTGAGTTGAATAGCAAGATCGTATTCACCTTTAGCTCGCAGTTGTTCGACTTCCTTGATGGCTTTAGCACTGTTAGTCAATCTTGGCTTCTTCAAACGCTTGTCCATGACTTTGGCGTCGAATCTTGCTGCAGCAGCTTCCTTAGTCTTACCCTGGGCTGCATAGACTTCAGCAAGTCCTAGGGTTGCCTTGACTACATCTTTATAGTCACGGTCAGGCTTCTTGCTTGCCATCTTGATTGCTTGACGATAGTGAGCCACTGCTTCTTCATAGTTCTCGGTGTAGAAATAGGCCTTGGCTACCCAACGCAAAGTTCCTGAATCTAGTTTGTTGACCTGTTTCTCTACAGACTTGACCTCAAGGGCTAGCTCAAGTGCCTCTTGGTACTGTCCCTTATGCATCATGACAATTGCCGAGATTAGATCACAGTAGGCAACTCTGGCTAGGTCTTCCTTCTGAATAAAGAACTCTCTAATGGCAGGAAGCATGTTCTCGGCCTCGTCGTGTTCATCAAGCTGGGTGTGGATGAATGCTGAAGCACTAGCAAGGACGTTTGCCAGAATGTCATTGCCAACGTTGGCATACATTCTTGAACCTAAGGTGAAAAACGCCAGAGCTTCAGGGTACTTTTCAAGGTTGTCGTAGGCCACTGCCTTACCCCAGGTTAGATGAGCTTGCGAGACGCGATCTTCCAGATCGAAGGCAAGTTCGGGAATAAGACCTAAACCTTCATTTGCCATCTCAATGGCAAGTTCATACTCATGCTGGTTCATGATGTATTCACGTGTGATTACCTCAGTAACCTCAACCCACTCACGAACAAGCTGGTTCTCTCTAGCCATCTCTAGTGCTGGCATCCAATACTTCATTGGCTCCTTGGATATGAAGTTCCAAGCTTCGCGCTGACCAAAGCTATAGAGGATCTCAACTCTGCGAGCAGGGAGTGTTGCTGCCTGGTTGAACTCTTCCCAGAGTTCGTCTTCAGGGGTTGTGAAATCGACGTTCATTTTGCTCCAAGGTTCTGACACTTCGCTGTGCCTTAGGGGGTTGGAATTTTAAGTTGGAAAGTTATTGTGAAACAGATTTTGAAATTGCGTTTCAAACACGCCGTTCCCGATTATTCAATATTCGGTTTCGTCTTTGCTTGTGGGGCGAGGAGCTGGTTTGGGATTTCCGAAAGCTGCATAAAGGGCAATAAAGAAGTGAATGCCGATGGCAAAGATCACTACGCCTGCTAGAAATAGCAGAACTAAGAGTCCTATGAAGTCGAAAAAGTTTATGCTCCTACCCCTTCCATGGGTTAGCTATTCAAATGTGTTAAGAGGTTGCTGCCTGGAATTATTCCCGGTTATGCAGAAAGAATTAGATCAGCGATTGTTAGTTCCTGAGCTCTAACTACTTCGAACTCAACCCTGCCTAGCTCTTGAGATGTTAGGTGATAACCCTTACATCCTGAGCACTCGTAGACACGCTTCTGGTTGAAGGTCGTCCAACCCTGGTTCTGCATGTCTTCAGCAGCTTTGCTTCTGAAGAAACGAAGGTCGCGCTTTGCTTCCTTCATGTCACGGTAACGCTCTTTACTAGGGGTCTGTGTGCATCTAGCGTTGTGCTTGCTAGCTTGAGGCTTCTGGAACTTTCTTGCATTTTTGCTCATTTGAATCTCCTGACTAGATCGGTAATTGCTCTGGGAATAAGATGCTAGCCCCCACCACTGACATCGCTAGTTGTGTAAAGAGGAATGAGGTTCAAATTATTCCCAAGGGCAGTGCAAATTGTGTTTTTACCTAAGAGGGTCAGTTGAGAGAACTCTTTGTCAGTTCCCAACAGCGGGGGAACTCTTGAACTTATCCCCAATCGCCTTTAGTCTTACATGTAAGACATGTAAGACAGGAGAAGATTATGGCCATGGTAACAATCAGGCTTTCAAGCGAACTCAAGGATCGAATAGACAAACTCTCTTCCCAAAGTGGAAGACCTAAGTCATATTTCATTCGCGAATTGATAGAACGCGGAATTGAAGAATTTGAAGAAGACCTTCGTGATCTTGAGGCTATTCGCGAGTACATCGCCGCAGGTGGACGCAACCAAAAGCGGTACTCGATGGATGAGGTTTTAGAAGATGCCGGACTCACACGAATGGACATTGGGATGGCTCCCAGCAGCAAGAAAACAACTAGATCGACTACCAAAGTTGGCCAAGCAAAGAGTGTTAAGAAAACTAGCCCAACTGCTCGAAAGCGACCAACCAGTTAGTCAACTAAAGAAACTAAAAGGAGATTGGGCTCCGTTTTATAGTTTAAGAGTTCAAGAGTATCGAGTAATTATTGATGTCGAAGACGACACATTCACGCTCGTAATGATCAAATTTGGACATCGCAAAAACGTGTACGTCGACTAACTACTCAGGCAGAACTACAAAAGTCTCTAGAGTTCTATCCGCAGCAAAGGCGATTCTTACACCAGTATCTCTAGCTTCAAATAGAGCATCTAGAGCTTGCTGAGTAATTCTCTCTCCTGGAGATAGCACTGGAACACCTGGTGGGTAAGGGCAGATCATCTCTGCCGATACTCGACCAACTGCCCTTTCTGCAGTTACTACTTCCTGCTTAGAGAAGAAAGCATCTCTAGGGCTCACTACTACCTCAGGAACAATAGAGAATACTGCTGCTGTTGAAACAGATCTTGGTTCACCTCTGTGTTTGTTAACTGACTCAATGATTCTGTTTACTAAATCTTCAATGAGTTCAGGTGTGTCAGCAAAGGTAATCATTGGGATGATTAGATCTCTGTTTGCCATCTCAACATCAATGTTGGCATTTAGTAGATCTTGCTCAACTAGGTTTCCATCTGCTCCTGTTTTAGGTAGCAAGATAACAAGCTTTAGCGGGTCAATGTATTCACCATCAATAACCTCAATGCCAGCAGCAACAAGTGTTGCTCTACCCTTTTCAGTTGCATCAATAATTGGGTCAATTAGGTCATAGCCATGCTTTTCTAGAAGAGCACGAGATGCATCAATGGATGCAAGGATTCTTCCTGACATAGATGTTGTCTGGGTTGAATCAAAAGCTTTGTTGAATCTGTTGAGATCAACTAGACCTTCTCTTACCAAGACAAAGCTGGCTTGAGACCAAGCAGGAAGGGTCTTGTGTGCTGAGGTGACAACAATGTCTGCTCCTTCAGCAAGGGGATGCTGAGGTAGTTCTGGGTGGAAACCGTAGTGAGCAGCCCAAGCAGCATCAACTACTAGAGGAACACCAAACTCATGAGAGACCTTGGCAAGTCTTGGAATGTTGGACATCGTTCCAACATAAGAAGGTTCACCAATAAGCACTGCTTTAGCATCTGGATGCTGTTCAAGAGTTTCTCTCAACCTTGATGAAGGAAGATACTCAGGTAAACCTGTTGCTGGGTTAATCTCTGGTCTTACCCAGACTGGAATAACTCCTGCGTAAACCATGCCAACAAGAACTGATTTATGCAGTGTTCTAGAAACAATGACTTTGTCACCAGGACC
>Ga0209134_10000325_pt1 | contig 12548 bp, 12 predicted proteins | sample LauGreSp1BDMLBSN_2_FD_187566 | JGI IMG/M metagenome (GOLD analysis project Ga0209134, IMG submission 187566) | Freshwater lake microbial communities from Lake Michigan, USA - Sp13.BD.MLB.SN (SPAdes) (version 2) | ecosystem: Environmental > Aquatic > Freshwater > Lake | place: Lake Michigan, USA... | reverse complement strand
CGGTCCGCCTCGCCGCCGCCACGGGCGGCGGTTGGTCCGCGAAGTAACGCGCCAAAGAAAAAGGGCGTCCTTGCGGACGCCCTTTCTTTTACCATCAAGGCTCTTAGGCCTTGATCTGCGGGCGCTTGGGATCCGGCCAGTCGATGTGGAAGAACTCGCCGCGGGGCTTGTCCTTACGCTCGTAGGTGTGGGCGCCGAAGTAGTCGCGCTGACCCTGGAGTAGGTTCTGCGGGAGATTCTCGGTGCGGTACGAGTCGAAGTACGAGAGCGCCGAGCCGAGGGTCGGTACGGGGATGCCGTGCTTCACCGCGAGGGCGATGACCTTGCGCCAGTTCTTCTGAGCCTTCTTGACCGTCTTCTTGAAGTAGGGGTCGAGGAGAAGGTTATCCAGTGAGCGCTTCTTGGCGAAGGCTTCGGTGATCTTCTGCAGGAAGCTCGCGCGGATGATGCAACCACCGCGCCAGATCTGGGCGATCTCGCCGAAGTTTAGCTTCCACTTGTACTCGTTCTGGGCCTCGCGCATGAGCTGGAAGCCCTGGGCGTAGGAGCAAATCTTTGAGCAGTAGAGGGCGTCACGGATCTGTTCGATGATTTTGGCGCGATCCGGATTGGTCATCGCACGCTTCGGGCCACGGAGGACCTTGGCGGCTTTGACGCGCTCATCCTTCACGGCGGAGAGGCAGCGGGCGAAGACGGCTTCGGCGATGGTCGGAGCGGCGACACCCATATCGAGGGCGTTGGCGCTGGTCCACTTGCCCGTGCCCTTCTGGCCGGCGGTGTCGAGGATGACGTCGACCAGCGGGACGCCGGTCTCCGGATCCTTCTGCTTGAGCACCTTGGCGGTGATCTCGATGAGGAAGGAATTCAGGTCGCCCTTGTTCCATTCTTCGAAGGTGGTGCCGATCTCGTCAGGGGTCATGCCGAGGAGGCCGCGCATGAGGTCGTAGGCTTCGCAGATCATCTGCATGTCGCCGTACTCGATGCCGTTGTGGACCATCTTCACGTAGTGGCCGGCGCCGTCGGGTCCGATGTGGGCCACGCAGGGGACACCGCCCTTGATGGGCTTGCCGGGCGTCGCACCGGTCAGTTCCACGCCGGTGACGGCATCGACCTTGGAGGCGACGGCTTCCCAGATGGGCTTGAGCTCGGCCCAGGCAGCGGCATCGCCACCGGGCATGAGGGACGGTCCAAAGCGGGCGCCTTCTTCGCCGCCGGACACGCCGGAGCCGATGAAGCGGAGGCCCTTGGCCTTAAGTTCCTTCTCGCGGCGGATGGTGTCCGTCCAGAGGGCGTTACCGCCGTCGATGATGATGTCTCCCGGTTCGAAGGCCGCGGCGAGTTCGTTAATCACGGCGTCGGTGGGTCCACCGGCCTTGACGAGAATGACGGCCTTGCGGGGCTTCTTGAGGGAGGCCGCGAAGTCCTTGATGGTCGGGCAGCCGGTCAGCTTACCTGGGGTCTTCGGGTTTTCTTTCACGAACTCGTCGGTCTTGGCGGTCGTGCGGTTGTACACCGAGATCGCGAAGCCGTGGTCGGCGATGTTGAGGGCGAGGTTCTGACCCATGACGGCCAGACCGATGAGACCAATGTCGGATTGCATAAGAGGAGCCAATGCGAACCCCCGACGGCTGGCATGGCAAACAAGAAAAGGGGCAGGTTTCGCCCGAAAGCTCCTGTTTTCGGCACGGTCGACCGCCTTTCCCCTCGCCTCATTAGGGCCGCTTGGCATCGTGGGGCGTTGTCATGTCCCAGCTCGTCGGCAAACGTATCACCCTCGGTGTCACCGGCTCCATCGCCGCCTATAAGGCCGCGGACCTGGTCTCCCAGCTCGTCAAGTACGGTGCCGAGGTTCAGGTCGTCATGACCAAGGGGGCAACGCAGTTCATCACCCCGATGACACTACAGGTGCTCTCCCGCCGCCCGGTCGCATTCGATCTCTGGGCCGAGGGCGCCAACTCTATCCCGGGTCACATCGAAATCGCCGACTCGTCCGACCTCCTGTTGGTGGCCCCGCTGACGGCCCACGTGATGGCCGAGTTCGCCCACGGCCTCGCCCCCGACCTTCTGACCAGCGTCTATCTCGCGACGCGTGGACCAGTCCTCCTATGTCCGGCGATGAACGGTAAGATGTATGAGCACGCCGCCACCCAGGCCAATCTGAAGACGCTCCGTTCCCGCGGTCATGCGATCGTCGAGCCGGCTGAAGGCATGCTGGCCTGCGGTTACGAGGGTAACGGTAAGCTCGCGCCAGTCGAAGAGATCGTGAGCCGCGTGCTCTCGATCTTGGGCTGAGTCCGATGGACCCGCGCGCCCTCCGCCAGCGACTCGAGGCTTCGGCGAAGGCGCTGGGCTTCGATGCGTTCGGCGTGGCGCCAGTCGAGGTCGACGTCCGCGCTGACTATTTTAAGAAGTGGATCGCGGACGGCATGCACGGCGACATGGCTTGGCTGGCCCGTAATCCCGACCGCCGCACCGACGCCCGTAAGGTCATGCCGGAGGCTCGTAGCCTCGTGGTCGTCGGACTTAACTATTATCAGCCGCATCCGCCGGCCGGTTACCGCATCGCGAAATATGCCCTCGGTGCCGATTATCACGACGTGATCCTCGAGCGCTTGAAGCAACTCTGCGAAGTGATGCACGAACTCGGCGGCGAACAGAAGCCTTACGTCGATACCGGCCCCGTGCTCGAAAAGCCCGTCGCTGCGGCGGCCGGTCTCGGCTGGCAGGGCAAGAGCACTATCCTCATCCACCGCGGTGCGGGGACTTGGCTCTTCCTCGGCGTCATCCTGACGACCCTCGAACTCGAAGTTTCGGCGGCGAAGGAGCCGGATCGTTGCGGCACATGCATGCGCTGCATCGCCGCCTGTCCGACGGCCGCGATCATCGCCCCTTATAAATTAGATGCCCGCAAGTGCCTGGCTTACCTGACGATTGAGCACAAGGGCGCCATCCCCGTCGAATACCGCGAAGCCCTCGGCGACCGCGTGTTCGGCTGCGACGACTGCCTCGATGTATGTCCGTGGAATAAGTGGGCCGTGGCCACCCGCGAAGCCCATTTCACCCCGCGGCCGCATCCGCCACTTCGCGAGACGCTGGCCTGGACGGACGAGCAGTTCCTGACACATTTCAAGGGCACGCCGGTCGAACGTCTCGGCCTCGCCCGCTGGCATCGTAATGCGCTCACGGTTCTGGGTAATGTCGGTGAGCGTGCCGACCTTCCGGCCGCCGAGGCGCTCCTCGGGTCGGCCGATCCGATGGTCGCGGAACACGCCGCTTGGTCCGTTGCCCGCCTACGCGCACGTTGAACCTACGGGTTGCCTCGGGCGACTAGGTTGTCCTAATGGCTAGCGTGACTCTCGCCCAAGCCTACTACGCGCTCGCCGCCTTCCTGCTCCTGGCTGGGTGGCTCATCGTCACCGACTCGCCGGCCTTGCGATCTTTTCGCCGTTCTAAAAGCGCTACCGCCTTACTCACTCTCGTCGCCATCGCCTGGTTCGCTTGGTGGCTGATGAATATCCCGGAAGCCGATCTCGCCGGTCTGCCGCGTATGCCGGTGATCGTTGGTTTCATCGGCTTCAGCTTGCTGACGTTCGTCTACATGCCCGACTTCTTGTCGGTGCGCGCCCTCGGGGTGATCATGCTCTTCCTCGCCCGTCATGCCTTGGACGCCGGCTATCGCCAGCTTCCCTATAGCCTACTCGATGCGTCGATAAGCTACGGCTTACTTGTGCTCTTCGGCTTCTGGTGGGCCTGCTCGCCGCCGGTATTCTGCCGCCAGTGCGATTGGGTCCTCGCCACGGACGGGCGCCGTAAATTCTTTGGTGGCCTGAGCTTCCTTCTGGCCGTCGCTTGCGTCGCCCAGTCCTTCCGCCTCACGTGAGCCGCGCCCTGCTCATCGTCGTCTCGGGCCCCGCCGGCAGCGGTAAGACCACGCTCTGCTCCCGGCTGACTGAGGCCTATCCGCAGGCCATCCGTCGCGTCATCACCTGCACGACCCGCGCGCCGCGCGCTGGTGAGGCAGACGGCGTTGATTACCATTTCCTGACGCGCAGCAGTTTCGAGCAACAGGTCAGCGCAGGCGTCTTCCTCGAACACGCCACCGTGCACGGTAACTTCTACGGCCCCCGCGCCGCCGATGTCGCCACGCACCTTGGTGCTGGCTTCGATGCGCTCCTCAACGTGGACGTCCAAGGCGCCGCCACCATCCGCGCCAAGGGTGCCGCGGACCCTCGCCTCGCTGCCTCGCTCGTCACGGTCTTCATCCGCGTGAGCGACCACACCGAGCTCCGCCGTCGTCTCACGGGCCGCGGCACCGATCCGACCGACGAGATTGATCGCCGCGTCGCCGCCGCCGAAGAGGAAATCCGCCACGCGGGCGCCTACCAGCACGTGATCGAAAGCGGTAGCCGCGAAGCCGACTTCACTGCGCTGCAAAGCATCTACCTCGCCGAGAAGGCCCGCCGACCATGATGGAGAAGAATGACATCGCGAGCGTCCTTGACGAGATTGCCACGTTCATGGAGTTGACCGGGGAGAACCCGTTCAAGATCCGCGCCTACTCCGCCGGCGCTCGCATCCTCGAGAATATGACCGAGGACCTTGGTGAGCTCATCGACGGAGGTAAGCTCGCCGATATCCCAGGCCTGGGCGAAGCGCTCGTCGACAAGATCACGACGCTCCGTCGCGACGGCGTCCTGCCTTTCCATCAGAAGCTCAAGGCGTCGATTCCCGCCGGCCTCCTCGAGGTCATGCAGATTCCTGGCCTTGGCCCAAAGAAGGTCCGCGCGCTCTGGACGCTGCTCGCCGTCGAGGATCTCGCGAAACTAAAGGAGGTCTGCGAATCCGGCGCCGTCGCTGAGCTCAAGGGCTTCGGCGAGAAGACGCAGGATAAGATCCTCGAAGGCATCAAGAACCGTATCGCCTACGGCAAGCGCCACCGCTGGTACGAAGCCGCGGCCATCGCGGAGCCGATTCTTGCTGGCCTGCGCGCGCTGCCGCAGGTCTCGCACGCCGAATCCGCTGGCTCGCTACGCCGCGCCCGCGAGACGGTGGGCGACCTCGACTTCCTCGTGGCCTCGTCGGAGCCGAAGCCAATCATGGACTGGTTTGTTGCTTATCCTGGGGTCAAGGAGGTCACCGCGCATGGCGAGACGAAGTCCAGCGTGCGCTTCGAGAACGGCTTGCAGGCCGATCTTCGCGTCGTGCCAGCCGAGCAGTTCTATTTCGCGCTCCATCACTTCACTGGTTCCAAGGAGCACAACGTGGCCATGCGCCACCGCGCGCTCGGCCGCGGGCTCAGCATGAGCGAGTGGGGATTCAAGTCGGTCGACGACAAGACCGTCGCCCCGGGTGCCAAGAACGAGGAAGAGGTCTTCCAAGCGCTTGGCCTGCCCTGGATTCCGCCCGAACTCCGTGAGGGTAATGGCGAGATCGACGCCGCCGAAGCCGGTCAGCTACCGAAACTCGTTCAGCTTTCCGACCTCCGCGGGGTCTTCCACAATCACACGACAGAATCGGATGGCGACCATACGCTCGATCAGATGGCGGCCGCGGCGGAAGCCCACGGCTGGGAATACCTCGGAATTTCCGACCATTCGAAATCTAGCTTCCAGGCCGGCGGCCTCGACGAGGCCCGCCTCGCGAAGCAGCTCGAGGACATCGCGAAGCTCAATGTTTCGAAGAAGTATCGCGTGCGCGTGCTCTCCGGCAGCGAGGTCGATATTCTCAAGGACGGCACGCTCGACTTCTCCGACGATGTGCTCGCTCGCTTGGACTTCGTCGTGGCCTCGGTGCACAACCTTTTCACCTTGGACCGCGAGGCGCAGACGGCCCGCATCATCAAGGCCATCGAGAACGAACACGTGGACATGGTCGGCCATCTCACCGGACGCCTCCTTAACAAGCGTGAGCCTTATGACGTCGATATCGCTAAGGTCATCGATGCTGCGGCAGCCAATGATACGATCATCGAGCTCAACGCGAACCCGTGGCGCCTTGACCTCGATTGGCGCTGGTGGCGCCGTGCGGCCGAGAAGGGCGTGCTCTGTTCGATTAATCCGGACGCTCACGATATCGACCAGTTGGCCTTCGCTGCGCACGGCGTGCGTATCGCCCGCAAGGGCTGGCTGACGCCGGCGCAGGTGCTCAACACGCGATCATTGCCGGAAGTGCTGTCCTGGCTCGGTCGCTGAGGGCTCCTTACGGCTCGCCCTGAGGGCGTGGCTCGTCCTATCCTGCCGCATGCTGCACGATAAGCGCCGTCTGCTCCTCATCGCCGGACCTTGCTCCCTCGAATCGGAGTCCAATTGCCGGACCGTTGCCGCGGAGCTCAAGGCTCTGGCCACCCGCTATCCGGAGCTGAATATCATTTTCAAGGGTTCGTACGATAAGGCCAACCGTACCTCGCTCGGTGGTGACCGCGGCCCCGGCATGCAGGCTGGCCTCGACCTCCTCGCGATGGTGAAGAAGGACTACGGCTTCAACGTCCTCACCGACATCCACGGCCCCGAGCAGTGCGAAGTGGTCGGCAAGGTGGTCGATGTGCTGCAAATCCCTGCGTTCATGTGCCGCCAGACCGACCTCCTCGTCGCGGCCGCCAAGACCGGCAAGGTCGTCAACGTGAAGAAGGGCCAGTTCCTCTCCCCGTTCGAGATGCGTTTCGTCGTCGATAAGCTCGAAGGCGCCAAAGCTGCTGAGATCTGGCAGACCGATCGCGGTACGACCTTCGGGTACCAGAACCTTGTCGTCGATATGCGTTCCTTCCCAATCATGGCTGGCTTCGGCCATCCGACGATTATGGACGCCACGCACGCGGTGCAGCTCCCCGGTGCGGCCGGCGGCTCTTCCGGTGGCCAGCGCGAATACGTCCCGGTCCTCGCCAAGGCGGCCCTCGCCGCGGGCGCCGATGGTCTCTTCATGGAGACGCATCCTGATCCGCAGAAGGCGATCTCTGACGGCCCATCACAGGTGCCCCTCGCGGAGTTCCCGGCGCTCGTTGAATCCTGCCTGCGCGTTTGGAAAGCTGTCCGCGCCTAAGCGGTTAGCTTCGCGATGGCTTCCCGATCTGGCTTGCCGCTGGCGTTCGTCGGCATGCTCGGGACGAACACGTAACGCCTCGGGCGCGCCGCCGGCTCGAGTGCTTCGCAGGCTTGGCGTAGAGCCGCTTCTGCTGAGGCGGGGCCGATGACGCAGGCCGTTACGACTTCACCCCAGCGAGCGTCGACCATGCCGAGGACAACCGCTTCTTTGATGAGGCCGGTCGAAAGCAGGGCTAGCTCGACGCGTGCGGGGTCGACTTTTTCGCCGCCGGTGATGATCACGCGGTCGGCGCGACCGGAAATCTTGACGGTACCGTCCGCGGCGACGTCGCCCCGGTCGCCGCTCACCCACGGGCTATCGAGCGGGCCGTCGGGCCATAGGCCGATCCCGAGCGCTGAGGTGGCGATGGTGACGACGCCGTCGGTGTTCGCCGCAAACACTACGCCCGGCAACGGAGTCCCGCGGATGGATTCACCTGACCAGATTTTTTCTGGCAGACAAAGCGCGCAGGCCGCCGCGGTCTCGGTCGAGCCGTAGGTGAGGAAGACGGGCAGGCGTCGCGTGCGAATCTCGGCGAGCAGCGGAGCCGGTACGGACGAGCCGCCGAGCAGAATCACATCAAACGCGCGCAACCAGGATTCACCATCAGCGCGAGCGAGTAACCGTGAAAGCTGAGCTGGGACCAGTGAAATAATCTTCGTGCCCGGGGCGGGGGACGCGATGGAGGGCAGGGCGGCGCTTTCGTTGAAGCGACCATCTATGACGAGATGGCGGCCGCCGGTGACGCGTGCCCGGATCGCCGGCATGAAGCCGCTGACGTGCCAAGGAGGCGTGCAGGTGACGCCGTGGAGGATGGGCGAGAGCCCGCGGGCGACGAGCGCATCACGCAGGCCAAGCGCCGCGGCTTGGAGGGTTTCCGCTGAATGGATGACGAACTTCACTTTGCCACCGGTGCCTCCGGTCGGAATCATCACGCGACTGCGCCAGTTCTTCGGCCAATCACACGTGCCGAGCCCGCGCGGTTCAGGTGCGTGGCCATTGACGATGGTGCCGCGGGGAATCTGCCGCGCAGCTTCAGCGAGATCATGTTCAGACCAGCGGGGGTTGCCCAAGAATACGGGTAGGCCGGCATCATGCGCTTGCAGGGCCTCCTGCAGGTACGCGGCGTGCTCCGCGTGGAAGACCGCGACGGCGCTCATGTCAGGTCGTGCCAGAAGCCCGCCCAATCATAGCTCGGCAGGCCGTCCGCAGACGGTCCATGCGCGTGACGATCGCGCCCGTCGCTTTCGAAGCGGCCTAAGGTGTCGAACCCCACCGTGCCGGCGGCCGAATCCTGCGCCGCGAGCCAGAGCGCGCCTTGGCGGCCGATCGCGGTCTCGAAGCAGGAGGAATAGACGACGGGGCCCACATGCGTAGCACGCCATGCCAAGAGGTCGTCCCAATCTCCGGCAAGTAAAGGCTTCACTACGATTGTACCACTCCAGTCGACTCCGCCTGGCGTGAGGAAGGATTCGTCGAGCGCGATCTTATCCGGTCCGAGCGAGGCGTAACCTGGATGACCGACCGGGAGTGGCTGTTCGAGAAATTCAACCTGCGCCTGCGCGCGCGCGAACTCGGTCCAGCGTCGCGCGGTCTGTAGATCCAGTGAGCCGTTGGCATCCAAGCGCAGGCGGCCGGGGAATCGGCTCAGCACGCCGTGGATGGATTCTTCCGATGTCTCCGGTGAAATCTTGACCTTCAACGTCTTGAAGCCCTCGGCCACCTTCGCCTCGGTCTCCATGACGGAAAGCGTCATGAGTCCGGCGCAAGGCAGGCTACCACCGAAGCCCGCAATCTTATCCCAGAGGCGGCAGCTGGAGAGCGCCGATGAGAGACAAGGCAGCGTTGTGGGCGAGGCATCGACGGCGGCGATGAGGTGGGGAAGGTTGCCTTGCGCCGAGCGGAGGAATTCCAAGGCCTGTTCGACGGACTCGGTCGGGAAGCCAGGCCATGGGGCAATCTCACCGTATCCGGTCCCTTGGTCGGATTGGGTCCGTAGGATGATACGGTCGACGCTGTCTACGGCGCCAGCACCCGTCGACAGCGGAGCACGCAGTCGTCGGTGGATACGTTTGAAGTCGAAAAAACCGCCAGTCATGGGTCGAATAGACGGTAATCCGGACAAACTCGCAAAATCAATTTGCCACCCCTCTGGGGGGTGCCTAACACCCTTTGGGGAAACCGACCACTCATGGCCTCCTCGAAATCCAAGGGCCGCGTTTCCCTAGACGAACGCTTTTACCTGTCCGCGGACGAATTCTTCCCCGCCAACGCCGGCCTCGGCCTGACGTATGACGACGTCTCCCTGGCGACCCGCTACTCTGAGGTCCTCCCCCGGATGACCCGCCTCGATTCGTCCCTCTCCGACGCCCTGGCGCTATCCCTCCCGATCGTCTCCTCCGACATGGATACGGTCACCGAGCACCGCATGGCTATCGCGATGGCCCTCAACGGCGGCCTCGGCCTCCTTCACTATAACATGTCGGAAGCCGACCAGGTCTCTGAAGTCCGCCGCGTGAAGAACCACATCCACGGCATGATTGGCGACCCTGCGGTCGTCTCGGCCGACGACACCATCGCCCAAGTCCTCGCCCGTATCGAACGGGACGGCCTCGCCTTCAGCACCTTCCCAGTCACGTCCTCCGACGGGACCCTCCTTGGCCTCCTGCCCGGCAGCACGGTCAAGGAACGCCACGGCCAGCGCAAGGTCGTCGCGGTTATGATCCCGCGCGACAAGGTCTTCACCGTCGCGGAGAAGGATCTCGGCAAGGACCCCATTGCCACCGCCGATCGCAAGTTCTCCGAACACGTCGGCCAGAACAAGCTCCTCGTGGTCGATGCCAAGAACAAGCTGCGCGGCCTCTTCACCCTCAGCGACATCGAGCGCATCTCTGAAGAATCCCGCGCCCACGTCCGCCCGACCCGCGACGCTGATTTCCGTCTCCGCGTCGGCGTCGCCATCTCGGTGCCCCGCACCGCCGACGGCGAAATCGACCGCACCCGCTTACTCGCACACGTCAGCGCTCTTATCGATGAAGGCGCCGACGCCCTCGCGATTTCCACCGCTCATGGCCACACCAAGGGCGTCGGCGATGCGTTGCGCATGCTGCGCAAGGCCCATAAGGGTATCACGCTCATCGCCGGTAACGTCACCAGTGGCGAAGGCGTCGAGTTCCTCGCTGCGGCGGGCGCGGATACCGTCAAGATTGGCCAGGGCCCCGGCTCCATCTGCACGACCCGCATCGTCGCTGGCGTCGGCATCCCGCAGCTCACCGCGCTTTACGTCGCCTCCCGCGCCGCCGCCAAGAAGGGCGTGCGCATCCTCGCCGACGGCGGTATCACCAAGAGCGGCGACATCGTCAAGGCCCTCACGCTCGCCGACGCCGTCATCCTCGGCGGCCTGCTCGCCGGTAGCCGCGAGGCCCCGGGCAAGCTCATGGAGATCAACGGCAAGACTTATAAGGAATACCGCGGGATGGGTTCGCACGAAGCCATGCGCAAGGGTTCCGCCGCCCGCTACGGTCACTCCGCCAGCGGCAAGTTCAGCAAGGTCGCCGCTGAAGGTATCGAAGCGCTCAAGGAAGTTTCCGGCACGGTCGACCAAGTCCTTGGCACCCTCGCTGGTGGCGTCCAGAGCGGCCTCGGTTACCTCGGCGCGGCCAATCTCGCCGAACATCGTAAGCGCGCCCGCTACATCCGCGTCACTCCTGCCGGTCAGCGCGAAGCCGCCCCGCACGACGTCATCGAAATCAAGGCGGGCTCCTGAACATATCCATGGCTGCTTTTTTCCGAGGCTTACTCCTCTTCCTCTTTGGCGCGATTGTCGGTGCCGGTGGTATCTTGTTCTTCACGCCGAGCTTCAACGTAATCGTCAGCCGCAGCGGGGTCGCGCCCACGCCGATTGCCGTCGCGACCGCGCCGGCTCCAGTCGTCCTCCCGGTTGTGTCCGCGGCAACCAAGGTCGCCTCACCTGCGGCAACTCCCGCCCCGACGGTCGTCGCAGCTACCCCGGCTCCCGCCACTCCAGTCGCTCCGGCCGCCGCCGAACCGGCCATCGACTTTAAGGCCATCTCGGAGTACCTCATTCTCTGGCCGACGGCGGTGTCGGTAAAGACTGCGACCACGGTCCCGGTCATCATCGATGGTAAGAAAGTCCAAGATCTGGCGCTCGAAGTTGGCACTGTCCTTCAGGTTTCCAAGGTCCTCGCCGATGGCTCACTTGAGGTACGCGCCAAAGGCGCCAAGTTCGAGATTAAGAGCACGCTCACCGATTTTTCCGTTGAACTCGGCAAGCGTGTCTCGGAACTCGTCGCTAAGGGCACGAAAATTGATTCACCCTTCGTCGCCAACACGTCGGCAATGACTCCAGTCGCTCCAGCGGTCGTGCCCTCGGCAACGGTGGCTCCAGTAGTAGCTGCCGTTATCCCGAAGGGCCCGCTCACCCTCGCTCAGCGCGTCGATGTCCTTTTCGGGGTCAAGCCCGACGAGATCACCCCGGCCGCGCAGGTTCCTGCCGCGACTCCTGCTCCGGCAGCTACGGTTCCGGTTGCTCCCATCATCGAAGTTACGCCTGCCCCAGCCCCGGCCGCCGACCCAAAGGCTGGCGAAAAGGGTAAGGATCTCGACCGGAAGATGAACCAGCTGTTTAAGTGATTCGTCCGTGAGTCACACGAAGATCTATTCCTGGAACGTCAACGGCGTCCGCTCGGCCCTCGGCAAGGGACTCGCCGATTTCATCGCGTCCGCTGATCCGGACGTGCTCTGCCTCCAGGAGACGAAATGCGAGACCGCCGTCGCCACGACGCTTGGCTTGGCCTATCCGCACCAGTTCTGGCACGAAGCCGAGAAGAAGGGCTACTCCGGCACCGCCGTACTCTCGAAGAAGGCGCCGCTTTCCGTCGCCACTGATTTCCCGGGTGACCATCCGCCTGAAGGCCGCGTGCTCACAGCGGAGTTCAACGGGCTCTTTGTCGTCAGCGCCTACGTCCCTAATTCCCAGCGCGAACTCGAGCGCCTCGACTACCGGCTGCAGTGGGACGCGGATTTCCGAAAATACCTCGCGCGTCTGGCCAAGAAGAAGCCAGTCGTAGTCTGCGGCGATCTCAATGTCGCGCATGCCGAGATCGATCTCGCCAATCCTTCCACAAACCGCCGCAACGCGGGCTTCACCGACGAGGAGCGCGAATCTTTCAGCCAGCTCCTATCTCAGTATGGCTTCACGGATACGTTCCGCGCTCAGCATCCTGAACTAGCGAAGCGCTACAGCTGGTGGTCCTATCGTCCAGGTATCCGCGCACGCAACATTGGCTGGCGGCTGGATTACTGCCTGGCGTCTGACGGCCTCAAGTATTCGCAGGCGGACATCCACGACAAGGTCACCGGCTCGGATCACTGCCCGGTGTCCGTGCGCGTGCAGGCCGAGCTCTGATCCAGCGACTTGTGTTCGCCGGTCAGTCGGCGCACCCAAGGTA
>Ga0209134_10000324_pt1 | contig 12556 bp, 13 predicted proteins | sample LauGreSp1BDMLBSN_2_FD_187566 | JGI IMG/M metagenome (GOLD analysis project Ga0209134, IMG submission 187566) | Freshwater lake microbial communities from Lake Michigan, USA - Sp13.BD.MLB.SN (SPAdes) (version 2) | ecosystem: Environmental > Aquatic > Freshwater > Lake | place: Lake Michigan, USA... | reverse complement strand
TGGCCTGTGTTCTGGCACCCATGCACAGTCGCCCCAGTACCTGCCTGCCGAAATACCGCTCGATACCTCAATCATTTTTGAAGAGATGACCCCTGCTCCCGAATATAGCCAGACAACCAAGAGCATCATTGAGCAATTGCGTCGCAATCACTATTCAGAGATTCATTTTGATGACAAATTTTCCGGCATGCTGCTGGACAGTTACATCAAGACACTGGATGGCGCGCGCATGTATTTTACCGCGTCTGACATTCAGGAATTTGAACAATACAGGACATCTCTTGATGAGCTTTTGCTCAGCGGTGATACCAATGCCGGTTACCTGATGTACAACCGCTACCAGAAGCGTCTTGAAGAAAGACTGGTGTATTCGATCCAGCAAATTGAAGACGAGCAAAATACCTTCGATTTCACAGTTGATGAATACATTGAAATCGACCGTACTGAAGTGCCATGGCCTGCTGATGAAGCAGAGTTGCGTGATCTGTGGCGCAAACAAGTCAAAAGCAGCGTGCTGAGCCTGAAACTGACAGACAAGGAAATCCCGGAAGTGCGCGAACTGTTGAGCAAGCGTTTCCGTTCACAGCTCAGCCAGGTATTGAAAACCAATAGTCTCGATGTTTATCAACGATACATGGATGCCATGACCATGGCCTTCGATCCGCATACCCAATACTACGCTCCCAGAGCGGCTGAAAATTTCAACATGAGCATGCGTCTCTCGCTGGAAGGTATCGGCGCGGTGCTGCAGACAGAAGACGAATATACCAAGGTAAACAGCGTCGTCACGGGCGGCCCAGCCGACCTCACGGGTGAATTGCATCCTTCGGACAAGATCGTCGGTGTCGCCCAGGGCGATGAACCTTTCGTTGATGTTATTGGCTGGCGCGTTGATGATGTTGTGCAGCTCATTCGTGGTGAAAAAGGCACAGTGGTTCGCCTGAACGTAATTCCTGCCGGCCCTGGTCTTGAAACCAAAACCATCAGTATCACGCGAGATACGGTAAAACTTGAAGATTCTTCCGCGAAGAGCGAAATCGTCGAAGTAGAGATCGATGGTGTGGTGCACAAAATCGGTGTGATCGAGTTGCCGACCTTTTACATCGACTTCGAAGCATTGCAACGCAGGGATCCCAACTATGTCAGCAGCACCCGCGACGTCCAAAATCTCCTCGTCAAGCTGAAAGAAGAAGGTGTCGACGGTGTTGTTGTTGATTTGCGTCGCAATGGTGGCGGCTCTCTCAGCGAAGCCAATGCGCTTGCAGGGCTGTTCATTCGTCGCGGCCCCACTGTGCAGGTCAAGGATGCCGATGGCAACAATATGGTTCAGGGCGACTCCGATGAGGAGATAGTTTACGAAGGGCCCCTCGCCGTTCTGGTCAATCGCTTGAGTGCATCCGCTTCGGAAATTTTTGCCGGGGCCATCCAGGATTACCAGCGTGGCCTTGTGCTTGGCAGCCGGACTTTCGGAAAAGGTACCGTGCAGGAACTGATCCCCATGAATGAGGGCCAGATCAAGATCACGCGTGCGAAGTTCTATCGCATCTCGGGAGAAAGCACCCAGCACAAGGGCGTTACCCCGGATATCGTGTTCCCGGATTTGTACGACATGGCAGAAGACCTTGGTGAGAGCGCCCTCCCCAGTGCCCTCCCCTGGGATACCATTGAGCCCAGCTTTTACCGACCGTTTGCCAACTTGAAGCAATTCATCCCCGGCCTTACATCCCGTCATGATGCCCGTGCCGTCAACGACCCGGACTTCAACTATGTCAAAGCACAATTGCAGCGTGCCGAGGAAAACCGCGAGCGTAACTTGTTGCCCTTGAGCGAGGAGAAATTGCTCGCAGAGCGTGAATCTGATGACGCCTGGCGCCTGGAGACTGAAAACACCCGTCGTGTGGCCAAGGGATTGGATCCACTGGCTGACATAGAAGAACTGGATCGTGAAACCGAAGAGGACGACGAGTTCGCTACAGTTGACCCTCTGGTATCCGAGGCCGATGTTGAAGCAAAGGATGACACTGAATCCGAATCAACTGCCGCTGCAGAGGAAGAGGAGGAAGTGGATCCTTATCTGGTTGAGAGCGGACGCATCCTGCTTGACCTGCTTGAATTGCAAAAGGCTGACGCGTTGACGGTGGCCATTCAACACCAAGAGGATTGAGCCGAGGCTAAAAGGCGAATCAGAGCGAGTGGCAAGCGAGTGGCAAGAGAGTAAGTGGCGGAGGGGGAGAGATTCGAACTCTCGGTAGGCTCTTAACCTACGCCGGTTTTCAAGACCGGTGCATTAAACCGCTCTGCCACCCCTCCGCGAAGGGGGCGAATGTTACCCGAACTGCAAAGTCAGTCCAACTAAAAATTCGCAATTACATGCTTTCATGGCAGCCTTCAGTACCCGATGCAGCCCTTGCAAGCCTGGCTTCTGCCAGTATGATAAACACAACAGAATTTCTGTGACGTAACGGAGCTAGTTATGAATGAATTAAACCTCGGAATCACACGCAGTCAGGACGCCATCCAGGCGACCAACAAGGTACTGCGTAACACTTATATGCTGCTCTCCATGACGCTGCTGTTCAGCGCAGTCACTGCAGGCATTGCCATGGCGATGAACCTGAGCCCGGGTGCCGGCCTGATATTGAGCCTCGTCAGTTTCGGCATGATCTTCTGGGTACATAAAACCGCTGACAGTGGCCAGGGCCTGATTGCGATTTTCGCCTTCACGGGTTGTATGGGCGCAGCATTGGGTCCGATGCTGAATCACTATGTCGCGATGACTAACGGCCCTGCGCTGGTAATGCAGGCGTTGGGCGGTACTGCACTGATCTTCCTGAGCTTGTCTGGCTATGCCCTTACCACCCGCAAGGATTTTTCCTTCATGGGCGGCTTCCTGTTTGTTGGTCTTATAGTTGCGGTTGTAGCTGGAATTGCGAACATTTTTCTTGGCATCCCTGCCCTGAGCCTGGCTTTGTCAGCCGTTATCATCATGATCATGTCCGGTTTGATCCTGTTTGATACCAGCCGCATCATTCACGGCGGAGAAACCAATTACATTCGTGCAACCATCAGCCTTTACCTGAATATCTACAACATATTCACCAGCCTTTTGCATCTGCTGGGTGTATTTAATGACGAGTGAGCCACTCCTGGCTTCAGCATCTAAAAACCCCACCTGTGTGGGGTTTTTCTTTTGTACACGGTTATTCTGTAGAATGACTGCATGAGTTCATTTGCCATCATTGTCAGGGGCGCCCCCTATACGTCCCAGGCCTCTCTCTCTGCCTACCGGTTTGCCAACGCCGTGCTGGAATCGGGTCATTCCGTGTATCGCCTCTTCTTTTATCAGGATGGCGTCTACAATGCGTCGGCGCAAATTGTTCCGCCCCAGGATGAAATGCACCTGCCAAAGGCATGGCAGCAATTGATAGCAACACATGAGCTCGATGCGGTCGTGTGCGTTGCCTCTGCACTGAAACGTGGTGTCGTGGATGACAAGGAAGCTGCACGCTATGAACTTGCCTGCGGTTCTGTGTTGCCAGGCTTTGTTATAAGCGGATTAGGGCAATTGGTGGATGCAACCATAACGGCCGACCGTGTCGTCACATTTTCACCCTGAAGCGAACCTGGGCATGGCAAACCTGAAATCAGACAAAGTGGTATTCATGAGCAGCACAAGTCCGTGGTCGCCAAGTGATCCAAGCGCCTGCATGGACAGCTTGCTGACCTTTGCAGTCTTTGATATTCCGGCAACGCTCGTGTTGCACGGCGAAGGTGTGCTGCAAGTGGTGAAAAACCAGAATGGCTCAATTCTTGGTCTGAAGACCTTGGCCAAGACCTTTGGTGCGTTGGGGCTCTATGGAATCGACGAAGTGATGGTAGAGGCACGAGCTCTCCAGCATTATGGCCTCTCAATGCACGATTTGCTGGACGCAGCGGATATGGAAACTGCAGACCAGCCCTTGAGATTCACAAGTATCACACCAGCACAATTGGCCTCCCTTATAGCTGACAGCAAAGCGGTATTCAATTTCTGATGACCTTGCATACCTGGAACAAGGCACGTACCAGCCATCCTTCCTTTGAACTGTGCAGAACCAGCATGGCTCCCGGTGATGCGTTGTTGCTGCTCGAAGACGGCGTCTATAGTGCGCTGGAACTGGCTTTCGTGCAGCTCCTGCAGGGTTCTGAACAGGATAGCGCTTACCCTTGTTATGCACTGGCTGCAGATTTGGCAGCCCGGGGGATTTCTGCGAAAATCCCCAACTCGGTGAATGTGGTCGATTACATGGATTTCGTTGCACTCTGCCTGCAGCATGACCGGGTAGTGAACTGGGCATGACAGCGCTGGTGGCAGCGGGCTTGGCAGAAGGATTGCGAGAGTGAGTACAGAATTCACAACCCTGGAGCTGGACAAGGACGGTTATCTTGTCAACTTGCAGGATTGGTCAGAGTCAGTGGCACGCGAACTTGCGCGGCAGCTGGATATTGAACTCACCGACCAGCATTGGGAGATCCTGTATTTGATACGTGATTTCCATGAAAGACGCGGAATTTCACCAGTGATGCGTATTCTGGTGAAACTGGTGGAAAAAGAATTTGGTTCGGACAAAGGCAATAGTCTGTATCTGTTGAAACTGTTCCCCGAAAGCCCCGCACGGGTGGCAAGCAAAATTGCCGGTTTGCCTCGCCCTGCCAACTGTATCTGATTTACCCAACCCCGGATTTACTATGAGCATGTCCTCTGGCAAGGCACCAGTCGCACAGCCGTTGCCCTACAAGGTGGCAGCAGAACATTGGTTTGCGCGCATTCGTTCACTGCCCTTGCCGGTGCTGCTTAGCAGTGGCACTTCCACGCATAATGCTGCCCGCTTCGACATTATTACTGCCGATCCTGAAATCATTCTTAGAGCAGGGTCCGAGTCCACCCTGGTTACCTTGTGCAGGTCCGGTGAAACCCGCCTTGAACATGATTCGCCCTTTGAGGTGTTGGCACGTTATTGCCCGCTCCAGCCAGACTTGAAAACAGACGGGCTGGAACTGCCCTTCACCGGTGGTGCCATTGGCTACTTTGGCTATGAATTGTTGCATGCCGCGAATCACATTGAATGGGCGGACAAGTCTGCGATCGGCCTGCCTCAAATGCTCATCGGAATTTATCACTGGGCCATCATTATTGATCACGCCAAACAACAAAGCTGGCTCGTCACACGTGACTTCTCACTTCAACGCCAGCACGAGTTGATGGAACTGCTTGAGACAAAAACCGGGCTCACTGCGGTTGACAGCGAGTTCAGGCTGACAACGCCATTCAAGTCCAATTATTCATTGCCGCAATACCTGCAGCGCTTCCGCAAGATCATTGATTACATTCATGCGGGTGATTGCTATCAGGTGAATCTGGCACAGTGTTTTACTGCGTCCTGTACCGGCGACAGTTGGACGGCTTTTCGACGTCTGCAGGAACGTGCCAATGCCCCCTTCGCTGCATACATGCAGGATGGCGAGCAGGCGGTACTCAGTTTCTCTCCGGAACGTTTCATCCGTGTCACCCAACTGGAAGTTATGACCCAACCCATCAAGGGCACGCGTCCGCGCAGTGCCGATCCTGAGCAGGACCTGGCCAACCGGATTGACCTGGAAACCAGCATGAAAGACCGCGCTGAAAACCTGATGATTGTTGATTTGCTGCGCAACGATCTTGGACGCGTGTGTCAATTCGGCTCGGTGAGTGTCGAGAACCTGTTTGAAACCCAGAGCTTCACCAATGTTCATCATCTGGTTAGCACCGTCAAAGGGCGTCTGGAAAAACCGGATGATGTGTTTCGATTGCTCGCTGCAAGCTTTCCCGGCGGTTCCATTACCGGAACGCCCAAATTGCGCGCCATGGAAATCATCAATGAACTGGAAACCATGCCCAGATCGGTATACTGCGGCGCCATTGCCTGGATAGATTTCAACGGCAACATGGACAGCAATATCTGCATTCGCTCTCTGGTGAAAGACAACGACCAGATTCACTGCTGGGGTGGTGGTGCCATCGTGGCTGATTCGGATGGCGAGTCCGAATACCAGGAAACACTGGATAAAATATCCATGCTGATACATAACCTTTGAGAGACTGATGAACCTGGATCCGGAGTTTCTGCGCCAAGTACTCCTGCCACACGAACCTGCGTTGCCGCAGCAATTACAGCAGCAGGCTGCAGTGCTGATCCTGATTTGCTCAAGCCCACTTCCGGTCACTTTTCTCACTTTGCGCAGCGCTGACTTACCGGCACATCCTGGGCAAATCAGTCTCCCGGGCGGACATTTGTCAGTGTTTGATGCCAGTTTCGAAGCGGCTGCCTTGCGCGAAGCTCAGGAAGAAACCGGGATAGATCCTGACACAGTTACATTGCTCGGACGTTTGCCGAAAGTGCAGGTCAGTACCGGATTTGAAATTACCCCTGTGGTCGGCTGGACCGAAGAGCATCCGCATTTATGCGCGAATCCACGGGAGGTGGCAGAGATTATTACCTGTCCACTGCAAACCCTTTTGCACCCTCGACACTATCAGCGCGATGCCTTGATTACAGATGGCAAGAAGCGTGAATTCTGGGTAATCCAGTTGAACCAGCATCGGGTATGGGGCGCTACGGCCAGTATCTTGCGATCACTGGCCTGTCGTCTGCATCCGGATTTTATATAACTGAACGCTGCCCCAATGACACAACAAGGACTCAGCGCTGGTTTATAGAGTTGCTGGATTTGAGAATTTCCTGCTGAAGATCACTATAAGTATGGACTGAGGGAAACTGTGGGAATTCAGCGATGACATTCGCGGGTGCATGGAACAGTATTCCTGCATCTGCTTCGCTCAGCATTGTGGTGTCGTTATAGGAATCCCCTGCCGCGATCACCTTGAAGTTCAGTCCATGCAAGGCTTTCACGGCCTGGCGCTTGGGGTCGGGTTGGCGTAGTACATAATTGACCACCCTGCCCTTGCTGTCGGTTTCCAGCTTGTGGCAAAAGAGGGTCGGATTGCCCAGCTTTTCTATCAGTGGCATCACGAATTCATAATAAGTATCTGACAGGATGATTACCTGAAAGCGTTGGCGCACCCAGCTGACGAAGTCCGCTGCACCAGCAAGTGGCTCCATGGTCCTGATCACTTCCTGGATTTCGTTCAAGCCCAGTTTGTGTTCATCCAGGATGCGCATCCGTTGTTTCATCAACATGTCGTAATCAGGAATGTCACGCGTAGTCACACTGAGTTCATGAATACCAGTCGCTTCAGAAAATTTGATCCAGACTTCCGGGATAAGGACCCCTTCCAGATCGAGACATACGATTTGCACTGCGTTTGCTCCTGCCGTTGGTGATGCTGATGAATGATTCTCGCCGCTCTGTTGCCCCAATTGCAACTCAGGCAACACCTCAGCCGAGGTGAAAAGCCGGTATAACCAGTTTCGCTGTCAGTTTGTCACGCGCAGTCTTGTCTGTAGCGGCAATGTATTTTTCCACCAACCCACGATTCAGATGCGGGGCGAACAGCATAATGAAATCGTACATATAACCCCGCAAGCAGCTTTCGCGCCGGAAGCCAATGCTCGTCGTGCTCCATTCAAACAGGTGTGAGGCATCAAGCGCGACCAGGTCGTTGTCGCGCTCTTTTTCCAGCGCCATACTGGCCGTGATTCCTATTCCCATGCCGAGACGTACATAGGTCTTGATGACATCTGCATCAGCTGCAGTGAAAACGATGTTGGGATGCAGCCCTTTCCCTGCGAAGGCCTGGTCCAGTTTGTCCCTGCCTGTGAAACCATGCACATAAGTAACAAGTGGATATTGGGCTATTTGGTGCAGCGTGAGCTGGGTGGACTCGGTGAGTGGATGCTTTTGTGGCACCAGCACCACACGATTCCAGCGAAAACACGGCATCATGACCAGATTTTCAAACTGGGCCAGCGCTTCCGTGGCAATCGCAAAATCGGTTTCACCCTTGGAAGCCAGCTCAGCTATCTGTAAGGGAGTGCCTTGTTGCATATGGAGTGCAACCGCTGGGTATTTTTGGACGAAGCGGGTAATTACCGGAGGCAGCGAATAGCGTGATTGGGTATGCGTGGTAGCAATGCTTAAACTGCCACGGGACTGATCCTGGGCTTCAGCAGCAGTTTGCTTGATGGCATCGGCTTTCTGCAACAGGGACTGTGCCTGTTCCAGAATCTGGTGCCCCACAGGCGTCAGTTCGCTCAGGTGCTTGCCTTTGCGTCGGAACAGTTCTACACCGAGCTCCTGCTCCAGCAGACGAATTTGTTTGCTTATGCCCGGTTGTGAAGTGTGCAATTTTTCTGCCGCTCGGGAGACATTCAAGGCGGTATCCGCTACGGCGCAGACATAGCGCAGTTGCTGCAGGTTCATTGTTTGTACCTTGGATGATGGAGTAATTTCATTATATCATTTGGTTATTAAAATATAGCCATATATTCTTTTAACTTCTTATTGAGTGCCGTTAAAGTGGCGCCACTTTTTTGAATGGACGTACGATCTCATGTTGCAGGACTTTTTATTGTTGGTGTTGGCAGGCGGTGTGGTTGGCTATGCCGTAGGACTTACCGGAGTCGGTGGCGGCTCCCTGATGACACCAATCCTTTTGTTGATGGGCTACCCTGCTCCCGTGGCAATCGGTACTGACCTCCTGTATGCAGGTCTCACCAAAGCCAGCGGCATGATGGTGCATCATCGCAAGGGGAATGTGGCGTGGCGTACCGTGGGGCTGATGGCCGCAGGTAGCTTGCCAGTGACCATGCTGCTTAATTTCTGGCTGCTGGACTCTGAATTCCGGGAATTGCCCTATTATGAAAAGCTGCTGACGACCACTCTGGGCGTGATGCTACTGCTGACTTCCGTTGTTGTGGTCCTGCAAAAACGCATCTCGCGCCGGATGGAAGCCAATGGCAACAAGAATGGCAATAGCGAACAACGCAGGGACATCTGGACCTTCCTGCTCGGCATCCTGCTCGGAGTCTGTGTCACCCTCTCGTCTGTTGGAGCGGGCGCTTTTGGTGCGGCAGCCTTGTTTCTGCTGTTGCCCAAACTGCCCTCGGTACGCATCGTTGGCACCGACATCGCACATGCGGTTCCATTGACCCTGCTCGGTGGGGCGGGTTATCTGTACAACGATTTGGTGGATTTCGAATTGTTGCTGGCTTTACTGTGTGGTTCCTTGCCCGGCATCTATCTGGGCTCGCATACCGGCTCGCGCATACCCGAAACCCTGTTGAGAGGAATACTCGTAGTGGCCCTGTTCGCACTGGGCATCAAGTTCATTTTCTTCAGCGGGCACTGACACTCATCAGGCAAGACATACTAAGGTTGGTTTGCAATGCCATAAGGTACATGGCCGGTCGCCACGTGCTCGCGCGTGGATTCGCAATGGCCTTGCTGGTCATCAAAGAACACATCTGCATCATAGGCCTGTAAAAAGGCCCCTTTGTCCTGCCCCCCAAGGAACAACGACTCATCAATCTTGATGTCCCAGGCGCGCAATGTTTTCACAACGCGCTCGTGGGCTGGGGCTGCTCTCGCCGTCACAAGACAGGTTCGGATAGGTGAGTTGTCTACGCCAAACTCTCGTTGCAACATCTGCAATGCGGCCAGGAAGGGTTTGAACGGGCCACCGCTCAAGGGGGTGAGAGCCGATGCGACCTCGCTGCGGGTAAACGCATCAAGTCCTCGCGTCTTGTAAATACGTTCAGCTTCATCTGAAAACAGCACGGCATCACCATCGAATGCAAAACGCAGCTTGTCATCCTCGGTATTGGCATGTTTCGACGGCATGATGGTGGCTGCAGCAATGCCGTTTTCCAGTGCCATCCTTACATCCTGGCCATGAGTGGAGAGGAAAAGATGGCTGTTGAAGGCGCTGATATAGCGATAGGGGCTGGACCCTCCACAAAATGCCGCTTTACTGATATTCAGGCCATGGTGCTCAATGGATTTGAAGATACGCAGGCCAGTATCGGCGGTATTGCGTGAGAGCAGGATTACTTCCACCCTCTGCTGCCCCAGCAGCACGTTGATGTGCAGCAACTTCTTGACCAGGTGAAATGCGTCACCAGGTGCCAGCGGCTCGTCTTCCCGGTCGATCTGGTATTGGCGATAGGCTTCCACACCCTGCTCTTCATAAACCTTGTGACTTTCATCAAGGTTGAACAGGGCCCGGGAAGAAATGGCCACTATCAATTTTCCGTTGTTTGGACTCATGCTAAGCCATCATTTCCTGCAGGATTCGATCAGGGACATGGTACACCCGTTCCCTTTAGGCCGCAGTAACCCCCTGGATTTTTGGCCAGATACTGTTGGTGATAGTCCTCCGCATAATAGAAGGACCCGGCGCTGCAGATCTCAGTGGTGATCTTGCCCAAGCCTCGCTGCTCAAGGGCGATTTGATAGTCATTGCGTGACTGCTCTGCCTGCTGCTGTTGCTGTGGTGAGTAGGTGTAGATTGCGGAACGATACTGGCTGCCCCTGTCATTACCCTGGCGCAGGCCTTGCGTGGGATCGTGCGCCTCCCAAAACACTTTCAGCAGCGTTTGCAGGCTGATTATTGCAGGGTCATAGACCACGAGCACGACTTCGGTGTGGCCGGTCATGCCGCTGCAAACATCGGCGTAGGCCGGATGTGCGGTATAGCCTCCGGCATACCCAACAGAGGTTGCTACTATGCCGTCGAGACGCCAGAATAGCCGCTCTGCACCCCAGAAACAGCCCAGGCCCAGCAGTACCTTTTGCAAGCCTGCTGCAAAGGGTTCGACCAGGGATAAACCATTGACAAAGTGTCTTGAGTTGATTGTTATTGGCATTTCGCGATCTGGCAGGGCCTCGTCTGGACCAACCATGCGCTCTTTGGCAGATGAAAACATTGATTGATTCTCTAACTGTCTGGAATATATAAGTTTTTCAATTTTACATGCGGCATCGAACGCCTATTCTGCATTTACCACAATTCCAGTTACGCAGATCTGCCAATTATGGATTGTGGTCGCAGTGGCAGGAATTAATATACAGGCGCTGGATTAGATATGTATCTGGAATTTTTCGGAATGCGTGAACTGCCGTTCACGCTGACTCCCAATACAGATTTCTTCATCGAACTTGATGGTCACCACCAGGCACTTGAAGTTACCCAGCTGGCTCTGGAAAGTGGTGAAGGTTTTATCAAGATCACGGGAGAAGTAGGCACGGGTAAAACCCTGCTCTGTCGTCGCCTGTTGAATACCCTGCCGGACAAGTTCGTCACAGCCTACATACCGAATCCATTCCTGACGCCAGATGGGCTGATGCTGGCACTGGCTGAGGAGCTTGATCTGCCTGTCTCCCTGGAAAAAGGCCGCCATCATGTCTTGGGTCAGATCAACGGCAAGCTGGTGAGCCTCAAGCAGGAAGGCAAGAAAGTGGTATTGATGCTTGATGAAGCCCAAGCCATGCCTGAAGAGAGCATTGAAGCCTTGCGCCTGTTGACCAACCTCGAAACTGAATCAGAAAAGCTGCTGCAGATCGTATTGTTTGGCCAGCCCGAATTGAATGATCTGCTGAACCGCGACAGCTTGCGCCAGCTTAAACAGCGCATCACCTTCTCCTACATCCTGCCGGTGCTGAATGAGGACGAGGTTTCCAGTTATATCAACCATCGTCTGTCGCGTTCGGGCTTTCCCGGAGTGAATCTGTTCAGTCAACGCGCCATCCACGAGGTGTACAAAAACAGCGCCGGCATTCCTCGCCTGATCAACATCCTGTGCCATAAGGCACTGCTGGTTGCCTACGGTCGTGGAGATACCAAAGTGACACAGGTGCATGTTGCAAGAGCCGTGGAGGATACTGAAGACGCCAGGGTCGACAGGAGCTATGGACATGCCCAGCTCTGGGGTTGCCGCCTGTCGGTGCTCATACTTGCTTGCCTGGTCGCCAGCGGCTTGACCTTGCTTGCTGTGCGTTTCTTCAACCCTTTCTGATTGCAGGCGAATTAACCGCACGACATTTCTTCGTGAGGACTTCCTCTCTACAATGCCTGCCATCACTGTTAATGGAACTTAACTTCTGATGTATCTCAGAGTCAGCCCGTATCAGGAAATCATTGAGGGCATAATCACCGCCCTGGAAGTCAATGAAGGGATTATCAAACTTACTGGCCGTGCCGGCTCAGGCAAATCTTCCCTGTGCAAACAATTGTTCCAGCACATCGAAAGCCAAAAGCACAAAGTACTGTATTTTTCCAATCCGCCGCGTTCCGCCAATGACCTCCAGCTTCAAATTAGTGTTTTTCTCGGGCTGAATACCCAAAGTTCTTTCACCAAGACCCTCACGGCTTACCTACTCTCCCGAAATTCCGGGGAGCGCCGCTTGTACCTGATCTTCGATGAGGCCCAGGATATTGATGAACAGACCTTGAACGCCATCAGGATGCTTTGCAATGTCCAGGATGAACATCTGGCGTTGGTAAAAACCGTTCTATGCGGTTCAGAAGACCTGAATCAAAAACTCTCGGCCAGTACGTACCGTTCGTTGACGCAGTATC
>Ga0209134_10000323_pt1 | contig 12567 bp, 14 predicted proteins | sample LauGreSp1BDMLBSN_2_FD_187566 | JGI IMG/M metagenome (GOLD analysis project Ga0209134, IMG submission 187566) | Freshwater lake microbial communities from Lake Michigan, USA - Sp13.BD.MLB.SN (SPAdes) (version 2) | ecosystem: Environmental > Aquatic > Freshwater > Lake | place: Lake Michigan, USA... | reverse complement strand
ACTGCAGTCTCACCTCAAGATTTCTCTAGAAGTTTGATTCCGAGTGTTGTAGCAAACGAATCTTTTTCGACTTCCTTTAGTCTAGGGCTGTTTTGGTGTATCTGTGCAAGTCAATATTGGGCAGATAACAGGACTGTTATAGAGGGGTTTATTCCTTGATTTCGAAGCCAACGCCGAGTCTTACCTCGATTGGATACTTAGCTTCTTTGTTCAAAACGATGTCTAATTCACCAATGATTCGCTGGATTCTTAGGGCTAAAGCTCGGTATTCCTCTTTTTGGATGGTGATTGAGGTGTTAGGGAAGGTAATGTCCAGGGTTCTTGAGTAAGGAACAACTAGCTTCGCATTCTGCAGTTGCTGCCCGATTCTCATTGCAAACTCACGAGTTCCCGATCCATCAATAACAGTAATTGGGGTACTTAGGTCAACTCCGTTGACAATGCTCTTTGTAGGAGCTGGGGTTGTCAGAGCGCTAACTGCTGATTGAAGCCCTAGATACCCTCCAGCACTTAGAACTACTGAGGCAATGGATAGAACAAGGAAGGAAGTCCAACGATCTTTAGATGTCTTTCGGGCTCTGTGCTTCCCAACATGCTTGTAGTCAGGCTTGAGCAAATCAATTGCATCTGCACTCTTTGACTTAGGCATTTAGCCGCTCCCTGTTTTTGAACTAACTGTTCTATATTAGGTTTCTAACCTGTGATTTACCTAAGAAGGCAACTAATGACCGAACGCAAAGTTGAAAAGACCGAAGAACAATGGCGTGAAGAGCTTACTGAGTTTGAGTACCACGTCCTTCGTGAAGCTGGAACCGAGCGTGCCTACACAGGTGAACTTCTAAATGAAGAGCGAAAGGGCACCTTTCGCTGCAGAGGTTGCAATGCTGACCTCTTCACCAGCACAACCAAATTTGATTCACACTGTGGCTGGCCAAGCTTCTATGAACCTAAAGAAGATCACGCTGTTGAACTTAGAGAAGACAACAGCCACGGCATGAAGAGGGTTGAAGTTGTATGTAGAGCTTGTGGATCTCACCTAGGCCATGTATTTGAAGATGCTCCACAGACCCCAACCGGTGATCGATTCTGCATCAACTCGGTCAGCATCACCTTCGAAGCAGAATAAAGGCAGCAGTTCAAATCCCAATTTCTAGAGTTTCAATTGGTATCTTGGACACATGAATGAATTCGACGGCGCAAAGCTGAAAAAGAAAATTAAGAAAAAAGTAAAAAAGAAGATGGGCAACGTAAACGTTGAAGTCAACAAAGGATCTTGGGGTTTTGCCTATTTCCTTGGCTTCCTCGGTGCTGCCATTTTCTACATCTCAACAGCACCAGATTTCTGGGCTGGAGCATTAGGTCTACTCAAGGCAGTTGTCTGGCCAGCATTCCTGGTTTATGCAGCGCTGAATGGTCTAAACGCCTAACTTAAACAGATAAACCTCCCTTTCAGGAGGTTTTCTGGGGCCGACCAGGGGACTCGAACCCCTAACCCTCGCATTACAAGTGCGATGCGCTACCAATTGCGCCAGGTCGGCTAGGACACTAGGTCCGAAGAAAAGTTTAGCGTTGATTGGGCAACTGTTTTACAAATATTGTAAAAAAGTGGCCGACTCATTAGAGTCGGCCACTTTTCTTATAAAGCTGTTGATTACTTCTTGTTTGTTTCAAAGAACTGAGCAAAACGAGCTGGGTTAGCTAGGTTCTCTAGTTTTCCGTCCCAGTCGTATAGGTTTCCGTTTACAAGCACGTAAGGAGTTCCACCTGGGACCTCTTTACCTGTTACAGCAGGCTTGCTAAATGCTTCGGCAGTTCTGTTCTCAATGTATTTTGCATAGCGCTTCTGATCGATGCAGGTTGTAATCTCTGATGTAATCTCAACACCTGCCGCAGCTAGGGTTTCCTTCAACTTTGTGTCATTAGGACCAGCGGTGTTTTCTTCAGGCTGGTTGTTGTATAAAGCTGTGTTCACATCAAAGAACTTGCCAGGCTGTGAGTTCGCTACACAAAGTGCTGCGTTAGTTGAACGAGATGAGTACTCGTTCAAAGATTGTCCATCCAAGAATGAGATTGGGTGGAACTCAATAGTTGCCTCACCTGAATCAACCCAAGACTTGATCTGGGTAGCGTTTGGCTCTTCGAAGTATTTACAGATTGGGCACTGGTAGTCCTGGTAAATAACAATCTGGTTGCCCTTTTTAGCTTCTTCAGTTGTGGTTGGAAGCAAGCCCTTACCTAGCAAAATACCACCAAATTCAGTGATGTTTGCAGGTACCTTTTTAGCATTCTCAGCGTTGGTGTTAGTGGTGTTGGCTACAACGAATCCACCAGCGATTACACCTGCCACAACAGCTGCTCCTCCAACGACTGCTCCAATTGTGATTAGAAAGCGCTTGCGCTTTTCCCCCTGAGCTCGCTTTTCTCTAAGCTCACGAGCCTTGGCTCTTGCTTGTTCACGTTGTTCTGACCTAGTTGGGCGTGGGGTCTGGTTCATAAATATCACCTTTGGCTATTTCCGGACAAATTGGGTATTTACCCAAAAGCATAGGTTTCCTAGTCTAAACGACTCCTCGGCAATGTAATAATAGAAACAGCCTGAGCATCCGCTCAGACCACTAATTCACTACGGATCGTGCGGCTCGTTCCTGCCGCTGAAGGAGTAATACCATGGCATCAGTGACTTTTGAAAAAGCCACAAGAATCTACCCGGGCGGAACTCGCCCAGCAGTTGACCAAGTTCAGTTGACTGTTAAGGACGGAGAATTCCTAGTTCTCGTCGGTCCATCAGGTTGTGGAAAGACCACAACTCTGCGTATGCTCGCTGGCCTCGAAGAGGTCAACGAAGGTCGCATCTTGATCGGTGACCGTGACGTAACTCAGGTTCCACCAAAGGACCGCGACATTGCGATGGTTTTCCAGAACTACGCTCTATACCCACACATGACCGTTGCAGAAAACATGGGCTTTGCTCTAAAGATTGCCGGTGTCAAAAAGGACGAGCGTGCTGCACGTGTTCTAGAAGCCGCAAAGCTTTTGGATCTTGAGCCATACCTTGACCGTAAGCCAAAGGCTCTATCAGGTGGTCAGAGACAGCGTGTTGCTATGGGTCGTGCGATTGTTCGTAAGCCAGAAGTATTCCTTATGGATGAGCCGCTATCAAACCTTGATGCAAAGCTTCGTGTTGCAACTAGAACTCAGATCGCTTCACTTCAGCGTCGTCTAGGTGTAACAACTGTTTACGTTACTCACGACCAGGTTGAAGCTATGACCATGGGTGACCGCGTTGCAGTTTTGAAGGACGGTGTTCTTCAGCAGGTTGACACTCCACGTGCACTGTATGAGCGTCCAGCTAACGTATTCGTTGCTGGCTTCATTGGTTCACCTGCGATGAATCTACTGACACTAAACATCACCGCTGGTGGAGTTAAGTTCGGTAACTCAACGATCAAGATTGACTCTGCAGTTCTAGCGAAGACAAAGGAGAAGACAGTTACTGTTGGTCTTCGCCCTGAAGATCTAGTTATCACTAAGAGCGACGGTATCGAGGTTGAAGTTGACGTAATTGAAGAACTAGGTGCAGATGCATTCCTATACGGTTCAGCAGTTATCGACGGCAAGAAGACTGACGTAATCGCACGTATTGGTTCAATCAGCTCACTTCGTTCAGGTGACAAGGTATTCCTAAAGCCTCAGGGCGGAATCACTCACCTATTCGATGTGAAGAGCGGTGCTCGTCTAAACAACGACGTTCCTGCAACAGCTAAGAAGACTGTAGCTGCAAAGCCAGCGGCTAAGAAGACCGCTGCTAAGCCTGCTGCAAAGCCAGCGGTTAAGAAGCCAGCTGCTAAAAAGACCAAGTAGTTAAAGTCAAATGCCCCGGCCAATAGGTCGGGGCATTTCCTTTTAAGTCTTTACTTGATGTTTTTGATTCTCGCCTTCGATACTTCGTAGAGAGCAACCGATGCTGCAATACCAGCGTTTAGAGATTCGGTGTCTCTAGCAATAGGAATAGAAAGAATTGCATCGCAGTTCTCTTGAACAAGTCTCGATAGACCTTTACCTTCGCTACCAATAACTAGAAGCAGTGGTTCATTACCTAGCTTGAATGTTGGTAGCGACATGTCTCCCCCTCCATCAAGACCAACAACAAATAGTCCACGCTTCTGGAACTCTTTGATGGTTGAGTTTAGATTCGCTGCAAGTGCTACAGGAACTCTTGATGCAGCTCCAGCTGAAGTCTTCCAAGCAGATGCCGTCACACCAACAGACCTTCTCTGCGGAACAATTACACCCTGGCCACCAAAGGCAGCTACGGATCTAATGATTGCTCCTAGGTTTCTAGGATCTGTAATTCCATCAAGAGCAACTAGAAGTGGCTTCTGTCCTCTAGCCAAGATCTTGTCAAGTAATTCACTTGGGTGCTGGTAGTTGTATGGAGGAACCTGCAGGGCAATACCTTGGTGAACTGCATCGTGACCTGTCATACGATCCATCTCAGGACGGGTTACTTCACCAACAGAAATACCTCTTGCGTTAGCAAGTGAGATAGCTTCTTTGACTCGGTCATCCATTTCAATACGAGCAGCAATGTAGAGAGAAGTTGCAGGAACCTTTGCTCTTAGAGCTTCTAGAACTGAGTTACGACCTGAAAGTACTTCACCAGATTCGGCAGCTTTCTGAACTCTTCTGCCTGAACGAGCAGCACCGCCTGCGTTGCCTGCTGTTCTAGAACCAGGAGCTAGGAACTCACCCTTCTTGGCAGTTAGAGCAGATCCTGGCTTAGCCTTAGCAACTCTCGGTGTTACAGCAGCCTTACGTTCTCTAAGTGCCTTAGCTTTAGCAGCTGGGTGATACTTACGGTCTTCAGCCTTAGGGGTTGGGCCACGACCTTCTAGTGCTTGACGGCCCTTACCTCCGGTGCCAACCTTAGGTGCTCCTTTAGAGCCACCCTTCTTAGCCTTTGCTGCGCCTGGACGGCCTGGTTTCCTAGCCATTGAAACTCCACATCGTTATGTCTTTCATGTCTTTGAGCGTTACGCCCAACTCTTCTAGCTCAACCCTGATTGCATCGGCTTGAGCAAAATCTTTAGCCAGCTTGGCTTCTTGTCTCTTCTGGATCAAGGCTTCAACTTGCCTTGAGAATTCTTCACTGTAAAGCGGTTCTTGGTAGGCAAATGTCAGCCCTAATACCGAAACCATAGCTTTTACTTGTTCAACACATAACTTTAGAGCCTCTTGGTCATTGCTATCAAAAGCTGTGTTTCCTGCTCTAACTCTCTCATGTATTACCGCTAATGCACCAGGAACATTCAAATCTGAGTCCATAGCAGCCCTGAACTCTTCAGGAATGAAGTTTTGCTCAACTTCAATTCGTCTTGTTTCGGTAGTTCTTTTCAGGAAACCAGTGATTCGGTCAAGAGCTGCTTGCGCATCTCTAATAGATGTCTCCGAGTAGTCAAGGTTAGATCTGTATTGAGCAGAAAGAAGCCAATATCTAATTGCTCCCCAGCTACCTGCATTGGTTAGGTCTTCTACAGAAACTCCGTTACCTAAGCTCTTGGACATCTTGTTGCCATTGATTGTCACTAATGCATTGTGTAGCCAGAAGTTAGCAAAGCCATCTCCAGCTGCTCGTGATTGAGCAAGTTCATTCTCATGGTGAGGAAAACGTAGATCTAATCCACCACCGTGAATATCAAATGATTCACCTAGGAAATGCTTTGACATTGCAGAGCATTCAATATGCCAACCAGGACGAGCTAGACCCCAAGGAGTTTGCCAAGCTGCAGTATCTGGTTCTTCAGGTTTATGGGCTTTGAATAAAGCAAAGTCATTAGGTGAACGTCTGCCGTGACTAACATCAGTTTCACCTTCCATGTTTTCAAGTTTCTGATTGGTTAGCTCACCATAGGAAGGCCAAGAGGCTGTGTCAAAGAAAACATTTGCACTGCCATCTTCTGCTTGGTAAGCGTGACCTAGTTTGATTAGCTTTGAAACCAAATCAATCATGTCTTGAATGTGTTCAGTTGCATGAGGCTTATGTGTTGGTTCTAGAATGCCCAGTTTTTCGTAAGCATCATCAAAGGTCGCTTCAACTTCCTTAGCAAACTCTCGCCAATCACGATCCCCAGCATTTACTAAAACCTTGTCGTCAATGTCAGTGACATTTCTAACTAGGGTGACTGTGTAATCAGATGCTTCAAGCCATCTCTTGAGGATGTCATAAACCAAAGCACTTCTAAGGTGGCCTAGGTGAGGTTCTGATTGAACAGTTGGACCACAGACATACATCTCCACATGACCTGTGGTCAGTGGAGTAAACACTCTAAGTTCTTGGGATTTAGAGTCAAAAAGTTCAAGGGCCACGACTAGAGCCTACCTTTGGAGCTTTCAATTAGAGCGGTGGCAACAGCCCCAACTCCCTCTGAAGAACCAAGGAAACCAAGACCATCGGTAGTAGTAGCCCCAACGCTGACCGGTGCTCCAACAAGAGTTGATAGAGCTAATTCAACTTCTTCTCTTCTAGGAGAAAGCTTTGGCTTGTTACCAATGAGTTGAACGCTTACGTTCAACACCTTCCAGCCTGCATCGGCTAGCAATCGAAGAGTTTCCTTGATAAACACTGATCCGTTAGCACCTGCATACTCAGGCTTATCAACACCAAAGTTAGAACCAATGTCTCCTAGCCCTGCTGCGGCTAGCAATGAATCAACCACTGCGTGAGCTAGAGCATCGCCATCGCTATGACCTTCAAGGCCTACTTCCCCAGGCCATAAGACAGTTCCAAGAAATAGTGGCTTAGTTAGATCATCTGAGAACTTGTGAACATCAGTTCCAATACCAGTACGTTGTTCAGATTTGTTTCCTAGAAGTAATTCTGCATATTCAAGATCTGCTTGCACAGTTATCTTGAATGCCATTGCATCACCTAGAACAGATGTGACAAGAACACCTTGTGACTGAAGCAAGCTAGCATCGTCTGTGAAGTCAGCAGTTGCTGTTTCATAACCCTTAACAATTTGGTCTCTGAAGAAACCTTGAGGAGTTTGAGCAATACGAAGTTCATCCCTGTTTACTGTTTCAAGAATCACATCTTGATTCACGGACTTGATGGTGTCAACAACGGGAAGAACTGGAATCACTGCAGAGCCTGTTTCTACAACGGCTTTAGCTACTCTCTCGAAAACAGAAGTTGGTGTGAAGCAACGAGCGGCATCATGGATAAGAACTACTTTTGCTTTATGGCTCACTTTCTTAAGAGCATTAGCGATAGATCCTTGTCTTGATAGTCCACCTGGAGTGAATGAGAGATGAACTGAATCTCCAGCGAACTCTCTAGCAATCTGTTCAAACTCTGAGACTCGATCTTCGTGAGAGGCAACAACAACTTGGATTAGACCATCAATCTTCAGGATGTTTTCAAGAGCATGCTCAAGTAGGGTCTTATCAGATATTTTGACTAGGGCTTTCGGGATGCCTGCTTGTAATCTACTGCCGTCGCCAGCGGCAACGAGGATGACAGCTATTGCACTCATCTGATGCCTCCTAGTTGGGCTGTGAGGTTTAGTGAACTCTAACGAGCTCCCTTAGCCAGAACTTTAAGGATGTGTGCCTCAGCACCTGGGTCATCAGTTTTGAGAGCTAGAGCTAGCTCAGAAACTAAAATCTGCATAGCCTTAGCCAACATACGCTTTTCACCTGCTGATAGACCGCGATCCTGCTGACGTCTCCATAGGTCACGAACGATCTCAGAGACCTTCATGACATCACCAGAAGCAAGCTTTTCCTGGTTGGCCTTGAATCTTCTAGACCAGTTGGTTGGCTCTTCAATGAATTCTTCTTTGAGCTTGGCTTCAACTTTCTTGACACCCTTAGCATCAATAACGTCTCTTACGCCTACCTCTGATTCGGCAGTCTCAGCAGGAACCCAAATGATCAGGTTTCCAGCCTCTACCTTGAGCTTTAGGTATAGCTTCTTCTCACCGCGGAATTCCTTCTTAGCAACTTCTAGAATTGTGGCGGCTCCGTGGTGCGGGTAGACAACTGTCAGTCCCTTTTTGAATTCCATGGATAGCTTTCCCTTCGCAAACCCCCAGTTTACCACAGGTTCGATTTTTTCAGCGGGTAGAATAGATGTGCATTCATCAGGAGGAAAATTGCTAGTTCGCAGAGCTCTTTTAGCATCAACCATTGCTATCGCCCTAGGTTTAGGAACAGCAGGCTGTAACTTCATCTCTCCAGTAGCATCTCTTGACTACTACGCACCTAGCGATGGTGCTCAAGCTGATATCGGGCAACTTAAGGCTAGAAACCTAATCTCGCTGCAAGATGAGGACGCAAACTCAGGTTTTGTTGGTGCTTTTGCCAACTCAGGAAGCAAAGAGATTACTTTTGCTATCAAATACACAACCGCAGCTGGCAAGACTGGCTACCGCGAGTTCACTGTTGGAGCTTATGAAGTCTTGAACTTTGGCTACCAGGACACTGAGTTTCTAGATCTTGACCTAGGCGGCAAGCCAGGCGATGTCAAAACAATCTTGGTCTACACGGACACTGACCAGGCGAGTATCAATGTTCCAGTTCTGGATGGAACCTTGGTTGAATACGCTGACCTAGTTTCAAAACTAGGTAAGAACTAAACCTCGTACTTATAGCCCAAGCCACGCACTGTTAGTAAGTGAGCTGGTCTTGATGGATCATCTTCAATCTTTGATCTCAAACGCTTGATGTGGACATCAAGGGTTTTAGTGTCACCGAAGTAGTTTGAGCCCCAGACTCTATCGATAATCTGGCCTCTGGTTAGGACTCTGTTTCTGTTTTCTAGAAGCAATTCAAGTAATTCAAATTCCTTGAGAGGCATATTGACCTTCTCATCTTTGAAGAACACAGTGTGTCTTTCAATATCCATGCGAATTGGGCCTGCTTCCAAGATGCCATTCTCAGCTTCTCTCGGTCCACCGCCCCGCCTCAATACGGCTTTCATTCTTGCGAGGAGTTCATTCTTGGAATAGGGCTTAGTGACATAGTCGTCTGCTCCTACTTCAAATCCAATGACTTTATCAATTTCAGTATCTTTAGCGGTCAGCATGATGATAGGGATATCTGATTCAGCTCTGAGTGCTTTGCAGACATCTTTGCCGTTTAGCTTAGGAATCATCAGATCTAGAAGAACTAGGTCCGCTCCTTCTTTGTTGAAGATATCAACAGCGCTCTCGCCGTCTTCAGCTTCAATGACTTCGTATCCTTCGGTTCTTAGTAGATAGACAAGAGGATCTCTCATTCCAACTTCATCTTCAACAACTAGAATTTTGGTCATTTATTTTCCTTCTGTATTTCCTGATGAATAGGAAGTCTTAGTGTGAAAGTTGAACCGAGGTTTGGACGTGAGAACAAAGTAATCTCGCCACCATGATTATTTGCTGCGTGCTTGACGATAGATAAACCTAGCCCTGTTCCACCAGTATCTCTAGACCTTGATGGATCAACACGATAGAAGCGCTCAAAGATACGCTCTTGTTGATCAACGGCAATTCCAATCCCTTTATCAATGACAGCTACTTCAGCGAAGTCATCTGCAACAGAAAGACCAACACCGACACTGCTGTTGGTTTCACTGTAAAGAACCGCATTTTCAATTAAGTTCTTTAAGGCCATAGCTATTAGCTCAGAATCTCCATCAATCATGATGCCACTAGGAGTGTCGGATGTAATTCTTACTCCATTTGAATCAGCAAGGAACTGGTTGAGTTCAACTGCTTCATCAATTACCTGACCTAAGTCAAAGACTGCAATCTCACCTTTCAGATCTCCAGCTTGAATTCTGGATAGCTGAATAATCTTGTTGACAAGCGATCCAAGTCTTTTTGACTCTCGATGAAGGTTCTTGGCAAACTTCTTAACTTGCTCTGGATCATCCACAGCCACCTGAAGTGCTTCCGAAAGTAGCGAGATTGCGCTTATTGGCGTCTTGAGCTCATGCGAAATGTTTTCAACAAAGTCACGTCTAGTCTCATCTAGACGTTTTGCCTCGGTTCTGTCTTCAACCAGAAGAATCACTAGTTCTTCAGAGAGCAGTGTTGCCCTTGCAGAAATATAGAGCTTCGGAGAGCGATTGTTCTTGGCAAAGTAAAGTTCCTCTGAAACGCTCTGCCTCGTCACTCTGGCTTTAGTCATTAGGTCAACTAAATCGGGGCTAATCACCTTTTCGTATTCGACTAGTCCTATATCTTTAGCCTTAGAACTTTGGTTGACCACCTGATTGTTGAGATCTGCCACAACACCGGCTGTATCAAGCACCTCAAGGAAAGCGACGGCATCCGATGCCACTTTCTTCACTTTGTGAGAGCCAACCATGAACGAATGCTTTCTATCTTGTATTTTTGCTGTGAATATTTGTTTACCTTGTTAACATTACGGGATACAAGTACCGGCTAAACTAAGAAACAGAAGGTCCGCATCGAAGTGTTTATTACTGTTTGCCAAATTGTTGGCAGATGTTAACAATTTGCTGTGATGGTCAAGGAATTAGAGAGAAGAGTGTCATGCGCGAATTGTTTCAGAAAGAACTATCCGAGGTTCAGGAGCGCCTAGTCGACCTGTCCCTCTCAGTAACTGGGATTATGGAAAAAGCCTCCATAGCCTTCCTGAGCTCTGACGTAAAGAGAGCTGACGAAGCTATCGCTCTATGTGACATCAATGAAGAGCGTGCCCTAGTCATCGACGAAATGGCGATTCGCATTCTCACAACTCAAGCCCCGGTAGCTAGAGACCTCAGGGTCCTTGTAGCAGCTTTGAGAATCAGCGCATCCCTTGAGCGCATGGGATCCCTAGCCGGACACATCGCGACCATAGCTAGGTACAGATTCCCTGAATCTGCTGTGCCAAAGTCACTGGTCAAGACCTTCACGGAAATGGGTGAACTTGATGTTGCTTTGGGAAAGAAACTAACCAAACTACTAAAGAACACAGATCTTGACCTCGCTAGAAGTATCCAAGCTGAAGATGCCAGAGTTGACGAACTGCACCGTTCTGTATTTGATCTAGTTCTTTCACCAAAGTGGAAAGAGAATGCCCTTCACACAGTGGATGTAACTCTTGCTAGCCGTTACCACGAGAGATTTGCAGATCACGTAGTAGATATCTCAGCCAAGGTTGCTTACCTGACTACAGGTGAGTGGTCAGAGATCGAAGGCTAAGACTTACTTCTTACCTTGATTAGCAACAGCGGCAGCACCAGCTGCAGCAGCCTCAGGATCTAGATACTCTCCACCTTTAACTAGTGGCTTGAAGTTTTCATCTAGACGATAAACCAATGGAATACCGGTTGGGATGTTTAGTTCAGCAATATCTTCATCACTCACGCCATCTAAGTGCTTCACAAGAGCTCTGAGTGAATTACCGTGAGCAGTTACCAAAACTGTCTTGCCTGCAATTAGGTCTTTGCTGATTTCGTTATCCCAAAGTGGCATCATTCGAACAAGGACATCCTTGAGGCATTCAGTCTTAGGAATGTTTGCACCTAGTGCTGCATATCTCTCATCTTTAGCTTGGGAGTATTCGCTCTCATCTGAAATGGGTGGCGGTGGAACATCAAAAGATCTTCTCCAGATCTGGAATTGCTCAGGGCCATACTGAGCAAGGGTTTCTGCCTTGTCCTTACCTTGAAGATCTCCGTAGTGTCTCTCGTTTAGTCTCCAGTCACGCTTGACATCAATCCAAGATCTTTCAGCCTCTGCCAAAGCAATGTTTGCTGTGTTGATAGCTCGCTTTAGGCGGCTTGTATAAAGAAGGTCAGGCTTTAGTCCTGACTCAGCAAGCAACTGGCCTGCACGCTTAGCTTCAGTGCGACCCTGGTCGCTTAGATCAACATCAACCCAACCTGTGAAGCGGTTCTCCTGGTTCCAAGTGGAATTGCCATGTCGTAACAAGATAAGTGTGTATTCAGCCATGGCTCAAGTTTATCTAGTTAGCCTAGAAGGCATGGCTATAAAGAAACCGGTTGGTCTAATCACTAGAGGAACAACCAACCCCAACCGACTCAGAAGAGTCGATAGATACATAGCCAATCTCCCCCAACTCAAACAAGCTAAACCAATTGTTGTGGACCTTGGTTTTGGAGCAACACCAACGACTTCTATAGAAATGCTTCAGCGACTAGCAAAAACCAACCCTGAGGTAACAGTTGTTGGTATTGAAATAGACAGGGAAAGAGTTGAACGAGGACTCCCCTTTCAAACAAAGAACCTGTTATTTGGCTTGGGTGGCTTTGAAGTTCCCTTGCCTAAACCTCTAACCGGTAAAGAAGTAGATGTAATAAGAGCAATGAATGTTCTAAGACAGTATGGCGAATCTGAAGTGATTGACTCGTGGCGTTTGATGCAATCGAGACTAAAGGAGAATGGCGTAATAGTTGAAGGAACAAGTGATGAGCTTGGACGTATCGCTAGCTGGGTCACATTATCTAAAACTGCACCAGTCAGTTTTACTATTGCTCTCAAGCTAAATGAAGTTGATAAGCCTTCTAAGGTTGCTGAACGTCTGCCTAAGATTCTTATTCATAGAAACATT
>Ga0209134_10000322_pt1 | contig 12583 bp, 24 predicted proteins | sample LauGreSp1BDMLBSN_2_FD_187566 | JGI IMG/M metagenome (GOLD analysis project Ga0209134, IMG submission 187566) | Freshwater lake microbial communities from Lake Michigan, USA - Sp13.BD.MLB.SN (SPAdes) (version 2) | ecosystem: Environmental > Aquatic > Freshwater > Lake | place: Lake Michigan, USA... | reverse complement strand
TCAAGGTATCTCACAGCATCCGCTTTCCCCCGAAAATTAAGCTGTTTCCAGTGCCTCTTGGCAGATAGTATCTGCAATGTCCCACAACTCGCTGTTGATACGGATACTTTCGGAGACGCTGTTAACTGGACGGGCTTTCCGCATAATGCCTTCGTTGTTCTTCTCAGTGAGACTCTTCACGAAAGCATTGCCTCGCACCACCGCTTCTTGAATGCGGTTGAACACAGTGAATGCATCCATGTAATCGTCTTCGTTACGCTGCACCTTCAATGCATCACGGACAGTGGCCTCTGTAGCATACACACCATTGGGCTGCTTGACCAGTGCCTCAGTGTTAAGCATGTTCCAACGGGTTTGAACACCAGCCCTTGCCATTGCTTGTGCTTGGGAGTAGAGCAGCTTAGTCTGACGCAGCTTCTCAATACGCTCCATCAATGTAGGCAATGCATCCACTGTGTTACGCAGCATATCTTCAAAGCCAGTGATGGCACGGACATTGTGGTAGATACGGGATTGGAACCCGTCACCGGCAACGATGCCATTCGAGCAGATGAACCGGAAACATCCAGCAAACAAACGCACACTGCTGCTGCCATCGTGGCTGTTGTACAGAATAATCTCAGGCCGCAAAGCACCAATTACTTCCTCAGTGTGGTAGGTTTTAGCGAAGCTCAGCATGTGTGATGAATGCTGTGTCTCACCCTTACGGTTTTTCTTCTGAGCAGCTTGCATAGGGAAGTAGCCATAGTCTGCCATGATGGGCAGCAATTCGCTGGTATTGAGAGAGGCATAACGATCTGTTAAGCGCTCTGCTTTGGTGTTGCTGAACACAGCAGGGGCTAGCTGCTGGATACGCTCAGTGGAGAGAGCAGTATTGTTTGCATTACGGGAGAAGATGAGATGCTTTTGCATACGAGAGTTCCTTAAAGGAGGGTTGAGAAATCGAAATAAAGAGGCATTAATTTACCACTTTCCACAGGGCTGTCAAGTCCCTGTAGAAAATGTCCTACTATTTAGCAGGGTCTTTCTTCATTAATGGATGCACCATAGCGAAGGCAGATATGTGGGCTATGTCACCGAACATGTCACGGCAGTAGCTGTATGCCCCGTCTATGTGGTCAAAGAAGAACACACGCTCACTGATGGGCAGTTTTATGTAGGTTTCTCTTGGTATCTTGTACAGGCTTTCCACGGGCAGCACATCGAAGTCTGCAATGTCTATTTCGCTAATCATTATTTCTCCTTCACGTTAAGTTGATTGTGATGGGCTATATCAAGTTTCAGTTCCTGCTGACCAGCGGCATAGCCCATATCGAAGTCAGTCTGTGCTATCCCCTGCTCACCGAAGCATACCTTAGACCCATTCCTGAAGCCACACATAAATCCATAGGTGTAGAAAGACATACGCTCTCCTGTTATGCAAATGTAAACGAAGCAATGATACGCTTACCTGCCTTGCTAGAAAACATATCCACTGTGCTGCCATCAACTACAGCAAGGGCATGCCCCCTAACAATAACAATGTGCCTACCCTTTGGGTTGTTAGCAAGGAATGTTTTTAGTGTCATGCTTTTGTCGCGGTGTGTCACTGAATGTCCCCTAGACATCTTCGCCATTCGCTTGCCATAGTAGGTGACATTGAAAGCACCAGCCTCCTTGTACACCTTATCCAGTGCATCCCACGGTGTTCCTCTGTTGTCCCTACGCCCTGCTCTACCGAGAGAGTAGAGAGCTAAGGGATAGGTGTAGACACCTACATTAGCAATTGCCCTCACTGCACAATCACGCTTTTGCTTGAGGCCGAAGTCATTAGCGACATAGCCTACATCTTTGGGTTTGATATACATACGTTTCCTTTCAGGAATGGTTGATTAAACTACTGCTTGATACCTTTGGTATGACCTGATCTTGCTTTTCCCGCTGGAGTTTTTCTCCACAAACTTGACACGAACATCACGCTCATTCAATGCTTGGCACAGCACAGGCAGGTCACAATCTTCTTCCAAGTACACGTTGTCCCGTAGCTGGTAGCTGTAATTGCTGATAGCCTGTGCCAAACCTAAGTTCTCCAGCACTTGTCGCTTCACCTTACCCCATGCATGCCCTGCATCGGAGTACACAATAATTGTAAATGTTTTCATACGCTTCCTTGAACAGGTGTTACCACCATGAATAATAAAACACAGCATAGTCAGCAACTAATGCATCTATTGCCAATTCGATAAACCTTTCGGTGTTATCAATATCATATTGATCTATCACATCATTGCCAAAAAAGAAACCAGCCTCAGGAGTAAGCTTGTTACTTCGTAAGTCATTCGCCATGTTCTCTATGTCCTGTGCATCAAGCCGAAGGTAGACACAATTGAATTCCCCTATGCCACCCTTCTTCTCATAGAGCTTACGCATCCAACCATGAAGATGATTAAACTTACGCCAGTAAGCCACTTTCAAAGGCTTCACACCGGCAGTGAATTCCTCCATAATTTGAACATCACCAACGTCTTTAGACGGGGTAACAAATGCATACATATCTAGTCCCATATCAATGTCCTTTCAGGAATCGTTTCACAAACTGCTAAACTGTCAATAAAATCAACAGCTTAGCTAAAAAATATCGTTTCACCAATCGTTTCACAGCGAAGCACTAATGAAGCCCTTGCCACCCTCTGCCAACAGTGCAGCCCACTTGGCACTATGCACCGGCTGCTCTGTGCTTCGCTGCACAAAGCTGGTGTACTTGTAGGGGTTGTAGGTGATGGCTGTGCCGAGCATCTTATAACGATCAGTCACAGCATAAGCGGTGAATTTATTTTCCATGTGTCCAATGACACCAGCATGGACATTCTTACGCTTCTCTGCCAGCACCCTGTTTCGCCCAGCTTGTGACACCTTGAACGTCACATCAGAGAGTAACACACTGTTAGTGTGACCAATAACCAGCCCCTTAAGCGGGCCTTCAAGAGCCTTAATGCTAAAGCATTTCTTGTGTAGGTTGAAATATACGAAGACTTTCATTTCAGTAGCCCCTCTGGTTTTTTCTCCAATTAAAAATTTGCGTGTGCTACGCGTTTCATCCAAACTGTGTTCTGCACATTCATGCCCGAGTAACCGCAGCTACCGTTACTGAAATGCGTAATCACAAACAAGAAAGCGCGGGGGGCACCACCGTGAATGGCAGGCGGTAGAACCGTGTACTTGAACTGGCCCATGGGCTCTTCTGCGATGCGTTTCATTTCAGTCCTTCAGGTAGTTCTACGTTATCACCCATCTTGGATGCAACGTAGCAGCGCATTGCTGCGATGAGTGGTGTAGGGCCGCTTCGGGCAGTACGAGTGCCATAAGGGCAAGCCAGCCACTGATTAGCTAGAGTCTCACGATTTATGCTAATCTTCTCCCGCTCAATAATCGGCCCACCGTGCGCCCAGTCGGTTGAGTAATCCCCATGGGGATAAAGGCAGAATTTGCCCTGCGCCTTGTCTACTGCCCAATTAAGGGCTAGGCCTGTTAGTTCATTTGTTTTCATTTTGTTTCCTTTAGGAATTGTACTGTGCATCCCATCCTTCCATGAATGGTGTCATAGTGCAGTCCACTACCGTTTCATCAGGCTCAAGGCCGAAGGCCGACACTAAAGCCCATCCCACTTTGATACCGTTTGCATCCCTGATAACTATGTTCGCTTCCTCCACCCCTTCGATATCATTAGTGATATCGTTGAAGCGGGTTGACTTAACGGTTGACCATTCCTCACCATCAAATACACTTACAGTGCATCCATTGTCGAGGGCATAATTGACCAAATTGATATACGCTTTTTGCATGATGTGTTTCCTTTCAGGAAGTGATTGTTTAACGAAGCGAAGCAGCTTCGCCGCTCAGTGCCACAGATACAATTGTATCCCTGTTGATGCAGCGATAACCCGCATTTTGCATGTCATACACCACAAGGTATTTGCTGTGATCAACCGTGGACAAACCACCTTTTAGGTGTTTCTTAACACCTAGTCGGCAATTCATTTTGCGAAGCTGTCCGTCTTTCTTTTTAAAGACGACAGTTACGAATTTGCCTTTGCTTTCAGCAATGAGGGCAGAGAAAGCAGCGGATATAATGGACATAAATTTCCTTTGTTGGATAGTTGCTTGGTAGATACCCTGTAGCCTAGTGCCACAAAGCATCTTAAAGCGTCCACTGTATAACACCGACCCCGATGCCACTGTAGACACATCCTGCACATATTATCACCATGATATGTCAGCATAGATAGCGGAATTCCCTCGCCGCTACTCAAGCCCAGCCAATTTCAGCTTCGCTGTCACCGAAGCATACTGATACCGGAATTAAATTTTTAAAGAACAGTCGGAATAAGCTTCGCTTCACAGCGGGGCTTAACCCTATAGAGAAGATCTGATAACCCTCTGGAAAGCCCCTTAGGGCTTGCCGCAAGATTCTCTTACGCTGCTACTGCAATCGGTATGACCTTCCGGTCAAACACAAAGCCACTGTAATCAAGCTTCGCTTTACCCTTGGCATACAGTGCCACAACGACACCCTTTTCCTCTAAGTGACGAATGTCACTGTTATCACCACCGATTACAGCCATGCCCCTATGCATCTTCGGAATCGAAGCAACGTCACGGAATACTGTCGCTATCCTCATGCCAAGGGCCACAGCTTTCTCAACATAAGGCTGAAAGCCTAGCACACCACTGTCACTGAAAGTTAAATCGTAATTCGCTGGAATAAATCTACGATTTACATCTTTGGTGTAGTCATAAAACTGCACATCAGGGAAAGCCTCAAATATGTTTACATATTCAGTGCCATCGGCATCAATAAAGCTTACAGCTTCCCAGCGGATATCACTAGTGCCATTCAATCGAATCAGCGGGGTTTTCCCTTGCTTAGTAGCCTTAGCTACTAGCTGACGGATATTCATTGCCAATTGCACCATGAAAGTATTTCGTTCAGTGAAAAACCACACTGTCTTATTGATTCGACCCTGTGCCACTGTTGACATTGCACCCCGTCCAGCGGTGAATAGGCATCCTTTGCTGCATTGGGCAATGACAGCCATACTGCAAGTATTCCACTTTGTGGTAGTTGCTGGAGCCAAGTACAAAATGCCGGTAAGAAAACCGAAGGTTTCACCCTTGACAGTTTTTGCATCAGCACCGATTGAAAGCAAAGCTTTAGACTTGAACATAACGTGTTTCCTTAAGGAAAGATTGTGGCAAAATTGCCGGAGAAGCGCTACTGTATCACACCGATAACAACCCTGTCAACTGTAGGGTTAAGCCTCCACAGCATTCAAGCTCAAACCTTTTAAAAGGTATTTTTGAACCTCGTGCCATGATGCCCACTGCACTTCATCTTCAGGCATTATTGCCTCAAGATTTAGATAGATGTTAGAGACAAATTTCCTGAATCCTGCAATTTCTTCAGGGGATGCTTTGAATGCAAGTTTAAGGTAACTCACAATTTCAGAATTCTTTTCGTGAAAGCTTTCAAGGACATCCCAAAGGTTGTCAAATGCTGCACCATTATCAGACAGCAACAATTCGAGGGCTTCAAAATTTGTAACGGTATTTCTCATTTTTTGTCTTTCTTTGTGTTAAGAGGGAAACTATTTCCCCTTCTCATCCTGATGAAGGGGATAGTTTCTCTTAACAAAGAAAGACAAAGATTCGCGGGTGATGCGCCCAGACCTTCTTAAACTAATACAATTCTAGATGCCATCTCTCTGTTCTGGCATAAGAATTGTTTTTATTAGTTTAAGAAGACCGCGCGAGGCTTTCCAATTGTCCACAGGTTTTCCACATTGACCATTTTGTGTGGTGAATAAGCTGTGGATAACTCTGTGTTGTTGCTATGAAACAACGGCATTTTTCAGGGCTTGGAAACACTGTGGATTTAAACAGCTTTTATACTGATCAGTCTATATTTTGTACTGGACGGTATAGATGCTGTACTGGTCAGTTTATATACCGACCCTTTAGTCTGTTTAGTGACTGCTCAGTCTGCTTAGTGACCGACGAGTCATTAACAAAAAGGTGATTCTGTATCAGTATTCATTCTTCTGTAAGTCATTGAATTCATTGAAGATTTTGAATTCAGGGTGATTCTTTGAATGCATTAAAATAACACCTGCCTCCACGCAGCCCTGATCGCGGCCTCGCGCTGCCGTGCGCCGCCGTGCCGCCGCTGACGGGGATGGGCGTGGGCCACCGGGGGGTATGGCGCTATATGTGTATAGCCACGCACACGGAAGGGGATTTTAACTTTCCCTCCTTACGATAGCGTATGTATATACTCATATATGTATACAAAGCCATACATCTTATACAATTTTATGTATATATCTAACACAAAACATGTTAGAAGCCGTAGAACCCGTTAGAATCTAATAGACACTATTCAAGCCACTATGCCCTTGGCTGTTGGATAAAGGGGCTGTAAAGACCCATTAAGGTGGCTTGCTGAGGATGTTGCAATGGAAAGCAATCTCGACTGTGTAATCAACAACTAAAGCTGTCTTCTTAGTTTCCGGACTATAGGAGAAGAAGGGACAATGTACACACAGATGTGTTATGCTATCATCGAGACTAAAAGAAAAAGAAGAAAAGAGTTGACAGATGCCATCATTGTGTGTAACACTCAAAGCTGTGGGGGGTAGGGGGGCTATGAAGTCTCTTAAGTTAATTAGAGCCTCTTAGAGTTCTATAGCGTTAAAGGAACTATTTTTAATATACAATGATAGCTATAGTATTTAAAGTAGATAGACTATTCTTTTATTCTTATTTCTCTTTGTTTTCTAAATTAGAGTTCTAATTATCTACTTAAGCAATTACAATGCCAACTATGCTGCCTAAAAGCTAAAAGCTAAAATTCCACATTATGAAACAAACTGAGAGTACAGCATCAACATTACTAAGAACTAAGAAAGAATTAGATGCTGAAGGATTGTTATACTCTCCACCCTATTCTGTTATGGCACAGATCTATATAGCTATGCATAACGACAGAATGGAAACAGTTCATATTCCTCACAGTGATGTTTACTTTGTTAGGACAGCGTTAGAAAAGCGCACAGGTTATTGGTTCCCTCTTGATGTTGTTGAACATGCGATGAAGCAAGAGGGATGGAATGATAGAAAAGGAGCTAGTAGATTTTCTATTAGCGAATAGCAAATGACAATTAAAAGAGGAACAGAAACATTTAGCGGGTATAATAAGCCTAGAGCTACCCCGCAGCATCCAACAAAGAGTCATGTTGTGTTAGCCAAAGAAGGTGATAAGGTTAAGCTTATTCGTTTTGGACAGCAGGGTGTTAAAGGTAGTCCTGATGGCTCAGCAAGAAACAAAGCCTTTAAAGACAGACACGCTAAGAACATTGCAATAGGTAAGATGTCAGCGGGTTACTGGGCTGATAAGGTTAAATGGTGATATAACTAGTTTAGTGGCTATACTAGCAACCAATCGTTGGTAGTATAGCTAGTTTAATATTAACAAGGAAACAGCAATGGCAACAGCAGCAGAGAAGATAGCAATGTATAGAGAGAAAGCTAAAGACACTAGCCTTCCCCAAGATGTACGCAATGTTTATTTAGACAAGGCTACAGCGCTTGAATACAAAGCATACGAAGAAACGAAGGCTGGCACTACCAAGTCTTCCACTCCCCCACAGCCAGCTAAAATGGCTTATGGTGGTGCAGTGAAGATGATGAATAAAGGTGGTTATGTTAATTGTGGAGCTTCGGTTCCTCCTGCTCAGAAAGGCAAGAAATAAAATGGCACTCACTAAGAGAATTACCGAAGGTAAAGAAATGTATGCTGGCAAGGCTGCGATGATGAAGCACGAGAAGAAAGAGCCAATGAAGAAAGAAATGAAAGAAGAGAAACAAGAGAAGATGATGATGGCTAAGGGCGGTGCTGCCAAGAAAGGTGCTAAGTCTCCTGCTCTGGCTATTGTTATTGGTATGGGCAAGCCTAAGGATAAGATGATGATGAACAAGGGCGGCATGGCTAAGGGCAAGAAGTGCTAGCATGGCTACGAAACTTACTAAGAAGCAAACTGCCAAAGTGGGCAAAGTGATGCGTGAGTTTAAAGGCAAAGATTTGCACAGTGGCAAAGGTGGCCCTGTAGTGAAGAGTCCTAAGCAAGCCATTGCCATTGCCCTGTCTGAAGCTTCTAAGCTGAAAAAGAAGTAAGCTATGCCGTTAGAGATAGCAACTAAGTTTAAGACAGAGGGGCAAAGCATCACCGCTACAGCAGCGGGAGCTAGCGCCCAAGTTTTATATACTTGCCCTAACAATTATTCATGCATTGTTAAGTTTTTAAATATCTCTGCTGGATTAACAGGCAATAAAAAAATATCTATTCAGCTTTATCACGATGAAACTGCTCAGTACGATTATTTGTTAAATACCCATGATATGACAGCACATTCTACTTTCAATGTGTTGAGTGGGAATACGTTCTCTCTGCACCAAAGGGATAAGATTGTTGCCTTTACAGACAAAGCAAATAACTTTGATATTGTTATATCAGTAGACGAATACTTCGATCCTGTGAGGAAGTAATATGGCAACGAAAGCAACCAAGAGTAGTGAAGCCACTCCGTATACAAAGCCTACCTTGAGAAAGAAGATATTGTCTCAGGTTAAGTCTGCTGCGGTTCAAGGCACAGCCGCTGGTGAATGGTCAGCTAGAAAAGCACAGCTTGTGGCTAAGAAATATAAAGCCGCTGGTGGTGGATACAAAACATGAAAGCCTCTCAGAAATCTTTAAAAGATTGGGGTGATCAGAAATGGACAACTAAATCTGGTAAGCCATCATCTAAAACAGGAGAGCGCTATCTACCGGAAGCAGCGATAAAGGCTTTAACTCCTGCTGAGTATGCTGCCACAACAAAGGCTAAGCGAGAAGGTAAAGCTAAGGGTAAACAATTTGTAGCACAGCCAAAAGTTGTTGCTTCTAAAACAGCGAGATACAGATAATGGCAAAAGAATTAGATGAGAGACAGAAGAAATTCCTAGAGATATTGTTTGAAGAGGCAGCAGGTAATCCCGTTGTTGCAAAGAGAATGGCTGGCTACTCCGAAGGCTATTCCACTAAAGAACTAATCAACTCCTTGAAGGAAGAGATTGCTGAAGCCACCACACTATACATTGCTATGAACGCGCCTCGTGCTGCTTGTGCTATAATCAGTGGCATTGACAGCCCTACTCAGTTGGGACTAAAAGAGAAGCTGAGTGCAGCTAAGGATATGCTTGATAGAGCCGGTCACGTTAAGACAGATAAGGTTCAAGTTGAAGCTACGAATGGTATTATGATTTTACCTGCCAAGGATAAAACTGAGGAAGACTAATGACTGAACGTACTGCTGGTAAGTGGATACTGCCACAGCCAGAAGGTAAGGAATATGTTTCAGTACCTCAGCTATCCAGAACAGTACCGTTCGGTTATAAGAAAGACGAAGAGAATAAAGGGTGGCTCCTTCCTATTCCGTTAGAACTAGATGCTCTTGAGGAAGCCAAGAAATATCTTAAGCAATATTCATACAGGCAAGTTGCTGCTTGGATTACAACAGCAACAGGAAGACAACTTTCTCATGCAGGACTCAAGAACAGAATAGAACATGAACAGTCGAACAGGAGAAAATCTTCAACTTACCGCCTCCTTGCCCAGCGGTACGAAGAAGCGCTTAGGAAGGCCGAAGAATACGAAAAAAGAATCGGAACCGAAGGAAGCTACTTCGAGTCCAATCATTTTAGAGACATCTCTTCCAGCTTCAGAACCAGCGATATCTAATATCGTTGTCCCTACTTCCACACAGAATGTAATCTTCAAGCCCAATGCTGGGCCTCAGACATTCTTCCTGTCTGCTTCTGAAAGAGAAGTGCTATATGGTGGAGCCGCCGGTGGAGGCAAGAGTTATGCCATGTTGGCAGACCCTCTTCGCTACCTATCCCACCCACAATTCTCTGGATTGCTGCTACGCCACACAACAGAAGAGCTTCGTGAGCTTATCTGGAAAAGCCAAGAGATATATCCCAAGATTTATCCCAATATTAAGTGGAGTGAGAGGAAGATGCAGTGGGTAGCACCCTCTGGAGCTAGACTTTGGATGTCTTACCTAGACAGAGACGAAGATGTGTTGCGATATCAGGGACTAGCCTTTAGCTGGATAGGCTTTGATGAGCTTACACAGTGGCATACCCCCTTTGCTTGGAATTATATGCGCTCACGGCTGCGTACTCCAGCACCAGATCTCCCTATTTACATGAGAGCCACCACAAATCCGGGTGGCCCCGGTCATTCTTGGGTTAAAAAGATGTTTATTGACCCAGCACCAGCAGGAAAACCCTTCTGGGCTACAGATATTGACACTGCAACCGTACTAAGCTACCCAAAAGGACACACTAAAGAGGGTCAACCCCTGTTTAAACGCCGTTTTGTGCCTGCTATGCTGTCTGATAACCCGTATTTGGCTGAGACAGGCGACTATGAGACGATGTTGTTGTCCCTTCCTGAGCATCAACGCAAGCAATTACTAGAAGGAAACTGGGATATTGCGGAGGGAGCGGCCTTTTCTGAGTTTAATAGGGCCATACATGTGGTAGAACCCTTTGACATCCCCAATAATTGGGTAAAGTTTAGATCATGTGACTACGGATACGGTAGTCATAGTGCTGTTGTTTGGTTTGCTGTTACTCCAAGTGAGCAACTTATCATCTATCGTGAACTATATGTATCAAAGGTGCTGGCAAAAGACTTGGCCCACATGGTATTAAAGGCAGAACAGAACGATGGCACTATGAGATATGGAGTATTGGATAGTAGCTGTTGGCATAAGCGTGGAGATACTGGCCCTTCCCTAGCAGAACAGATGATTATGGAGGGATGCCGCTGGCGACCTTCAGATAGAAGTGCGGGTAGTAGGGTGGCTGGTAAGAATGAGATGCACAGAAGGTTGCAGATTGACCCATTTACAGAAATGCCAAGAATGGTTATAACTAGTAACTGCGTAAATACAATAGCTCAGCTTCCTATTATTCCTTTGGATAAAAAGAATCCTGAGGATATAGACACAAAGACGGAAGATCACTTATATGATGCAATTCGCTATGGCATTATGAGCCGTCCTAGAAGTAGTTTGTTTGATTATAATCCAGCAAATAGTAAACAGTATGGGATGAAAGTAGCTGACCCAGTTTTTGGTTATTGATATTAAGGAATAATATGGTAGAAAAGCAGCAAGAGCTAGGAGATAAAACTTTAGCCCTAGACGATATTAAATCTGTAGACGATGCAGAAGTTGCTGGTAGCGGAATTATTGCTTATGTGCAAGAACGCTTTACTAGGTCTGAGACAAGCAGAAGGCAAGACGAAGCAAGATGGCTTCGTGCTTATCGAAACTATCGCGGCATCTACGGAACTGATGTTCAGTTTACAGAACATGAGAAGTCTCGTGTGTTCATTAAAGTAACCAAGACTAAAACTCTAGCTGCTTACGGTCAGATCATTGAGGTATTATTTTCCAATAACAAGTTTCCTCTAAGTGTAGACCCAACTGTTCTCCCTGACGGTGTAGTTGAGAGCGTACATTTTGACCCCAATGACAAGACACCTCCTGTTGAGAAAAAGAAAACAGAGATTCCTTTTGGAGAAGAGGGAAGCAAATCAATTCCAAGCGGCTTCACTCTAGACAATCTAGAGGACATGCTTGGGTCTATGAAGGATGAACTCAAAGACATCCCTAATCTAAAAGAAGGGCCGGGGGTTACTCCATCATCTGTTACCTTCAGCCCCTCTATGGTGGCGGCTAAGAAGATGGAAAAGAAAATCCATGATCAGCTAGATGAGACAGGAGCTTCCAAGCATCTACGTTCTACTGCCTTTGAAATGGCGCTGTTCGGCACTGGCGTTATGAAAGGCCCGTTCGCTGTTAACAAAGAATATGCTAGCTGGGATGATGAAGGTAAATATAAGCCGACAATTAAAACTGTACCAGAAGCATCCCATGTTTCTCTTTGGAATTTCTATTGGGATTCAGACGCTAACAACACAGGAGACTGTCAGTATGTTATTGAGCGACACAAGATGTCGCGTACCCAACTAAGGGCGCTGAAAAGAAGACCACATTTTAGGTCTAATATAATTGACCAAATCATTGAAGACGGTGAAAGCTACGTTAAGAAGTATTGGGAAGATGATCTAAAAGACTATGCTCCCACCTTTGGTGTTGAGCGCTTTGAGGTTTTGGAATATTGGGGCAATGTAGATATTGATTTGTTGGAAGAGAATGACGTAGTTATTCCTGAAGAAATGAAAGAGGCTGGAGAACTACAGGCTAATATCTGGTACTGCAACGGTAAAATTCTACGCCTTGTTCTAAACCCTTTCAAGCCAGCGCGTATTCCTTACTACGCTGTCCCTTATGAACTCAACCCCTACTCCTTAGCCGGTGTTGGTATTGGTGAAAACATGGACGATACACAAACGCTGATGAACGGCTTCATGCGAATGGCTGTTGATAATGCTGTACTGTCTGGTAATCTTATCTTTGAAATTGACGAAAC
>Ga0209134_10000320_pt1 | contig 12588 bp, 6 predicted proteins | sample LauGreSp1BDMLBSN_2_FD_187566 | JGI IMG/M metagenome (GOLD analysis project Ga0209134, IMG submission 187566) | Freshwater lake microbial communities from Lake Michigan, USA - Sp13.BD.MLB.SN (SPAdes) (version 2) | ecosystem: Environmental > Aquatic > Freshwater > Lake | place: Lake Michigan, USA... | reverse complement strand
TGGCTTTCGGTTTCAGGCCCGAGAGATATGCGACTACGTCACGGATTTCCGCCGGCGACAGGATACCCAGCATCGGGGGCATGACCGAGACAGGCGGAGTCCGCGAAGCGATGGCCGAGACGGCGAGTTTCTGTGTTTTGCCGTCCGGCAACCTAACCTCGAGCGTCTTGGCGCTCTCCTTGACGACGCTGCCGGCAAGGGAGGTGCCATCCTTGAGGACGATGCTCTCGATGCCGAAACCGGCGACGATCTTCGCCGAGGGCTCGATCAGCGATTCGGCGATCTCGGCCTTGGTGCGTTGCGCACCAATCTGACGGAGGGTCGGGCCGACCTCGCTGCCTTCGTCGGAATCGATTCGGTGGCAGGCCGTGCAGTTGGCGGCGAGGTGTCCGTTGACGATGGCCTTGCCCAGGAAGGCGTCTCCGCCATCGGTCAGCAACTCATAGGGGTAATCCGGAGACGCCATCTTCAGTCCGCCTTTGGGGCCGACCGCGAGGTACTTCTTGAGCGCGGCGACGATGGCCTTGGAATCTGATTCCCGTGCCAATACGAAGACATCGAGTTTGAGTCCGGCATCCAGCTTGCGGGTGGCTAGGCGATCGACGAGTTCCTGCAGGAGTTTTACTGAAGCGAGGTCGGTGCGCCCGCGCAGGGCGGCGACGACAGCCTGTTTCTCGGGAATCTTGGCGGACTTGGAATCGATGATCTGGCGGGATAATTCCATCGCCGCTCCGGTATCGCGGATAAACAGTTGCCCGAGCGCTTCGATGCGAACTTCCGAGGGATTGCCTTCGCCGGCCGCTGAGCGGAGCGTCCGGATCACAGCCTGCGGTTCTTCGTGCTTATTTCCTAGTAGTCTTAGGGTTTGTAAACGGACCCCGGGCGAGACTTTGAGGTCTTCCGCTAGGGCGAGTAGGATCGGGAAGGGGAGGTCCAATTCATACTTCACCATCAGTTGGAGCACCGCGGAGCGTTCGTCGGGTTTCTGGATTGTCAGGAGGTCCGCCTGACGGGTCCGCAGGACGCGGGCGATCATAGCCTTATCGCGGGCCGGATATTTCTTGGCGGTACCGTCGACGAGGTCGAGGACCGGAGGCTGGTCGAAGGCCAGCATGGCCTTCAAGGCATCGCTGCGAAGGGAGGTGCCTTCAGGCTGCGTCAGCGTCCACGTGAGGAGTCGGGAGAGCGCAGGCTCGTCTCCCTGACGCAGATTGGCGTTTAGGGCTCGGCGGGCTGCCTGGAAGGGGAGGGCGTCCTTTCCGAATGATTCTGCCAGGGCGCCGGCGGCTGGGATGCCTTCGTCGTCGTGAATCGCGCGAGCGGCTTCGGTGACGACCTCGGGGTTGGCATGCTGGAGGAGTTTGCCGAGCAACGGGGATTTCTGGCGGGCGAGGGCCAGTGTAGCGAATACGGCCTCAGCGCCGGTCTTCTTCTGGGCGAAGAACAGTAGGTCCTCGGCGGATTGAGTACCGGCCAGTCCGCTGACGAGGCCATGACGCAGCCAAGGCAGGTGGAGGTCAGCCTCGGCATCGTGAAGGAAAGCCTTGAAAGGGACTTTACCGCCGAGTTTAGCGAGCGTGATGCCACCTTGGGTGCGGACGCGGAGATCTTTGTGGGCGAGCAGAGTGGCGACCTTATCGCTGAGCGTCTGCGACGGCTTGGCTTCGCTCAATATCTTGAGCGCTTGTACGCGGATCTCGGTATCGGCGTCGTCGAGCAAGGCCAATGACGCGGTCACGTCGGCGACCTTGCCAAGACGTACGCCCATTCCATAACCCCAGATCGCATGGATGCGCGCGAAGCGTTCCGAATCGGGCTTCAGCGCTAGGTCTAACATTTCCGACCATGCACCAAGACGATGGAGCCGGATCGAGGCATTGACGCGCACGCGCTGGTCGCGGTGGCCTAGAAGCGAGAGCAGTTCTTCTTTCGGGATTGCGACGGAGAGGGGCTTGGAGAGGAACGACTCCGAGGACTTATCGATGTTAGGGGCGACCTCAATGCTCCAGATCGCGCCTTTGCCGTCGAGCGGGTAGCCGCCAATCCAGTCGGCGAAGTAGGCACGCCCATCGGGTGCCCAGGTCATGCCGATGCCCATGAGTCCGTCATTAATCACGCGCAGCTTCTCCTGACGGAAGGTGTCGCGGTCCGGAGCCAGCGTGAAGGCGTCCATCTTGCCCTTCGGGAACTGGTCCAGGAGGAAGTGGCCGCGCAGGTCGCCGTCGAGGGCATGCCCTGGTTCAAAGAGGAAGCCTGCCGGTCCGTCGGAATAGTTGGCGATGGGCGGGGTGATGGACAGCGGCTGGTCGGGCGCGCCAGCCGGCATCCACATATTCTCTTTTATCCAGCGGCTCTCGATGGCCTGGTATTGGTGCTGGTTACGCCAACCGGAGTCGGAGCCTTCCAGTAAATAGACAAGGCGTTCCCGCTCCTTCGGCTGATCGGCATCGTTGTCGACCCCGATGACGTTGCCGAACGCGTCGAAGGCGATCTCCTGCGTATTGCGGATTCCGCGGGCGAAGACCTCGAAGCCGCTGCCGTCCGGCTCGCAGCGAAGGACCGCGCCCTCGTGCGCGAAGAAGAAACGTCGGCCCTCCTTACTCGTGACGTTGCCGCCCTTGTCGCCGACTGTCCAATAGATGCGTCCATCCGGCCCAAGCCGAAGGCCGTGCATGTCGTGGCCGGCATAGGCGATGTGTCCGCCAAAGCCGGTTGCGATGACTTCCTTCACGTCCGCCACGCCGTCGCCATCCGTATCCTTGAGGCGCCAGACGTCGGGGATCGCGGTCAGGTAGACCCAGCCATCGAAATAAAGGACGCCGGCGGCGATGCCCGAAACAGGCGAGTTGAAGCCTTCGGCGAAGACGGTGATCTTGTCGGCGACACCGTCGCGATCGGTGTCAGTGAGCTTGTAGATCCGTTCCTGGTGGAAGGTGAGATCCTTCCAGTCGACCGAACCGTCCTTGTTATGGTCCTTAAGGCTACCCCGCGCCGTCTTCATCTTCCCAGGGGCGAGTTCGCGCTGGTAGAAGGCAAGTTTCTCCGCGGGCGACGTGAGGCCGACGTCATCAGGAATCCATGCCCTGTGCTCACGGATATCGAGGTCACCGACCTTGCGCCGAGTGGTCGAGGCGACGTAGGCATTACCCGCTTCGTCGAACGTCACCGAAGTCGGATCGGGTACGTTAAGCTCACCCGACCACTTGAACGGCTTCACCTCTGCGCCGTGTACGGCGATTGAAGCGACGAACAAGGCGAAGAGGGAGACGCGCACAAGATTAGCGCAGGAACGCTTCGTGGAGGCCGCCGTCGACGGTGATGACTTGTCCGGTCGTCTTGCTGAGTCGATTAGTCACGAGAAGGAAGTAGGCTTCAGCCTGGTCGGCGGGGGTGATGGGGTTCTTCGTCAGGGTGCGATCGGCGTAGAAGCGGGAGAGCTTCGTGGTCAGCGAATCGGTCGCCTCATCATCGGTGTAGGGAATGTTGTACTTCGCAAGCGAGGCGATCACACGGTCGCGCGGGAACATCGCCGAACCCTGCACGACGGTAGCTGGGGCCACGCCGTTGACGCGGATGAGGGGCGAAAGCTCCATGGCCATCTCGCGGACGAGATGGTTGGCGGCGGCTTTCGAGGTGTCGTAGGCGACGGAACCCTTCTTGGCCACAGCGGCGTTGGCGCTGGTGGTCAGGACGAGGTTGCCGCGGAGACCCTGTTCCTTCCAGGTCTTGAAGGCTTCGTCGGCGACGAGGTAGCTGCCGGTGACATTGAGGGCGAAGGTGAGGGCCCACTTGTCGTCCGGGATATGACCCGTGGTGTCGGGGGAGACGAAGATGCCGGCGGTGACGCAGATGGAGTCGAAGCCACCGTAGGCGAGCGCAACCTGGTCGAGCATCTTGCGGATCGAGGAGCGGTCCATGATGTCACCGGCGAGACCGATGGCGGGGCCGCAATTCGAGAGACCGGTGCCGGCGACGCCGATACCCGTGCCGAGCTTGTCGGTGATTTCCTTGGCGGTGCCTTGCGCAGCCTCGACGTTCTTGTCGACGCACACGATGTGGGCGCCTTCCTTGACGAGGCGATGGGCGGTCTCCTTGCCGATGCCGGAGCCGGCGCCGACGACGATGATGATCTGACGCGCGAGTTCCTTCTCGGCCGGCATGCGCTTCAGCTTCGCTTCTTCGAGCAGCCAGTACTCGATGTCGAAGGCTTCCTGCTGAGGCAGGGCGATGTACTGGTCAATGGCTTCGGCGCCACGCATGACTTCGACGGCACAGTTGTAGAACTCAGCCGTGACGCGGGATTCGGACTTGTCCTTGCCCCAAGCAATCATGCCAAGGCCGGGGATGAGGACGACGGTTGGGTTCGGGTCGCGCATCGCCGGAGAGTTCGGGCGCTTGCAGGCGTTATAATAGGTGGCGTAGTCCTTGCGGTACTGCTCGAGGGCGGCGGCGAGCTTGGTCTTCAGCGCAGCGGCGTCTTCGGTCTGGGGATTCCAATTCACGTAGAGGGGTTTGATCTTCGTACGGAGGAAATGGTCAGGGCAGGAAGTGCCGAGCTCGGCGAGGCGCGGGGCGTCCTTCGAGTTCACGAAGCGGAGAATCTTCTCGTCGTCCTGGATAGTGCCGATGAAGCGCTTCTCCTTGGAGACCTGGCCGCGGAGCCAAGGCAGGATCGCGGCGAAGGCCGCATGACGCTTCTCGGTGTCGAGGGTCTGGTAGAGCGCACCGCCGAAGACCTTGGCGTCGCCGCCCTTAGCCTGGTACTTGGCATCGATGTAGGCCGCGGCCTGCTCGATCATCGAGAGGGTGAGCTCATAGCAGGCCTTGTCGTCGTCGGCCCAGGAGATGAAGCCATGCTGGCCCATCATGATGGCCTTGATGGCGGGCTGCGCGCGGGAGATATCCTGCATGGCGAGGCCGAGCTCAAAGCCCGGGCGCATCCACTTCACGTAGGCCATCTTGCCGGCGAAGATTTCCTTGGTCAGGGCTTCGCAGTTCTTGGAAGCGGCGATCGAGATGATCGCATTCGGGTGCATGTGGTCGACGTGTTTGCCGGGAAGGAAGCTGTGCAGGGGGGTGTCGATCGACGACGCGCGGGGGTTGAGGTTGAAGGTGGCGTGATTGTACATGCCGACCATGTCGTCTTCGGCCTGGGACTTCAGTCCCTTGTCGGCACGGGCAGCGTAGGACTTCTGGAGGCCGACGAGCTTGTCCTGATAGAGGGACGAGAAGTTCTCGCGATTGCTGGTGCGGAGGTCGCCGCCGGAGCCCTTGACCCAGAGGACCTGGGTGTCGGTGCCAGTCAGGGGGTCCTTCTCGACGATCTTGGACGAGGTGTTGCCGCCGCCGGTGTTCGTGATGCGCTGGTCGGCTCCGAGCTTATTGGAGCGATAGACCAGACGGCCTACCGGATCGAGCTTCGCGGCTTCGGCATCGTTCCAGAGGTGAGAGACGTACTTGTAGTTGGACATGTTTGTTACGTGGAAAGGGAGGGTGTTGAGTAAGAGGTTTTATGACTTCTTTAAACCATTAAACTTGGCTTGGGCGGCCGCCCAAGCGGACGTCGGATTAGGTTTGTAAGTCACTACCTCAAAGGAGTTTCGGACGACCTTGCGCAGTTCGTCGAGGTTCTTGAGCTCCTTCATGGCGATGGCTTGGACAAGAATGTTGCCGGCAGCCGTGGCTTCGACCGGTCCGGCGATGACGGTTCTACCCGTGGCGTCAGCCGTGGCCTGGTTGAGCAAGGCGTTGCGGCAGCCGCCGCCAACGATGTGCAGGCGCTTCAGTGTGCGACCGGTGAGTTTCTCCATGCCGTCCATCTCGACGCGATAAAGGAGAGCGAGGGATTCGAGCACACAGCGGGCGATCTCGCCGTGCGTCTTCGGGACAGGTTGCTTGGTCTCGCGGCAGAAAGACTGGACCTTGGCGACCATGTCGCCGCGCTTGGTGAAACGGACGTCGTCAGGACGGATGAACGAGCGCAGCGAAGGCGCCTTGAGCGCCAGCTTCACGATCTCGCCGTAGTCAGAGACTTCGCCTTTCTCCATCCACTCACGACGGCATTCCTGGAGGACCCAAAGGCCGACGAGGTTTTTGAGGAAACGCGAGGTGCCGCCAAAACCGACTTCATTCGTATACTTCGCTTTGCGCACGGTCTCGTTGACAAGTGGCTGATCGAGTTCGAGTCCGAGGAGCGACCACGTGCCGGAGGAGAGGTAGGCCCAATCATCACCCTTGGTGGCAGGCACCGCAGCGACGGCGGCGGCGGTATCGTGCGCGCAGGTCGTAACGACCTCGGCTTTACCGAGGCCGGTTTCTTTCGCGAGGTAAGGCAGCATCTTGCCGAGCTTCACGCCGGGGGCGACGGGCTTGGGGAAGATGTGTTTCGGAATGCCGAGCTTCTTAAGTACCGGCCAAGCCCAATCACGCTTGCGCGTATCCCAACACTGGCTGCCAGAGATGAGGGTCTCTTCGGCGCGAGCCTTGCCGGTCAGGAGCCAGGTGATGTAGTCGCCGATGAGGAGGAACTTGTCGGCGAACTGGAGCATTTCTGGGCGGTTCTCGGCATCATCGAATAACTGATAGAGCGTGTTGATCGAGATGGAGGCGATGCCGGTGCCTTCGAAGATCTCCTTCTGGGAGAAACGGCGCATGGCTAGCTCGTACGACTTGAAGCTACGTTCGTCGCGATAGGTGAAGGGCAGCGAGAGCAAGGGGCCATCTCCCTTAAGAAGGACGTAGTCGACACCCCAAGAGTCACAGGCGACGGACTTGATCGGGCCTAGTTTGGCACCCTTGGCCAGGCCGATGCGGATTTCACGGAAGATGCGGATAATATCCCATCGGAGGGTACCATTGGCGGTGATGGCACCGTTGGAGAAACGGTGGATCTCCTTCATGGTGAACTTGCCGGCCTTGAGCTGGCCGAGGATGACGCGCCCGGATTCGGCTCCGAGGTCGATGGCGAGGTAATTGGACATGGTCAAAGGGGGCAGGGGAGGGGTTGAAAGCTCACATTCCCAGCATCTTCTGGCGATAATGCTCATCCGGGCGGCCAGCGATGCGTTCGCATTGGCTAGGTGTCAAGAATACCGGACCACCGAGAGAGGCAGCACCGACGAAGATCTCAGCGGCTTTTTCTGCCATGAGCAGGGAGCCCAGCACCGCCTTGGGGGAGGAACCGACGGCGATGATGCCATGGTTCTGAAGCAGGATGATCTTCGGGTCGCGCCCGGTACGTTTCACGAACGACACGACTTCACGACGGATGGCTTGAGAGAGACCGAGGCCAGGTTCGGCGTAGGGCACAAAGACAGACTCCACGCCGCACATCACAATCTCGTCTGGGCAGGCACGTTTCTCGGCGAATTCCCGGGCTCGCGGCGAACAGAGAATCTGGTTCACCGCAATTGCATGCACATGGCCAACGCAGTGCACGTGGGGAAGGGTGAGCAGGTACGCGTGAAAGAGGGCTTCAATCGAAGGCTTCTTGTCGGCGGGCTCGAGACGTGAAGCCAATAAGCCTTGGTCGATCTCAACATCGGTCGCGGAGGGTGCGTCTAGCAGCGGGAGCAAGCGGTCGAAGGCACAGCGGGTGACGTCGGTCTCTTTGAGCGATGCAAGGTTGGAGCCAGAGGCCTTGACGGCAAAGGTGTCATCATCGAGTCGCACCGAAGTGTTACCTTCACCGAGGATGGCCATGCGCAGGCGCTCGCCGCCCAACTGATGGGACAGTTCTAGCAAAGACTGGATTGCGTCGGCGGACATTCCTCGGTGAGCGAGGGAGCTTAGATAGCGGTCAGGACACGCTCCGGTAGCAGCTTGACCTTGGCTTTCTGGACGGAAGCGACATCTGCATCGGTGACTAGGAAAAGGGAGCTGACATCGCGGGTGACGGCGCAGGGTCCGCCGCGGCCTAGTTTGACCTTATTCATACAGATCAGGACTTCGTCGCTGCGGCGAATGACTTCACGTTGCTGGTGGGAGATGTCGCGCTGGGAATTCCAGAGACCGTTCTCATCGATGCCTTCTGCGCCGAGCAGAGCCACGTCGAAATTCCAGCGGGCGACTTCTTCAAGGGTGCGGTCGCCAGCGACCATCGCGTGGCGGGTCAGGAAAAGGCCACCGGGAATATAGACTTCGACACCAGGTAAGCACGAGATGAGCTGAGCGGTCGGCAAACAGGTCGTGACAATCTGCAGGTCAGGAACGCCGGCGGAGGCGATGGCTTCGGCGGCGAAGAAGATGGTCGAACCTGAGTCCAGGTAGACCGTCATGCCGGCCTTGACGCGAGAGGCGGCCAGGTTGCCGATTTTTCGTTTGGCTTCGGCGTCTTCTATTTTGCGGTCGTCGAGCGGCGGGAAGTTGCGGTTGAAGTCTGAGAGCGCTCCACCATGAGTACGGGTGATGCGACGCTGGTTCTCGAGTTCGGTCAAATCGCGGCGAGCAGTCGCCTCGGAGACGTTGAACTGTTTGCAGATCTCCAGGACAGGGACGTACCCGACTTTGGAGAGAAGTTTAGCGATCGCCTCGCGGCGCGCTTCAATGATGTGTCGGGCTACTTTCATAAAGTCGGAGCTAGATTGGTTTGGGGAGGTTTCGTTATGAGCGTTCCCAATCGAGCAATCAATAACTCAATTCCATACGATTGCTGTCTGGGTGTGTATTTCGCACAATATACATTATGTCTAATCATATAATACATAATGATAACAGCTAAATAATGGCTTTAACTGCTTTTATCTTGGGTTAATTCGCCCCATTCTTATCTTTTCGCTCATACCCCCATGAACGCCCCCATTCGCTCATATTGTCATTTCGGGCTGTTTTGGGTGCTGTTTTCCGTGGGTTTTGTTGGCTGCACCACGACAACCCAGCCGGAAGTTAAGCCGGCCGCGGTGGAGCCAAAGTTCACGGGTCTGGTCATCGAGCAAGGTCCTGGGTCCCTCGGGGCTGAGCCGCGCAAGGTTCCAGTTACATGTTTGATCCTCCACCATACCGCGGGCTCCCTGCCCTCCTCCCTGGAGATCCTTCAAGGTAAGGACCCGAAGCATAAGGTGGGCATCCATTACGTCGTCACCGATGAGCCCAAGCCCAGGGTCATTCGGATGGTTCCCGAGCACCTAGCCGCTTACCACGCCGGTAAAAGTGCTTGGGGCAAGCTCAACGGTCTCAATCAACATTCCATCGGGATCGAAATCATCAACTACGATGGCAACGTCTACCCTTACTCGGAGGCCCAATCCGATATCATCTTTGCCCTCTGCGAAGAGATTATCCGACGTCATGATATTAAGCCGTGGAATGTGCTCGGTCATTCTGACGTCTCCGTGGGGCGCAAAGTGGATCCAGGTTTTAAGTTCCCTTGGGCTAAGTTGGCCTCGCTGGGAATCGGCGCTTGGCCGCTCCCCAATGAGCTCGCCGATAATCTTAAAACGAAACGCAATCTTTCACCATCTCATATGCGGGAGTTGTTGTCAGCCTATGGCTACTTCCTTGAGCCTGGTGAGGCCGGACTTAAGCTAGGTGTCGAAGCTTTCCAGCGCCATTTTCGTCCAGCCAAGGTGGATGGTGTTATCGATGCTGAGACCGTCGTTATCCTTGAAGCCCTCCTCCGTCGCTATCAGCCGAAGGCTTACCGCGAGGCTCGTTTTAAACCTTAAGCTGGACGCCGAAGATTCGGAGCACCTTGTTGGCGTAGCCGCGCAGGAGGTCCCGTTCTGGGTAGCCGAGTTTATCCAAGTAGACGGCATAGAAAGTCATGCCTGCAATCCCCGCGACGCTCATGGAGACGATGAGATTGAGCTTCTCGTGCAGATGGCCGGTAAGGACGTTGTGCAAGAAAGTGTGTCCTTGGAATGAGATAATCGCGAGCATGACGGATCCGATGACCACCTGGATGGCTGGCTTGAACAGGCTCTCGGTCAGGAACTCCGGCGCATGCTTCTTGAGGTAATGGCGGAGTACGAGGTACTGCCAGATGGTCGAGATAGCGTTGGCCAAGGCGAGGCCTTCGACGCCTTTGCCCATCCCGACAGCAATCAGCGACCCCACGACGTTCACGACCAGCGCATGGATGGCGGCAATAAAGGTAACTTTGGTCTGGCCGGCGACGTTGAGCGCCCGTGTGACGATCGAGATCATCGCATAGAACGGCATGGCGATCGCGAACAGGACCAAGAGGTTGCTAGTCTCTAGGCAATTGCCTGCGTTAAATTTCCCGTATTGGAACAGGAGCTGCACGATGGGTACAGCCAAGGCTGCGAGACCAAAAGCGGCCCCGACGTTGATTGCCAAGATAAGGCGCATGCCGCGACCGTAGTTGCGGGCGAGTGCCGGGACGTCCCGGCTAGCGAAGGCGGTGGCGAGCGCTGGGAAGATCACCACAGCAATCGAGGCCGAGAACAAGCCGATGGGAAGTTCAACGATGCGGTTGGCGACGTAGTAATACATCAGGCCGGCATCGCTGACGTTGTAAGCCATGGCTCGGGAAATCAGGACATTCACCTGCTGCACGCCGGCACCGAGCGCCGCGGGCAGGAATGCGATACTCAAGGCCTTCCAGGCGATCTCATCGGTATGCTTCAGTCGAGGATGCCAGCCCTCCTGCCGCAGGCCCCAGAGAGGAATGAGCAACTGGAACGCACCCCCGACCAGCGCACCGAGGCAAAGCCAGACGGCCTTATCCAAGTCGTTCGTGGCGAAGTTCTCTCCGAAGACGCCCAAGGCGACGATCATGCAGAGGTTGAGTACCCCCGAGGCGATCTCGGCCAGGCCGAATCGGCCGGTGAGATTCACCGCCGACGTGAACAGCGCCGCGATGCAGATCAGCGGCATGTAAGGCATGCAGATTACCGTCAGGATTGCCGCCTCGGACCTTCCCGCGGTAGCGAAGTCGTACGCCAGCGCCGCGCCCATGCCGATGAGCGTCAGACCGATCATTCCGGGCAGTACTTTGCGCAGGGTAAAATTGAGGAAACCGAACGAAGCCAATTTGCCGTCCTTGACGGACTTATCTGCGAGCACGGGCACGATGGCCGCGGTCAGAGCGCCCTCGCCGAGTAGCCTCCGGAAGAGATTGGGGATTTGGAACGCGATGACGAAAGCTGAACCGATGGCGGAGGCGCCGAACACCGCCGCAGTCAGTTGGTCGCGGAACAGGCCAAGGACGCGCGAGACCATCGTCCAGGAGGCGGTCTTCGCCATGGCCTGGTACTGGCGCGTCTGCTCGGTCATGACCTCAGGGCTGGATGGCGCGCATGCCTTCCTCGAGCACGGCACGAAGAGCCGGCACGAGGTCGGTTCGCGGGACTTCTGCTTCGGTGCGGTCGGCCATGCTGCGTACCTTGGCGACACCCTTGGCGACTTCAGAGCCACCGTAGATGAGTGCGTACTTAGAGTCAGCGACTTCAGCTGCCTGGATGAGCTTGGGAAACTTACCGTCCTTGAGGTTATATTCCACGCGGAAGCCGGCGCGGCGTAGGTTCGCGATGTCTTCGAGTGCTGCGTTACGAGCATCGTCGCCGAGAATCATGACATAGAAGTCCGGCCCGTCGGCGTAAGCCGGGATGAGCTTCTTAAGTTCTAGGAGGTCGCGCAAAGTGACGTCGCCCATGCCGAAACCGACCGCCGGTAGATCCGGACCGCCGAGCTTTTTGACCAAGGCGTCATAGCGACCGCCGCCAGCCAGCGCACGCGCTTCGCCGCCGGTCTCGAAGGCTTCAAAGACGAAGCCGGTGTAATAGGCCAGGCCGCGGACGATGGTAAGGTCGATGGCGACGCATTCGCCAAAACCCATGGTGGTGAGCGTTCCGAGGAGGTGCTTCCATTCGGCGAGGCGTTCGGTCATCGAAGCGTCGCCGGCGGCGAGCTTCTCGAGGTCGGCCAAAGATTTCGTGTTGGCGAAGGCGCGGGCAGCTTCGAGGGCCGTGACTGGATCGACCGTCGTCCCGGCGAGAGCCGCCGTCATGGCGTCGAGCAAGTCCTTGGGGGCGCCGCGTTCCAGCTTATCAACGACGCCTAGTACAGCTCCAGCCTGCGCTTCGGGTACGCCGAGGCTGCCGAGGTAGCGGAACCAGAGCGTGCGGTCGGAGATACGGATACGGAAATCCTGCTGCGTCAGGCCGAAGCCCAGTAGGCAGTCGGCACAGAGCGCGATGATCTCGGCATCGGCCGCAGGGCTGGCTTCGCCAAGCAAATCGGCGTTGAGCTGATAGAATGCGCGGAGACGGCCCTTCTGGGGCTTCTCGTAGCGGTAGTTCTCGCCGATCGCGAACCAGCGGATGGGCTTGGGCATGCCGTTGGCCTTGGCGCCGACCATGCGAGCCAGCGATGGGGTCATCTCGGGACGCAGGCTTACCTTACGGCCGCCCTTGTCTTCGAAGTTGAAGAGCTGGCGGACGATCTCTTCGCCAGACTTCTCGGTGAAGAGTTCCAGCGGCTCAAGCACCGGCGACTCCCATTCCCGGAAGCCATAGCGACGGCAGGCGAGGCGCCAGACGTCCATGATGTGCCCGAGGACGGCACGGTCTTCAGGATAGAACTCCCGGAAACCGGGGAGCGTTCGAATATCGGACATCGCGAAGCGGA
>Ga0209134_10000319_pt1 | contig 12669 bp, 8 predicted proteins | sample LauGreSp1BDMLBSN_2_FD_187566 | JGI IMG/M metagenome (GOLD analysis project Ga0209134, IMG submission 187566) | Freshwater lake microbial communities from Lake Michigan, USA - Sp13.BD.MLB.SN (SPAdes) (version 2) | ecosystem: Environmental > Aquatic > Freshwater > Lake | place: Lake Michigan, USA... | reverse complement strand
GTAACATATATTTACCGAATAAATATAACGCCCAAGCAGCAAAAACGGCAATCCAAATGGCAATAAACAATTCTCGTTCTAACCAATGTTTTTGTAAAACCAAATCGGCATTAGATAAAAACTTAAAGGCAAAAGCCAATTCTAAAAATCCTAAAGAAACTTTAACCGTATTTAACCAACCACCCGATTTTGGCATAGCATTTAACCATCCTGGGAACATAGCAAAAAGCATAAACGGTAAAGCAATGGCAATTGAGAAACCTAACATTCCAATAATAGGTGCCAAACCGCCTTTTGATGCTGATTCTACTAATAAAGTACCCACAATTGGACCAGTACAAGAAAAAGAAACTACGGCTAAAGCCAAAGCCATAAAAAAGATACCAACAATTCCGCCTTTATCTGCCTTTGAATCAATTTTTGTTGCCCATGAACTTGGTAAAACAATTTCAAATGCTCCTAAAAATGATAATGCAAACACTACTAATAAGGCAAAGAAAATTAAATTAAACGTAACACTAGTTGACAATTCGTTTAGTGCTTCTGCACCAAAAATTCCAGTAATTAATGAGCCTAACAATACGTATATAGCAATAATTGCCAAACCATATATAATGGCATTTTTAACTCCTGCAGCTTTTGTTTTACTTTGTTTGGTGAAAAAGCTAACTGTCATTGGGATCATTGGGAAAATACAAGGCATCAAAAGCGCTGCGAAACCACCAAGAAAAGCCAAAAAGAAAATTGTCCATAGACTTTTTTCTTCTTTTTTAGGTGTTACATTATTAGAATCTTTTACTGTTGTAATAGTTTGTTTTGTAGTATCTGCTTCAGTTGTAGCAACCGAATCCGTATTCTTTGAAGCTGAATCAATAACTGTTTCAGTTGTTTCTAAAACTTTTAATTCTGGTAAATTAAATTTTAAATTGGCTTCAGTTTGCACACATTTTCCATCAATACAAGCTTGACCATCTACACTTACATCTACAGTTTTTAATTTTGAATTAATAATTTTAATTCTTTGTGTGAATTTGGCATTATTTTGAAAATAATACTCTTCAATTTCAAATATTTCGTTAAACGATTTTTTATATTTTCCTTCTTTTGTTTTTCCAACTAATTGATAATTGCCTTTTTGATTTTTAAAACTAAAAACCAATGGTAAGGCACCACCATCAGGCGTATATTGCGAATACAAATGCCAATTATTTTCAATATTTGCAGTAATAATTAAATCGATTTCTGTATCAGAAATAGTTACAACACTTGAGCTCCATTTTACGGGTTCTACAATTTGCGCGGTTCCTAAAAAGGTAACTAACAAGGCTAATAAACTAACTATTTTTTTCATTTATAGGTTATTTGTATTATGTTTTGTGTGGAATTTTCTGGTTTAAATCGTTCGTCAGCTCTATGTCCAATTATCCAAACTATTTTATTGTTGCATTCTAAAATAAAAGCTTCTTGTTTTTGAAATAACGTAAATTTTTCGTCTTTAAAATACTTACTGACTTTCTTTTTTCCTTGCATTCCAGCTGGATAAAAATAATCTCCTGTTTTCCATTTTCTAATTGTCAATGGAAATTGTAACTTCGATTCTTCTACAAATATAACGTTCTTGTTTTGATTTGAAATGTCACTAAAGTTACAAATGCTGAAATTTAACGGAAAATTAGTATTTTCAGTAACCGAATGAATAACAATGGTTTCAAAATCAGAAATTTTAGATGAAAGAAGTAAAAAATCTCTGTCTTTCAATAAGATATAATTTTCTGAAAAAATTTGCTTCCCTGATTGTGAATGAACTAAATCATAGACATCATTCCAAGCAGTAAATCCATAATTATGTAGCCATTGGTACAAATAAGCTTTGTAATTTTTATATTGAATTAAAGCTGAGATATTAATTTTTAATTGCTCTTTTTCTTCTGAAACTACTTTCTCATATACCAACAAAACGGCATCATCAACTAAAGATTGTTGCTGATTAAGATGTACTAAAGTATTAAGAAAGGATTGCAAAAACGAATCATTAATTTCCTTAAAAATAGGAATAATATGATGTCTAATTTTATTCCTAAGATATTTATCCGAAGCATTACTGTTATCTTCTCGCCATTTCAAACTATTCTCTGATGCATAATTTTCAATTTCTTTACGAGAAAAAGGTAACATTGGTCGGATAATATTTCCGTTTTGCGATGGAATTCCTGTTAAACCCTCTAAACCTGTACCTCTAGAAAGATTAATCATAAACGTTTCTGCGACATCATCTGCGTGATGAGCAGTAATAATAAAATCGTATTTTTCTTGAACTAAAATTTCGTTAAACCAATCGTAACGTAAATTTCTGGCAGCAACTTGCGTTGATAATTTATGTGTTTCAGAATATTTTTTAGTATCAAATTTTGTAATAAAACAAGGAATTTTATGCAGTTCTGCGTAGCTTTTTACAAATTTTTCATCAGCATCACTTTCTGAATTTCTTAATTGAAAATTGCAATGAGCTAAACCAATATTGAATTTTAATTTTTGTAATAAATGTATCAAAACCATGCTGTCTATCCCGCCACTTGTAGCCACAAGTAATTTTTTTTCTTGTAAGAAAGAAAAATTTTGTTGAATATGATTTTTTAGTTTTTGAAGCATTTACAAATGTAATTAATTTACTTGAAGAACCTCAAACATAGCTTTTGCTTTCAACAAACATTCTTCATATTCATTTTCTGGAATAGCTTCAGCGGTAATGGCACTTCCAACAGAAAAACTTAGATATTGATTTTTTGAATTATACAAAATACTTCGGATAACCACATTAAAATCAAAATTTCCTGAAGGCGTAAAATAGCCCACAGCGCCGCTATACAATCCGCGTTTTGTTTCTTCCAACTCATCGATAATTTTCATGGCAGAAATTTTCGGCGCGCCAGTCATACTTCCCATCGGAAAAGTGGTTCGTAAAATTTCAATTGGTGACGTAGTATGCAACACATTCGAAACTACAGTTGAAATCATTTGATGCACTTGTTTAAAAGAATAAATCTCACATAATTCTTCTACTTCAACACTGCCTTTTGTAGCGGTTTGAGATAAATCATTTCTAACCAAATCAACAATCATTATATTTTCTGAACGTTCTTTTGGATTGTTCAAAAGATCAATTTTATTTTGCTCGTCTATTGTAGTATTTGAATTTCGTTTTGCGGTTCCTTTTATTGGTTGGGAAATCACTTTTTCGTTTTCTTTTTTCAAATACCTTTCTGGTGAGGCCGAAAGCAAATAATGTTGATTTTTCTTAAAAAAAACTGCAAATGGCGAATCGGATATTTTATTTAATTTTCCATAAATTTCTGATGGCTCAATTATCGAATGGTTGGCATAAAATTCCATACAAAAATTAGCTTCATAAATATCACCTCGATGAATATGAGCTAACATTTTTTCTGTTTTTTTAAGATAACTTTCTTTAGAAATTCTTTGTTCAATTGTAACTTTGGATATTTGACTTGTAAATTTCGAATGATTTAAAATTTCTTCAAAATCAGCGTCAATTTCATCATCACACATATTTAGATATTGAATTTCTAAAGTATTATCGTTCAATAAAAATATTTTTTTAGGTTGAAAAAAATACAAATCAGGAAAATGTAAACCATCATGATTTTTTGAGTTCAGCAATTCAATATCGTTTTTTAAATCGTAGGATAAATAACCAAATAGCCAATCGTTTGCTTTGGATTGGTATTGGTACAAATCTTCAAATGCTTTTTCGTAATCAGTTTGAATGGATGTAAAAGCGTCTACAGCAACTACTAAATCATAAGATTTATAAAGTTGTTTTTCATTATTTTCGATATTACTATCTAAAACAATAACTTCTCCAAATTGTTGACTCCAATGTAAAATTTGCTCTTTAAAAAGAGTTTGATTGGCTATGTGTTTTGTAATATTTGTTCGCAAGAGCTATTATTTTTCGCCTAAATAAATTAAATCGTATTCGATAATCATCTCGTCATTTGCAATATAAATTTGCTTGCTACTTCCCGCATTCTTTGGAGATACAATAGTAATAACTGTATCTATACCGATATTATCAACACAAAAATATTTGTTGGAAGTCCCCGTTTCATTTTCAACTTTGTCCTCATATTTTAAAATATTAAAAAGCTGAATAATTTCAGAATACACCACAAATCTGTGTTTATCTCTATCTAAATTAATTAATAATTCGGTGGGTTTCGTTTTAGACCATTTGGACCATTCCCCTTTCGCATTTTTTTGAGAAACAGCATAATTAACTGTTTTAAATTGATACGTTTGAGAAAATCCCAATTGTGCACACAAACCAAAAAACAAGAAAAGAATTATTTTTTTCATTTTTTTATATTAAAATTGAATATCGTTTACACTAATTTTTGCTGAATTAAATTCTGAAATAACATTAGAAATTATAGTTTCAACAGGAAGAATGTCATGAATTAAGCCTGCAATTTGTCCAATTTCTAATTCACCTTCAACTAAATCGCCTTCAAACATGCCACGTTTCGCTCTTGCTCTGCCTAATAACGTTTTCAAATCTTCTACAGAAGCACAATTGGCATAAGCCTCTTGAATATCATTAAAAAACTTATTTTTGATCAATCTAACTGGCGCTAATTCTTTTAAGGTTACTAAAGTTTCACCTTCTTGTGTTTCTAAAATTGTTTTTTTAAAGTCAATATGCGCGCTAGATTCTATTGAAGCAGCAAAACGACTTCCCATCTGAACGCCATCAGCACCCAAAACCATTGCTGCTAACATGCCTTTTCCAGAAGCAATTCCACCAGCTGCAATTAATGGAATTGAAATATTTTCTTTTACCATCGGAATCAATGTAAGCGTTGTGGTTTCTTCTCTTCCATTGTGTCCTCCAGCTTCAAAACCTTCAGCAACAACGGCATCAACGCCAGCTTCTTGGGCTTTTAATGCGAATTTTGAACTACTAACCACGTGAACAACAATAATTCCTTTTTCCTTTAAAAAAGAAGTCCATGTTTTGGGATTTCCTGCAGAAGTGAAGACAATTTTCACGCCTTCTTCTACAATAATTTGCATGATTTCCTCAATATTTGCATATAACATTGGTACATTTACTCCAAATGGATTTGAGGTTGCTTTTTTGCATTTCTGAATGTGCTCTCGCAAAACTTCAGGATACATTGAGCCTGCGCCAATTAGTCCTAAACCGCCTGCATTACTGACAGCACTGGCTAATTTATAACCACTATTCCAAATCATTCCACCTTGAATAATTGGGTATTTTATGCCAAATAATTGTGTGATTTTATTCATTTATTTGTACTACTTATTTCTTAATTATTTTACCAACATGTTCTTTAGCAGATAAGTACCTATAATAATAAATACCTTTTGGTAAATCTTCTAAATCAATAAAGGCGTTATAAGAACCTTCAAATTCTTTTTGAGCTACTTTTTGCCCCAAATTGTTGATAATTTCAATTATTCCTTTTTCTGAAGCATTTTCAAGGTGCAAAAACATTAGATCTTGTGTTGGGTTTGGATAGACAGTAAAATATTTCGGGTCTTCTGGAGCAATTATTTCCATATTTAAAGCAGAAGTTAAAGCCGATTGAAAATCTGGAATTCCATACCCTTTTTGAATGGTTGGATTGTTATAATTATCTGACGATTGTTTGATAAATTGAACCACTTGTTGTGCAGTTAAACTAGGTACCGCTGACCAAAAAGTTGCTACCATTCCTGCGATAACTGGACTGGAAAATGAAGTGCCGCTTGAATTATATATTGTCCCAGATGGTGAACAAACTGTTGTACCTAAACCTTTGGCACAAACATCTGGTTTTACGCGTCCGTCATATGAAGGACCAATTGAACTAAATGTAGCATATTGTTCAACACTATTTACGGCACCTATTGTTAATGCGCCAATGGCATCTGCTGGTGTACCAATATGTGGCTCAGATGTGGCACCTGAGTTTCCAGCACTAATTACAACAACAATTCCTTTATTGAAAGCCATGTTGGCGCCACGTGAAGAAAATGTTTTATTTCCAGTCATGTCATTATATTGATGAGAATAATTTGGATTGTCGTAACCAAAATAACCTAAAGAAGAATTAATTACATCGGCGCCATAATAATCTGCTAATTCGGCAGCTTCCACCCAATAGGATTCTTCTACAGGATTTTCGGAATTAATATCTTCTGTAATAAATAAATAATATTTTGCATTTGGTGCGGTACCAACTAATTGTCCTTCCGAAAAAGCACCCATAGTTGATAAAACATTTGAACCATGATTGTGTCTAAAAAAATAATTAGTATTTTGATCTGGAAAATTATATCCGCCTAAAATTTGATTGTTTGTAATTAAATTTTGAAAAGGAAGCGCTGTGTTAACTCCTAAAAATCCAGAATCTAAAACTGCAATAACTTTTCCTTGTCCTGTATAATTTTGTTGGTGTAATAAATGGCCGTTAAGCATTTCAATTTGATTTTGAGCACCGCCATAATTATAAATAACTTGTGTTTCAAATTGTTTGTTTACAGCTGAAATTTTATTATTTTTAGAAACTCTTCCGACTGGATTTAAGGAATGGTTGGCAAAAGTGACATGATTTACAAAACTGAGATTGGTCAAAGCTTGAATATTGGTTTGTGTACCCCGAATATGCAATGCATTCATCCATCTTGATTTTGCCATAACTGTAATCCCATTTGCTGCAGCAATTTGAGTTATATAACTTTGCTCCACAGGAACATCTGTAGCGTCTAAAGAAATATTTTGTGAAATTCTTCGATCCAAAGCCCGTTGGGTAAGCATGGTTAAAGGATTAGCTAAAAATGTTGCAGCACTTGGTTTGTTGTTAAAATATACCCAGGCATCTTCAATTTGAGCAAAACCCAAATTGACAACTCCTAAAACAAATAAAAAGTATATTTTTTTCATACTGCTAAAGTTTAATCAAATATAGCAAAATAATTAAGAAATGACACCACTACCCTGCAATTCATCATCAATATACCAAGCAACAAATTGTCCTTCAGTAATAGCAGATTGCGGATTTTTAAACTCAACATACATGCCGCTTTCAAATTGATGTAAAATTGCTTTTTGCAAAGGTTGACGGTATCTAATTCGGGCCATTACGCTTTTCTTTTCTCCAACATTTAGCTTTAAATCTTGACGAATCCAATGTACTTCGTTTGCTTTTATGAATAATGTATTCTTAAATAATCCAGGGTGATTGGCACCTTCTCCAACATAAATAATATTACGTACCACATCGGTTTGTATGACAAATAAGCCTTCTTTTGTACCTCCGACATTTAAACCTCGACGTTGCCCATTGGTAAAATAATGTGCGCCTTGATGTTTTCCTTTCACAACTCCGTTTGCTTGTGAATAGTCTTTATTTTTTGAATAAAAAACCAAAGCTGCTTCTGTATTATCAAAATTAGGAATAACGGTAGCATAAATGTCATTTGTAACAGGAATTTCAACTATTAAGCCTTCTTTTGGTTGTAATTTTTGTTGTAAAAACTCAGGTAAACGAACTTTACCAATGAAACACAGTCCTTGAGAATCTTTTTTCTCAGCGGTTACTAATTCCATTTTAGTGGCGATTTCTCTAACTTCTGGTTTGGTTAATTCGCCAATTGGAAACAATGCTTTTGCTAATTGTTCTTGAGATAATTGGCATAAAAAATAGGATTGATCTTTGTTGTTATCTTTACCAACAAGTAATTGATGTACTTCTTTTCCGTTAACTTCAATGGTGTTTTTTCTACAATAATGTCCAGTTGCTACATAATCTGCTCCTAAAGAAACAGCGATTTTCATAAAAACGTCAAATTTAATCTCTCTGTTACACAATACATCTGGGTTTGGTGTTCGTCCGTTTTCGTATTCTGAAAACATATAATCAACAATTTTCTCTTGATATTGTTCCGATAAATCTACAGTTTGAAAAGGAATTCCTAGTTTTTCTGCTACTAATAAAGCGTCGTTACTATCTTCTAACCACGGACATTCATTTGAAATAGTTACGGAATCATCGTGCCAATTTTTCATAAAAAGTCCAATAACATCATATCCTTGTTCTTTCAAAAGATAGGCTGCTACACTTGAATCTACACCACCCGATAGTCCGACTACTACTCGTTTCATTTAAGTTTTATTATTGTTTATCCTCTTCGGTTACTACTTTTGGTTTGCTTTTTGCAAACTTCTTCACTGCTTTTTCCTCCATTTTTTTTAATTCTTTTGAAAATTTATCTGCTTTAACTTGTTTTACAACTTTGTCGTTTTCGTAGAATTTCCAAATTCCAATTTTAGAATTATTTTTATAGGCGCCTTCATATATTTTTTTTCCATTACCGTCAAAGTAAATGGCAATACCTTCATAAACATCATTTACATAATGGTGCTCGTCTATTTGTTTTCCATTTTCAGCAAATGTTTTTCCAACTCCATTTTTTTTTCCTTCCAGATAATTAATTTCTTCTGCCAATTTACTGGTTTTATAAAACACTTTTCTGGGACCATTTAACTTCCCATTTTTATAATTCTCAAGCGTCATAATTTCTTTAGATTCTTGGTGGTAATATTTCCATTGTCCCTCAAAAAGTTTGTTTTTTACTAAACCTTCACTTACTTTATTTGCTTTTTGATCGAAAAATATGGTGTAGCATGAACCATCACTTTTAGAAAAATCCCTTGTAGCGATTATAGTTCCAGCTTTGGTATCATCAAAATATTTAAACGTACCAGTTTCTTTTCCGTGCTCAAAAGTACCTTCATATCTTGGGCGTTTGCTTTCCTCATAAAACCCTTTCCAAATACCATGACGCAAACCTTTTTCATCAAACTGATTTAATTTATCTTGGGCATAAACAAAATTTGCAATTACTAAAAAAGCAATAAAAATTAGTTTTTTCATATGTTAATAAAGTTAATTTAAAAATGATTTTTTGCAACTATAATCTATAACGATTGTTTTACAAAAATAGTATAAAAAAACCTGTTCTCAACAAGAACAGGTTTTAAAGAAGTTATTTTTTCTTTTGATTTAATGCTTTCTGAGCTTCTTGATTTTCCATTATTTCTCGCATTCGCTTCTGAAATTTAGATTCAGTTTTGGGTTTCGTTTTATTCACTTGAATTTGTGCGTGTATTTTTTCTTCATCAACTACATATTTTTTTATGACTAACATAATTCCAATCGTAATTAAATTAGAAATAAAGTTATACAAACTCAATCCAGATCCATAATTATTAAAGAAAACCAACATCATAATAGGAGAAAGATAAATCATGATTTTCATAATTTTACCCATATCTGGCATACCTTCTTGTTGTGGTGCTTGCATCGCTTGGTCTCCTGTTGTCATTTTCATATAGAAGAAAATGGCAATTGCAGCTAATATTGGAAATAAACTTACGTGATCACCATAGAAAGGAATATTAAATGGCAATTTATAAATAGAATCGTATGAAGATAAATCGTCTGCCCAAAGGAAACTTTTTTGTCTCAAATCAAATGCAGATGGAAAAAACTGAAACGAGGCATACATAAATGGTAATTGTATTAACGCTGGAATACAACCCGCCATTGGATTTACACCAGCTTTAGAATACAAAGCCATTGTTTCTTGTTGTTTTTTCATTGGGTTATTTTTGAATTTTTCACCCAATTCTGCAATTTCTGGTTTCAATACTTTCATTTTAGCTTGCGACAAAAATGATTTATAAGTTATAGGCGACATCGCAATTTTGATTAAAACCGTGAAGATAATAATTGCAAATCCATAAGGCATAAATCCTGATAACAATCCAAATAACGGAATAAATATGAACATATTAATCCAACCAAAAACACCCCAACCCAATGATACCAATTCATCTAAGTTTTTATCATAAGCACTTAATGTTTTATAATCCGTAGGACCATAATACATATTCATGTCATAATTTAAAGCGCCGTTTTTAAATTCTAATGGCATTTTTGCTGTAAAATTTTTAGTAAAAACGGTATCAACTTTTTCGTCATCAACTAAATTGTCAGATTTAAAATCTACTTTTTTAAATGGTGTATTGGTTAATAAAACAGAAGTATAAAAATGCTGCTTAAAAGCTACATAAGTTACAGCTTCCGCTGTATCTTCGTTATCAGATGTAGCATTCAAATAATCGTCTTTTCCACCATCAAATTCATAGGTCAATTCAGTATATCTGTTTTCGTAAGACACACTTTTTTCATTGCGATAGGTTTTTAAATTCCATTCTAAATCTGTTGGTTTTGAAGTGTTTAATACATTTTCTAAACCTTGTGTACGAATCGAAAATTCCAACATGTGGTCTTTTTCTTTCATGACATAACGGTATTCTAAAAACTGATTTTCACCTGTTTTTAGTTGCATCGTTAAGACTTGATTTTTTCCTTCTTTAGTAAGTTTAGGTTCAAAATATAAATCTTTTGTATTTATAACTTTCCCGTCTTTGGTTGTTAAAGTCAAATTGAAATTCGCATTATTATCTTTAATAATTTGCACCGCTTTTCCTGAACCTTTCTTAAATTGTTCTTGATTTAGTATGGTTGCCTCAGAAATATAGCCACCTTTATTGGCTATTTTTAAACTCAATACACTATTAGCTAATAAAGTAGAAGTATTACTAGCTGATGGCAATGTTTCCGAGTAAGCGAAAGCTCCTAATTTAGATAAAGCTTCTTGTGAAATCTTCCCTGTAGAATCTGTTTTTTGAACTAATTGAGTTGTAGTTGCTGTTACACTTTTAGGTGTTTTTGCTTCTTTATCAGCTTGTTCTTTTTTGGCTGTTTCGGCTAACTCTTCTTTTGTAGGTTGGTTTGAATACATCATCCACATTAAAATTCCGAAGATTAATGTGAAACCAATTAACGACTTTATGTCAAATTTTTTTTCTTCCATAATAGAAATTGCAACTCAAACAGAGTTGGATTAAATTTATTTTATTAGTCTGCTTTTAAATATAATCGTTACAAAATAGCGATTTTACTTGTTTTTCACAGCTGCGGCCACTAATCCCATAAATAAAGGATGCGGATTTAATACTGTACTTTTATATTCTGGATGGTATTGTACTCCGATAAAGAAAGGGTGATTTGGTAATTCAATTATTTCAACCAATCCTGTATCTGGATTTAAACCTGAAGCCACTAAACCGGCCGCTTCCATTTCTTTTAAATAATCACCATTAAATTCAAAACGGTGACGGTGACGTTCCAATATATTTGTTGTTCCGTAAATTTTGTGTGCTAAAGTATTTTCTTTAATAGTGCATTTCCATGCACCTAAACGCATTGTGCCACCTTTTTCAGTAACGGTTTTTTGCTCTTCCATTAAGCTGATGATTGGATAGCTTGTATTTTCATTCATTTCTGTTGAATTGGCATCTGATTTTCCAAGGACATTTCTAGCAAATTCTATAGAAGCCATTTGCATACCTAAACAAATTCCTAAAAATGGAATATTATTTTCACGTACAAATTTTATGGCTTCAATTTTACCTTCAATACCTCTTTCACCAAAACCTGGTGCAACCAAAATTGCATCTAAATCTTTAAGTTTTGAGGCTACATTCGATTTATCTAAAAATTCTGAATGAATACTTACTACATTTACCTTAGTTTCTTGAGTAGCTCCAGCATGAATAAACGCCTCTAAAATTGATTTGTAAGAATCTTGCAATTCTACATATTTTCCAATTAAACCAATGTTAACTTCATGCTTCGGATGTTCTAATTTATATAAAAACTCGTTCCATTGTTTTAAATTTGGTGTGGCTTTTTCTGGTAAATTTAATTTTTGTAAGGCTACTTTATCTAAACCTTCTTCTTGCATTAAGTTGGGCACTTTGTAAATAGTGGAAGCGTCAATAGATTGAATAACAGCTTCTTTTTTTACATTACAAAATAAGGCTAATTTCTGACGTAAATCTTGTGATATTTCATGTTCGGTTCTGCAAACTAAGATATCGGCTTTAATACCGCTTTCCATTAATGTTTTAACAGAATGTTGTGTCGGTTTTGTTTTTAATTCACCCGCAGCTGCTAAATAAGGAACCAACGTTAAATGAATTACGATACCGTTTGTATCTCCCAACTCCCATACCAATTGACGAACAGATTCTATATAAGGTAAGGATTCTATATCACCAACTGTACCACCAATTTCTGTAATCACTATATCATAATCGCCCGAATTACCGAGCAATTGCATGCGTTCTTTAATTTCATTTGTGATGTGAGGCACAACTTGAACCGTTTTGCCTAAAAATTCGCCACGACGTTCTTTTTCAATAACTGACAAGTAAATTCTACCTGTTGTAACATTATTTGCCTGAGATGTTGGTACGTTTAAAAAACGTTCGTAATGTCCTAAATCTAAATCTGTTTCTGCGCCATCATCTGTTACATAACATTCGCCATGTTCATATGGATTTAGAGTTCCTGGGTCTACATTAATATACGGATCAAATTTCTGAATTGTTGTTCTATACCCTCTTGCTTGCAATAATTTCGCTAAAGATGCTGCTATAATTCCTTTTCCTAATGAGGAAGTAACACCACCTGTAACGAAAATGTATTTTGTTTGATTCATGTTGTT
>Ga0209134_10000318_pt1 | contig 12680 bp, 11 predicted proteins | sample LauGreSp1BDMLBSN_2_FD_187566 | JGI IMG/M metagenome (GOLD analysis project Ga0209134, IMG submission 187566) | Freshwater lake microbial communities from Lake Michigan, USA - Sp13.BD.MLB.SN (SPAdes) (version 2) | ecosystem: Environmental > Aquatic > Freshwater > Lake | place: Lake Michigan, USA... | reverse complement strand
AGGCCGCTTGGAGCACCACCACCGCCCCGACCTCCGCTGCCACCATCTCTGACTACGCCGCGGTCCTCGCCCTCAATGCCGGCCTTAACAACGCCTCCATCTGGTACGTCGACGCCGACCCGGCCAACGACACCGCGACCTTCCCGAATCAGGTGCTGACTGGTGCCGCTGGAGCGGAGACGGTTGACCCCCGCTTCAAGGCTCCGAGCGCGATCAACGGCTTCCAGTCCTGGACCACCTACGTGCCTTCCCTGAAGAACATCAACGAACAGACCCCTCTCATCTGGTCCCGCGGTCTTTCCGCCGCCGGTAAGTGGGATGCTGTCAATGGCGTCTGGGGCGCGGAAGGCGGCCACATCGCCTTCGGTGACTCGCACATCGATTGGCGCGCCGACACCGTCGATGCGGCCAACCAGTTCAACTCGAAGGTCACCCCTGGTTCCAGCACTGTGGATTGGTCGAAGGCGGTCAGCTCGACTGCCGTCACCGAACTGAAGTCCAAGTAAGCCCTCGCGGCTTCTCCGAAAAGCCCCGCCTCGCGGGGCTTTTTTGTTTATCTCATAGAGGGTGGATTGCGTGTCTTGCCAAGAGGCGTCTCTTGAGTAATTACTTAAGTTATAAACCCATGAAATCCGCCAGCACCAATCGCAAAGGCTTCACGCTCATCGAACTCCTGACGATTATCACAATCATCACGATCTTGACCACTAATGTTTTCGCGGGCTTTTTCGACGTCATACGCACGTCGAAGAAAAATAAGGCGATGACTCAGCTGCGCATGATTTCCCAATCCTACCTCACCTTCAACTCGGGCTTTAAGGTCATCAAGGATGAGGCTTGGCATGCCAAGGCTGCCCCGACCTCCGCCACGACCTTGCAAGAGTTTGCCGCCGTGCTTGCACTCAACGCCGGTCTGAACAGCGGAGAGATCTGGTACGTCGATGTCGATCCTGCTAACGAGCGGGCCGCTTTCCCTAGGCAGGTCCTAGTGGGTTCCGCAGGGGCCGAGACCATCAATCCTGACTTCAAGACCCCGAGCGTTGCTTCCGGCTTTCAGTCTTGGACGACGTACGCTCCAAGTAACAAGTTTCCCAATGAACAGATTCCGCTGATCTGGTCTCGCGGTCTCCTTCCCACCGGCAAGTGGGATGCAGCCCTTGGTGTCTGGGGTTCCGAAGGTGGCCACATCGCCTTCGGTGACACGCACGTCGAATGGCGTACCGATACCAGTGCCCCTGAAAACCAGTTTATTTCAAAGAAAACCCCGGGGGAGACCACTGCAAATTGGATGGAGGCCGCGAGCAAGATCGCGGTCCGCGAACTGAAGTCCAAGTAAGCCCTCGCGGCTTCTCTCCAAAAAGCCCCGCCTTGCGGGGCTTTTTTGTTTCCGTCCGTTCCCCGTCTGCCACCTTCACCTCCGCATGACGACCTTCCGCGCATGGCTAGACGCGACTCGCCCCAAGACCTTGGTGGCGGCTGTCGCGCCTATCGCTCTCGGCGGGGCGGTTTTCGCGGCCTACGGCAAGGGTGCGTCCGCGGTCGGCGTCGACATGCTCGTATTGTCCAGCTGTCTCGGTTTCGCGCTCTGTGTGCAGGTCGCGTGCAACTTCGCCAACGACCTCGGCGACTCGCTCCGCGGTGCGGATACTTCCGCGCGCGTCGGCCCGCGACGCGCCGTGTCTTCCGGCGATATCTCTCCGGGAGCCATGCAACGCGGCATCTGGATTGCCTGCCTGCTCGCACTCGCACTCGGCGCCCCCGTCGCGATACTTTCGCCATGGCTATTTCTGGCGGGACTACTCGCGATCGCCTGCGCGCTGGGCTATACTCTCGGGCCTTTTCCGTTGGCCTATCGCGGCCTCGGTGACGTCTTCGTCGTCGCGTGCTTCGGCGTGCAGGCCACCACCCTGACCGTCTGGGCGATCAGCGTGGCGTCAACAAACGCCTTCATGCCATGGGCGCCCGCGCTCCTCGCCGGCCTCGGGCTCGGCTTGCTGGCCGACAACATCCTCGTCGCGAACAATGCGCGCGATTACGAGACCGACCTCGCCGTCGGCAAGCGCACCACGGTCGTCCGCTTCGGTCGCGGCTTCGCGCGTAATCTCCATGGGTTTAACTCCATCCTCGGCCTGGCTTGCCTCGGGCATGTCTTCGGCTGGGCGCCCATGGCGTTGTTACCCTTGGCCATCTGGCAGCACCTCGCCTTCCGTAAGGCCTCCCAGCCAGCCGATTTCCTGCCGTTTCTAGGTCGCGCCGCCGTGCTGATGCTCCTGGCGACGATCCTGTGCGTAACTGCCACTTGCCTCGGGTGGGTGCCGACTGACAGCCTGTGGATGCGATGAGCCAGCCCAAGTCCCTCGCTGAACAGCTCGAAGCCCTCGTCAACGGGGGTTCTCGTCCGTCGTGGGACGAGTACTTCATGGCCACCGCTGTGCTCGTCAGTTCGCGTTCCAGCTGCGAGCGCCTGCACGTCGGCTGCATAATTGTCTCGACCGGTAAGCATCCGAACCGCCTCGTCGCTGCTGGTTACAACGGCTTCCTGCCGGGCGCGCCGCATGATTCGCATATCCGCGACGGCCATGAGCTCGCGACCGTGCATGCTGAGCAGAACGCCGTGGCCGATGCCGCTAAGCGCGGTGTCTCGCTGCAAGGCACCATCTGCTACGTCACCCATTTCCCGTGCGTCAATTGCGCCAAGATCCTCGCCGCCGCCGGCATCACCGAGGTCCGCTATCGTCACGATTATAAGAACGACCCGCTTGTCGCCGAGATGTTCAGCCAAGCGGGCGTACTGGTCACGCACCTCGAACGCTGATGGCCCGCGCTCCGCAGACCTTAGCGGGGCAATTGCTGGTCTCGCACCCGCAACTGCATGACGACCATTTCCGTGAGACCGTTGTGCTCCTGCATACCCACGATATCGAAGAGGGCGCCCTCGGCGTCATCGTGAACCGACCGCTCGGTCGGGTGCTCGGCCAGATTGAATCCACGGCGGAACTGAAGCCGTTGGACGATGTGCCACTCTTTGAAGGCGGCCCGGTCGCGACCAATCGTCTCGCATTCGGTGGATGGTTCTTTCCGACGCAAGGCGAGCCCGAGGTGCGCTTTGGATTAGACCAGGAAGACGCCGCGCAGTTGGCCAAGGACGGCCGCTTCCAGCTTTCCGCCTATATCGGTTATGCCGGCTGGTCGCCTGGCCAGCTGGAGAAAGAGCTCAAGATGAACGCCTGGGTCGTTTGTCCGTTCGATGCGCTCTGCCTCGATTTCGAAGGCGTAGAACTTTGGAAGAAACTCCTCGAGCGCCACCGGCCGGACCTGCGTCTCGAGGCGGATTCACCCGATAATCCGGGGCTGAACTGAACCAAGCTACGCTACGCGTCGCGGGGATTGGCTGGCATGGGGGAACTGCTGCGAAGCAGTGACTCTCTGGGTAGGGACAGCACCACGTGCTGTCCTTTGGTCAGCGCGTCGTCGACAGCAGGATCTCGACGTTCTGCTGCAGCAGTTCACCGGCGCCGCCTTTTTCCCCAAGCATCTTCCGTTGAATCAGGCGCGTGCGCTGGGTCTTGTCGATTTCCAGGAGGCGCCAACGGCCGGCGGGTAACTGCGGGCTCGTCGCGTCGAGGGCCGTCCAGCGGATGGGCATACCTTGCCAGGAGAATTCGACATACCAGCCCGCCGCCCGAGAGATATCGCCCTGCGCGAGCGCAGGGTAACGATGTACGAAGTCTGGCAGTTTATTTGTACGTAATCCGACCGTTAGGGCGGTGGGTTGGCTGCGGAGGGCGGCGAGGATGTCGACCTTCGGTTGACCGAGGATTAGCATCGGATCCATGCCGATGAGGTTCTGCCCGTTGTAGAGTCCGTGGAGATTGGCGCTCTGTTTGTTCTCAGGTTGCGCGGCGTACCAGCGATTGAAACCTGTCGAGAGGATGAGGCCGACCTCGAAGTGGAGGTGGGAGCGGTCCTTCGTGATCGGAGTGGCGCCAGCGGAAGTACGTCCCATCAGGCCAATCACGCTGCCGCGGCGCACGGGCTGGGCGGGCTTGAGGCTCGGTTCGATTTTTGCGAGGTGAGCGTACAGCGTGTAGACGGGGATTTCTGCGGCGGCATGGTGGAGTACGACGTACCGGCCGTACGGACCGTTGACGTTGGTATTCAGGTAGGCGATCTGCCCGTCCATGGCCGCCAGCACGAGGTCAAGCGCTTCGCCGTCGGCGTTGGTCTTCGCTGGGCGGATATCGATGCCCTCGTGGAAGCGTTTACCGTCCTCGCGGACCATGCCGAATAGGGCCGACTCCATCTTACCCGAGACCGTGGGTTGCAGGTAGTCCTGCGGGGTGCGGAAAGCCGACCGTTCCATCGTGGTCGGCCAGACGATATCCGTCGCGACCAGTGGGAGCGCCGTGAAGCAGAGGAAAAGAAGGGCGAGGCTGCTCCGCAGGCTCACTTGCGTTCGGCTTCCTTGAGCTTGCGAATCTTCAGCGCTGAGATGTTCAGCCGCTTGCTGATATCCACTACCGCCTGCGTGTTCGAAAGGCCCTTCTTCTCGACGTGGAACATCAGGTTGCCGTCGGTGATCTGCTGGTCGATCGGCATGATACCGACGGCGACATCGTTGATGACTAGGACGAAATGGCGGCCGATGGCATTCTTGCTGTAGTTCATCACGTCGACGGCGGCCTTGCGGTCGAGCTGGACGAGGAGGAATTCCTGGCGCAGGTCAGGTTCGCCGCTGGTGATAGCCTCGGTGTTCAGGATTTCCTCGGCCGGCACGAGCGGTCGGGTCATCACCGTGATGGCGATCTGGCTGACCGGAAGACGGACTTCCTGTCTCATCGCGCCACCCGAGGTGGGCGAGGCTTCGACGAAGATTGAGCCAATCTCGTCGGGAATATCGTTGTTCTTGCAGCCGGCGAGAAGCAGGACGCTGAGGGCGATCGCAAAGCGGAAGGGGGTCATGGAAAGGTCAACCAACGAGCAGGTCGAGCGAGGTGCCGACTTGCAGGATGTGGGCGGGCTGGAGGTCGAGCACCGGGACGAGGTAAGTCTGCTTACTGGAGCTGTGGATGTAAGTCATCAGGCCTTTATCAGCGACACCGACCTGCTTGATGATGCGCTTGCGCTCCAGGAGCATGGCGAGGATGTGCTTGAGCACGCCCTTGTCGCCGGACGGATCGGATTCGTCTTCGTACAGAGAAAGGAAGAACTCTTCACGTGAAGCGAGGAGCTGGGCGCGATGGGCTTGTTCTTCCTCGCCGCGTTCCTTGACCTCGCGGGTCCAGCGGCCGAGGAGGATACCTTCGGGTTTGAACGAGGTCGCCTGATCGCGAAGCACGTCGCAGCGCTCGATGTTGCCGCCGAGAGGCTTGAAAACGACGCACGTCACGAGGTCGCCGACGTGGAGTTCCTTGCCGGAAGCGGCGCAGATGCGCGCGATGGGTTTAACCTGCCAGTCCATGACTGTTAAGAGAAGTCGGACGGGGCGAGGCGGGCAACCCCATTCAAGATGGTTTACAACTGACTTATTGGTCAGCCGGGGCAGTCTGACCGCCATGTCCGTCACCCCTGCCACCGGCGTCGCCTTGCTCGTCATTGACGTCCAACCTACCTTCCTCAAGGCCATGCCGGAGGGTGAGGCCTGCCTGCGCCGCTGCCTCCTGGCCGCCTCGGCCGCCAAGCTCCTGGGGGTGCCGGTATTCTTCACCGAGCAGGTCCCGGCCAAACTCGGACCGACCCATCCCGATCTCCTGCTCGCCGCCGGCGAGGGGCGGGCGGTCTTCGGCAAGACGGCCTTCTCCGCCTTCGGCGCCCCCGGCTTAGTTGAGGCCTTCGGCAAGATGCAGGTCAGCCAGTTGCTCATCTGTGGCTTGGAAATCCCCGTCTGCGTCTACCAGACCGCCATGGATGCCCTGCGTGAAGGTATGGGCGTCACGATCCTGTCCGATGCCGTGACGGGACGCCGCTCCGCCGACGGTCAGGTCTGCCTCGAAGCCCTCCGGGCGGCCGGCGCGCATGTCCTGCCAACCGAGACGGTCTTTTACGCCATGGTTGGTGATGCGACGCACCCGCAGTTCCGCGCATTTACCGAACTCGTCAAGCAGGCCGCTTAGACTTGATCGACGGTCAGGCTGGCCGCCGGCACAGCCGCAGCGTCGACGGGTAGGCCGACGTCGGCCCACGCCGCGAAGGCGATCATGCCAGCGTTGTCGCCACAGTGCTTCGGCTCAGCGACCATCAATGGTAGGCTGCGCTGTTGGGCGACCTGTGCCAGGCGCGAGCGCAGTGTACGGTTATTGGCGACGCCACCGGAAAGCCCGACGGACTTGTAAGCGGACAGGTCGAGCGCGGCGCCGGTCTTCGACGCCAGCTGTTCGATGATTGCATGTTGATAGCCCGCGCAGAGATCGGGCATCTCAGCGGCAAGCTGGTCGTCCGACATCTTCTCTAACTGGTAGCGCAGGGCCGTCTTCAGGCCCGAGAAACTCATGCGCAAGTCCGCCTTCTCTGGGATACCGCGGGGGAAGGGGTATTTCTTCAGGTCGCCTTGCAGCGCCTGTTTCTCGATGAGCGCACCGCCGGGGTAAGGTAGACCAAGGAGCTTCGCGCCTTTGTCAAAGGCTTCGCCGGCGGCGTCGTCGACCGTGCGGGCGATGACCGTGAGGCGAAGTTGTTCGTCGAGCTTCACCAAGAGCGTGTTGCCGCCCGAGACTACGATGGCGAGGTGTGGAAGGAGGGCGGAGCGGGCGGCGGCGAAGCCGGCTGGATTTTGCGCGTGTACAGCAATGAAGGGCGAATGCACGTGGGCGCGCAGGTGGTTGACGCCGACGATCGGCAGGCCGCGGGCCAACGAGAGCGAACGCGCGAGGGTCACGCCCATCGACAGGCAGGGGAGTAATCCGGGGCCGCGCGTGACGGCGATCGTTTTGGCCTGCGAGAGCTCGGTGCGGAAATCAGCCAGCAGGAGGGGCAGGGCAGAGAGGTGCATGCGGCTAGCCAGCTCGGGGACCACGCCGCCGTATTTCACATGTTCCGCCGCCTGCGAGCTGATGAGTTCGCGCACGAGCCCACGGGCCGGGTCGAAGAGCGCCAGGGCCGATTCATCGCAGGAACTTTCGATCGCGAGGATCATCTGCCAGCAGTCAGGCCAATTCGGAGGTTGGCTCAATCCCGATTCGTCTGGCGGAGGCGAAAAGACCGCATAACGCTTCTCCCGTGGAGCCCGCGGCCCGACATGACGCCATCGTCGCCTTGCTTCGTCGCGAGGCCCGCGACGGCGTGGTCTCGTTTGCCCGCCTCGTCGAGGTGGCGCTCTATGCTCCGGGCCTCGGCTATTATTCGTCCGACCGTGCACGCGTCGGCAAGTCTGCCGGCACCGACTTCACGACCGCTGCCGCCCTTGGACCAATGTTCGGCCAGCTGATCGCCGGCGCGGCTAAGTCGCTGATTGGTGGCCTGAAGTATTATGCCCTCGTCGAGGTGGGTGCCGAGCCTGGCCAGACGCATTATGCGGGCGTCGCCTCGCAGTTCGCTGAGCTACGCACTTTCCGTTTCGGAGCGGAGCCGCAGTTGCCGGCCCGCAGCGTGCTCGTCGCGAACGAGCTACTCGACGCCCAGCCCTTTCATCGTTTCGTCTTCCAAGGCGGAACTTGGCGCGAACTCGGCGTACGCGTCGATGGAGCCGAACTCACCGTTGAGCCTTTGACGGAATTTTCTACGCCACGAGCCACGGATTTTGCTCTCTCGCTGCCCGTCGCGGAAGAGGGTTGGATCATCGACGCGCCGTTGGCCGCCGAGGAACTTCTCGCCCAGTTATTGTCGGGAGGTTGGTCCGGCGCCGTCATCCTGCTCGATTACGGTAAGACTATCGCGCAGTGCCTCGAGTCTTCGCCGGCGGGTACGGCCCGCGCCTATCGCAGTCACCAGCTTTCTGGGGCGATCCTCGAGAACCTTGGTTCACAGGACCTGACGTGCCACGTGCTTTGGGATCGCATCGAGCCGGTCTTGGTGGCGGCTGGGTTCAAGGGCATCCGCTTGGACCGCCAGGAAGCTTTTTTCGTCAAGTATGCCGGCGGCGAGATGGAGCGGATTGCGCTGTCGGGCGACCACGAGGCTACGGGCCGCCTACGGGCCTTGACGCACCCCGCTCATTTTGGGGCGAAGTTCCAAGTCCTGCACGGTATCCGAGGTTAATCGGAAGTTTTTGGAAGGGACGCTCGACCTGAAGGGAACAACTCCTTTTCTGGACTGTACCCCTATTTCCGCCATGAAGTCCTTCCTCTTCGCCACATTCACCCTTTGCCTCGGCGCCGCGGCGCTTCAGGCCGAGACCAAGGTCATCGAAGCCTTCGAAGGCGACGGCTTCGATAGCTGGCAGACCACCGGTACCGGCTTCGGTCTCGCGCCGATCGCCGGCAAGGTCGACGGCGTCAATGGCGAGTTCCGCAACTACGGCGGTAACGCGCTCGTTTGCTCCGGCCTTCGCGGCGACGCCGCCACCGGCACGCTGACCTCGCCTGAGATGAAACTCACGCACGCGTATCTTGGCTTCCTCGTCGCGGGCGGCAATCATCCCGGTAAGACCGCCGTTCAACTCCTCATCGGTGGCAAGGTCGTCCGTGAAACGACCGGCGCCAACGACCTGACCCTGCGCGAGACGGTCTGGGATATCGCCGAGTTCAAGGGTAAGTCTGGTGTCATCCGGATCATCGACACCCATGTCGGTGCCTGGGGGTTTATCGCCGCGGACCATTTCGTCTTCTCGAGCGAAGCCAAGCCCGCCTTCCCGAAGGGCGGCCGACCCAAGCCCAAGGCCGATAGCTCCCTCGTCCGCGTGGTCGGCGAAGGCAGTGCCGCGCTCGTCCCCGGCGCCACCTTCAAGGTCTCTGCCGACCGCAAGGTCACCGGCGTCACCTCGCCTACCGCCATCGGCTTTGCTAACGACGGCTCCGTTTACGTCGCCGAATCCCATCGCTTCCGCTTCGGCATCGAAGATGACCGCAACCACCTCTACTGGTACCACGACGACCTCGCTGCGGCGACCACCGCCGACCGCTTGGCCCTACATAAGAAGTGGGAGGCCAAACGCTCCCATGAGTGGATGACGGCCAAGTCCGAGCTTATCCGCCACGTCGGCGGCGAGCAGGCCGATGGCACCTTCACGACCAACAAGATCTTTTCCGGTGGCTTCAATGACGTGCTGGATGGCACTGGCGCCGGCGTGATGGCCTGGGATGACACGGTCTATTTCGCATGTATCCCGAAACTCTGGATGATGCAGGACGCCAAGCAGGACGGGGTCGAAACCGCGCGTAAGGTCATCGAAGACGGCTTCGGTGTGCGCATCTCGCTCTCGGGCCACGACATGAACGGCTTCGCCATTGGTCCCGACGGACGCGTCTGGGGTACGATCGGCGACCGCGGCTTCAATCTCACCACCAAGGAAGGTAAGAAGTACGACTCCCGCAATCGCGGCGCGGTCTTCCGTTTCGAGCCCGATGGCACGAACTTCGAAGTCGTCCACTTCGGTCTGCGTAATCCGAAGGAGATCGCCTTCGATGACTTCGGTAACGGCTTCTCCGTGGATAATAACTCCGACCAAGGCGACGCCGCGCGCGTGGTCTACGTCGTCGAGGGAGCCGATTCCGGTTGGGAGATGGAACACCAGGCTATGCACACCTTCCATCGTTCCATCGGCCTCGAGCAACGCCCGCTTTCGCGCTGGATGACCGAGAAGGTCTGGGAACTACAGAATCCTACTCAGCCGGCCTTCATCATCCCGCCTTCTGCTTACATCAGCTCCGGTCCTTCCGGCCTGACCTATCACCCCGGCGCAGGCTTCCTTGAATCTGAAGCCCAGCACTTCCTCATCTGCGATTACCGTGGTTCCGCCGGTGCTTCTGGTATCTGGTCCTTCAAGATGGAGCCCGCGGGCGCGGGCATGAAGATGACCTCCTCGCACCAGTTGCTCTGGGGCGTAGCCGCGACCGATGTCGAATACGACTGGAAGGGACGCCTCGTCGTCTCCGACTTCATCACTGGCTGGGAGTCTCACGAGGCCGGCCGTCTCGTGACCCTGGAAGCCAGCAAGATGATGAAGCCCGAGTCCGTCGCTCCTGTCGCCGCGCTCATCAACGGAGGCATCGCCAAGGCTACTTCCGCCGAACTCGCTGCGCTCCTTGCGCACGCCGACCAGCGCGTCCGCCTCCGCGCCCAGATTGAACTGACCCGCCGCCCGGACGCCGCCGATCTCTTTGAGGCCGCCACGAAGTCCGCGAACGCCCTCGAGCGCGTCCACGGTATCTGGGGTCTCGGTATCCTCGCCCGTCGTGGTGCGGCTATCGCTCCAGGCTCTGCCTGGAAAGGTCCGACCCCGCTAGCTTCCGTCGAAGTGCGTACCGCCGCCGCCCGTCGCCTCGTCCCGTTGCTGACGCATGCCGACGCGGAAGTCCGCGCTCAGGCTGTCCGCGCGCTCGAAGAGTCACCGCTCAAGGGTAACGACCTGCCGCTAGGCAAGTTAATCCTCGATCCTTCGCTCCGCGTGCGATCTTTCGCCGCCATCGCCGCCGCCCGCCTCGGCGCTGACAAGCATCTCCCTGAGGTCCTTGCGATGCTCAAGGAGAACGCCGACGCCGACCCGATTATCCGTCACGCCGGCTCCTTCGCCATCAATCACCTCTGCAAGACCGCCGCAGCCTTCGACGCGGTGGCCAAGGACGACAGCGCGTCCGTCCGCCTCGCCGCCGTCATCGCCCTGCGTCGCCGTAATGACGCCTCCGCCTCCCGTTTCGTGAAGGATAAGTCGACGCTCGTCGCCGACGAAGCCATCCGGGCAATCCATGACCTTGGATTCGAAGCCGGCCGTCCCGCTGTCGCCGCCCTGATCGACGATCTCGGCGCCCGTGAGTGGACGACCTTCATGCTCCGTCGCCTGACGCACAGCGCCTTCCGCCTCGGCGGTGAAGCGAACGCCGCCCGCGTGGTGGCCATCGCCGCCAACGAAAAGCTTCCGGCCGAAGCTCGCGCCGAAGCCCTGCGACTTCTTGCTCTCTGGGCCAACCCGTATCCCGTCGACCAGTCGACTGGCCATTGGGCGCCTCTGCCGGCCCGCGATGCCAAGGAACTTCGTGTAAGCCTGAGCGCCGCTCTCCCCACGCTCCTCAAGGGTGAGTCCGACATCCTCCGTGCTTCGCTCGAACTCGTCGAACAGTACAAGCTCGAGGTCGCCTCGCTCTCCAATGAGCTCCTCTCCGGACTCGTCGCCAACACCAAGCTCAGCGGTTCCGCCCGCGCCAAGGCCCTCGAGCTCTGGCTCGAGCGCAAGCCCGCTGATCTGGCCGACGTCGCCGGTAAGTATGCCAAGGACAAGCAGGACGAAGTCGCCATGGTCGCCATTGGCGCGCTCGCCCATCTGAATCCTGCGCAGGGCCTCATCGAGCTCTCCAAGTCCGCTTCGACTGGCTCCGCCGCTCGTCGTCAAGGCGCTTGGAAGGCCCTTGCTAAGTTGCCAGCCGCCGGCGTCGACGCGCTCTTTGTCACGAACCTCAAGGCTCTCGAACAGGCCAAGGGCGTATCGCCTGCCGCGATTGAGCTCCTGGAAGCCGCTGCGCTGCGCTCCGAGCCTGCCGTTAAGGAAGCCCTCGCCGCCACGCAGAAGGCGATCGCCGCCGGTTCCGACAAGCTCGCCAAGTGGCTGCCGGCGCTCGAAGGTGGCGATGCTAAGAACGGCTTTGCACTGTTCACCGCCTTGCCCGCCGGCCAGTGTCTGCGCTGTCACCGCGCGTCGGATGATGCGCATGCCGCCGGTGGCGAAGCGGGTCCGAACCTTGCCGGTATCGCCAAGCGCGGCGACCGTCGTTATCTCCTCGAGTCCGTCGTGAACTCTGGCGCCGTCATCGTCGCCGGTTATGGCACCGTGAACATCGACCTCGCGAATGGTGGGGCTTTGGTCGGTACGCTTATCAAGGAGGATAAGGATAACGTCGACGTTGACGTCGCCGGTAATCGCTGGCGCGTAGCTCGTAAGGATATCAAGTCCATGTCTACGCCCGTCTCCGGTATGCCGGCGATGGACGCCCTCACCTTGAACGAAGTCCGCGACATGGTCGCCTGGCTCGCGACGCTTGAGAAGGCGCCCAAGAAGGCCAAGGTCGCCGATCCTAAGCCACTCGACATCGCAACCATCAAGCCTGTCGTCGCCCCCGCGGTCGCGAACGTCGACCCGGCTGTGATGGAGCTCGGCAAGCAGGCCTACATGACGTGCATGGCGTGCCATGGTCCGGCCGCCGAAGGTACTGTCCTCGCGCCGCCGCTGGCCAAATCGAATTGGGTGAATGGCCCAGTGGAGAACCTCATCCGCATCCAGCTGCGCGGCCTGCAGGGGCCCATCACCGTCTCCGGTAAGAAGTACACGCCGCCCGTTCCCATGATGGCGCTGCCGCATCAGACCGACGAGCAGATCGCCGCCGTGCTGACCTACGTCCGCAATAGTTTTGGTAACTCCGCTCCGGCCGTCACGCCTGAGCAGGTCAAGGCCCTGCGCGGTGAAGTCGGCAAGCCCATGCTGACCGAAGCCGACCTCGTTCCGACGAAGTAATTAAACGACCATGAGTAAGCCCGGGCTCGCGAGAGATCCGGGCTTACTCATGGTCGTAGGTTTAAGCGGATAGCGGTTGGCGGTT
>Ga0209134_10000317_pt1 | contig 12690 bp, 8 predicted proteins | sample LauGreSp1BDMLBSN_2_FD_187566 | JGI IMG/M metagenome (GOLD analysis project Ga0209134, IMG submission 187566) | Freshwater lake microbial communities from Lake Michigan, USA - Sp13.BD.MLB.SN (SPAdes) (version 2) | ecosystem: Environmental > Aquatic > Freshwater > Lake | place: Lake Michigan, USA... | reverse complement strand
CATTCGAAGGGCTTCTGCAGGAACAAAACTTCCCATTTGGGCCAAGAGCACAATTAGAGCAGTTTGACGCAAAATAGCCGACTTACCCGACATGTTTGGCCCCGTAATCATTATCATCTGCTGGGTTTCTCTATCTAAATACACATCATTGGCAATATACGGAACGCCAACTGGTAATTGTTTTTCAATTACCGGATGCCTTCCGTTAGTAATTTCCAACTCGAAAGTGTCATCAATAATAGGGCAAACGTATTTATTTTCTATAGCCAATTGGGTGAAAGAGGTCAAGCAGTCCAATTGCGCAACCAAATTAGCATTCAGCTGCACTGGCTTAATATAAGTTGCTATCCACTGTACTAATTGTTCAAATAATTGTCCTTCAATTTGGTGGATTTTATCTTCGGCACCAAGAATTTTAGTTTCGTATTCTTTCAATTCTTCGGTAATGTAGCGCTCTGCGTTAACTAGTGTTTGCTTACGAATCCACTCTGTAGGAACTTTATCTTTGTGGGTATTTCGAACTTCAATATAATAGCCAAAAACATTATTAAACGATATTTTCAAAGAAGAAATTCCGGTTAATTCAGATTCTCTTTTCTCGATACCTTCTAGAAATTCTTTACCCGAAAAAGCAATGGCACGCAATTCATCCAACTCGGCATGCACTCCAGTTGCAATAGCATTCCCTTTGGCAATAGCCACTGGTGCATCTGCATTAAGGGTAGTTTTTATTTTTTCGCGAAGCAAATCACAACTGTGAAAACTATCGCCAATAACCCGCACGGCTTCTTGTTTACTTTCTAAAGCCAAGGTCTTGATTGGAAGAATAGCATCCAAAGAATCTTTTAGATAAATAATTTCTCTTGGCGAAACTTTACCGGTTGCAATTTTAGAAATCAACCGTTCTAAATCGGAAATTTGCTTGATTTGGTGTTGAATTTTATGGAGAATTTCTGGATTTTCCATCAAATAAGTCACCACCTCATGACGACTTCTTATTTTAGTTGCATCCTTTAAAGGCAACGCCAACCAACGTTTTAGCAACCTACCCCCCATTGGCGAAAGCGTTTTATCAATTACATCTAATAAGGTAACTGCGTTGGGATTGTAACTGTGGTACAATTCTAAATTTCGAATAGTAAACCGATCCATCCAAACGTAAGCATCTTCGGCAATACGTTGGATGCTGGTAATATGTTGCACCCTATTGTGTTGGGTTTCGGATAAATAATATAAAATTGCACCGGCAGAAATAATTCCGTCTTGCAATTCTTCAATTCCAAAACCTTTTAAGGAATTGGTTTGAAAATGATTGGTCAAAGTTTCTAGGGCATAATCTTCATTGTATACCCAATCTTCTAAATAAAATGTATTAAAATCTTCTCCGAAAACTTCCTTGAATTGATTTCGGTTGCTCTTTTGAATTAAAACTTCACTCGGACTAAAATTTTGAAGTAACTTGTCAATATACTCCTCATTTCCTTGAGCCGTAAGGAATTCTCCTGTAGAAACATCTAAAAAAGAGACTCCTAAAATCTTTTTCCCAAAATAAACTGATGCCAAAAAATTATTGGATTTGGACTGTAAAACCTCATCGTTCAAAGAGACACCTGGAGTTATCAATTCGGTAACCCCACGTTTTACAATGGTTTTAGTCAATTTAGGATCTTCCAATTGGTCACAAATTGCAACCCGAAGCCCCGCTTTTACTAATTTAGGCAAATACGTATTTATAGAATGGTGTGGAAATCCAGCCAATGCGGTCTCGGTTTCCGAACCTGCTCCACGTTTTGTTAGAACTATCCCCAATATTTTAGACGCTCGAATGGCATCTTCACCAAAAGTTTCGTAAAAATCGCCTACTCGAAACAACAAACAAGCATCCGGATATTTCCGTTTTATCTCGTTGTACTGCTTCATTAACGGCGTTTCTTTTGGGTTTTTTTCTTTAGAAGACAATTTATTTTTATTTTTAAATGAGTGTACGAATTTAATTATTTCTATTCAATTATTCATGCAACAAATAAATTTAAAAAATTAAGTTTTTTTTAAGTTATTAGTTTTGGTTTTTTTATTAGATTTGCTTGTTAAATTTTAATTCAAACAAAAATGAAAAAAATAGTATTATTAGCTGCATTAGCAATATTTAGTGTTACTGCTACAAATGCACAAACTAAAGTAAAAAAAGTAAAAAAAATTACAGCTTCTAAATCTGTAACTGTAAAAACTCCAAGCATTGAAGGAGCAGGCATGGTTTTTGAAAATGAAACTATTGACTACGGTACTATTCCTCACAACGCAGATGGAAAGAGAGAATTTGTTTTAACCAATAACGGAAACAAACCTTTAGTAATTGAAAGTACGCAAGGGTCTTGCGGATGTACTGTACCAACAAGCCCTAAAGAACCAATTGCTCCAGGAGCAAGAGGGGTTATTGGTGTTCATTACGCTACAGACAGAGTTGGTCCATTCACGAAAACAGTGACTGTAAAATCTAACGCTGTAGGTCAAGAAACTAAAGTTATCACTATAAAAGGAACTGTATTGCCAGATGCTCCTGCTGCACCAGCAACAGAAACAAAAAGCTAATATTTTTTTAATAAAACTATTAAAAGCTTCCTATAAAACGGAAGCTTTTTTTTTAACTAGCAATTATGCGAAAACTAGAAAATAATGAATTGGATCGTAAATCCGTTTCCGATTTTAAACTAGCAACCAAGACGCCCATTACTATTATCTTGGACGACATTAGAAGTTTACACAATATTGGTTCTGTTTTTAGAACTTCCGATGCTTTCTTAATTGAGAAAATTTATTTATGTGGCATAACAGCCACCCCTCCTAATAAAGAAATTCACAAGACAGCTCTTGGTGCTACCGATACAGTTGCCTGGGAATATAATAAAAATGTGTTGGATGTTATTGAAAATTTAAAGAGAGATAACACCTTAGTTTATGCCATTGAACAAGTAGAAAACGCTACTTTTTTGAATAATTTTCAACCAATTATAGATTCCAAATATGCCTTAGTTTTTGGCAATGAAGTATTTGGGGTTTCACAAGAAGCAATAAAAATATGTGATGGTTGTATTGAAATTCCACAATTGGGCACCAAACATTCGCTGAATATTTCAGTAAGTGCTGGAATTGTTGTTTGGGATTTATTTCAAAAGATGAACCGAAAGGAATAATTTAGTTTTATTAAACTACTAATTTTACCAAATGAAGCCCCTCTTCTATTTTATTTTTTTTAACCTACTTACCTGTAATTATATTGAGGGTAAAAATCTATGGAATAGCTCGGCTTCTAAATTTTTATTGGAAACAAAAAAAGACACCCTTTCCCCAAAAAAAGCATTTAATGTTGCGCCTATTTTAACCGCAACAGGAAATCAGATCTTTTGCCCAGGTTCGCCTATGAAAATCGTTACCGAAATGACATTTGTAGATCCAGACGACACGGGTGTTGATGCAATATATATTCAAATTTCTACAGGATACGTTTATGGGGAGGATGTATTAACATTAACCGGATCCCATCCCACTATTACCAGTATTTGGGATAACACTACCGCAAAATTAACACTATTAGGCGTTTCTGGACAACCTACCTATCTTGCTTTGGAAAGTGCAATTAAAGATATTAATTATTCTAGTAATTCTTCAAGCCCGTCTGGAATTAAAAAATTTTCAATTTCTATTGGACAAGCGAATTACCTACCTTCCAATGGGCACTATTATCAATTTATCCCAAACATTGGAATAACGTGGAGTGCTTCCCGAATTGCTGCGCAAACCAATACTTACTATGGATTACAAGGCTATTTAGCAACTTTAAGCGCTGCAGACGAAGCCCAACTAGCCGGAGAACAATCTTCGGGAGCTGGTTGGATTGGAGGAAGTGACGAACAACAAGAAGGAGTTTGGAAGTGGATGACCGGCCCAGAAGCAGGAACCAACATGGTTTTTGGCTTTTGGAATAATGGCGAACCAAATAATCTAGGGGATGAAGATTATGCACACATTACTGCAGTTGGCGTTGGAATAACTGGCTCCTGGAATGATTTATCCAATACCGGAGACTCCAGTGGAAATTACCAACCCAAGGGATATATTGTAGAATATGGTGGGATGCCAGGCGATCCTATACTTCAAATTTCTACAAGTACTATTATCACCATCCCAACCATAACCAATACTATTGCGGCAAGTAATTGCGACCCTGGAATACTAACTTTACAAGCAACCGCAAATTTTCCTATAATTTACTGGTACGATAGCCCTGTTGGAGGAATACCTATTGCAACTGGAACTAGTTACACCACGCCATTCTTAACTGGAACTACAACCTATTATGTTACTGCAGCCGCTACCTCATGCCTCTCAGTAACAAGAACTGCTATTATTGCAACCATCAACACTATTCCCGTACTATCTATTCCGAGTACTGCAACAACTTGTAACGGAACTTCTGTCCTATTAACAGCAACCACTAGCACGGGAATAATCAATTGGTTTACTTCCTTAACCGGTACAATTCCAATAGCTACTGGATTAACTTTTACTACACCAATACTCAATCAAAACACAACGTATTATGTTGAAGGAAATAATAATGGTTGCCTATCAGTAAGTAGAATTCCTGTTACTGTTACACTTATTCCTTCCCCTATAGTAATAGACGAAAATAAAATTCTTTGTGAGGATCAAACTTTGCTTTTAGATGCTGGGTTACCCAACGTGACTTATTTATGGTCCACTTTGCAAACGACCAAAACCATAACCATTACTTTGCCGGGAATTTACACGGTAAAAGTTACTTCTTTGCTTCCGCAAAATTGCTTTAGCATAAAAACAATTACTGTGGTAGAACATTTGAAACCGCACATTCAAGATGTTGTAATTGAAAATGTTACAGCAACAATTTTAACTACTAATCCGGGAGATTATGAATATTCTATTGATGGAATAACTTTTCAGAACTCCAATTTTTTTATGGTTGCTGAAGGAGGTTATTATACCGCTTACGTTAGAGAAAAAGAAAATTGCGGATTGGATCACAGACCTTTTATCATCCTAACAATTCCAGAGTATTTTACTCCAAACAGCGATGGCTATAACGATTATTGGACCATAAACGGACTATTCTATTATCCTAAAGCAGAAATAAAAATCGTAGATCGCTACGGAAAATTAATTACAAAATTAACTGCCACTAAATATTCTTGGGATGGCACTTTAAATGGCGAAACCTTGCCTTCAGATGACTACTGGTATGTGTTTAAAATAGACGAAAATTCTCCAGAAACTAGAGGACATTTTTCTATGAAACGTTAAGGTATTTTGTTCTGAATCTCATCCAAAACAAAAATGTAATCTTCTTGATTTTTCACAAAATCCCTCTCGGAAACATCAATAATTAAAACATTCAAATCTTTTTGTGTTTTAATATAATCCAAATAACCATTGTTGATTTTTTCCAAATAGGCTGCAGGAATTTCTTGCTCATAGCTTCTACCTCGACGTTTTATGTTTTGAAGCAATCTATCCGTGTTTTGATACAAATAAATATACAAATCGGGTTTAGGCATCTCTTTGTAAATAATATCAAAAAGAGTTTTATATAATCGAAATTCGTCTTCAGCAAGAGTAACTTTTGCAAAAATAAGCGACTTAAATATATGGTAATCGGCAACAATAAAATCTTTAAACAAATCAAATTGCGCTAAATCATCCGAGATTTGTTGGTATCTATCGGCCAAGAAAGACATTTCTAAAGGGAAAGCATATCGATTTTGATCTTTATAAAACTTTGGTAAAAAAGGATTATCTGCAAAGCGTTCCAAAACCGTTTTGGCATTAAAATCTTCTGCAATTTTAGAAACCAACGTAGTTTTTCCGGCACCAATATTTCCTTCAACTGCTATATAATTAAAATTTTCAAGTTTGATTTTAGATAATGGAGTCGTTAAAGAAGCAATCTTTTTACATGAGCCAGTATCGGTACAATCGGCAATTAATTCAGCAATGGGTTTTTTAAATATTGGATGTATCCAATCCGAAACCACCTCAACCAATGGCATTAGCACAAAAAGGCGGTCTTGCAAATGCTTATGAGGCACTTGAAGTGTTGTAGTTTCTATAACTTCATCTCCATACGAAACAATATCTATATCAATGATTCTTGGCTGGTACAATGCACTATCTGTTCGAATTCTGCCAAGTTTTTTCTCAGCTTTAAGAATATTTTTTAAAAGTTTGACCGCACTAGTATTAGAATGCAAAATTACAATGCAATTATAAAACGAATCGCTATCAAAACCCCAGGAATCCGATTCGTATAAGGACGAAACTTTAACTACTGTTCCAACTTCCCGATGCAATAAAGCAATAGCATGCGCAATGTTTTCAAGGCGATTACCTTGATTACTGCCTAAAGAAAGTATTACTTGATGCTGCTGTTTCATATTTGGCAAAATAACTAAAAGAAATTCAGAATTGAAGTATATTTGTGCGTTCTGTTAATAACTATTTTGTTTTAAGAAAAAACTGCAGTTTTGTAACAAAGTATTGTTTATTGCAACTAATAAAGAAATTTAATACTATGAAATTTTTAGGTAATGTTTTAGCAACCATAGTTGGTTTGTTTGTTTTTTTCATGATTTGTTTTTTCGGATTACTTCTTATTGGTGCCTTAATTGGTAGTGGGGAGGAAACGATTTCTGTGAAAAATAATTCGGTGATCGAATTGGATTTATCCAAAATTAAAAACGATTACGCTGGCAAAGTAAACTATAAAGATTTTGATTACTTCTCCGCAAATCACGACGGGTTATCCGATGTTTTAAAGGCAATTGAATATGCCAAGACAGACAATAACATTAAAGGAATTTCGATTTTAAACGATGTATCTGAATTGGGAATCGCCCAAACTAAGGCACTTCGCGATCAATTAGAGGACTTTAAAAATTCAGGGAAATTCGTTTATTCGTATGCCGATAGTTATTCCCAAAAAGAGTATTATTTAAATTCAGTTGCAAATACTATTTATATCAATCCAATTGGAGAATTAGATTTCAAAGGATTGTCTGCCGAAATTATGTTCTTTAAAGATTTTGAAGAAAAATCGGGATTAAAAATGGAAGTTATTCGTCACGGAAAATATAAAAGTGCCGTGGAGCCGTTTTTAGAAAATAAAATGAGTGATGCCAATAGAGAACAAACTACCCAACTTCTAAATTCAATTTGGGGTTCGGTAGTTACAGACATCGCCAAAAGCAGAAAAATAACTCCCCTACGATTGAATCAAATTGCCGATGGCTTGTTGGCTAGAACTCCAGAAATGGCAAAAACAGAAAGACTGATTGATAAAATTGCCTACGAAGACGTGTACCATAATGACATTAGAAAGGCCTTACAAGTTACTGCCGATGAGAATTATAATAAAGTTTCAATTGCTGATTATGCCGAAAAAATTGCAACTTCCAATGTTGATTTGGAATCTAAAGATGTAATTGCAGTTATCTACGCTCAAGGCGAAATTGGAAGCGGAGAAGGCGATATAAATGAAATTGGCGAAGGATCGATGCGGCGTTCTTTGCAAGAGGCAAGAAAAAACAAAAACGTAAAAGCAATTGTATTGCGAATTAATAGTCCGGGTGGAAATGCTTTGACTTCTGAATTAATTTGGAGAGAAATTGAATTGACTAAAAAAGTGAAACCTGTGGTTGTTTCTATGGGAGATTACGCTGCGTCAGGCGGTTATTATATTGCTTGTAATGCCAATAAAATTTTTGCGGAAGCAAATACAATTACAGGTTCCATCGGTGTATTTGGAATTTTACCAAACTTTACTGAAGCCGTTAAAAAACTCGGAATTAATGTAGAACAAGTTAAAACAAATCCAAATGCTTCGGAATATAGTCCGTTCCAACCTTTGGATGCTAACTATAGAGGATTTGCACAAGAAAGTGTTGAAAAAATTTATGGCGTATTTATTAAACGAGTTGCCGATGGAAGAAAATTAACCACAACACAAGTGGATGCTATAGGGCAAGGAAGAGTTTGGAGCGGTCAAGACGCTCTTAAAATTGGTTTAGTAGACAAAATTGGCGGCATGGATGAAGCAATTCAAGAAGCAGCCAGATTAGGCAAAACCAATAAATTCCACACCCAAGATTTTCCAGAATACGAAAAAGAATTTGGCGATATTTTATCCAAATTTGGTTTAGCACAAAGTAAAGAAAGCATTATAAAAGAAGCGGTTGGCGAACAAAATTTTGAAATTTTGAAGCACATAAAACAAATGACTTCTCAAAAAGGAGTGCAAGCCCGAATGGCTTATGAATTGAAAATAAAATAATCCTATTTATCAAATAATCCTATATCCGTTTTATGTAAAAGTAAAACGGATTTTTTTATTGTAGGAATAGACTTACAAGTGGGTAAATAACACAATCTTAACTAAAATTTAGTTTAAAATATTTAATTTTGAACCACGAAAAAGGCAAGGTTTTTGAGTAAAAGTTTAAAAAATAAAAGTCATGGTAAAGAAAATTTTGAAAATTAGTGGAATAGTTTTATTAGTGCTTTTGGTAGCAGCATTTGCAATTCCGTATTTCTTTAAAGATCAAATAAAAGCAAAAATCACCCAAGCAATTAATGAAAGTGTAGATGCTAAAGTAGCGTTTAAAGATGCCGATTTAAGTTTGTTTAAAGGTTTCCCAAAAGCCACTATTTCTATAGAAAAACTTTCTATCATCAATAAAGCACCTTTTGCTGGAGACACCTTGGTGGCATTTGATGAACTGAATTTAAAAATGTCGGTGATGGAACTTTTTAATGGTGAAAATGACCCTATGAATATTGAAGGCCTATCTTCTAAAAACGGATTAATTAATATCATTTTCAATAAAGACGGCATTGGAAATTTTGATATTGCCTTAAAAAATAAAGAGCAACAAGACAAGGGCAAAAGCAAACCGCTAGCCTTAAAAATAAAAAACTACGAAGTAGAAAATTTTAAGTTTAAATTTACCAACGAAGCTACTAAAATCAAAATGGTTTTGGACAGTATCAACCATTCTGGTTCTGGAGATTTTACTAATAATATTTTAGATTTAGATACTAAAACCACCGCCAAAGTTTCGATGAGCATGGACAAAATGAACTATATGAACAATATAGCCATTTCGCTAGATGCGGTTTTGGGTATCGACATGGATAAAAGTAAATATACCTTCAAAGAAAACAAAGCTAAAATTAACGACTTGTCTCTAGAATTTGATGGATTTCTTCAAATGGTACCAACAGGGCAGCAATACGATTTGAAATTTAAAACGCCTACTTCCTCGTTTAAAAATTTCTTAGGATTAATTCCTGCATCTTATAGAAGTACTACTGAAAACGTTAAAACTTCGGGAGATTTTACTGTGGTGGGTTTTGCTAAAGGTTTACTTTCGGACACTACCGTTCCTAAATTCAACATCGCAATTGCTTCCAACAATGCTTCATTTCAATATCCTAATTTGCCAAAAGCAGTTAAAAATATTGTTATCGACACCAAAATCATCAACGAAACGGGTGTGATGAATGACACTTACGTAAATCTAGAAAAACTATCCTTCTCTATTGACCAAGATGTTTTTAACGCTAAAGCAACCATAAAAAATGTTGCCACAAACGCTTTAGTAGATGCCGCTCTTAAAGGAACTATCAACCTTGGAAATCTATCTAAAGCCTATCCAATAAAATTAGACAAACCCCTTACTGGAATTTTGAAAGCCGATGTTACTACAAAATTTGACATGGCATCAGTAGAAAAAAGCGACTATCAAAAAATTAATAATGCTGGATCTATGAGTGTTACAGGTTTTAAATACGTAGACGAAACTGGTAAAGCAATGAACATTAGCAGCGCTAAGATACAATTTAACCCAAGTCGAGTGAATCTTCAAGAATTTAAAGCAACCACTGGAAAAAGTGATATTAGTGCAACAGGAACTTTAGACAATTTTTACGGATTTGCATTTAGAAACCAAGAATTAAAAGGGAATTTCAATATGGTTTCCAATCAAATTGCAGTTTCCGATTTTATGACAACTGCTCCAGCAGATGCTAAAACAGAAGTGAAAGCAACTGCAACAGCTATGAAGATCCCTGCATTTTTAAATTGTTCGCTTACCGCAAAAGCCAATACGGTACTTTATGACAATTTAATTTTGAAAGATTGTTCCGGAAAATTGCTTGTGAAAGACCAAGCAGTTACTTTAGAGAATGTAAAAACTAACATCTTTGGTGGACAAATTGGGATGAACGGAATGGTTTCTACCAAAGAAAAAACACCTAAATACAACATGCATCTTGGTTTTGATAAAGTAGACATTACACAAACGTTCACCCAATTGGAAATGTTCAAAAAAATTGCCCCAATTGCTGGAGTAGTAACTGGAAAATTAAATTCTACAATTAATCTTTCTGGAAATCTAAACGATAAAGAAATGACCCCCGATTTAAAAACTCTTTCGGGAGATTTATTGGGTCAAATGGTTGGCACTTCTATCAATCCTAGCGCTTCTACTTTACTTTCTGCCATCAGCCAAAACGTAAAATTCATCGATTTGAAAAAATTGAATTTGAATGATGTGAAAATGGCTTTAACTTTTAAAGATGGAAAAGTAAATGTAAAACCATTTGATATAAAATACCAAGATATGAAGGTTACTGTTGCTGGAACGCATGGCTTTGATCAATTGATGAATTACAATCTGAAATTTGATGTTCCTGCCAAATATTTAGGAAGTGAAGCCAACGCTTTATTGGCTAAATTGTCGCCAAGCGATGTAGCAAAATTGGATAATATTCCTGTAAATGCTTCCGTTACCGGAAGTTTCTCTAAGCCAAAAGTAAGTACTGATATTAAATCGGCAACTACTAGTCTAGCAACTAGCCTAGCCAAACAACAAAAACAAAAATTAGTAACTAAAGGTGCTAGCGCACTAGAAGATTTAATCAATAAAAACACGAAATCTGGCGATACAACTAAAACTAAAAAAGCAGTAAACCAAGCGAAGGATTTATTGAATGGGTTGTTTAAAAAGAAAACGCCTTAGGACTCAGTCATTGCGAGGCACGAAGCAATCTCATAAAGCATGAAACCTGGATTTATTTATATAGTAACCAATAAGTATAATAACACCTATTATGTTGGTGTTACTTCAAATTTGCCAAAAAGAATTTTGGAGCATAAAGGGAAGAGATATGAAAATTCATTTTCTGCAAGATATAATCTCAATAAATTAGTTTATTACGAGCAATTTCAAATGATAGGTGATGCAATTGCTCGTGAAAAACAATTAAAAGCAGGTTCAAGAGCGCAAAAAACCAATTTGATTCAAGGATTAAATCCAAATTGGAATGATTTATATGATGACATAATAGACATAATGTCGATTTAGATTATGAGATTGCTTCGTGCCTCGCAATGACGCAATGACAAAACTACAAACTAATCTTCACCACATACCCTTCAAACGTTCGAACGTTAAAAACTGTTCCGTCTTGAAATATTAAGTATTGTCCTTTTATTCCCATCAGTTTTCCTGAAAAATTTGGTGATTTTTCTAAACTCAAACTTGTAACTTTCTTTGGATATTCTAAAACCGGGAAATGTAAATCGTATAAATCTTCCTTTTCGGGATGAAAATATTCCTGTACTTCTTTCGGAATTACATACTGCAAACTAGCACGTTCTTTAATTAGATCGGTTTCTGGAAAATCATTTTTTAGCATTTTTTGCCAATTGGTTTTATCTGCAAAATGACTTTTCAGTGCCACTTCGGTAATTCCGGCTAAATATCTATTAGGTACTTCCACTATAGGAATGGCTTGCACTGCACCTTGATCTATCCATCGTGTTGGCACTTGTGTTTTTCGGGTTACTCCAACTTTTACCTCGCTCGTTAAAGCTAGATACACAATATGCGGCTGAAGTTGTACTTTCTTTTCATAATCTAAATCTCGGTCTTCCAAATCTAAATGCGCGGTGCTCAATTCAGGTTTCATGATCCAATCTCCTGCCGATGGGCTACTCATAAAGCAATCGTAACAAAATCCTTGTCGGAAAATTTTCTTCTTTTTACCACAATGCAAACATTGGTATCCTACAAAATTAATTTCTAGGGTTTTATCCAACAACTGATTGAAATTCAAAAAACTGTTTTCAAAAACCAAATAATATTGAATTGGATTGGAATATTCGGTTTGCATTTTGGTTAGTACTCCTTCGTAAATCATTTGTTTAAAGTTTCAGGATTAAAGTTTAAAGTTCCACAAAATTTGTTATTTTTGGTAAAGTTAATATTCTAAAACTAAACTTCGTATTTCAAACTTCGTAAATCGTACCTTGTTATGCCTTTTCCAATAATCAATTCTATCGCTTCTTGGTTTTTAAAACAACGCATCCACCAGATTGAGTTATTTTTAAAATACCCAAACGAAGTACAAGACGAATTGTTATTAAACCTTATTCGTTTATCCGAAGACACCATTATTGGAAAGCAATATGATTTTGAATCCATAAGAAATTACAAAACCTTTACTGAACGCGTTCCGGTTTCTACTTACGAAGAATTGGAACCTCTTATAGAGCGCACCCGAAAAGGAGAACAAAATGTTTTTTGGCACGAGCCC
>Ga0209134_10000315_pt1 | contig 12696 bp, 16 predicted proteins | sample LauGreSp1BDMLBSN_2_FD_187566 | JGI IMG/M metagenome (GOLD analysis project Ga0209134, IMG submission 187566) | Freshwater lake microbial communities from Lake Michigan, USA - Sp13.BD.MLB.SN (SPAdes) (version 2) | ecosystem: Environmental > Aquatic > Freshwater > Lake | place: Lake Michigan, USA... | reverse complement strand
ACGAATAACGCCGTGCATTTGAAATTCTTTCCAAGTTATTTCGTTGGAACTGAAAAACGATTTCATTTCCAAATCGCGGTCATAGGTTACTTTATTTCCTATTTCTTGATGGGAAAAAACGGTTTTTACTTCGAATTTATTTATTAATTCAGAAAAAACGGTTTTTACTTCGTTATGGAAGAAATAGATTTTAGCGTTAAAAGGGGCTAGTTTTTTATTCAAATCCTGAATGGATTCGTAAATAAATCGCCAATGCCGCACATCTGAATCATCATAATTCATTACGGATGGTTCGAAAACATAAATTAGCAATAAAGGCAAATCAGATTGGTTTGCATGGAAAAGTGCTTCGTTATCAACCAAACGAAGGTCACGTTTGAACCATACAATATTGATCGCTTTTTTGGTCAAAATTAAATTAGTGAAGTAATTGTTTTGTCGGGTTTGGCATAACTTAATCTTGATATTTGTGTAGTTTTGTGATAACTATCTAATCCGGAACAAGTTATGGATTCGGCTTTTTCAATGTCTAGAAAACCATCTTTTTGCAAACAGTTTTCTGGGAAATAAACATCTTTCACTTCACCAATTACTAAAACCGTATTGTTGATTGAAAGTGTTATTTTTTCTTTAAATTCCATGGCCAATTGTATGTTACTTTCTTTTACAAAAGGCGCAAAAAAGTTATTTTTAAATTCAGGTGTTAAGCCAGTTTCGTCAAATTCTGAGCAATCTCTGTCATATCTAGCTGATGTTTGATGGGCTTGTTTATGAATTTTTTCGGTAATATGGTTGATGGTGTAAAAACCTGTTTCTAAAATATTTTCTAGTGTGTGACGTGCAACAGCTCCAGGACGAAAAACCATTCCGAATAAAGGCGGATTGCTTCCAATATGTAAAATAGAATCTATAATTGCCAAATTGGTTTGACTTTTTTTGTTTTGTGTGCCAATTAAAACTACGCTTTTAAAACCGCCTAAACTATTTGCAAAGTGAACACGTTCTTGTTTTTCCATGTTCATAATTTCGTCATGGGTAATATGTTTTACTAAAGTTTCACCCATTTTTTATCGCTATTTAATTGAAAGGTTCCAATATGCTCTTTATTCCATTCGTTTGGTGGAATTAAGGACAAAAAGTAAGTGGCATTACCTGACGCATATAAATGATAAATCTCTCCGATAATAGGTTCAAATGAAAATTTTGAATTGTAAACCAATTCATTCCACTCAAATTCTTCCATTAAATTTTGGTATTGAACTTTTAGTTCATTGAATTTATTTTCAAATTCTTTGTTCACGTTTCTTACGCCACGGCCTTTCCAAGCTGCAACATCATCAACTTTAATTATTGGCGCACTTACAGTTGTTGCATAAGGTAAAAAACTTGCATTGTATCCATTTTCCTCTGAATAAACTACATTATCAGGTTTTTTGTTTTCCATTTTATCTATTATCTTTTTGATATTTTATTATTTGAAATGGCTCTTTGTAATTTACATTTGAATCGGTCAATACCATCAGCACGTTTTGCTGCATGCTTGGTTTTACAATTTTCCACACGTTGTCGCCATAATTTGTAACTAGAAAATTTTAATTCTTTTTTCATTAATGCTTTTACATCAGCTTCAGCTAATCCAAATTGAAATTTTATGGCATCAAAAGGCGTTCTGTCTTCCCAAGCCATTTCGATAATTCTATCTATGGCGATGTCGTCTAATTCAGTTTTTTGCGTAACAGGCATTTTTGTTTAATTTTAATTAAAAAAGATTAAACAAAATTAAGTAGAATAATTTGATTTTCAATAAGGAATTGGAATAAAAAAATCCGTAATCGAAATAAACTCAAAAGATGTGAATTATTTTCTAGAAAAGTAAAGCCACCTGTTCGTTTACAAATTCTAAAAAACGTTCATCTGCTTCAGTAAACGGGTCAATTACGTGGCTGTCGATATCTATTTGTCCAATATTTATTCCATTTACAAAGAGAGGTACAACAATTTCTGATTTTACTGTAAAGCTACAAGCGATGTAGTTGTCTTGGGCTGAAACGTCAGGTACCACAAAGTTAGCGTTACTTTCTGCAACTTGTCCGCAAATACCTTTTCCAAAAGGAATTACGGTATGATCCGTTTCAGCTCCTACGTAAGGACCAAGATGTAAAGTTTTGGTTTCATGATTGACAAAATAAAAACCAACCCAATTGTAATATGAAATAGAATCTTGTAATAATTGACAAATATTAGAAAGCTTTTCATCTCTATTTTCATTAGTTTTAATGATGTTTTTTACTTCTGTTTTTATAAGTTCAAATTCCATTTTTAATTTTTTTGTAAAATTATACATTAATAAGAAAGTAAAAATTATATTTTTGTTAAAATTTAAAATTTTGAAAAACATATTACAGCAACATAAAGTATTTTTTATTTTTCTCTTAAAGTTTCTTTTGAGCTATTTTATTGTTACGATTATTTATTCGCTTCATTTAAATCAACAACATATACAAAAAAATGAGACAGATGGTATCACGCATTTTGTAGCTCAACAAACTGAAAACATTCTCATTTTTTTTGGAGCAAATTGCGAGATAATAAAGCATGATTTGGAACCTTCCTATAAAATAATTTATAATTCTAAATACATCGCTCGAATAGTGGAAGGTTGTAATTCGGTAAGTGTAATAATTTTATTTGCTGCCTTTATATTTTCGTTTTCAAATAGATTTATTGGTACTTTTTTGTATATATTTTTGGGTTCAATAGTGATTTTTATATTGAATATTTTCAGAATTGCTTTACTTACGGCAGGACTTTATAAGTATCCAGAATATGGCACTTTTTTACATGATATTTTGTTTCCATTAGTTATTTACGGATTGGTTTTTGTGTTATGGATTGTTTGGGTTATTAAATTTTCAGCGTATGCAAAATCGAAAAAATAAAGCCATAAATATATCAATTATTTGCATTTTGGTGTTATCCTTATTGCTAATTAGAATGTTTGAAAAAGATTTGTTTTACGATCCTTTTTTAGAATTTTTTCATGGTGACACACAAAATAAAATTTTGCCAGAATTTGATACTTTGAAATTATTTCTTGGACATCTATTAAGGTATTTCATGAATGGAATACTTACAATTCTGATACTATATTTTTTATTTAAGGATTTTTCTATACTAAAATTGACTTCGTTTTTATTGCTTTTTTTCTTTGTTGTTTTAATCATATTATTTTTCAGTTTATTACATTTTTCTAAATCACCAGATTATTTATTTGTTTTCTATATAAGAAGATTTCTAATTCAACCTTTATTTTTAATTTTATTTGTTCCAGCTTTTTTTTATCAAAAAAGTGTTAATAAACAATAAGTTATAAAATAAAGCTTTAAATTTGCAGTAATGAATTTTAAAAAACACATAAGTATTTATTTGGCATTATTTATTTTATTAGTAAATAGTAGTGCTAGTTTGGTATTGCATTTTTGTAATGACCAAATTGCTTACGTATCTTTGGTTTATCAGGAAAATAAATTAGTAGACTCTGCAACTGAAGACTCATGTTGTACCACAGAAGATGTTAATGACGAAAAAGGATGTTGCTCAAATGAGGAAATAAAAGTTGAAAAAAAAATAGAATATTCTATTACAAAAGATTTTTCAAATCCTATTTCAACGCTTTTTTTTGAAAATCAAACCACTGCATTTTCAATTCAAACATGTGTTTTGTCATTACCAAGGAAAACAGTACCTTACTACTGTAATTCCAATGCACCCCCCTTTTACAAACTTTATTCTCAACTTATTTTTTACGCATAACTTGTATTGTTTTTAGTTATTTAAATTATAAACTTTATAAAAATCATTATGTATAAAATAATATTATTGGTTATGTTACCCATTCTTTCTTTGGCACAAAGTAGTGTGCAGGGAAAAATTACCGATTCGGAAAACAAGCCTATCACAAATGTAAAAATTACAATTCCAGAATTAAATGCCGTATTGTTGACTAACGAAAGCGGATTGTTTAGTTTAATTCAAGGAAATCGTAATCTATTATTAGTAATAGAGAAAAGTGGATTTCAGACCCTTGAAATTCAACAAAGCGTAAAATCAGATTTTACCATTCAATTAGCAAAAACCGATTCCGAAAGCAATATTGCAACTGTAAATATTGTAAAGAAGCAAAATACGTTGGGAAGAAAACAAAAAGCAGTTACAAATACGCAAAATTTATCACAAGGCGAATTGCAAAAAGCGGCTTGTTGTAATTTATCAGAAAGTTTTGAAACCAATCCGTCTATAGATGTGAATTTTTCTGATGCAGTAACTGGGAATAAGCAAATTAAAATGTTAGGATTAACCAGTCCGTATATTTTAATGAGTGAAGAAAATATTCCAGCTATAAGAGGAGCTCTACAAGCCACTGGTTTAAACTTTATTCCAGGAACATGGGCAGAAAGTATTCAAATTACAAAAGGCGCCGGAAGTGTGGTGAATGGATATGAAAGTATTTCGGGTCAAATAAATTATGAATTAGTTAAACCACAAAAAGAAGATCCGTTTTTCGCCAATGTTTATGCTTCAAATGATGGCAGATATGAATTGAATACTCATTTTGCTAATAAATATTCAGATAAATTAAGTTCCTTGGTTCTTTTGCACGGCAATACTCGAAATATCAAAAACGATATGAATCATGATGGATTTTTAGACAATCCGTTAGGAAAACAAGTCAATATTTTAAATCGTTGGCAATATAATAATGTAGAAAAAGGAATTGTATCATTCTTAAATATCAAATATTTTTCCGACGAAAAAACGGGGGGAACTATAAACGATAATTCGCACGAAATGGTAATGAATCCAAACTTATGGACCAGTCATGTGAATACGGACAAAATAGAAATTTCCAACAAAATAGGCTATGTTTATCCAAGCATGCCATTTCAAAGTATTGGTTTTCAACAAGCTTTTCAATACAACAAAATGCATTCTGAATTTGGCGATAAAGTGCATCATATTCATCATAAAAATTATTTTTCAAATCTTATTTTTAATTCGATTATTAACAATACTAAACATAAATTTATTACGGGTTTGAATTTTAATTTTGATAAATTTCAAGAACATTTAGAAGCCAATTTTATGGCAGAATACGACAGAATTGATACTTCAATTGGTTCGTTTTTTGAATATTCTTATGACAATTTAAATAATTTTAGTTTCGTTTTAGGCGCAAGAGCCGATAATCATAACAGATTGGGCTTGTTTTTTACGCCTAGGGCACATGTTAAATATAATCCGTTTGAAAAAACTACGTTTCGTTTTTCTGCGGGTAGAGGAAAAAGAGCCTCAAATATTTTTGCTGAAAATATTAATGTTTTGGCCAGTTCTAGAGACATTATTATTAAAAATGAAAACGGAAAATTGTACGGTTTAAATCCAGAAATAGCCTGGAATTATGGCGCGAGTTTTATTCAGAAATTTTATATATTTGGAAAAGAAAATGAGATTGTTGTAGATTATTATAAAACCGATTTCAGCAATCAAATTGTGGTTGATTTAGAAAATGCAAGACAAGTAACATTCTCTAACTTAAATGGGAAAAGTTTTGCGGAATCTTTTCAATTAGAATGGAATATTAATTTAATGACGCACTTAAATTTAAGAACGGCCTATAAATATTTAAATGTTAAAACGGACTACGCAACTGGATTATTAGACAAGCCGTTACAAGCCAAAAATCGTTTTTTTGCGAACATTGCTTATGAAACACATATTTTAGACAAAGGACAACAATGGAAATTTGATGCTACTTTTAATTGGATTGGTCAGCAGCGTTTGCCAAATACACTTGCCAATCCAATTGAGTATCAATTATCGGAGTTTACGCCAAATTACCAACTTATTAATGCACAAATAACGCGCACATTTTCAAGTACATTTGAAATGTATTTTGGAACTGAAAACTTAGGAAATTTTAAACAGAAAAATGCAATCATTGCTTCGGATAATCCCAATAGTCCGTATTTTGATAGTACCATGATTTATGGCCCAGTTTTTGGTACAATGTATTACGCAGGAATAAGATTTAAAATAAAAGATAAAAAAGAACAAAATCAAATAAATCATTAAATACAAAAATTATGAAAAAAATAGTATTAGTAGTTTTAATTGCCATTTTAGGAATTAATTTAAACGCACAAGAACAACCAAATAAAAATAAAAAAGTAGAAGTTGAAGTCAATGGTGTGTGTGATATGTGTAAAAAACGTATCGAAAAAGCAGCTTATTCTGTAAAAGGAGTTAAAAGCGCTGTTTGGCATGCAGAAGATCAAGACATACATCTAATTATTGATGAAACAAAATGCACCGTTTTAGATGTAGAAAAAGCTATTGCAAAAGCAGGTCATGACACCAAAGATATCAAAGCTACTGATGCACAATATGCAAAAATTCATGGCTGTTGTTTGTATCGAACTGAAGCAAAGCATTAATTTTATAAAAAATTATTATATTTGAATTATTAACCAATTAAATATTTCATTATGCCTTTTAATTTTTATGCAATTTTAGCGGCAACTTTTGTATCATTAGTGGTTGGTTTTATTTGGTACAATCCAAAAGTATTTGGTACAATTTGGATGAACGAAACAGGAATGACTGAAGAGAAAGCACGACAAAGTAATCTACTTAAAGTCTTCGGATTAACCATCTTTTATTCTTTTCTAATTTCATTGACATTATCATCAATTGTAATTCATCAAATAGGAGCTTTAGGAATGATTGGTGGTCCTGATAATGTAGCTAAAGCCTTACCATCATACGCAGCGTTTATCGCAGACTACGGAAATGCATTTAGGAGTTTTCAACACGGAGCATTACATGGTTTTTTTACAGGATTATTTTTTGTTTTACCAATTACAGCAATCAATAGTTTGTTTGAACAAAAATCTTGGAAATATATATTAGTAACTTCAGGATATTGGATGGTTTCATTAACTATTATGGGTGCAATTATTTGCGGATGGAAATAATTAACATTTATTTATAAAATAGAAGTCCTACATTTGTGGGACTTTTTTATGCCTTGAAAAAAATTACGGTAAAAATATTCGAATCCATAAAAGACGTTCCAGAAAATTGGAATGCAGTTGCAGTTGCCAATCATTTTTTACAACTTCCTTATTTAGAAGTTTTAGAACGTTCGGCGCCAACAAATATGCAATGTTTTTATATTGGAATTTATGAAAATGCCGAATTAATTGGCGTTTCGTTAGCCCAATATTTAGATTTAAATAAACTAGAATCCTTTGGAGAAAGAGACAATTTTTTTAAAACCTTTATTAGAAATTTTATTTTCCGAAATTTCGCTTCGCATACTTTGTTTATTGGGAATAATATGATAACTGGACAAAACAGTTTTACTTTTAATAAAGAAATAAGCTTTGAAAATATTAGTTATTTATTAACCCAATGTTCTCAAGAATTAATCCAATTTTTCAAACAAAAAGGAATAAAAATTCATTTGGTTTCTTTTAAAGATTTTTATCAAGATTGCGCTGTCGAATTTAAAAAGTTTGCTTTTGATAAGATTTATGAATTCAATACACAGCCTAATATGATTTTTGAATTACCTTCTTCATGGCGGGTCAAAGATGATTATTACAACGCCTTTTCAAAAAAATATCGAGATCAGTACAAAAGAGCGCATAAAAAATTTGAAGGTATTTTGGTTAAGGAATTAGATTTTGATGAGGTTATTTTTTATGAAAACAGAATTAATGAATTGTATCATCACGTAGCCAAAAACGCACCTTTTAATACATTTTTTTTAGCAGAAAATCATTTTTCAATATTTAAAAAACAATGTGGAGATGGCTTTAAAATTTTTGGTTATTTTTTGGAAGAAAAACTTATTGGCTTTCATTCGGTTTTATTAAATGACAATATATTAGAAACCTATTTTTTAGGTTACGACGACCAAGTTCAAAAAGAAAAAATGTTGTATTTAAATATGTTATACAACATGACAGAATTTGGAATTACACATCAGTTCAAAAAAATTATTTTTGGCAGAACCGCCTTAGAAATTAAAAGTTCTGTAGGCGCAACTCCCACAAAAATGACCGGTTTTATTTTTCATAACAATAAAATATTGAATACTTTTTTAGGAAAAATATTCAGAAATTTAGAACCTGAAACCGTTTGGCAACAGCGTCATCCTTTTAAATAATGATCACAACTATTTTGCAGTTCTTTTTTATTGAAAAAAACGAATTGTTTTCTTATTTTTGAAAATAAATTAAAATTATGAAAAAAGTCCTATTCTTTTTCTTACTGTTTTCTCAGTGCTTGTTTTCTCAGATTTTGTTTGAGAAAGCGGAAAAACTATACAAAGAAAAAAAGTTTGACGAAGCCAAAGGGATGTTTGAAAATTACTTAAAATCGGCTCCTAATCATCAAAGAACTATTGAGTATTTAGGCGATATTGCAGGCAACTCAAAAAAATGGGACGAAGCAATTAAGTATTATAATAAGTTAAAACAACAAAACCCAAACAGCGCTAATTATTGGTATAAATATGGTGGCGCATTAGGTATGAAAGCCAAATCCGTTAATAAGTTTAAAGCGCTTGGCATGATTGACGATTTAGAAACTGCTTTTTTAACAGCGGCCAATTTAGATAAAAAACATGCTGAATCTCGATGGGCGTTAGTAATGTTATATATCGAATTACCTGCAATTATTGGTGGTAGCGAAACCAAAGCTTTAAAGTACGCTGACGAAATTATGAATATTTCAAAAGTAGAAGGTTATTTAGCAAAAGGGCACATTGATGTGTATTACAAAAGATACAAAGCGGCGGAAGTCAATTTATTAATAGCACATCAATTAGGTAAATCAGCCATAACATATGCCAAATTGTATGATTTATACATGTATAAGTTAAAAGATAAAAACAAAGCACAAAATATTAAAAAGTAATTAGGTAAAGGGTTTTAGGTAGAGGGTAAACTTTACCTTTTACCATATTCCTTTCACCATTAACCATATCACATGCGTACACATTTCATAGCCATTGGCGGAGCCGCCATGCACAATTTAGCATTAGCTTTACATAATAAAGGATATCAGATTACAGGTAGCGATGATGCTATTTTTGAACCTTCAAAGTCTCGATTAGAAAAAAAAGGATTATTGCCTTTAGAAATGGGTTGGTTTCCAGAAAAAATCACAACTGATATTGAAGCTGTTATTTTAGGAATGCATGCAAAAGAAGACAACCCAGAATTGTTGAAAGCGCAAGAATTAGGGTTGAAAATTTATTCGTATCCAGAGTTTTTGTATGAACAATCTAAAAATAAAACAAGGGTTGTAATCGGTGGTTCGCATGGAAAAACAACTATCACTTCTATGATTTTACATGTAATGCATTATCATAATATTGAAGTTGATTATATGGTTGGCGCCCAACTAGAAGGTTTTGATACGATGGTGCATCTTACTGAAACTAACGATTTTATCGTTTTAGAAGGCGACGAATATTTATCTTCTCCAATGGACAGACGACCAAAATTCCATTTGTACCAACCTAATATTGCCCTTCTATCTGGTATTGCTTGGGATCATATTAATGTTTTTCCAACGTTTGAAAATTATGTAGAACAATTTAGTATTTTTACTTCGCAAATTACAAATGGTGGTATTTTAGTTTATAATGAAGAGGACGCAACCGTTAAACAAGTGGCTGACGAAACTACGAATCCAATTCGTAAAATTGCCTATCAAACGCCAAATTATTCGGTTGAAAACGGAATTACATTATTAGATACACCTGAAGGACCCATGCCAATTGAAGTTTTTGGAGCACACAACTTAAATAATTTAGCAGGTGCCAAATGGATTTGCCAATGTATGGGCGTAGATGAGGTTGATTTTTATGAGGCAATAGCTACTTTTAAAGGAGCAAGTAAACGTTTAGAAAAAATTGCTGAAAGTGTAAATAAAGTCGCATACAAAGATTTTGCGCATTCGCCAAGTAAAGTTTCAGCTACTACGAAAGCAGTAAAAGATCAATATCCTGACAGAAAACTAATCGCTTGTTTAGAATTACATACTTATAGTAGTTTAAATGCCGAATTTTTAAAAGAATACGAAGGTGCCTTAAACGCTGCAGATGTTGCGGTTGTTTTTTATTCGCCAGATGCAGTAAAAATTAAACAATTAGAAGAAGTGTCGCAAGAGCAAATTGCACAATCATTCAACAGAAAAGATTTAATTATTTATACGAATCCAACAGAATTTAAAGACTATTTATTTGCACAAGATTTCGATAATTCTGCTTTATTATTAATGAGTTCTGGTAATTATGGTGGATTGAACTTTGATGAAGTTAGTCAATTGATTCATTAATTTGAGAATTTGAAGATTTGAAAATTTGGAAGATATTTTCAAATTAACCAATCTCCAAATCATTTCCCAAATTGAAAATGTCCAACAATTGTATAATTAAATAAACAATCTTCTAACACTTGTCCGCCACCAACATTATGTACAATTAAATTGCGTTTGCCATTATTCGATTTTAAATGGGTAATAATTCCAATATGTGGTAGTTTGCCATTAATCATCCAAGTTACAATTTCGCCTGTTTTATAATCGTTTGCGTTTTGAGTAATTGGTAATGTTTTTCCTTTTCTACCAAAAAACACTTCTAAATTTGGGACTCTTCTGTGATCAATATTTTTATCTGTAGTTTTTAATCCCCATTTTTTTAAGTTAGGATATTTTGTGAAATTCGCAATCATATCTTCGTGAACTTCTTTTTGTAAATCAATATTTAATTTTCTGTAAGCGCGAATTATTACATCTGTACAAACGCCAGTTTTAGATGGGACATCGCCGTTTGGATATTTCAACTTCACATAATCGGGTGTGTAAATCACATTTTTGTCAATAATTTGAATCGCTGCATTTGATAACTTTTTTGCAAATGAATTCGGATTTTCAATTGGAAAAATTTCTTGTTTTTTGGAAATGAAATTAGTATTTTTCGAAACTGGTTCTTCTTTTTTGCAAGAAGAAAAATTCAATAAAAAGAATAAAACAAAAATGTAATTCATGGATAAATTATTTTAAGGTTTAAATGCTACTAATAATAAACGCATTAATTTTTATTTTATTTTGAAAGTAATTAAAATTATTTTAAATTTGATTTTATAAACGCCAAAATAAATTTTTATGTACACGCCAATTAATCAGTGGGCCGAAGACGATCGACCACGTGAAAAACTCCAACTTAAAGGTAAATCAACCTTATCTGACTCCGAATTATTAGCCATTTTAATAGGATCAGGCTCTAGAAATGAAAGCGCAGTGCAGTTGTGTCAGCGTATTTTAGCAGCATCAAACAATAATCTCAACCAACTTAGTAAACTCTCAGTTAATCAATTAATTCAATTTAAAGGCATAGGCGAAGCTAAAGCCATAAGCATTGTCTCTGCTTTAGAATTAGGCAGAAGAAGAAGGTTAGAAGAAGCAACTAAATTACCCAGAATTACTTCGAGTAAAAGTATATTCGAAATAATGCAACCCATAATTGGCGAATTACCTCATGAAGAATTTTGGGTATTATATTTAAATAATTCCAATAAAGTAATTCATAAATCACAAATAAGCAAAGGTGGAATCACAGGAACTGTAGTGGATAATAGAATGGTTTTTAAAATCGCTTTTGAATATCATGCCACATCAATAATCTTATGTCACAATCATCCTTCTGGCAAATTACAAGCCAGTAATTCTGATTTGCAACTAACAAAAAAGTTAACACTAGCTGGCCAAAATTTAGATATTTTAGTTTTAGACCATGTTATAATTACTGAATTTGGTTATTTGAGTTTTAAAGATTCAGGTATTTTTTAGAATAGGTACACAGATTTTTATTGATAAAACAAACCTATTTACCTAAGTGTTTAAAATACTTAATGTACTTTTGTAAAATAAATTTACAGTTAATACATGAAAGAATTATATCAATTTTCCAATTCCGATTTAGCTTTGGTTTCGCAAATAAAAAACCATCAAAATATTTCTGCAATTTTTTATCATTTTTGGATTAATTTAGTAAATCCAGAAGAAAAATTTGTTTTTGTAGACACTATTGAAATTGTCTTTGATAAATCATCAACTTATTTCTTCAAAATTAATGATGAAGATTCAGGTTACACAATATCAACTACTTATGACTTTGTAGAAGAACAAAAAGCATTGGCGGCCAATTTTCAAGATGTACTTTCATTAAAAAGAGTGGATGTAAGTACTGCAACTATTTGGAAAGAGAAGATTAAAACACCGCTTTTATCAGTAAATACTGTTGTTGATTATGATATGAATAATGAGAATTTTATTCATTTTGATTTTATTGATGGCTCATTAGCAATTTATTACAATGAAGAAAAAGGATTATTAGTTGAAGATTACGAACCATAATAATTTATATTTAATTGAAATAAAATTTTGTTAATACGTTTTCAAACTTATTCCAATATTCTTATCTTGCCACATAATATTACACAAAATGATAAGCACAAAAAATATTACATTTTCTTACGATAAAAATCAAAATTTCATCATGCCCGATTTATTCTGTCAGGCAGGAAGTACCATTTTAGTTACAGGAAATTCTGGAAAAGG
>Ga0209134_10000313_pt1 | contig 12714 bp, 13 predicted proteins | sample LauGreSp1BDMLBSN_2_FD_187566 | JGI IMG/M metagenome (GOLD analysis project Ga0209134, IMG submission 187566) | Freshwater lake microbial communities from Lake Michigan, USA - Sp13.BD.MLB.SN (SPAdes) (version 2) | ecosystem: Environmental > Aquatic > Freshwater > Lake | place: Lake Michigan, USA... | reverse complement strand
CAGTTTGGTCATCCTCGACGACGGTGGCTTCATGGCAACGCAGTTTATGGATCCCACGGGTAGCGGGATGGAAGGTGTGCGGGCCGGAGCAGTGACCGGCCATGTCTTTGAATGGCATCCGGGTGGCGCTGTCACGGTAATTACCGGTACCGAATTGTCCGGTGCCAACGGCATCGCGATTTCCGAGGATGCACGCTCCCTGTATGTGGCGTCCTTCGGCAGTCAGGCCATCGCACGTTTTGATTTGACTACGACGCCCCCCAGCAAGACACTGATTGAGGTGGGTGTTGTTCCCGACAACGTGCGCTGGAGCAGCGATGGTACGCTCTACACTGCCGGTGGCGATGTCACCGAGGGGTGCGAAGACGTTGAATGTGGTGGCGGTTGGTCAGTCTGGGAAATTGATCCGGCGACGTTGCAGGCCAGTCGTTTCGTTGGCATGAGTGCGGGTTCTGCCATGGATGTCGTCAGTACGGCCTTGTTGGTCGATGATGAAATCTGGGTCGGCACTTATCAGGGTGATCGTATCGGGATTATGCCAAAACCCTGAACAGGTTTTACGTTGGCTGGAACGAACAAGGCGCCCTGGGGCGCCTTGTTTTTCTTTCGGTTTGTTCTTTCGGTTTGTTCTTTTGACTGTTTATTTGTCGCTTATTCGCCCGTGGCAAAGCAATAGAAATAGCCATTACCACCAGTCGCTACCAGGTTTTCCTGACCGCAACCGCGACTTGGATGTGCGGCATTCCAGGATTCCGCCAGGGTACCGCCGCCAGTCCGATCGAAGTGTCCTACCATCGCGCTGCCTTCAGCCGCATTGGAGGTCCAGTTATTGCAAGTCATGTCGGATGCAGAACCATCTGGATTGCTGCCGGTAAGAATGTCGTGCTGGTTGGGAGTATCGCCGCGGCCATTCACGGTGGCTCCGGTTTCGGTAACGGAACGCGCCTTGGTCATGTTCATGTTGCTGTAATGCAAATCATCAACGCTGGATGCAGACAGTTCACCCTTGGCATTGAACCAGGGACCACTGCCGATGCGATCACGTGCGTGGACGCCGCCTTCACCATTTGTGCTCAGGTAGGCGTGCCAGGTTTTACCGGTAGTGCCCGCAGCTTCTGCAAGCGCGGCGCAGTGGGCATCAGCGCCTGCGAGGCCGCCGAGGTTGGCGCCATCGCCAAGACCACGACTGGTAATGAAAAAGCTCAGGCTGGTGTCTTGTGGTGGTTGCGCCGGTGCTTGTCCGGCAGCAGGTTGGGCTGGTGCTTGTGCAAAAGTTGCAGCGGAAGCCGCGAGCAGAGCGACACCGATGGCGAGTTTTTTGAAAGTCATTTTATTTTCCCCTCGAAGACTGGTTGTTGTTTGCCCCCAAAGAGGCGTGTTTCACAGCTGAAATTCACACAGGGGTTGGTGGATGTCAAGGCCACCCCTGTGTACACCGGGCAACTTCCTTCATTCCTGCAGACTGCGGTAAGGCTTTGGCAAGTCCGGATGATTGCGGAAAATATTGGTTTCGGCCTTCACTTCATTGAATGGACGGTAAAGTGTGGAGGGTGCATCGGGTTCCAGTCCCAGCATGCCACTGACGTTGACCGAGCCGTGATGCGGGGCTTCGCCCCAACTGTATTGGTAAGGATTGCGGAAGAGGGGAGCCAGGTTTGAATGCAGGATTTTCCACGCTCCGTTCTCTTTCACATAGTCCACATAGTAGGGTCCCCAGATCCAGCTGCTGGCACTGGGACTGTTGGAAGCCCCCGGAGAGAGCCAGTGACTGCGTGCGCTCTGGCCGTCGTCCGCAATTTCGATGTAGGGATCAACCGCCATGTGCAAAATGAAAAACCCGGGAATTTCCCGCGTTTGCGCGAAGGCGGTATAGAGGCGGGTAACACTCTCGATGCCCTTGAACATGCCGCTGTCGGAAAACTCCACACTGACATCAGGATTGTTCTGTGCATATAACGCAGGAATGCTTTCATAGCGCTGGGTGAAGAGCGAATGCACATAGTTGGCCTGCAGCTTCTGGATGGCATTGACGTCCTCCAGGGTTTGCACGCGCGTGACCAGCGCTTGCAGCTGTTCATTGGTAACACCAGTGTCCTGTTGTGGGTCCTTGGATGGTGAACACGCCGCCAGCACGGTTGCTAGTCCAAAGACCAGAGCTGCTGCACCAGTATTGAGTGTTGCCATGTGTATCCCCTGAATGACTGTTGTTGGTCTTGTTGTTCAGACTGAGTCTATCCAGACGACAGGCGTGCGTCTATCCAGGGTACAGGCCTGCAGCAATCAGGGCAGCGCTGCAGCAAACAACAGCTCAGCCAATTGCTGCGGATTGGAAAAGAACGGGCTGTGATCGGAATCGATCTGCAGCAGGATCTTGCAGGGTTGTCGCGAGAGCATGCGGCGTTGGTGGTGTAGAGGGATGACCTTGTCACGGCTGCAGCTGATATAGGTAGTGGGCAGGCCTGTGAATACGGCCTGGTCAAAACGTACTTTGGCAGACAGCGGCAGGGAGGCTTGGCTGCCAAAGCGTGCTTGCAGCAGTGCTGCGGTTGGCGCGTCGCTATCCCCATAGAACAGCGGCGTGATCTGTTCTGGTGTAATGCTGCAACTGCGCTTGTCTTCACTTAGTTCCAGCGCCAGTTCGATCGGCGTGAAGGGTTCGTGGCTGCGGTTGAGCGCAATCAGCTCAAATACACTTTCGCCCGGGCGCGGCAGATAAGCACACAAGTAAACCAGGGCCTGGATTTTATCCGGCAGCAGGCAGGCAGCCTCGGTAATTACTATTCCGGCCATGCTGTGGCCGACCAACGCGATGGGTGTATCGATCCGCTGCAGCAGTTCCACCAGCGCGGAGACATACCGTTTGAGCGTGACTTTGTCCAGGGTCAGGCTATTTGCGCCATGGCCGGGAAGATCCGGGCAATAAACCTTGCAGCCTCGCGCCTGCAGCAACTCGGTCACTTGTGCCCAGCATGAGCTATCGTGCCAGGCTCCGTGAACGAGAACAAAGGTTGGGTTATTCAAGAAATGGGCTCATCTGGCTGGGATTGCGAAACTAATAGGCCGTGTATATGCCTTGCCTTGCCATGCGCGCGAACGCATTAATCGTGCTGATTGAGTTCGTGTGTCATTTCCAGGGCAGGCTGAGAGGTTCGCGGTTTACCAACCTTGACTGCGGGAATGCCGGCGACGGTGGTATGGGGCGGCACATCGCTCAACACTACGCTGCCGGCGGCTACACGGGCGCCGATGCCAATTGTCACATTGCCGATGATGATGGCACCCGTACCAAGCAGCACGCCTGCCTTTATCTTCGGATGGCGGTCTCCGCAATCCTTGCCGGTACCTCCCAGCGTCACTCCCTGCATGATCGAGATATTGTCATCCAGCACACAGGTCTCGCCGACCACGATGCCGGTGGCATGATCCACGAGGATGCCACTGCCAATGCGGGCGGCCGGATGAATGTCCACAGTAAAGACTTCTGAGATCTGGCTCTGCAGGAACAAGGCCATGCCCTTGCGATCCTGCTGCCACAGCCAATGGGCAGTACGGTAGGCCTGCAAGGCCTGAAAGCCTTTGAAGTAGAGCAGGGCAGTCGAGAAATAGCGGGCAGCTGGATCGCGTTGACGGGTCGCGTTGAGATCGTTGGCGGTGGCTTGCAGTATCAACGGATCACCGCGCATCGCTTCATCGAATACCTGTCGCAAAGTGGTGGCCGGCATGTCGGCGGAGGCCAACTTGCTGGCGAGCAAGTCACTGATGGCTGCTGCCAACGAGTCGTGCTGCAGTATCCTTCTGGAAAAAAACTGGCCCATTTCCGGCTCGGCCATCAGCTGGTCGGAAATTTCTTTCTTGATGGTTGTCCACATATCGGTGGTCATGGTCTATTCCTTCCAAGGAAGACTCGGCAGCGGGGCAGCGATTCTAGCGGATGGGACTACATGCATCAACGCAGCATCTTTGTACACAGTTACCATGCTGGAGTTGTGGAAATAGGGGTGTTATCTTGCCGCCTTCGTTTGAAAGCCGGTCGCACCAACAACTGCGACGGTTTAAGCCTGGATTTGCAGAACTCATGTCAGTCAAAAGTGTTGCGGTTATTGGTGGTGGCAGTTTCGGAACCGTAATGGCCAATATCATCGCTCTCAACGGGCACAATACCCGTTTGTGGATGCGGGATGCCGACCAGGTGGAATCGCTCAATACCACCCGCCAGAATACCCTTTATCTTCCCGGTCATGAATTGCATGACAGAGTCGTTGCCACGCACGACCTGAAAGCTGCCGTGGAAGATGTGGACATGATTTTCGTGGCTGTCCCCAGCGGCAGTTTCCGTGCCGTGGTGAAACAGATGCGGCCGTATCTGCATGAGGGCGTAATCCTGATCAGTTCCACCAAAGGCATTGAAGCAATTACTTTCAGACTGATGAGTCAAATTCTGGCAGAGGAAGTTCCCGGCGCGAGAATTGCCGTTCTCAGTGGTCCCAACCTTGCCAGGGAAATAGCGATGCGCAGCCCCACGGGCACCGTGGTTGCCAGCAACGATGCGGAAGTGCGCAAGCTCGTACAGGAAACCCTGCGATCCGATACTTTCAGGGTCTATGCCAACGACGACATGCTCGGGGTTGAACTGGGCGGTTCCCTGAAAAACATCTACGCGATCATCGCCGGTTTGGCTGATGCGATGGGGATGGGACATAACACAATTTCCATGCTCATCACGCGCAGCCTTACCGAGATGGCACGCTTCGGGGTACGCTTGGGCGCCGATCCAATGACTTTTCTTGGCCTTTCCGGGGTGGGCGACCTCATCGTCACATGCTCCTCACCGCTCAGTCGCAACTTTCGCGTCGGCAAGGCGCTCGGCGAGGGCAAGGATCTTGACCTGATCATCAATGAACTGGGGCAAGTGGCAGAAGGGTTAAATACCCTGAAACAGGTAAAGGAAAAAGCTGACGAACTGGGTGTGCATATGCCGCTGGCCAGCAGCTTGTATGCGATCATCTACAACAAGGCTGGTATCGACCATATAATCAACTCGCTTATGCTGGAAGAAACAGAGCTGGACGTGGAGTTTGAAGTCGGCAAGGCCAAGCTGCTTAGCAAATGACCTGAAATTCTTGTCACTATCCATACCACCAAGAGAATGCGGAGACCAAAGCTATGAACCAGGAAGAAATCAAACGCAATCTGCTCGATGCAGACCAGTGGGTACGAGTTTTGTTCATGGCAGGCTTCGCGATAGCCGCATGGTTTGTCCTGATCGGACTCAGTGGACTGGTGGTGGTGCAAACCATCATCGCCCTTGTCAGCGGAGAACCGAACCGCAATTTGCAGAAGGCCGGCTATCTTTTTGGCTGTTATCTGCACGAAATCATCGAATTCCTGGTGTACAACACCGATGACAAGCCCTTTCCTTTCTCCGAGTTCCCGACAGCCGAAGAAAACATCGAGCCTGCTGAGGGCGTTATCGCTGATGACGATGACGATGACGATAACGATGAGGACGAGGATGAAGTGCTGGATCTGGACGCGCAGGATCCCAAACCCTGATGCTGGTTTACCTGTTGAGGCACGGCGAAGCCGAGCCAAATGCAGCTTCGGATGCTGCTCGCAAACTCACCCATAAAGGACATCAGGAAGTCCTTTCGGTCGCGCACCAGTTTTTGGTCAACAAGTTGCCGCTGGACCGCTGCATAAGCAGTCCCTACGTGCGCGCCCACCAGACTGCCAGGGATTTCCTCAAACAGGTCAAGCCAGGACTGGCGCTGGATGAATCGCTGCTGCTCACTCCTGAAATCCGTGCCAGTGAAGTAATGAAGCTGCTGGATTCATTGCCCGCAACAGCTCATGTACTGCTGGTCAGCCACAATCCATTGCTGTCCGAACTCAATGCCTTGCTTACTGAAGGCAACATCGATCACATGCATATCCTGAGTACCAGTGAACTGGTTGCCGTCAACATCGATGTGATCGGACTCGGCATGGGCAAGACGGCACTCCGCCTGCTGCCTGGTAAAAAGCTGCAACCTGACTGAGCTTGATTGCGTGAACTGGCGCCAATACAGCCTTACTCATAAAGAACTCGAGCTTGCCGTCATTGAGCATGGCCCATTGGGTGGGCAGCCGTTGCTGGCCTTGCACGGCTGGCGTGACAATGCTGCCAGTTTCGAAAGACTTGCCGCCGAACTGCCTGAATACCGCCTTATTGCGCCCGATTTTCCCGGACACGGCCGTTCCTCGCGCCGACATTGCCAGGCGGCCTATTACATCTGGTCTTATGTTGAAGATGTGCTGGCCTTGCTGGATCAGCTGCCGCTTGAAAGATGTGTGCTGATGGGTCACTCGATGGGTGGAGCCGTCGCGATCCTGGTTGCTGCGCTTTATCCGGAACGAGTGCAGAGCCTGGTGTTGCTCGATGCGATCGGACCACTGGCAACCACTGCCGAGGCCGCACCGCTGCAGATGCGTGAATCCCTGGATTTGCTCAAGACCCGCAAGCTTGCCTATCGCCATCATTATCCGGATTTCGCCACTGCTACTGCGGCTCGGGCCAGCAAGGGAGTCAGTGACGCAGCCGCATTGGCACTGGCGCAGCGCGGTGTGGCACAAGACGAACAGGGGTTCTACTGGCAGCTGGATCCGAGGCTCAACATGAAAAACCTGGTGAGCTTCACTGAGGAACAGTCGGCTGCGTTCATGCGCAAGATTGCTTGTCCAGTATTGCAGGTGGCAGCAAAGAGTTTTTGGCTACAGCGAGAAGACTGGTTCTGGCGCAGACTCGGTTATTTGCAGAACCTCGAAACGCACGTGCTGGACGGGAACCATCACCAGCATATGGAGGAACAGGCTGTAGCCGTGGCAGGACTAATCCGGAGTTTTGTCGCTGGATAGTCCGGCCCGAGGTCCTGAAGCAGGACCCGGGAAGAGATCCAGGCGAGTGGCTTACTTGATCAGGGAGAGGAATTCACTGCGAGTGGTTTGTCTCTCGCGGAAGGCGCCCAGCATGCAGGACGTGGTCATCACGGAGTTCTGTTTTTCCACACCGCGCATCATCATGCACATGTGCTGGGATTCAATGATCACGCCAACGCCCAGGGCACGGGTTTTTTCCATGATGGTTTCTGCGATCTGCTGGGTCAGGTGTTCCTGGATCTGCAGGCGGCGTGCAAACATGTCCACGATGCGTGCAATCTTGGACAGGCCGATAACAGAGCCGGTTGGCAAGTAGGCTACGTGGCATTTGCCTATAAAGGGCAGCAGGTGGTGCTCACACAGCGAGTAGAGTTCGATATTCTTGACGATGACCATCTCATTGGAGGTGGTGGGAAACAGGGCACCATTGATGATTTCATCGATGTTTTGGTGATAACCCTGGGTCAGGAATTCCATCGCCTTGGCGGCGCGGTCCGGTGTTCCTGTCAGTCCCGGACGGGTCAAATCTTCGCCTACAGCCGCGATGATGCTGGCGTAAGCGTCTGTCATTGGATTGCTCATGGGTCAGTTCCGTAGGAATAAGGCTGAATTGTAGCTAAACTGCGCCCCCTACGCGAACAAGTCAGCAGGAAATGGCAGTCAAGTGGCTTTTGAATCAACCCTAACTACGCAGGACTTTCTCGAACAGATTACCGCCGAGCTGGAAGCTGGCGACCTGTTTTATGGCCATGGCACTGATAATGCCTGGGATGAAGCCTGTTGGCTGTTCGAAACGGTCATGCGGCGTCATGGAGCTACCCTGTTTTCTCCCGCTGAACTGCTGGATCCGGATTCGGCTGCGCTGCAAGAGGTGCGCGCACTCTTGCATGAACGCATTAGCACCAGAAAACCGCTGGCTTATTTGCTCAAGGAAGCCTGGTTTTGCGGCTTGTCGTTCCATGTGGATGAACGCGTACTGGTACCGCGCTCGCCTATAGCAGAACTCATCAACAACCAGTTTGAGGCCTTGCTCGACAAAGCGCCGGCCCGGATTCTGGACCTCTGTACTGGAGGTGGCTGCATCGGAATTGCCTGTGCATTGGCGTTCCCCGAGGCCGAGGTCGTCCTGTCAGACATTTCGCCAGATGCACTCGCCGTGGCGGCTATTAATATCGGGAAATTCGGCTTGCAAGGCCGCGTGCGCTGCGTGGAGTCAGACCTGTTTGCAAATATTGAAGGCAGGTTCGATCTGATCGTCAGTAATCCTCCCTATGTGGCGGAAACCGAGTATCAGTCCTTGCCGGAAGAATTCATGCAGGAACCCAGGCTGGGCCTTGTGAGTGAGTTGGAAGGACTTGATATTCCCCTGCGTATTCTTGCTCAGGCTGCCGAATATCTCACCGAAGACGGCTGTCTGGTGCTGGAAACAGGCGCTACCTGGTCCCAACTGGATGCCGCTTGTCCACAGCTGCCCCTGTTGTGGGTGGCGTTTGAGCATGGCGGTGAAGGTGTCTGTTTCGTGCGGCGTCGGGATCTGCTGCCTCACGCTCCCTGATCACTGTGTTCATTCAATATCTCGAGAAACGCCTTGGCTGCGTTGTTGAGTGTCCGGTCCTTGTGATGGATGCACACCAGTTTCCTGCTCAGTTGCACACCCTTGATGTTGAGCGTGGCCAGCAAGCGTTCATCCAGCATGGTCTGGGGCAGCACGCTCCACGATTCGCCGATGCTGATCAATGCCTTGATGGTTTCCAGATATTCGGTTCCCAGGTCATCGTCCAGTAGCAAAGGAATGCCTTTGCTCTCAAACAATTCGCGCACGATGCGCCCGGTATAGAAACGTGCCTCCGGCAAAATGGCAGGCCATGCTGCGAGTTCCCTCAATGCAGGTGCTGTTTTTTTTGCCAATGGATGCTCCGGTGCGACCACAAAATGCAGCGAATCGGTCCAGATATCCTGCTGCACAAGCGCGCTGGCGCCAGGTTCCTGTGTCGTGATGCCGATGTCACCCTCACCATTGAGAATGTGGTGATAGGTTTCTTGCGAGTTGAAAAAGCGGATCTGCAGCTTCACCTGGGGATAGCGTTTTTTATAGGCCTTCAACACCTTGGGCAAGCGATGCAGACCGATATGGTGACTTGTGAATAGCTTGAGTTGGCCCTGTACTTCGCCTGACAGATCATCCAGCAGCTGGCAGCTCACCGCGATAAGATCAAGGATCTTGTGGGCATAGGGCAACAGACTGCGCCCGGCTTCCGTCAGCAAGACCTGGCGTCCGATACGATCGAAAAGGCGGGTAGCGCTTTCGCTTTCCAGCAGCTGGATGCGCTTGGTGATGGCTGGTTGGGTCAGATGCAAACGTTCTGCAGCCAGTGAAAAGGATCCCGATTCAGCAACGGCCACGAAAGCTTTCAGGGCAGGGATATCCATTGGCTCAGCTCGGTCTGGAAGATGCTATAAATGAAAAATAGTAATGCATATTATAAAAATAATAAATTTGTTTTATAGGTATCCCGGTAGTAATGTGCTTGCTGCCGGGGCGGTGCCCTTTGCAACAGGATCTGTGCACCAGATTCCGGCAAGAAAAACCCGTACGGCCGGGATAGAACCGTGCAGGCGCTAAAGCTATAATGCGACGCTTTTTTACCGACACCTGAACTAGCGGGTCCCTTTATGTCAGGCAACACCATCGGCAAGCTGTTTGCTGTCACTACCTTCGGCGAAAGTCACGGGGTGGCGCTTGGCTGCATCGTGGATGGCTGTCCTCCAGGCATGCCCCTGACCGAGGCCGATTTGCAACTTGATCTGGATCGCCGCAAGCCCGGCACCTCGCGCTTCACAACCCAGCGCCAGGAAGCCGATCAGGTGCAGATACTCTCCGGAGTGTTCGAAGGCGTGACTACCGGAACGCCAATTGGCTTGCTGATCCAGAACACAGACCAGAAAAGCAAGGACTATGGCAAGATCAAGGACCTGTTCCGCCCGGGTCATGCGGATTACACCTATCAGCAGAAATACGGGGTGCGCGATTATCGTGGCGGCGGTAGATCCTCGGCACGCGAAACTGCGATGAGGGTGGCTGCCGGTGCCGTTGCGCGCAAATATTTGCTCCAGGAATATGGCATCGTGATCCGTGGCTATCTGTCCCAGCTGGGTCCGATCGTGGCGGAAACGCTGGATTGGGCTGAAGTGGGCAATAACCCGTTTTTTTGTCCTGATGCCAGCAAGGTGCCGGCGATGGAAGAATACATGGCAGCACTGAACAAGGAGGGTAATTCAGTGGGTGCGAAAATCACCGTGATTGCCTCCTCGGTGCCGCCAGGCTTGGGTGAGCCGGTCTTTGACCGTCTTGATGCCGAACTGGCTCATGCGCTGATGAGCATCAACGCTGTCAAAGGCGTTGAGATTGGCGCCGGTTTTGACTGTGTCGCTCAAAAAGGCACTGAACACCGCGATGAAATGACCCCGCAAGGTTTCCTGAGCAACAATGCTGGCGGTATTCTCGGCGGTATCAGCACCGGGCAGGACATCGTGGCGCATATCGCGCTCAAGCCCACGTCCAGCATTCGTATTCCCGGGCAGACGGTTGATATCCACGGTGAACCTGCCGAGGTCATCACTACTGGCCGGCATGATCCCTGCGTTGGCATTCGGGCCACCCCCATTGCCGAAGCGATGATGGCGATTACGCTGATGGATCATTTGTTGCGCCAGCGTGCGCAGAACCTGAACGTACGCAGCAAGACGCCTGTAATACCTGCGGCTGTATGAACGGGTCCAGAAAACTGTTCGACAATTGCCAGCTTGATTTAACCCATTTTTCAAATTTGAGATACCTGAAGAGAACGCTATGGCCGGTATGACGCTTTACGACAAACTCTGGAACTCGCATCTGGTGAAAGAACTGGATAACGGGACTGCACTCATCTACATCGATCTGCATTTTTTGCACGAAGTGACTTCGCCCCAGGCTTTTGAAGGCCTGCGTCTGGCCAAGCGCATGCCGTGGCGCGCCGCTGCCAACATGGCAACGCCCGACCACAACGTGCCGACCACCACTGATGAGCGTTCACGCGGTGTGGCCGGCATCATCGATCCGGTCTCCCGGATCCAGGTGAAGACTCTGGATGATAATTGCCATGAATATGGCATCACCGAATTTGGCATTGACGACAGCCGCCACGGCATCGTGCATGTGATCGGGCCGGAGCAGGGCAGAACCCTGCCTGGCATGACTATCGTCTGCGGCGATTCCCATACCTCTACCCACGGTGCCCTGGGTTCCCTGGCACACGGTATCGGTACCTCGGAAGTCGAGCATGTACTGGCTACCCAGTGCCTGGTGCAAAAGAAAGCCAAAAACATGCTGGTCAAGGTGAATGGAAAACTTAATGCTGGCGTGACCGCCAAGGACGTGATCCTGGCCATCATCGGCAGGATCGGCACCGCAGGCGGTACCGGTTACACCATCGAATTCGGGGGTGATGTGATCCGCTCATTGTCGGTCGAAGGCCGCATGACCGTTTGCAACATGGCGATCGAAGCGGGCGCCCGCGCTGGCCTGGTCGCTGTTGACGACAAGACTATCGACTACGTCAAGGGCCGTCCCTTTGCCCCCAAAGGCGCGTTGTGGGAACAAGCCAGCCAAGTCTGGAAAGGCCTGGTCAGCGATGCCGATGCCATTTTTGACTCGATAGTTGAACTGGAAGGTGGCGACATCGTGCCACAGGTGAGCTGGGGAACTTCCCCGGAGATGGTCGCCCCGGTTACCGGCGTCGTGCCCGATCCTGAGCTTGCCGCCAGCGAAGCCAGGAAAGGCAATTACCGGCAGGCGCTCAAGTACATGGGCCTGACCGCCGGTACTCCGATCCAGGAAATCAAGCTGGATCGGGTATTCATCGGTTCCTGCACCAACTCGCGCATCGAAGACCTGCGTGCAGCGGCAGCGGTGGTGAAAGGTCGCAAGGTCGCTGCCAACATCCGTGAAGCATTGGTCGTGCCAGGCTCCGGTCTGGTGAAGGCGCAGGCTGAACAGGAAGGTCTCGACAAGATCTTTACTGCAGCCGGTTTGCAATGGCGTGAGCCGGGCTGCTCCATGTGTCTGGCGATGAACGCTGACCAATTGGGGGAGGGTGAACATTGCGCCTCCACCTCCAACCGCAATTTCGAAGGTCGCCAGGGCTTCGGTGGTCGTACTCACCTGGTGAGTCCGGCGATGGCGGCAGCGGCAGCGGTGTTTGGTCACTTTGTCGACATTCGCAAAGTAGATCTTCTCTGATATCAACTAATTACGATTAAAAGTTAAAGTGACCATGAAAAAATTTATCACTGAAAAAGGTCTGGTGCTTCCGCTCGACAGAGCCAACGTCGACACCGATTACATTATCCCCAAGCAGTTCCTGAAGTCGATCAAGCGTACCGGTTTCGGTAAAAACCTGTTTGACGAGGCGCGTTACCTTGACAAGGGTCTGCCCGATCAAGAGTGCACCGGTCGTCCCCTGAATCCTGATTTCGTTGGCAACCAGCCACGCTACCAGGGCGCCAGCATCCTGTTGGCGCGCGAGAACTTTGGCTGCGGTTCCAGCCGTGAGCATGCCCCCTGGGCACTGGACGACTATGGCATCCGTTGCATTATCGCCCCCAGCTATGCCGATATATTCTTCAATAACTGTTTGAAGAATGGAATATTACTAATTGTTTTAGATGAAGAAACTGTTGAAAAACTGTTTCAGGAAACCTTTGCCAACAATGGCTTTACGCTGGCGGTGGATCTGGAAGCCCAGACCCTCACCAAGCCCG
>Ga0209134_10000310_pt1 | contig 12739 bp, 8 predicted proteins | sample LauGreSp1BDMLBSN_2_FD_187566 | JGI IMG/M metagenome (GOLD analysis project Ga0209134, IMG submission 187566) | Freshwater lake microbial communities from Lake Michigan, USA - Sp13.BD.MLB.SN (SPAdes) (version 2) | ecosystem: Environmental > Aquatic > Freshwater > Lake | place: Lake Michigan, USA... | reverse complement strand
ATCCACGATCTTGCATGTAGCGCATAAAGCGCGCTTGATAAATTGCCATGATTGGGCCAAGACCCATAGACACTGTTGGGAATTGCCAGAAATCAGGCATCAACCAAGGATGTGGGTAACTAGAGATGCCCTTGCCGCCAACTTCTTGACGGAAGTTATTGAGCTGATCTTCCGAGAGACGGCCCAGCATGTAAGCACGGGCATAAATGCCTGGAGCTGAATGTCCCTGAACAAAGATCAGGTCACCACCATTCTCAGGAGATGGTGCACGCCAAAAATGGTTAAAGCCCACGTCATATAAAGTTGCTGCAGACTGAAATGAAGATATATGTCCGCCAACGTTGGTATCTTTATTAGCGCGCAGGACCATAGCCATCGCATTCCAACGGGTATATGAACGAATTCGATGCTCAACGTTTTGATCACCAGGTAGTCGTGCTTGCTGTTCTACTGGGATAGTGTTGATGTAAGGTGTTTCAGCATGGAACGGCTGGTTAACTCCATTAACTCGCGCATGAGAAATTTGCTGATCAATAAGATAGGCAGCACGCTCTGGTCCCTCATTGCGAATAACGCCATCAAGCGCCTGTAACCACTCTTGGGTTTCACCGGGATCCGCATCTTGCTTGCCTGCGCTACCCAAAATTTGATCTGGAACTGCTGCCATAAACTGCCTCCATTATTCACATCGGTTTTATTTATTCACTCTATAGGCAATATTCTAGGAAGGTCTATGGGTGTAAACAAGCAATTTCCCACATAATGATAGTATTTCTCACTATGTGGGATTATGTTGCATTGCAATCAAATGAAACAGAACAGCTAAATAACGTAGATAAGGCCATCCATCAGGCAAAATAGCTTGATTACATGAAAAATTTCGCATTTTCAATCTGGCAACTCAAGCCTGTGAAGTGGCTCCGTCGAATACGGGGGTTCAAGCTTGTCTACACACCGTTATTAGCAATTGTGTTGTTTACCAGTGTGATGGGCGTCATTATGGGCACCCTACAAATGCAGGAAAAAAGTCAGCAAGAGTCGGCTCTTTTCCGAGAACTCTCGTTTGCGAAACAACGCATCCAATTGCGTTTTGCGAACAACACCGATGTATTGCAATCAATCGGGCGGGACTATGTTAGCGCCGGAGACTCTGCCAAGTTAAGGGAAAACGTGATTATTCAGGCAGAAAATCTTCTGCAGAGTAATCATGAAATTGCGCAGATTGTTTGGCTCAACGAAACCTCTGAGCGTCAGTGGAGAATTCCGCCAGATAATCTGAAAACAGATTGGTTCAATAAAGTGAATAACGCCGGGATCCTTAACCAAGCCCTACGAAAAACACTTGAACTCAGCGCGGCTACAAATAGGCCCGCATTTAGCCATTTCATTTCATTAGAGGTTCCAAGTGATGAGATGATCTCAAAAGAAATTCGTAATGTGTTTTGGCAAACAGTGCCTCAAATCTCCGGCAATGAAATCAAAGGCATGGTCGCGGTCCTGTACACAACCCAAGGACTATTGGAAATGATCCCGGGTGAACTCAAAGGGCAGTATCGTTTTACCTTGCTGACGGATGACGATAAGGTCTTAGCAATCTCATCGGATAAAAATACGCCAAAGCGTGCATTTAGCAATCAAACCAGTCTCGATATTGGTGTGCTGAGTCCAAATCTCAGCCTCAGAATTGATACCTATCCTCCAGCAACAAATTTGACATTCAGAATGTTGATTGGCGTAGTGCTCGGTTTAAGTGCTTTCGTGATTTGGAGCTTATGGTCAGTCTTAAAACAGATGCAAGTTCGCCAAGAGGCTGAAGCGAATCTTCGGGCAGAGACCAATTTTCGTAGCGCGATGGAAAACTCCACCCCAGTGGGTATTCGTGCGCACGACATGAATAAGAAGATCACCTATGTCAACCCCGCCTTTTGCGAGATGACGGGCTGGTCAGCGGAAGAGCTTATTGGACTCAGCCCCCCTTTTGCCTTTTGGCCTGACGACCAAAAGAGCGCGCTCACCGAAAAAATGAATCATGCTCTCAAGCTGGCAATCAATCAGGAAAAGAAGATTGGTGTTGAGGGCTCAATCCTGCACCGCAATGGATCAATCATCCAGACGCGCACCTTTATTGCCCCATTAATTAATGAAAAAGGCAAACAAACTGGTTGGGTTACATCTTTAATTGATATTTCAGAGCCCAAGAAAATTCGTGAAGAATTAGCTGCCTCGCAGGAACGCTTTGTGACTGTTTTGGAAGGACTAGATGCAGCTGTATCCGTAGTCTCAAACGAGACCGGTGACTTATTGTTCACCAATCGCTTTTATCGCGAACGATTTGGAAATTCTGCCAAAGGCCATTTTGATTTAGCCGGCAGTGCTATTCGACCAAACACAACCCAAGCTCTAGCAGAGGGCGCACCTCCCTCCTCCCTCTATCAAGAGACAGAGTCCGAAGAAATTGAATTACTCAATGAATCTACGGGCATTACAAAATGGTATGAAGTCCGCAGACGTTTCGTACCGTGGGTAGATGGACATCTTGCGCAATTACTGATTGCTACTGATATTACGATTCGTATTGAAGCAGAAGATTTAGCGCGTCAGCAAGAAGAGCGCATGCAATTCTCTAGTCGTCTCACTACGATGGGTGAAATGGCCTCTTCCTTAGCTCATGAATTAAACCAACCACTTGCTGCCATCTCCAACTATTGCATGGGCGTTGTTAAACGTTTACAAGGACAGCTTGATCCTGTTTTGCAAAAAGATATTCTTCCTGCATTGGAAAAGGCTTCTGATCAAGCGCACAGAGCGGGCACCATTATTCAACGGATCAAGGGCTTTGTTAAACGCAGCGAGCCCCAACGAAAATCCTGCGATATCAGTGAAATTATTAATGATGCAGTTGGCTTAGTAGAAATTGAGGCGCATCGCCACCGACTGAACATCGCTACTGAAATTGCAGAAAATCTACCAACGATTGATGTGGATCCGGTCTTAATTCTGCAGGTCCTGGTCAATCTCCTTAAGAATTCTTTGGATAGCATGAGAGAGGTTTACCCCCTTTCCTCGCGCTGGTCCGCTCCCCCAGTTCGAATTTCGGCTGACTTAGATACCAGCACTTTTCCCGCAATGCTCCGCATTCAGGTAACGGACACCGGCGCCGGAATCGCTGAATCAGTCATAGAACGCATGTTTGAGCCGTTTTTCAGCACTAAAAACGATGGTATGGGCATGGGCCTAAACATTTGTCGATCCGTAATCGAGTCTCATCAGGGCCGTCTTTGGGCTAAAAATCAGATGGACGCAGAACATACAAAGCTATCGGGCTGCACCTTTACAATACTATTACCCCTAGAGCCAACAGGTTCAAAGGCCATGAGTTAATTTATGTGTTTTTTTAGATTTATCTGCGAGAGCTAATATGAATATCAGTGCCACCACCAAACCGAATCAAGCTGAAGTAGTTTATGTAGTGGATGACGACGAAGCAGTTCGTGATTCCCTCACTTGGTTATTAGAAAGCAATGGTTATGTTGTGCGCTGTCATGCAAGTGCCGAGCGATTCTTGCAGTCCCTTCAAAGCACTGATAAATCCACTATCTCTTGCGCGATATTAGACGTCCGAATGTCAGGCATGTCTGGCCTTGAACTACAAGAGCGCTTAATTAGTGAAAACCTGCCAATGCCAGTTGCCTTTATCACTGGTCACGGCGACGTCTCCATGGCCGTATCCACCATGAAGCGTGGCGCAGTCGATTTTATTGAAAAGCCTTTTAAAGAAAATGATCTCTGTGGTTTAGTAGATCGAATGCTGGCAAAAGCGCGCATTGATTATTCTCAAGCCAGCCAACGCAAGATTACCCAAAGCCTTTTAAGCAAACTCACTGGCCGCGAGCGCCAAGTTCTCGAGCGCATTGTGGCGGGTCGCTTGAATAAGCAGATTGCAGATGACCTCAGCATCTCCATCAAAACGGTAGAGGCGCACCGCGCCAATATTATGGAGAAGCTCAATGTAAATACCGTTGCTGACTTACTTCGCTTAGCCCTCTCTGATCCACAACCTAATTAATTTGTCATGCCTGCACAGTTACTTGACGGTGTCGCCCTATCTAAAAAATTACGCACTGAGATTGCTGCGCGTGGTGCAATCGTTACTGCCAAAGGTATTCGGCCTGGCTTAGCAGTCATCGTTGTTGGAGAGAATCCAGCAAGTCAGGTTTATGTCCGCAATAAAGTAAAGGCCTGCGAAGATGTGGGCTTTCATTCTGTGCTTGAGCGCTACTCTGCCGAGCTAGGTGAAGAGGAATTACTAGCTCGCATCGCCACACTAAATGCTGATCCTGCTATTCATGGCATTTTGGTTCAACTTCCCCTGCCTGAGCATATTGCGGCTGAGCGCGTATTAGAAGCCATTGCACCAGAAAAAGATGTGGATGGTTTTCATGTGGCTAATGCTGGCGCCTTAATGGTAGGTCAGCCTGAATTCAAGCCCTGTACTCCCTATGGCTGCATGAAGATACTGGAGAGTATTGAATACCCTATTCGTGGCGCACGTGCCGTGATCGTGGGTGCATCGAATATTGTGGGCAAGCCGATGGCTATGCTCTTGTTGCAGGCTGGTGCCACTGTCACTATTTGCAATAGCAAAACCCGTGATTTGGCGCATCACACTAAGGATGCAGATATCTTGGTGGTTGCAACTGGCAAACCTAAAATGATTACTGGCGATATGGTGAAACATGGCGCCGTCGTGATTGATGTGGGCATCAATCGCATGCCTGACGGGAAGCTGTGTGGCGATGTCGATTTTGATGCGGCCCAATATGTGGCTGGCTGGATCACACCAGTTCCGGGTGGCGTAGGCCCCATGACCATCACCATGCTGCTGATGAACACACTAGAGGCTGCGGAAAAAGCAGCTAAGCCATCTAACTAGATATTTAGACTCGGCGTCTTTAGTAATGAAATAGCAAAAGATTGCGTCGTCCATTAAGCTATAGGGATGACTACATCTACACTTTTCAAGCCTTCTGCTGAACTTCAAAAAAATCCCTTAATTGCATTTGGAAGAGGTATTTGCGCCTACTCTGAAGTAAAGCCTTCCGATATTGGCCCTGCAATTGATTTCCTGCTCCAACAAGCGGAACAAGCAGTAGCTCATGCCATTAGCCCAAGTACTTCGGCAAACTGGAATGACTTGCTTGAACCCCTTGAAGATGCCACTGAATCACTGAGTAGATCGTGGGGTGTTGTATCTCATTTAAATAGTGTTGCAGATACTCCTGAGCTGAGAGCGGCTTATGGGGAGATGATGCCTAAGGTCACCGCATTCTTCTCAAGCCTAGGCCAGAACCTTGCGCTGTATCAAAAATTTAAAGAGCTTAGTCAGAGTGCTGACTATGCAACACTCTCTGCAGCACAGAAAAAGGTGATTGAGAACTCCTTGAGAGATTTTCGCCTTGGGGGTGCAGAGCTCAGTGATGCTGAAAAGCCGCGGTTTTCTGCGATTCAAGATGAGCAGGCTATGTTAGGCAAAGCATTTTCTGATCATGTTTTAGATGCAACGGATAGCTTTGTTCATGTCATCACTGATCAATCTGAATTAGTAGGCTTACCAGAAGACGCCATTGCTGCAGCCGCAGATACAGCGCAGCAAAAAGGTCTTGAAGGCTGGGCTTTTACTCTGCACTTCCCGTCTTACTACCCAGTCATGCAGTATTCCGAGAATCGGCCTCTGCGACGTCTGATGTATGAGGCTTATGTCACTCGAGCCTCTGAACTGGCGCCTGAGTTCTCAAAAGGTAAATTAGATTGGGATAACACCAGCAATATGCTGGAGCAATTAAAGCTGCGTGATGAAGAAGCACAAATGCTTGGCTTTAAAAACTACGCAGCCCTGAGCATAGCTCCTAAAATGGCCAGTAGCGTTGAGGAGGTAGATGCCTTCTTATGCAACTTTGCACAGAAAGCAAAACCCTTTGCCCTTAAAGACTGGCAAGAGCTCTCAGAATTTGCCAAAACTGAATTGGCCATTGCGAATGGCTTAGAACCTTGGGATATCGCCTTTGCCTCTGAAAGATTGAAGCAAGAGCGCTACTCATTTTCCGAGAACGAGCTCAAGCAATACTTCCCCTTACCCAAAGTATTGGACGGCCTTTTTCAAGTTATTCAGACTCTGTTTGGCGTCAAGATTGAGAGCGCTGATCTACCAACCTGGCATGCAGATGTTCAATCCTTCTCAGTTAAGAATGCTGAAGGCAAGATTGCGGCTTATTTCTACTTAGATCCCTATGCCCGTCCTGGTAAACGTGGTGGCGCCTGGATGGATGATGCGCGCGGCCGTAGAGAATTGGCCAATGGAGAGATTCAGGTACCGGTAGCCTATTTAGTTTGCAACTTTGCTCCACCAGTAAAAGTAGATGGAGTACTGCGTCAACCGACTATTACCCATGATGATGTCATTACCCTCTTCCACGAAAGTGGTCATGGCCTGCATCATCTATTAACTCAAGTGAGTGCCTTAGGTGTTTCCGGCATCAATGGCGTGGAATGGGATGCCGTGGAATTACCAAGTCAGTTTATGGAAAACTTCTGCTGGGAATGGGAAGTCTTGGAAAAAATGACTGCCCACGCTGAAACCGGCAAGCCACTTCCTAAGGACTTGTTTGACAAGATGCTTGCCGCCAAGAATTTCCAAAACGGCTATATGACACTGCGCCAGGTCGTCATGTCATTAACGGATTGGCGCTTACACGCCAGCTTCGATGCTAAAAAAGCTCAGGGTCATGCAGTGCTTGATTTATCAAGAAGCATTGCGGATCAATTCAATGTCATTCCTCAGCCAGCCATCTCACGCTGGATCAACACCTTTAGCCATATTTTTGCTGGTGGGTATGCCGCTGGTTATTACAGCTATAAGTGGGCAGAAGTCCTTTCTGCAGATGTCTACTCTGCTTTTGAGGAAGCAGCAAAACTTACTGGAAGCGTGCTTGATCAGAGAACAGGCGTTCGTTATCGCCAAGAAATTTTGGAGGTTGGCGGTAGTCGCTCTGCAGCTGAATCATTTAAAGCGTTTAGAGGCAGAGAGCCGAGTATTGACGCACTACTTCGTCATGGCGGTTTAGTAACCCAGTAAGAATTTAGACTGTAATTTCTGCAATCACCGGAGCATGATCTGAAGGCTGCTCCCAAGTACGAGGCTCTTTATCGACAATGCTTTTTGTGCATTTTTCTTTGAGGGCCTCGCTCAATAGAATGTGATCAATCCGCATACCGGCATTTCTTCTAAAACCCATCATGCGATAGTCCCACCAGCTAAAGGTTTTGGGTGCTTGCTCAAACATGCGGTAAGAATCGGTAAGCCCCAGATTGAGCAGCTGCTGAAATGCTTCCCGCTCTTGCGGAGACACTAGATTTTGTCCAACCCACTTTGAGGGATCGTGCACATCCTCATCGCTAGGTGCGATATTGAAATCACCCAACAGGGCTAAGCGTGGACTTTGCTGAAGCTCATCAGCGAGCCAGTTTTGCAGCGCCTTCAACCAAGCTAATTTATATTGGAATTTATCGCTATCTGGTGACTGCCCATTAGGGAAATAGGCTGAGATCAGGCGAATAGGTTGCATCCCCTTAAAACAAACTGTGGCTGCCAAGATGCGCTGTTGCTCATCCGTATTGCCGGGAATATTTCGGATCGGTTTTAGAAAAGTGGTTTCATGATCGGTAGCGATTGGGGCTAATGCGGCTTTGCGAACAATAATAGCCACACCGTTATAGGTTTTCTGACCTGCGGCAATGCTCAGATAACCTGCTGCCTCAAGCTCTTGATGAGGATACTTATCATCAGTAAGTTTGAGCTCTTGAAGGCATAGGGCATCAATAGGTACTTTAGCCCGCTCTTGATCTTGCAACCACTTTAGAACATGGGGTAAACGGACCTTCAGAGAATTTACATTCCATGCCGCTATTCGGACCGACTCAACCATCGATGCCCAGCTCCTGCAATTTACGGGTGATCGTGTTTCGACCAATGCCTAGTCGCTGAGCAGCTTCTACGCGTCTTCCACGCGTTACCTCTAGGGCTGCTTGTAGAACGGCTTTCTCAAATTTGGAGCAGAGAACGTCATACACCTCCACATCACCATCTTGTAACATTTTGACTGCTAAGCGCCCCAATCCACCCTCCCAATCCACTGAACCAGACTTTGTGACAACTGGAGTCGAGGGATTGGATTCACCTTGCAATAAAACAGGTTGTTCTCCCGCCTCAGCCAAAATGTCGGCAGGTAAATCACTGACACCAATGACATTTGATGGCGTCATCACCGTTAACCAGTGACAGAGATTTTCTAATTGACGCACATTTCCTGGAAATGGCATGACACTGATCTCTTTTAAGACATCATCAGAGAGTTTTTTAGACTCTACGCCTAAAGACTTGGCGCAAGACAACATGAAATGTCGTGCCAGAACGGGAATATCTTCAGCACGCTCACGCAATGCTGGCATCCGCAAGCGAATGACATTTAAGCGATGCAATAAATCCTCGCGGAAGACGCCTGCAGCTACTCGAGCTTCTAAGTTTTGATGGGTCGAAGCAATGATACGAACATTGGCTTTAATTGGATCCTGTCCACCAACGCGATAAAAATGACCATCCGTTAATGCACGCAACAATCTGGTCTGGAGATCAAAAGGGATATCACCAATTTCATCCAAGAACAAAGTGCCGCCATCAGCCTGCTCAAAGCGACCACGACGTAAGGTCAATGCTCCAGGAAATGCCCCACGCTCATGACCAAATAACTCGGACTCTAATAAGTCCTTTGGCACAGCTGCAGTACTAAATGCTACAAATGGACCTTTAGCGCGTGGACTGTGTTTATGCAAAGCTTGTGCAACCAACTCTTTGCCAGTTCCAGATTCACCAGTAATTAACACTGTGGAATGGGATTGAGCCAGGCGGCCAATCGCTCTAAAGACTTCTTGCATTGCCGGTGCTTGGCCAATGATCTCGGTGGAGTCTTGCCTCCAACCATTCATCTCTTTATTACCAGATTGATTGCGCTCGCTCTGCTCAATTGCACGACGAATCAACTCGACAGCCTTATCAATATCAAAAGGCTTGGTAAGGTATTCAAATGCACCGCCCTGAAAAGACGAGACAGCTGAATCTAAATCAGAATATGCAGTCATGATGATGACCGGCAACATAGGATGACTTTCTTTTACGTTTTGCAAAAGATCTAAACCATTACCACGCGGCATCCGAATATCAGAAATGAGTACTTGCGGAGCATCTTTCTCCAACGCATCAAGTACATCATTTGGATTAGAGAAGCTCTTATGCGGAATATTTTCACGAGTCAGCGCCTTCTCTAACACCCAACGAATAGATTGGTCATCATCAACGATCCAAACGGGTTTCATAATGCTTTCTCCTGCCTACGATAAGGAATTTGAATATGGAAGTCAGTCCGGCCTGGACGACTGTCACAGGCTATGAAGCCTTGATGCTGCTGAACAAAAGTTTGCGCGAGAGTGAGGCCAAGACCGCTGCCACCATCTCTGCCAGAAACCAATGGAAAGAAAATACGCTCACGAATATCCTCTGGAATACCAGGGCCGTTATCAATCACATGTAAGTCCATCGCCATTTTGTAACGGTGCTTCGAGATGGTGACTGAGCGTGCCACCCGCGTCTTCAATTCAATTTGAGCAATGCCTTGGGCAATCTCTTCTGAAAGTGCTTGAGCGGCGTTATGGGCAATATTCAAGACCGCCTGAATCAACTGCTCACGATCACCCAAAACCTCTGGAAGGCTGGTGTCGTAATTACGGATAATCCGCAAGCCCTTCGGAAACTCTGCCAAGACCAAACTACGTACGCGCTCTAAAGCCTCATGGACATTAAACGACTCCATGGCATGTGCTTTACGATGTGGCGCCAACAACCGATCGACTAAATTCTGTAATCGATCTGATTCTTTAATAATGACTTGAGTGTATTCACGTAAGCCTTTTTCTGGAAGCTCAAACTCCAGCAATTGCGCAGCACCACGAATACCACCTAAAGGGTTTTTAATTTCATGCGCTAAGTTACGCATTAACTGCTTATTTGCTTCAACCTGTTGGGTCACGCGCTCATCGCGCTCGCTACGCAACTGTTGATCAATCGGAAACCACTCCATCATGATCAGAGTGGGGTCTTCAAGACTAGCCACGACCACATGCGCAGGAATTGATTCTTGATGAATGCTACCAGGCAAGGAATGTAAAACCATCTCTTGGCGCTGGGCCGATACATGCCCTGCTTTAACCTCTTCAATCATGCGCTTAATGAAAGCATTATCACCAAATAGATTGTGCACAGACTGACCCTCAAGTGATTTGCGTGAGAGATCCAACGCTGACTCTGCGGCGGGGTTCACGTAAACCAATTGTTGGTTCTCAGCCTCAAATACCACGATGGCATTGGGCATCTGATCAAGCAATGTCGGAAAAAAAGGAGCAGCCGAAGCTGCCCCTTTGAACGAATTGCGCAACAGACCTGCGCTCAACATTTCTCCTTCGCTTACAGGGAGTAGTACATATCGAATTCGATAGGATGAGTAGTCATACGGAAACGTGTGACATCTTCCATCTTCAAAGCGATATATGCGTCGATCATAGAATCAGTAAAGACACCACCACGAGTCAAGAACTCACGGTCTTTGTTCAAGGCTTCTAATGCTTCTTCCAAGCTTGCACAAACGGTTGGGATCTTTGCATCTTCTTCTGGTGGCAAGTCATACAAGTTCTTGTCAGCTGCTTCACCTGGGTGAATCTTGTTCTGAACACCATCTAAACCTGCCATCATCAATGCTGAGAAGCAGAGGTATGGATTGGCCAATGGATCAGGGAAGCGAGTCTCGATACGACGACCCTTAGGACTAGAAACGTGTGGAATACGAATAGAAGCAGAACGGTTGCGTGCTGAGTAAGCCAACTTCACTGGAGCCTCAAAGCCTGGAACCAAACGCTTGTATGAGTTTGTACCTGGGTTGGTAATCGCGTTCAATGCTTTAGCGTGCTTAATGATGCCACCGATGTAGAACAGTGCGAACTCAGACAAACCGGCGTAGCCGTTACCAGCAAACAAGTTCTCGCCGTTCTTCCAAATGGATTGGTGAACGTGCATACCAGAACCGTTGTCGCCAACGATAGGTTTAGGCATGAAAGTTGCAGTTTTGCCATAAGCATGCGCAACGTTTTGAACAACGTATTTCTGCCAGATAGTCCAGTCAGCGCGCTCTACCAATGTGCTGAACTTAGTACCCAATTCGTTTTGGCCTTGGCCAGCAACTTCATGGTGATGCACTTCGACAGGAATACCTAAAGATTCAAGGATCAAACACATTTCAGAACGCATGTCCTGGAATGTATCTACAGGAGCAACTGGGAAGTAGCCGCCTTTTTTACCTGGACGGTGACCAGTATTACCACCTTCGATTTCAGCAGCTGAAGACCATGGAGCTTCTTCAGAATCTACCTTAACGAAACAACCCTGCATGTCAGCACCCCAACGGACGCCGTCAAAAATAAAGAATTCTGGCTCTGGACCAAAGTACGCTGTATCGCCTAGACCAGTGCTCTTCAAATAGGACTCAGCACGCTTAGCAATCGAACGTGGGTCACGGTCGTAACCTTTGCCATCAGATGGCTCGATCACGTCACATGTGATCACCAATGTTGGCTCTTCATAGAATGGATCGATATAGCAAGCTGTTGGATCAGGCAAAAGCAACATGTCAGAAGCTTCAATACCCTTCCAACCAGCAATAGATGAACCGTCAAATGCATGACCGCTCTCAAATTTGTCTTCGTCAAATGCAGAGATAGGTACTGTTGTGTGCTGCTCTTTACCCTTTGTATCTACAAAGCGGAAATCAACGAAAGTACATTCTTTCTCTTTAACTAACTTCATCACATCAGCGACGGTCTTCGTCATGCAAATCTCCTCTATTAACTAAATTCGGAATACAAACTTAAGGTGTACACCCTTGTTCATTCCAGGCAATAAACATGCCCTTGGGATGTATCTAATTTACTGAAGCAAACAAATGGGAACAATCATTATTGCACTAATTAAGTGCTCAAATACCCCCGATAAACCTGAAAAATACCCTATATGCACCAAACTAGTGCTTAGTTAGGCTTGGCAATATCGTGAATTCCATAACCCAGGGCCTCAGTACCGGCGCGCAAAGCAATCCAAGCGCTTTCTAGGAGATTGGCATTACCCTTAATCCCCAATTCGATATGGCGTTCAGCATAAACACCGCCCTTTGAGGGGTCGCCAACCGAAGGAAGGCTAAAGACCTTCACACCGGGAAAAGATGCCTCAATACGCTCCATTAAGGGCGTCAATGTGGATTCAATTCCTTTCGGAACAATAAAGCTCTGCTCAGCCCAATTTTCACGATGAAACAGGTATTGATAGTGATGATCAAGGCACCAGGCCATCATGGGGGCAGCCATTACCGGAAAGCCAGGAACAAAATAGTGCTCCCGAATGCAAAAGCCAGGAATCTGGTTATAGGGATTAGGGATGATGTCGCTACCAATTGGGAACTCACCCATCTTGAAGCGATGTTGATTTTCTGGGGTACTCAGGTCCGCCTTGATTGGGTCACCCTCTGCCATCGACTGAATACGCCCAGCAATGAGCTCTTGAGCAGTGGGATGCAATTCGGTTTTAGTG
>Ga0209134_10000309_pt1 | contig 12746 bp, 11 predicted proteins | sample LauGreSp1BDMLBSN_2_FD_187566 | JGI IMG/M metagenome (GOLD analysis project Ga0209134, IMG submission 187566) | Freshwater lake microbial communities from Lake Michigan, USA - Sp13.BD.MLB.SN (SPAdes) (version 2) | ecosystem: Environmental > Aquatic > Freshwater > Lake | place: Lake Michigan, USA... | reverse complement strand
CGCGCCAGCCCTTCGTGAAGGCTTGGTCGGCGGTCAACGCAGCGGCGTCGGAAAGTTTGTCGAGCGGCACGCCGGATTTTTCGGCAAGCGCGACGAGGCGACCGACCGCATGGTGGGCGTGACGGAAAGGCATACCCTTGCGAACGAGCCAATCGGCGAGGTCGGTGGCGAGGAGCGCGGGATCAGCAGCGGCGGCGAGGCAGCGAGCCTTGTGGAACTTCGTGCCCGCGAGCGTGGCATCGGCAACAGCGACCGACAGGATGAGCTGGTCGGCGGCGTCGAAGAGCGGCGGCTTGTCGTCCTGCAGGTCGCGATTGTACGTGAGCGGCAGGCCTTTCGTGAGCGTGAGCAGGTGCGTGAGCGAAGCCTGGAAGCGAGCGGCCTTGCCCCGGAGGAGCTCCATCGAGTCCGGGTTACGCTTCTGGGGCATCAGCGACGAACCCGTCGAGAATTCGTCGGGCATGCGCGCGAAGCCGAACTCCGCGGAAGACCAGAGGACCATGTCCTCGGCGAGGCGCGAGAGGTGGACGCCACAGAGGGCGGCGGCGAAGCAGAACTCCGTAGCGGGATCGCGGTCGGCGACGGCATCCATGGAATTACGGGTGACCTGCGGGCGGCCCTTGGCGTCGACGAATCCAAGCAGCTTCGCCGTGACTTCGCGGCGGATAGGGAGGGTCGTGCCGGCGATGGCACCGGAGCCGAGCGGACACCAGTTGGCAGAGGCCTTGGCGGCAGCGAGACGGGTGCGATCACGGCCGAACATCTCGGCGTAGGCGAGCAGGTGGTGGGCGGCGGAGACCGGCTGGGCACGCTGCAGGTGCGTGTAGCCTGGCATGATCACGTCGGCATTGGCCTCAGCGAGCTTCACCAAAGTCTTGAGCAAGGAGATGAGGGCTTCATCGGCGGCGTCGCACTGGTCCTTGATCCAGAGACGTACGTCGGTGGCGACCTGGTCGTTACGCGAGCGGGCCGTGTGCAGCTTGGCGGCGGCCGGGACGCGCTTTGTGAGCGCGCTCTCGATGTTCATGTGCACATCCTCGAGGTCGCGGCTCCACTGGAACTTGCCAGCCGCGATCTCCTTGGCGATGGCATCGAGCCCCCGCAGGATGGCGTCACGCTCCTTCTTGGTCAGGATGCCGGCTTGGGCGAGCATCGTGGCATGGGCCTTCGAGCCGCGGATATCCTGAGCCCAGAGGCGATGGTCGAAAGAGACCGACTCGCCGAAACGAAGCATCAATTCGGCAGGACCGGCGCTGAACCGGCCGCCCCAGGTGGCCTGGGCTTTCTTCCGTGCGGACATAACCAAGAAATGCCCCCGGGAAGGCGGGCAGGCAAGCAAGGACGCTCAGCGGGAGGCCGGAGCAGACGTCGCCGACACGGGCTTCGGGGGCGTGGCCATGCCACGCGCACCGTCGAGGCGGATCACAATCTCGCCGGGCTCGGCGACGCCCATGCGTTCGCGAGCTTGGTCATGGACGAATCCAGGGTCGCGGCCGAAGCGTTCGACGTAGCGTTCAATCTGGGCGCGGGTGCGCTCGAGGGCGGTGTAAGCCTGCTCCTTCTGATGCTCATTGGCGCGGATGCCGGCAAGGCGGGCAGTCTCATCACCGTAGGTCGACCAAGTGAAAGCTAGCACCGTGCAGAAAAAGATGAATGAGGCCCAGAGAAACAGCTTCTCTGTCTGCGGATTTCGGGACGAGGGCTCTCTTTCCATGACGACTGCGGGAGTGAAAGCGGAAATCTGATACGGGGCGAGGGGAAAATCGCCGACTTACTTCGTCGCCTGCTGAGCAACCGCAGCCAAGGAGCCGCTGAATTCCATGAAGGCCCAAACGATGACGCCCGTGATCGAGACATAGAGCCAGACCGGGAAGACCCAGCGTGTGAGGCGCTTGTGGTCCTCGAACCGACCCTGCTTGGCCAGCCAGACGGCGCGGACAATGAAGGGGGTGACGACGATCGCGAGGATGACGTGCGGGATTAGAATGAGTAGGTAGAGGGACTTGAGACCGGCCCAGGCCGAGGACGGGTCGGGCGCATAAGTGATGTTGGTGCGGCCTAAGGCCACCCACAGGTGGACCTTTGAAGCTAGGTACACCGCCAGGAAGATAGCGGAAGTCAGGACCGCGGCGCCCATCGCCTTGCCGTGGCCGATCTTATCCCCGGCCTTGATGCGTAGGTAGCCAATCAGGAGGAAGACCGTGGCGAGGGCGTTCAAGCCCGCGACGGAACGGGAGAGGAGTTCGGTGGTGGAGGCCATGGGTCGAAGGAGAACTGTTTTGCGGGAAAAGCCAACCCTAGGTCGGCCTTGGCCGTAACTTTAGGTGACTTTCGGGGTAATACTTGCCGATCCCAATGCGCCGCACCCTTCTGCCTCTCTTCCTCGCCGTCGTCAGCCTAGCCGCGGCGGACGCCCCCAAGGGACCGCCCCTCAAGGAAGCCGACGCCAATCCGCCAGCCCAGAACAGAGTCACCATCACGGTCAAGGGCGACAAACGTATCATCGAGTCCAACGGCATCCCGGACCATAAGGTCGCGACCTTCCCGACCCGCGGAAACCCCAACGCGATCTCCGAACAGAAGTATCGCCTCGAAGTCCCGGCCAATCCTAAGCCTCTCGAAGGCGGAGCCGTCAGCCGGATGATGTCCGCTTGGGGGGTGGCTCTCAATGGCGTGATCTTCGACCCGGGCACCGCCGAAGTCTTCAACGACGGCGAGCGTAGCAATCCTTGGCATTACGAGGCGCTGATGAGCAACACCGAGATGGGGACGACCCCGAAAATCAAAGTCGGACTCGGCCTCGACCAGAATCACGGCCACGTCCAACCCAACGGCGCCTACCATTACCACGGCCTCCCCACCCTGCTTATCGAGCGCCTCGGCGGGGACGACAAGAAGATGACCCATGTCGGCTGGGCGGCGGACGGCTTCCCGGTTTACGCAATCTTTGCCTTCGCCAAATCCGAGGACCCCAAGAGCGAACCGAAGAAGATGAAGAGTAGTTACCGCCTCAAGACCGCCGACCGCGGCGGCGACGGCAAAGAAACCCCGACGGGTAAGCCCGACGGCTCATTCGGCCTCGACTTCGAATACGTCGCCGGCTCCGGCGACCTCGACGAATTCGGCGGCCGGACCGGCGTGACCCCAGAGTTTCCGCAGGGCACCTACTACTACGTGCTCACCGAGGACTACCCGTTCATCCCGCGTAAGTTCAAGGGCACGCCCGATCCCTCCTTCAGCAAGCAGAAGATGGACCCGCATGCCAACCTCGGCGGCCAGGGCGGTCCCGGGGCGAAGGGCGGCAAGAAGGGCAAGAAAGGCCCGCCTCCGCAGTAACCAGGTAGGGCGGCCATTGCCATGGCCGCCGTTCGCGCACGGACATGCGGTTGCAATGACCCTAGCTAAGGGCCGTTGACTTGCCGCCTACGGACTCGAACGGCGGTGATGGTAATCGCCGCCCTACCCGAGGCAGCGAGAAGACTTACGCGCCCTGCTTGGGGTCGAACTTCTTCTTCGGCTCTTCGGTGGGTGCGGGCGGCGACGAGAGCGGGAAGCCCGGCAGCGTAAAGCCTTTGCCTTCGACGAGTTTTAGGCGACGGCGGATATCAGCCGGCAGCTTCTCGACCGAGGCCTTTTCCGTGACATCGCCGTCGAAGAGCGTCTTGCCGTCGCGATCTTTCACCACGGCACGCTTCTTGCCGTCCTTCTCCTCGAGTGAAACCGTGCCCTCGCCATCCGATGCCATCGACGTGGAAGAAGATTTCGCACCATTGCCGAAACTGAACGAGAACGAATGCGAAGAGGAGGAGCTGGGGCCCGACTGCGTGCGAAGCTCGTCCGCCGACGGCGCACCTGAGCGGGCCGCTGGGGGCGGTAGGATGCCCGACTGCATATCCTGCAGCTGCTTGAGAACTTCTGGTGGAATCACGCCACCAGGACCCATCGTGATGCCGTCAGGCGTCGCGACAGCTCCCGCGCGTCCCTTTCGGGCAGCGGATGCGACTTTCTCCGCCGGTCTGGAGCCGAGCGCAAAATCGATGACCATTGGCTCGACGCCGCGCACGAGCGTAAGTTTCACCTTATCGCCTGGCTTACGCGTGCGGACGAGCGCCCGGAATTGTTCGGCATTGAAGAGCATCTGGTCATCGAGGCGCGTCAGGATGTCGCCTTCTTCGACCTTACCCACGGACGGTCCCTTGGGATCAATGAAGCCGACCTGGATGCCAACGCCGGCTGGCACCGTGGCGTTGGCCGCCTCGACGCGCGGGCCGACATTGAGGCCGGCGTAAGCAACCTCGTCGGTGGCGGTAGCCTTGGCAGCCGGAGTCTCGTTGTCCTTATTCTTGGCCTGCATCGGGCTGACGAGCCCGGCGAGCAGGAGCATGTGGAGGGGAATCTGACGGAGGGAGTTCATGGTGGGTCCTTTGTAAGTTAAGCGAAGGTGGGCGGCGGATTTGTTCAATTGGTCTCGAGCGGCAGCAGCGTGAACTGATCGTTCGGGCGATAATTAATCAGACGCGTATTGCTACGAGCATCTTCCCAGCGGGTCGTGTCCTGCCAGCGCACGCGGACGGGGCGGGCGTACGAACCATCATTCATCTGCACCGGGCGAAAGAACTGCACGTCCGGGCGCGATTGCTCGACGTGCACAAGCTGATAGTTCGGGGCCGCGGATTCGGCGACACCACCGAGGAAAACGAAGGCCGCCACGAAGGCGGCAGCGAGCGCGGAGAATCCGGCGGACCAGGCAATGACGAGGCCCCGGCGAGACGATGAAGCGTCGAGCTCGTGGGCGAGGCGGGCGGTCACGGCGGGGCCGGGAGCGCGCGGGCGGAGCGAGGCCAGAGCCTGTTCGATATCGTGGTCGGGATCAGTCATGGGTGCGGGCGGTAATGTGTTTACGCAGGGCCTCCATGGCATAGCGCCACCGCGAGGCCGCGGTGTTTGGAGAAATCGAAAGTTGCTCGCCCATCTCGTCAAAGGTCAGGTCGCCCCAGACCTTGAGAACCACGACCTCGCGCTGCTCGGCGGGCAAGAGCTTCAGTGAATCGGCGAGAGCGGCCAAGCGCGGGTCGGCCTCGGGCTCGAACCACGTCACCGTGTCCATGTCGTCACCAACCACCTTCTCGCGGGCCGCGCGCCGATCACCCCGCCGCAGGAGGTCGAGGGCCGCCCGGCGGATGGAGGTCACCACGAGTGCGTTCGGGTTACCCGGCAAGTGACGTTGATGTTTCCAAAAGCGAACAAATGCCTCCTGCAGGACATCATCCGCATCGGCCTCGCACCGGGTCCACTGACGCGCGATTAGCCGGAGCCTGGCGCCGTGTTCGGCGAACCAGGCCCGCCAATCCTGATCGGCATGGGCATCGGGCATCTTGTAATAAAGGGCGTCGTGGGCAGGTAGATTTGTCTATCCAAGGCCATTCTGGGCGCGGGGCCAAAATCGTCAAAGCAGTTGCGAAACGCCCCCACCCCATCTAACTGCGAGCCAGATGCCCACCCCCCCTGCCCAGCGCCCCGAGGACGGATTCTTCCGTGCCCTGATCCGCTGGTTCGATGCGGACCACATCCCCGAGGGCGTCGAAGCCCTGCAAAGTGCCCCCAAGAAGGTGGATTGGGCCCGCTCCATCCCGTTCATCATCCTCCACCTGGCCTGTTTCGCCGTCATCTGGGTCGGCGCCAGCCCCATCGCCGTCTGGACCGCCGTCGGCCTATACTTCTTCCGGATGTTCGCGATCACCGGCTTCCTGCATCGCTACTTCTCGCACAAGTCCTACTCCACCTCGCGCGCTTTCCAGTTCGTGATGGCCGTCTGGGCCGCTTTGGCCGTCCAGCGCGGGGCGCTCTGGTGGGCCTGCACGCATCGTCACCACCACAAGCACTCCGACGAAGAAGAGGATAAGCATTCTCCGGTGGTCGACGGTTTCTGGTGGTCGCACATCGGCTGGATCACCGCGAAGAGGAATTTCCCGACCGACTACTCGAAGATTCCCGACCTCGCGAAATACCCCGAGCTCGTCTTCCTCAATCGCTTCGACGTTCTCATCCCGCTGCTTGCCGGCGGCCTGATCTTCGGCGTCGGTGCCTGGCTCGGCGCCTCTGGCTACGACACTAATGGACCGCAACTCCTCGTCTGGGGCATCATCTCGACCGTCGTGCTCTTCCACGGCACGGGCTGCATTAATTCCCTCGCCCACGTGTTCGGCACCAAGCGCTTCCAGACCACTGGTGACGAATCCCGCAATTCGCTGATCCTTACGCTCATCACCCTCGGCGAAGGCTGGCATAATAACCACCACCGCTACCAAGCCACGACGAAGCAGGGCTTCTATTGGTGGGAATTCGACCCGACGTATTACGGGCTCAAGGTGATGTCGTGGATGGGATTAATCTGGGGTCTTAAGGGCGTGCCGGCTTCGGTCTACGAGGAGGCGGAACGCACGAAGGCGGAGGCCTCGGCTCCGCGTGCGTGAACGGATCGCCATCGTTGGCTCCGGTGTAAGCGGCCTCGGCTGCCTGCGCTTCCTGCGCGCCCATCACGACGTCACCATCTTCGACCACGATCAGCGGCCCGGCGGCCATGCGCACACCATCGACGTCACCGAGCCTGGCACGGGGCGCTCCCTGCCGATGGACACGGGCTTCATGGTATTCAACGAGGTGACCTATCCGCATCTCTGCCGGTTATTCAAGGAACTCGGCGTGAAGCCAAAGCAGACCTCGATGTCCTTTGCGGTTCGCCACGACCCGACGGGGCTCGAGTGGTGTGGCAGCTCGCTTAATCACCTCTTCGCCCAACGCCGCAATCTCTTCAGCCTGCGCTTCTGGAAACTACTGCTCCAGATCAACAAGTTCAACAAACTCGCCAAGACCGAGTGGCAATCCACCGAGGCCGAGACGACCTCCCTGCGCGACTGGTGCGCCCGCAAGGGCTTTGGTCAGGACTTCCTCGACCTCTACCTGATCCCCATGTCGGCGGCGGTCTGGTCAACGCCCGCGGATAAGATGCTGGGCTTCCCCGCGGCGGCGCTGATGCGCTTCTTCCACAACCACGGCTTCCTCGGGCTCGACACTCAGCACCAGTGGCTGACGCTCGAGGGCGGCTCACGGACTTACGTCGAGGCGGTGCTCAAGGCTTACCCGGCCGATTTTCGTTTCGGCCAAGGCGTCACCTCCGTCCGTCGTGATGGCGACCAGGTCATCGTGACGACCGCCCGAAGCGAAGAGCGCTTCGACCGCGTGATCATGGCCTCGCATGCCGATACCACATTGAAGCTGCTGGCCGATGCCGATGCCGAGGAACGTCGCTTACTCGGCGCGTTCACCTACAACCAGAATATCGCCATCGTGCACACCGATATCTCGCCCCTGCCGCGCACAGCGAAGGCGCGCTCTTCCTGGAACTACCGCACCTGGGCCAAGAACGGCGGCCTTGCGACCTCGACGCATTACTGGATGAATTCCCTGCAAGGCCTCACGGACAAAGGGGACTTCATCGTCACGATCAACCATCCTGAGCAGGTCGACCCCGCGATGGTTATTCGCACCATCCCGACCGAGCACCCGCTCTTCTCGCTCGAGGCCGTTGCGGCGCAGGCGGAGATTCCCGCCCTCAACACCCGGATGGGCGCCCGCACGCACTTCGTCGGCGCCTGGCAACGCTACGGCTTCCACGAGGATGGCTTCTGGTCGGCCCATCGCCTGTGCTCACAGCTGCTCGGGCGGGACGCCTGGGTGGCCTGATTAAAAGGCGACCTTCTGGGTCTGACGCTCAAAACCTTCGGCCTGGAAGAGAGGCTCCGGGTTCATCTTCACGATATCCGCCACATAGCGGTCCGGCACGCGCTCGAGGCGGGTGTTATAGAACGTCGCGATATTATTGTGATAAGCCCGGGCGAGCGCGATGCGATCCTCGGTCTCGACCAGGTTCTTGCGCAACTCGTCGAAGGACGCGTGCGCGCCGAGCTCCGGATACTGTTCGGCCACCGCGACCAGCATCGGCGCCACGGCGGAGGTCCGGGCACCGGCCGCCTGCGCGCGAAGCGCGGCGACGAGCGTTTGCACGGATGCTTCATGGGTGCGGAAGCCCTGAACGCAGGCGAGCAGTGGAGGAAGCAAATCAGCGCGACGCTTGAGCTGGACGTCGATGAGTGACTGCGCCTGGCGCACGCGATTACGCAACCCGACGATACTATTGAAGACCATCCAGACCCAGCCGCCGCCGAGGGCGACGAGGTAGAGACCGAGGCCGATGAACAAACCCAACGGGGCGGGATTGCGGACCTGGGCGGCGACGATGATGGTGCCGAAACCGGCGGCAAAGGCGGCGCCGAAAAGGTTCCAGAGCACGTACGCCGTGGCTTTACCCTCGCTGACATCCTTCTCTTTGCGCGGGGTGATGATGAACATGTCCGCCTTGGCCTCGTGCTTGATCTGGGCGGCGACGATATCGGGACGTTCGCTGGCGCGGCCGCGGACAAACAGTGGCGTGCCGATGACGAGACCGCGCTCAGTGAAACTGCGTTCGCCGGTCGAACCTTCAACGGCATCGTCAGGGCCCTTTTCGTAGTACAGTGGATCATCGCGTTCGACGTCGCGGTCAAACATCGTCAGCGTATCTAGGTCGGCGCCCTCGGGGTTGACCCAGACGTAACCGGTATCGTCCTGGATATAAAAGCCGCCCGTCTCGCCGCCGGAAGCGACCGTATCGGAACCCGTATCAATCACCGTCCGCGTCCGGGTGCGACCCTTGTCGTCGGTGTAGGTCTCCTGCCGGGCGCGGCGCCAATGCTCGTCCACCGACCAGCTGTAGAGCACGCAGGGCTTCTCTGCCAGGTAGCTGGTGAACGGATCGCGGCGGACGCAGACGCCCTCGAGTTCGACTTCACCGACGAAAACTCCCAGGGCCTTCGAGACCGGCGTATCATCCAGCAGGCGTCGCTTCCGCCCAGCGTTCAGCGCGAAAAGCATGCACCCGGCGGAGCCGCCGAGGGTGAGGACACACATGCCGAAGATATCTTGGGCCACGGACTCCGTTATGCCCACGAGGTGCTGGTAAGCAAGGTTTCGGCGAGGGGACGCTTGCGCCCGCCGGCGTTCCTTCCACCCTGCCCGCAGATGCCACGCCTCTACGATGCGGAAGTGATGCACGCCCGGCTCTGGCCGAAGCGGCACGACTTCACGCATGCCGCCTTCGCGCTGGCCCTCGATGCGTCGACGCTGGATGCCACCCGCGGCGGCAGATTCATGCTCGGGCGTCACTTCTCGCCTTACCGCTTCCGTGACTGCGATTTCCTCCCTGCAGCCGAGCTCTTCCAGCCCGAAGGCGTTGCGCAGGATTTCGGCCAGATGGCCGATACGCTAGACGGGCGCTTCCGAGCCTTCGTCGCGGCCCAAGGGGAACCGCTTCCGGCCCGGGCCGAGATTACCCTCGTTGCGATGCCCCGGGCGTTCGGTAAATCCTATAACCCCGCCGTCTTCATGATGGCGACCGTGGACGGGGAACTCACGTGCGGCATTGCCGAAGTCCATAACACCTTCGGCGAGCGCAAGGCGTGGTTCTTGGGCAAGGCTTGCCTGAAGCGTGATCACGACGGCGACGCCTACCTGCAACTGCGGACGCCCAAACGCTTTTACGTCTCACCCTTCTCGGCCCTCGATACGGAATTTGAGTTCACCCTGCGACTGCCGGATGGGCGCCTGGCGCTCACCGTCGACCATTACGAGGACGGGCACAAGTCGCTGACCAGCGCCTGGACCGGTAAACAGATTCCCCTCACGGACCTGCGACTGCTCTGGCTGACGATGAAATCGCCCCTGCTCATTCTCAAGGTCGTGGCGCTCATCCACCTCCATGCCGCCTGGCTCTGGTTGGTGAAGAAACTTCCCTTCCGCCGCAAAGGAGACGACATTCCCCACCAGCGCAATCTAAGGCACCCCACCCCCGAACTTACCGGACGACATGACTAAACCCTCCCTTGCCCGTCGCCTCGTCCTCGGGGAGCTCGCAAAACTCACCAAAGGCCACCTCTCCCTCCGCCTGCCCGAAGGCACGGAGCTCACGCTAGGCGACCCGCAGGCCGCTGGCGGTGCGCGCCTCGAGATCTCGGACGAGAACGCCTTCCGCCGCATCATGCTCGCGGCCGACATCGGCCTCACCGAAGGCTACATGGAAGGCGAATGGGATTCGCCGGACCTCAACGCGCTGATCGGCTTCTTCATCCAGAATATCGACCAGACGCCCGGCATGTCCGGGTCCGCCCGCAAGGCCCTCGGGGTCGGCCTGTTCCGTATCGCCGACCGCATCGGCCACCTCCTCCGCCCGAACGACAAGAAGACGGTGCGCCGCAATATCTCCGAACACTACGACGTCTCCAACGATTTCTTCCGCCTCTTCCTCGACCCGTCGATGATGTATTCGTCCGCCCGCTGGGAAGGCACGGATTCGCTCGAACAGGCCCAGACCAATAAGAACGACGCGCTCTGCCGCTTCCTGCAACTTAAGCCCACCGACCACGTTATCGAGATTGGGACTGGCTGGGGTGGCTGGGCGCTGCACGCCGTGAAGAAGTACGGATGCCGCGTCACCTCGCTCACCATCTCGAAAGCGCAGCACGACCTCGCCGTCGAGCGCATCCAGGCCGCCGGGCTCTCGGACCGTATCACGGTGAAACTCGAGGACTTCCGCGACCATCAAGGCCTTTACGATAAATGCGTCTCCATCGAGATGATGGAAGCCCTCGGGCATAAGTACCTGCCCGCGTTCTGTGCCTCGATCGGCCGCCTCCTCAAGCGGGATGGTATTGCCGCGTTCCAATACATCACCTGCCCCGACAGCCGTTACGCCCAATTCCGCGACGGCGTGGACTTCATCCAGAAGTACATCTTCCCCGGCTCACTGCTGCTCTCCATCAACCGAGTCGGCGAACTCATGACCAAGGAAAGCGGCTTCCAGCTCGACCGCGTCGAGGAATTCGGCCGCGACTACGCCCGTACGCTCGACGCTTGGTGCCAGGCCTTCGAGGCGAACCTCGACAAGGTGCGCGCGATGGGCTTCGACGAACGCTTCATCCGTAAGTGGCGCCTCTACTTCCGCTACTGCCAGGCCGCCTTCGAGCACCGCAATATCGGCGTCGTCCAGGCGGTCTACGTGAGGCCCAACCGCCAAGGTTGAACCATTGCCTTGGGTAGGGCGGGCTCTGCGTGCCCGCCGTTGACCCCATCGAGCCGTCCCTACCTGACACCCTTGGCGTCTTCGCGGGCCTGCGAAGCCGTACTATCCGCCCAAAGCTGTTGGGTGACCTTGAGGAGCACGAACCCGCTCACGACGGTGACAGCGGTGAGGATCCAGGCCATGGACAGGCGCTGTGGGTCGCCCGACGAGTAAAGGAAGTTCCCAATGGCAAAGAGCGAGCCCCAGATGAGCGCGCAGCCGGCAATCCAACCAACGAACGCTGAACCGATGCGGTTCTCCTGGGCGATCTCGGTGTCGCTGATGCCGGCCGCAGCACGAATGTCCGTCCAGCCCGGACCCGCTGGCTTCACCTTCTGGCAGAAGGCGATGAGCGTCGCGCGATCGGTCTGCGGTCCGACGTAGGCGGTGATAAGCCAAGAAATCGTAGTCAACCCGACCTGGATAATTGTCGTGGTCGCAAAATCAGTCTGCGGCAGGAAGAACGGCACGGCCACCGAGGTCACGAGCGACATCACCATAGCGACAACTTCACACCAAGCGGAGACGCGCCACCAGAACCAACGGGCGAGATAAAGTAGGCCCGTGCCAGCGCCGATGGAGAGCAAGACCTGGAAGGCCTGCTGCGCCGAAGACATGGTCAAGCTAAGCAACGCGGCGACGACATAGAGGAATACGGTCGAGAGGCGGCCGACGTTGACGTAGTGGGCCTCGCTGGCGTCCTTCTTCATGAAGCGGCGATAGAAGTCATGCACGAGGTACGATGAGCCCCAGTTGAGGTGCGTCAGAATCGTCGAGGAGTTGGCAGCGATGAGTCCGCCAATCATCAGGCCCACAAACCCGACGGGCAGGAACATGAGCATCGCCGGGAAAGCGGAGTCATGGCCGATGAGAGTGGGGTCCGCATTGGGGAACGCCTTGGTGATCGCGGCGAGGTCCGGATAGACAATGATTGAGCACAGTGCGGTGATGATCCACGGCCAGGGGCGTAGCACGTAGTGGGCGACATTAAAGAACAGTGTGCCGCCGAGGGAGTCCTTCTCCGACTTCGAGGCCAGCATGCGCTGTGCGATATAGGAACCGCCGCCAGGCTCGGAGCCAGGGTACCAGTTGGCCCACCAGCTTACGGCAATCGGTAGGATGAAGATCATGAGCGCTAGCTCCGACATCGTGAAGTTCGGCAGCATGTCCAAAATCGGCTGACCCTTGCCGTCGGAGGCCGACATCACCGGTACGCCCTGGGTCGTGACGACCTGCAAGGTCGAAAGTTTGACCACGAGCGCCTTCAAGCCCGCCCAGCCACCCGCGCCCTTACCGACCAGGCGTTCGCCGACCTCTACGAGTGAGAACCACGCAGCAGCGAAGACGGCAGTCATCTTGATGAAAAACTGAATCATGTCGATGACCAGCACACCCCAGAGGCCGGAGTGCGCGGCGAAGACGACATTGAGGACGCCGCAAACGACGATGGTCTGCCACGCGGGCATCCCGAAGAGAATATTGGCGATCTTGCACGCGGCGAGCGTGACCATGCCCATGATGAAGCAGTTGAAGA
>Ga0209134_10000307_pt1 | contig 12809 bp, 15 predicted proteins | sample LauGreSp1BDMLBSN_2_FD_187566 | JGI IMG/M metagenome (GOLD analysis project Ga0209134, IMG submission 187566) | Freshwater lake microbial communities from Lake Michigan, USA - Sp13.BD.MLB.SN (SPAdes) (version 2) | ecosystem: Environmental > Aquatic > Freshwater > Lake | place: Lake Michigan, USA... | reverse complement strand
TTGCCGAACCAATTACGGTGCTCGACACCCCAGTTGGTCTAACCGTTGCGATCTTCCTTGGTTTGTCAGCTTTCTTCCACTTTTTAGTCGCATCTCCACAATTTTTCGCTCGCTATAGCGCAGGCTTAACCCAGAACCGAAATTACTTCCGCTGGGTGGAGTATTCAATTAGCTCTTCTGTGATGATCGTTTTGATCGCACAAATCGTTGGTGTCACAGATATCGCGGCAATCATCGCAATCTTTGGCGTTAATGCATCCATGATTCTCTTTGGCTGGTTACAAGAGAAGTATGAAACCCCAGGAAATGGCGGCTGGCTCCCATTTATCTTTGGTTGCATCGCTGGCATTGTTCCCTGGGTTGGGCTTATCTTCTATGTCTTCTCAATCGGTGGAATCGCAGACACCACAGCGCCAGCATTTGTGCTGGGGATCGTCATATCACTGTTTGTCTTATTCAATATCTTCGCACTTGTTCAATATCTGCAATACAAGAAGGTAGGCAAGTGGTCTGATTACCTACGTGGAGAAAAGACATATATAACTCTTTCTCTTGTTGCTAAATCAGCACTTGCTTGGCAGATATTTGCATCAACTTTAGTTTCATAAGGATTAATAAAGTCAAAGTCACTGTGCGTAATGCATAACTGTGCTTTAATTAATGAAGTTGAGCCGGGGTGCCAATCCCGACCCAACTGCCTTATGCGAACTCAAGTGCCAGATTGATTAGGGTCGTCGTTTTCATCACGGCGGCCCTTTCGCACTTCCCATAATCGAATTATGAGATCGGCTATTGCAACGCAAAGCAATGCAATATCATTCAGGCTCATTCATTTGCACTCCTCTCCTCTATTCCAAACGGAAGTCTGGAAATCAATAAGAAGCGCTGGCGGCGTGCTTAGTGATGTGAGATAAGGATTCAGGCGAGTGCAAAGTAAGGCTTAGAACTCATGAAAATAGATGCAGTTACGAAAACTGTGGATAGCAAGATTGTTACTTACCTACTAAACTTGATGTGTCTCAACAGAAAGTGAACCCAATGTCCTTTGTTATGTACTCAACAACCTGGTGCGGTTACTGCAAGCGCCTAAAATCTCAGCTAGCAGAGCTAGGTGTGAGTTTTGAAGAGATCAACATTGAAGAGGTGCCAGGGACGGCAGAGATAGTTGAGATGGTAAATGGCGGCAATCGCACAGTACCCACGCTGGTCTTTAGTGACGGAGCTGCGATGACTAACCCATCTGCTCAGCAGGTTATAGAAAAGATGGCCCAACTAAAAGGCTAGAGGTTATTGCTGCGGCTTATCTGCCGCTAGCCTCTCTAACATCCGCAGTTTTTCTCTCAAGTGCTCAATCTCTTCTTGAGTGACATTGCCATCGGCAGTCATTTCATCGACTTCATGGACAATCTCATCCAACTGCTTCATTTTGTTCATTCGCTCTCGATTTTCACTTCTTGCTTCATCCATGGCGTTTAGCACAATTCCAATCAGAACATTGAGAACTGTAAATACGATGATGAAGATATATGAGAGATAGAAAGGAAGAGCAAGGGGGCTGACCAGAACTGCTTCTTCAAGATAGACAGGGAAGTTCTCAAGGGTCAACAAAATGAACAAGGTTGTCATTGCGATGGATATATCGCCCCAGTGAATAGGTAGTTTTTCCCCGAACATATACACACCAGCCATGCCATAGATATACAAAGCAAGGAAGATAAGAACTCCCATACTTAACAAGGGTGGAATGGATCTGATGATTGAAACAGTCAGAACTCGCACCTCTGGAAGAAATCTAAAGATGCGAATGAGTCGAAGCAGGCGTAGTAATCGCAAGACAACAACCTGGCCAGAAAAGATAGGGGAGAGTGCGACGATCAGGAAGTCAAAGATATTCCAACTTCTGCGGAAGAACTCCCAAGGCTTAGTGCCATAAGAGATCATTCTGAGTATGAGTTCAGCTGTGTATACATACAGTGCATACCGATCAAGTGTTTCCAAAGTTGTCTGGGCATTGCCAGTGATTCCAGGCATAGTTAGCAAGCCAAGTGAAATTGCATTGAGCAGGATGACAAAGGCAATAGTTATTTCAAAGGGTGAGCTATACACAATCTTTGATAGCCAGAAAATTCTATGATCTGGGATCTCTAGGATCTCTCCGTACGCCTTTACTTTTCGCATCGCTCTCTCCATACCCGCACATCGATTTGAATAGAAAGAATTGTCTAGGATTTTCTAGACATGTAAAGAAAATTGGTGGTCACAATTCGCGCACTGTTGCAGGTGAGATCTCAAACAGAAACAATCAGTTGCCACGGCAGAAGCACTACCTGGCCCCAGCCTGACTGGTCATTTCATCATCAATTAACTTTGCCTGCCCCAATAAATTACCTGGCTTTAGTACCCTTCAGGAGTTACGGGAAACTGCATCACTGGGCAACGAGGAGAAGAAAATGAATCTAAAGTTGAAAGCAAGTGCACTCATTTTGGCTGTTGCATTGCCGATTGTTCTAACTGGATGTAGTTCAGAGTCAAGCAAAGTTTCAAAAGCTTGTGATCTTGCAGATAAAGGTTCTGAGGGCATAAAGTCTAAGGATCCTTTGTATACCCAGTATTACCAAGAAGCCGCAGACATCCTGAAGGATCTTGCTGCCAAGGATCCAAAGTATTCAGAGCCTTATCGGGCGGCCTTGCTATGGGCTTCAGGCTCAAATTTGAACTTTGATGACCTTAAATTGCTCATGACCTTGAATACTTTGTGCTCACCCGAAGAAGAGGAAAGCAACTAAATCTCCAATTTCACCCTTTAAATTCTGAAACTTCCTTAGCGTGGGTTTAGAATTAACCAAGAAATACCAACAGAAGAGCTAGTCGTGACTTTATAGGTCCCGGCCAACTATGAGATGAAAGGTACTGATTAAATTGATCGAGAACACAGAAGAAAATTTTGCAGAAGATGTTAACGGCGAAGGCGCTACGCCTTCCCAGCCAGCTGCAGCAGCCGGAGTTCCAAAAGACCTTCTCATGAAAGTTGGGGCTGGCGTAGCAGCACTTGTAGTTGTTCTAGGACTTGTATTTTTTGTCGTTGGTGGCAGAAGCGATGCGAGACTTACTAATGCTGTTGCATCATGTGGCCTAGAAGTTGCTAGCGGAATCACATTTGCCGAAGATGGACAATCATTGGTATTTGATGGCATGGGCGAAGAGGACTACACCGGTGGAGATTACAAGGATGTTCAGTGTCTCCTAGAAGCACTTGATGCACCAGTAACAGTCTGGGCTCAAATGTTGAAGACATCATCTAATGATGGACAGCAAGAGTTTGATTTTGATGGCATCAACGTTACTTGGAGCTATCACCCAGATTCTGGCCTAGATACGAACTTCGTAATCAAGGAATAATTTGTCCAACTTAACACCCGAGTCCAATAGTGGGCAGACCGTCAGCAAAAGGTCTCTCATTATTGCTCTGTCTGTTGTTCTTACTTTGATCGTTGTTGGAGTGGGTGGCTACACAATCCACTCCAACAACGTCAAGGCAGAAAAGGAAGCGATCAGGGCAGAGTTAGCCTTGAAGGCTTATCAAGAAGAACTTGAAGCGGAACGAATTAGAAATGACGTCACGTGGGTACCTGATGGTTACTACGCGTGGGATGAAGATAAATCAGTCGCCTGGAAATGGATCAACGGCGCTGACGTGGATTGCAGCGATTGCACATATTGGACAGTAGAAGTTGTCTCCAAAAACGGCTGCTCTGATGGCCTATATGGAGAAATAAATATTGAAAAGAACGATGTTGTAGTTGGCTATGCCAATGACACCCTCAACTATTTGGGTCCACTACAAACTGGCAGGCTGACATTTATCGAATATCCGTATGACAATTTACAGGGAAGCGTCACTGAGCTCAATTGTAGGTAAAGGTTTAATTAGTAAAGAATCTCGCCCAGTGTCTACATAGCATTTGGCGAGATTTTTTTACTTTCGCTTGCCTGTTGCAAAAAGAATGCTTCTCAATCCCATTACGATCAAGTCGGATTAATGCATTTCTATAAATTCTTCTAAGCGTAAACATGACCATTCAATAGGCATGATGCAGATAAGGCATCGGTCGGACTCGGTGTGTTGTAGATATAAGCCACTTACAGTTCTACCATTATTTCAACCGATACAAAGGAGGCCCTGATGGGTAATGCAATTTCCGTATGTTTCAAGAAGTATGCAACATTTGAAGGAAGAGCTAATCGAAGTGAGTTTTGGTACTTCTACCTCTTTTACATAATTATTTTAATCATAGGTTCAGGTGTAGAAACCGCAGTTGGAATAGCAAATCTGAGTTATCTGTTTATTATTCCACTTTGGCTGCCACAGCTCGCCGTATCTGTTCGCCGAATGCACGATGTTGACCGTTCAGGTTGGTTTATCCTCGTGCCTATCTACAATTTAATTCTTCTTTGCACAGCTAGTAGTCCTGGATCAAACAAGTACGGAGATCTCTAAAAGTAAAAATAGCCAACACCGACTCTGTAAACTTAAGGGCCGGTGTTGGCTATTTCTATATACAAATAAAATCAATATCGCTTTGATTTACTAACTACAGCAGTTTTAACTCGATCGCCCTCAATCTGAGAGTTGAAATCCCTTACTTGAGGGGACGGCCTGCTGAATCGTTTGAACTTCGAGTGGCGATAAGAATGATGTCAATCAACCACCAAACTCCACATCCACCGCCAGTGAGAAGCTTTCCTATACCAAGTCCAACTTGGCCCATATAAAAGCGGTCAATACCTAGATAGCCAAGGAAGATTGAGAACAAAAGCGCGATGATGTATTCCTTATCGGAAAACACGCCAGGGATCTGTGAAGCCGCAAAAGTGCGATTGGTTTCCACATCAGTGACTTGTGTATTTGGTTGAATCACCTTTGTTTTAGCCCAAGCTGACAAGGTAAAGGTATCTACGGGTGAATCAGGTTGACCAGGGATTTGGACTAACCATTGCTGCTTATTACTTCCAGTGGTCACGCGAACACCTCTCTCATTAGTTACTACAAGATACCAGAGTTGAATCTAGCAATTGCTGCTATCCAGACAAAGGCATAGAGGAGAGCCATTGTTATTACTTGGATTGCAAATGCTTGTGATCGAAACTTTATTGATGCTTGCTGAGCAAGCTTAATTAATGGGGTGATTCGAAAACCCCACACAAGAACCACACTACAAACAAGAAAAGCTACGGGATTGAGTAACCAGGCTTGTTCAAATTGCCCAGTACTAATTGCACCCATGGCACGTATTCCTCCGCAGCCAGGACAGGGATAGCCCGTTAACAATCGCCAGGGGCAAAGGACTGGACCATCTTCAAATCCACTTGTGCGAGTAGAGGCCGCTCGGGTGAGCAGCCATGCAAGAGCAACAAGTGCAACTCGACCTACTCTTGTTGCAACTACTCTGTTCACAAAACCGCTATTCATTGATTCCTATTCAAAGTTATTGGAAAGAGTATCTAAGTATAAAGACTAGTCAAAAAGAGACTCACTCAATGCCCATGCCTCCATTGACATACATCTTTAGGTGTTAGAAAATTGAAAGTAGGGACAATACCGATCGTCCTAGAATCACAATGAAAAAGGGGAGTACTCAATTGGAGAGCCAATCAGATATAAAGAAATGTCCTTTTTGCGCAGAAGACATAAAGGCAGAGGCGATCGCTTGTAAGCATTGCGGCCGTGACATTGTGAAAAAAATGCCACCTCCAAACTACCCTCCAATTACTCAGCCAGCGCCAGTGCCCGTGCAAAACACTTCCATGGGCCTTTCAGTTACAGCCCTGATTCTTGGAATAATTTCTTCGCTGATCGGAATATTTGACCTCGCTTTAGTCAGTGATGGCACCTATGACTACATTCTTGAATCCGAAATTGGCCTGCTAGCAATCCTGAGCTTCACAAGCCTTGGTCTTGCAATTGCAGCCAAGGTTAAGCAGCAACGCATATCTGCCGGTGCTCTCACCGCCGCAATTATTGCTGTTGTGGTCTTTCTTGCCTGTACAACCTACTCAGTACCTACCTACTAGGGGATAACGCACCGCAGATTGTTAAGGCTTAGCAAGCAAGCAAAGTAATATCCACATCAATTCTAGGAAGAGGGGCTGAATGTCGATCAATAAGAGCCGTGTAGTGCTCATCATTTCTGCAGTACTAATCCCATTACTCCTGACTGGGTGTTCTCGATCAAGTTCTAGTGACAGTTCAGATGTCTACAGCGATACTCTCGATTACTTTACCGATTCCGTGAATGTCTCTTCGGTGAAAGATGCGAGCCTTAGTTCTTGCCCTTCAGCAACTTTGGGTGAAATGGCGGATGCATTTATGTCAAATGCAAACTGGACAGATTTCCCTTCCTCAACCGGAAGTACCATCGTTGAATTAACTGGAGAGATTTCTTATGATGGGTATCCAGCAGATGCGATCATACAATTTGATTTGTATGGAGATAGTTTCGAAGCTGTTTATTTAGGAATTAACGACGTTGATCAGAGCAAAATTGTATTAAGTGCCTTGTTAGGGAAAATGTGTGATGCCACAGACTAAAATGGTTAAAGAAGTTTCATTGAGATGAACATGAAGAGAATGGCTCTGGTCTGCTGCCTAGCGCTGCTACTGAGCTGGGTAAACAATTCACCAACGGTGGCCGATTCGTGGCGAGAGCAAATGCTTTCATCTCTAAACGCGATGCGGGCTGACAAAGGCCTCAAGCCATTGAAACTGTGCAGTACCTTGAATAAATCGGCCCAGGATTACGCACGAGAAATGGCCATGCAGGATTTCTATGCTCATGAAGGTAAAGATGGATCCACTCCAGGAGAGAGAATTCAGCGTGCGGGTTATAGATGGCGAAGCTCTAACACCGAAGCAGGTATTGCTGAAAATATTGCGGCAGGACAAGGATCGGTGCAGAAAGTTATGAAGGATTGGAAAAATTCGACTGGTCATTTCAAGAATATGACCGGAAGTAAATTCCTCCATGTGGGATTTGGAATGGCAACGAGCACGAAATCTACCTATAAAAAGTATTGGGTTCAGAATTTCGGATATGGCGCTAGGTGTTAGTGAACGGCTGATTAATTATGGGGAATTCTCTACCCAATTTGGCTTAAATCCTTTAGGGTTCTCCACATGCGCTTTCTCAGGAGAATCTCCGTCTTTGCCTCACTTGTATTGACGGCGTTGTTTGCCAGTGTTCTCACTCCAACTTCAGCCCAAGCGGACATTAAACTCCCAGCCACGGAAAGCAACTTGTTTATTCTGGATGTTTCAGGTTCAACTAACTCGATCGAGTTATGGAAAACCTTAAAACTCTCTGCCACTTCAAAATTAAGTCAACCCTTCGGACACCCAATCGCTGGCGGGATTTCAAAAAAACTGCCAGCCTACGTCTCAATAACCTCAATTGCGCAAAACTCACAAAACTCGCCTACTTTTTCAATTGTCACCAAGGCGGACGCGAAGAAAATTTGGGGAGCAGTCGAGCGGGTTTTTCCAGATTCAACTGACTCGCGGTTGAAAAGGATTACAGACGAGCTATTTGGCGAGAGTGGTGTGTGGGCTAGTCAAGCACGAATCTTTGAGCGCTCAACAATAGTGATTCCAACTTCAGCGGCTTGTAAGGCATCAACAATTAATGCAATCAATAAGGGGTCATTCTTAAGAAATACTGACCTGAGCAATAAGAATATCCTCGCCAGCGCCATTTGCGAAAGAATTATTTCTGCTGCCAAGGGCATGAGTCAGGCAAATTCCTATTTCTCTAAGCCAGTGTGCGATCCAAATGCAGTTTGCTCCGATATTGCAGGTGCTATTTATCGTGCAACAAACTTGGCTGCAGATTTGGCGCAAGCGCCTATGGACACAGTTAATGGAAGAACCGTTAAGAATAAGTTGTGTATAGCTATTGCCTCGGACATGCTCAACGAATCTCCGGGAGTTTCTAAAACAAGCGTGCTGAACAGTAAGCACATTGCAATGACAGCAACCACTCTTGAAAAAGCAAAGGCAGCTGGGATGTCAGCGGCCAAAGCGGTTGGAATAAAATTCCCTTCAGAAGTTGAAACGAGAGTTGTGATGGTTGGTATTGGTACTGGGCAAAAACCTTTACCGCTGGATCGAAATTCATTTCTGCTGGCTTATTGGGAGGGTTTCTTCACCCAATCAGGTGTTAAGCAGACAGACCAAGCACAGTCATTAAATCAGGCATGTTCCGCACGTTAGTACTGAGAGGCGAAATAATATGTTAACCCCTTTTCACTCATACCCAAGAGCAAAAAGAAAAGCGCGAGGTCGAGGACGTGCTCATGGTCGCCAAGGGCTACCGACCCGCGAATGGACCGGTGGACCAGTTCCTTATCTCGAAACTCTTCACTCAATCTATAGTCAGAAGATCGAACAACTTGATCAGTCGCTCCGGATTATTGAAGGTCAATCAATCACGTCGAAAGAAGTAGATCTGGCAGATAAGCAGTCTCAGGAGTATCAAATCCTACAAAGCGAGCAAGAGCGATCAATGTATGAGGAGCAACTTTCTAATCTCATGAAGGATAAGACGGGCGAAGCCAATGAAAACCCAACGGGAAGAGCAGCTCGCCATCGTCACATTCCGATTTGGGCTTATGTTGGGGCTCTATTTGCTCTGACAGTAGGAGAGTTCTTTGTAACCTTGCCCGCCGTTGAGCTGTTACTAAATGACAAGGCATGGAAAGCTCCCATTATTACTGCAAGCCTTGCGATTTTGAGCATTATTGCAGCTCACCTCATTGGATTAACTTTCAAGATTGCAATTGATCGAGATACTCCTCAACCAGGTGGCCAGCGCTGGTTTGCTGCAATTGTTGGAGTGTTCCTTATTTTGGTAGTACTGATGCTTTCATCTCTACGAAGCGGAAGTGTTAACGGTGTACCTGTAAAGCTTGGTTTACCAAGTGATCCTGCATTTGGAACTGTACTCTTCTTCTTAATTCAGACTACATTTATCATGTGCGCAATTGCCCTCTCCTATTACAACCATTCGGAAAATGAGAGCGATATCGCGCGAACAAAGCGGAAGATAAGGCAACTTACTAACAAAATTAGATCGCTTTCACGATCACGCTTGATTCCAAGTCGTGGCAACTTGACTCCTGAGAAGAGAATTGTTCAGGAGAAAGCGATCATCACAAATATGCGTCTTCTTGAGGCAGAGTACAGAGAGCTCTGCTCCATATATAGAGGAGCAAACCTTCTTGCCCAAAAGGTTTCCTTTACTGAACCTGGCCCCGGCTTAACATGCTTGCCACTGAGTATCCCAACACACCGTTTTGGGGAGGAGACAAATGAGTAATTCATCTTTTCAGAAACTCTTTAATCGCCGGCCTGCAACTGCAACTGTTGGGTTGAGCATTGCGGCAATTTCATTCTTTGCGACAATCTTGCAGGGTTTGATGGGCCTCTTTTCCGGTTCGAATCGATTCTTCTTCGATTTTCTGATTGCAACCGATCTCGGTGCTAGCCCACTGACCCTTAAGGAAGCACTGATAGGTACGCTTTGGTCCCTCTTTGGTTTAGTTGCTTGCTTTAGTGCCTTAGAACCGAGAAATTCGGCACGATTCACTGTGATTATTGCATCTGGAGTAAAACTCTTTGCATTTCTCACATTCTCTTCTTACATACAAATGGCATTGTGGGAGTATTTATTGACTTTGACAATAGCTGCAGCGCCAATCGTTTTGTTGTTACTGCCTGCGAGCAACCAGTATTATGGACGAAATCAGTAAAGTAACTATCGTTTCAGATAAGTTACTAGTGATGATCTCTTTTTTGGAAGCGCTACCCACAATTTGTTCCTGAAACCATGATGTAGGCGGTGGTTAAGAGTATTCGACAGGAAGCATTGGACCTCTGGGCTGTGTACTTGATTGCTAACAAATTAAAAACGAGGGTGCGATCGGAGCAATGGATACTGAGATTTAGTCTGAACGCTCCACTTCGTCTTTGCCCAAAAAGTTTGTAGGAGTTGAGACACCCTCCACCAGATATGGAATGAGGGGTGTTTTTCTAGGCTTCTGTAAGAAATGACTGGTTATCTGGCACTCAAGGCACTCAAATTCACAATGATTTCACCTTTTATATTCAGGATCTCCACAATCTGATCTAGAATTAAGGGGAGACACTGCCGAAAAGAGTGCTTCCAACCAAGGAGTTCCAATGTTCAAAGTATCAAAGGCTAGATTCCGCGCATCATTTATTGTCCTGCTGACAATTTTCTCGCTCAGCTCAACAATGGTGCCAACTACAGCACTTGATCTTGGAGCCAAGGCTAAATACATCATCTCTGTTACGCCGTCAGCCAAGGCTGCGATTGAAGCAACAGTTATTAAAAATGGTTGGAAAATTGATCAAAAGTACAGCTATGCCTTTGACGGTTATGTAGTTGAACTTCCAAAGCTAGTAGCTGGTCTACTTTCAAAAATTCCTAACGTATTAACCGTTGAGGAAGATAAGCCTGTTGCAGGTCTTGCTATTCAAAATACACAGAGCCCAACTCCGGCTTGGGGACTAGACAGAGTTGATCAGCGTGAAAAAGTTGGATTAACAGGATCTGTTAGTGCATATGGATATCGCAGCGCTGGCGCGGGCACCACAATTTATATTGGCGATACAGGAATTTACCCACACAATGATTTAGTAGGACGTATTTCATCATCTGGATACTCAGCGATTAATGATGGAAACGGAACAGTTGACTGTAATGGACACGGTACTCACGTTGCGGCAACTGCCGCAGGCACATCTTTCGGTGTAGCTAAGAATGCAAAGGTTGTACCTGTTCGAATCTTGGGCTGTTCCGGCATGGGATCCTTTTCAGGCGTTATTGCTGGGCTTGATTGGATTCTTAGTCCAGAAAATCCAAATTCAAAGACACAGGCAGTACTTAATTTAAGTATCGGTGGAAATGCTTCTGCTTCAGTAAACGCCGCAATCTTGCGTTTAACAAATGCTGGCATCACAGTTGTTGCAGCTGCTGGTAATGAATCAACAGATGCTTGCACACGCTCACCTGCATCAGCACCAAGTGCGATCACTGTTGGTGCGACAACATTGATGGATGCACCTGCAAGTTATTCAAATCAAGGTAAATGCGTTGATATTTTTGCCCCAGGATCTTCAATTCTTTCAGCCTGGATTGGTGCTGCAGATGCCACCTATACGGCTAATGGAACATCTATGGCGAGCCCACATGTTGCTGGCGCTGCTGCCGTTTACTTAGGGCTTAATCCAACAGCGTCTGTTGCACAAGTAGCTCAGTATTTAGATGCTGAGTCAACAAAAAATGCTCTAGCAAGCTTGAAGGCAGATACTGTCAATAAGTTACTTTATGTTTCACCGACAGATGGTGGAGCTCCAATTGTCGCACCAGTAGTTGCACAACGAAGCGTCACAAGCATTACTCATCAATCAGCAGATGTGTTAATTGATGTGAACCCAGGATACGCACCAACTTCATTGAGTTTTGAATACAGCACAACTCCAACTTTTGTTGATACGGCAACGGCAACAGCACCTGTTCTTCCAGGAATAGTTGATGGAGGAGCACCAACGACTGCATCTGTGAAGCTAACAGGATTAGCAGCATCGACCACATACTCATTTAGAATTATTGGAGTTAACGAATCTGGTCGCACAGTTAGCAACACTGGTTCATTTACAACATTGGCACCACCTGCCACATTACCTATTGCACGTATTGCTCCTGCAACAAATGTGACCGCATATAGCGTGACACTTAATGGTGTTGCCCAAGCCGGTAATGCGCAAACAACAGCAAACTTTATGTATGGCACAGATCCAGAATTTAAGATCAACACAAAAACAGTTGCTGCAGGTCCCGGCCAATTTGGTCCTGGAACAAACTTCTACACTGTTGCTTCAAACATCTCATTTATAGATGGTGGCAAGAAATATTATTTCAAGATGGTGGCAGTGAACTCAACGGGCACAGTCCATTCACCAGTTGAAACTTTCGACACGCCAGTGGCACCAGGTTTGCCACCAATTGTTACCTCTGAGAACTCAGCCTTCTCGAAGCCAAACATGGAAGTTATTGGAACTGTTCACCCTCAAGGACAAACAACCACTGTTCGCTTGGTGGTTGCTAGAGATACTCGTTTTACTTATGAGCCACGCTATGTGGAGGTCGCTAACTCACCTCTCACAGGCATGAGCGTCATAAATGTCAATGCGATAACTCCAACGTTAACTCCTGGCATTCGCTACTACTACGCCTTTGAAGCAACTAACGCATCTGGTGTTACCAGATCAGCAGTTCGTTCAAATGTTTTAGTTCTTGAGCCAAATCTATTCTCTAACGCTACAGCTTCACTAACTAGCACTTCAGTTCAGTTGAGTGCTCTTGTTAATGCATACGGAAGCAACACTCGCCACTCATTTATTTGGGGAACAGATCCAGCTGGCAACGTTGGAACAGAAATAAATGGCACGCCGTTTTCTCTAACTAACGCACTGGACACAACAGTTACAGCTTCTGTGACAGGTCTAAAGCCTGCTACAACCTACTATTACAAGTCCAAGATAGTTTCATACACAGGTCCATTTATTGGAACCAAGTTTGGTCCTGTCCAGACGTTTACAACCCCGGGTGTTGTTGTGACACCAACACCAACACCAACACCAACACCAACACCAACACCAACACCAACACCAACACCAACACCAACACCAACACCAACACCAACACCAACACCAACACCAACACCAACAC
>Ga0209134_10000304_pt1 | contig 12915 bp, 17 predicted proteins | sample LauGreSp1BDMLBSN_2_FD_187566 | JGI IMG/M metagenome (GOLD analysis project Ga0209134, IMG submission 187566) | Freshwater lake microbial communities from Lake Michigan, USA - Sp13.BD.MLB.SN (SPAdes) (version 2) | ecosystem: Environmental > Aquatic > Freshwater > Lake | place: Lake Michigan, USA... | reverse complement strand
AGCGGCCAACGCTGGCTTGGTTGAAGGCATGAAAGGTCTGTTCAACCCAACAGACACTATCAGCAAGCAATTCAAGAACGGCATGATGGGCACTGGCGTGTTGGGCTTTGAAGAAATCAACATGTCTCAGTCGATCAAGCAGCACCTTACTGGCTCACGTAGCGCCAGCGCTTCCACACTGGTCAAGACCCCCGGCGTTACTTCCGAAGGTTCATCGACCATTCTGTTGGAACAAGGTTCTGTGTCAACAACAATCAATGCTGGTGACGTGTTCACCATCAGCGGTTGCAATGCTGTTAACCCACAGACCCGTGAGTCCACTGGTTCGCTGTTCCAATTCGTGGCTTTGACTACTGTCACTGCTTCGTCTGGTACTTGGACTGTGACCGTTGCGCCTATGTACTCTGCTAACCATGCTTTGGCTACTGTAGATGTGCTGCCCGCAACTGGCGGCGTCGCAACCTTCGTGGGCGCTGCATCTACACAGTACGCACAGAACTTGGTCTACCACAAGGACGCCATCACCTTCGCTACAGCCGACTTGCTGTTGCCACAAGGTGTTGACATGGCTGCCCGCGCAGTCCACAACGGCATCAGCCTGCGTATCGTTCGTCAGTACGACATCAACAACGACCGTATGCCTTGCCGTATCGATGTGCTGTATGGTTACAGCACCATCCGTCCACAAATGGCTTGCCGCATCTGGGGCTAAACCGAATGGGGCTTCGGCCCTGTTTCTTAACTTTTTTTTAAGGAAATTATCATGGCTCTTCCAAATGGCGCAGGCGGTTACCAACTCGGTGACGGCAATATCGGTGAAGCTGTTCTGTCGGTTCAAGGCGCTCCTACTGCCGTGGCTGCCGCCGCGACAATGACGGCTGCTGAACTGTCTAATGGCTTGTTTGTGTTCAACGGCGCTGCCGGTAATCTGACTTTGCCCACCGTGGCATTGGTAGAAGCCGACATCACGGCTGCATCAAAAGTCAACGCTTCTTTTGACTTCATCATCATCAATATCGATGCTGCCGGTTCTGATTCAGTCACTTTGGCTGCTGGCACTGGCTGGACACTTGTTGGTGTTGCTGCGGTCGCTGTTAATACTTCGGCCCAATTCCGCGCCCGTAAAACCGGCGAAGGTACTTGGACTGCGTACCGCATTGCTTAAACCTAACGGGGGCTTCGGCCCCTGTTTTTAAAGGAACATCATGGCAAACACAAAACCTGTTGGCGTTGCATACGAAGACCCGTACTTGGACGGCGCGGTTATCAACAACTCAACTATTACTGGTACGGTAACGTCTACTGCGGTGTCTAACATCGCCGTAACAAACGCCACCACCGGAAGTAGCAATGCTGCTGCATCTACCACCACTCTTACCCTCACGGGTGTGGGCGGTGTGGGTTGGGCAAGCAAGTCAGACTTGGAAGCAAATGTTGCGCTGGGCGCATACGCTAACGGTCTATACGGCTATCTGGAATTCGGCGCAAGTGGCCGCGTTACTGGTTTGGCTTCGGGTACTGTTGGCGAAATTGTTTTGTCTGCTGGCTGTACACAAGGTACTTACGCTGCGTTTGAAGCTGAAATCGGTATGCCTAGCGGCGCTGTGACCGGCACAAACACATCGTTTATGTACTTAAGCACTTATGGCGCTGATAAAGCAACATTTGACACAAGCGGTACTTTGTTCAATCTGGCTGGCGTGACTAAGGGTTCGGGTAAGTTCCTTCAAGACACAACATCCGGTTCAACAGCCCGTCCGGTTCAGGTAATTAAAGTGGTCACGCCTGATGGCATTCGCTATCTGCCGTTGTACTCTACGCCTGTAATCGCTGCTTAAAGATGATCACTCGCGAAGTAATACTAGAGCGAGTGCAAAGTCTGCAAAAACAAGCCGAGCGTTTGCGATCCGATTTGGACGCAACGCTTGGTGCGTTACAAGATTGCGGATATTGGCTTGAACAGTTAAAACAACAGGAAAACATCAATGCCAGCGATCTATCTCAGTCACCCTGATCATGGCTGCAAAGTTGCCACAATGGAACTTGAAGCTGAATACGACGAAAAAAACGGCTGGACACGCTACAATCCAGACACGCCTTTAGAACTTGAAGCGGCTCCCGTAAACGTGCTGGAAGTCAAACGCAAATACACCCGTCGAACCGAAGTTGTTGAGGGTGCAACCGAAGGAATCTAAGCATGGCTACGTACACCGCTGGCGAACAAATTAACCGAGCATTGCGCTTGCTAGGTGTACTGGCTGAAGGTGAGACACCCTCAGCAGACATGTCAAACGATGCGTTGACTGCGCTTGATCAGATGATCGATTCATGGAACACCGAACGGCTGTCGGTGTTTGCCACGCAAGATCAGATTTTCACTTGGCCTGCCGGCGAGATCACACGCACGCTTGGCCCCACCGGCAACTTTGTCGGCCTGCGCCCCGTGCTGCTGGATGAGGCTACGTACTACCGTGACCCAGGCACGAACGTGTCGTTCGGCATCAAGTTCATTAACCAGCAGCAGTACAACGGCATTGCGGTCAAGACTGTGACCTCGACGTACCCGCAGGTAATTTTTGTCAATAACACCTACCCTGACTTTACGATGACGGTGTATCCGCGTCCTACTCGGGACTTGGAATGGCACTTTATTTCGGTTGAAAAACTAAACCAGCCCGCCACGTTGGCAACGCAGATGTTGTTCCCACCGGGCTATCTGCGAGCGTTTACCTACAACTTGGCAATGGAAATCGCGCCAGAGTTTGGCGTCGAGCCAAGCCCTCAAGTGCAGCGCATTGCCATGACCAGCAAGCGCAACCTTAAGCGCATCAACAACCCAGATGATGTGATGTCAATGCCTTACGCCATTGTCGCCACACGCCAGCGCTTCAACGTCTACGCTGGTAACTATTAATGAAAACACCGATTCTGGGCGGCACTTATGTTGCGCGGTCGGTAAATGCCGCCGACGCGCGGATGGTCAACCTTTTTCCAGAGGCTATCCCCGAGGGCGGTAAAGAGCCGGGGTTCTTAAACCGCGCACCTGGTCTGCGCCTATTGGCAAACATGGGCGACGGCCCCATACGCGGTCTGTGGCAGTTTGGCGGGTACGGCTACGCGGTGTCCGGCGAAACGCTGTACAAGATAGACACGCTTTGGAACACCACGGTAATCGGTACGGTGGCCGGATCGTCTGGCCCTGTCAGCATTTCCGACAACGGCACGCAGATGTTTGTGGCTTGTGACGGCCCTAGTTTTATCTACAACAGCCTGACGCTTGAGTTCAAACAGATCGATGACCCCGATTTTCCAGGCGCGGTCACTGTAGGCTATATCAACGGCTATTTTGTGTTCAACGAACCAAATAGCCAACGGATATGGATCACGGAACTACTTGATGGCACGTCCATAGACCCGCTTGATTTTGCCAGCGCTGAAGGTTCTCCTGACGGCTTGGTGTCGGTTCTTGTAGACCACCGCGAAGTGTGGCTGTTTGGCACCAACTCAGTTGAAGTCTGGTACGACTCCGGCGGCGCTGATTTCCCGTTAACGCCAGTCCAAGGCGCGTTTAACGAGGTGGGCTGTATCGCCCCCTACTCAGTCGCCAAACTAGACAACGGCATCTTCTGGCTGGGCGCTGACGCCCGTGGCAAGGGCATAGTCTACCGCGCCAACGGTTACACCGCGCAGCGCGTGTCTACGCACGCTGTAGAGTGGCAAATCCAGCAGTACGGAAACCTTTCCGATGCTGTTGCCTACACATACCAGCAAGACGGCCATTCGTTTTATGTGCTGATTTTTCCATCGGCCAACACCACTTGGGTGTTTGATGTTGCCACTTCAATGTGGCACGAACGCGCCGCTTTCATCAACGGTTCGTTTACCCGCCATCGTTCAAACTGCCAGATGTCGTTCAACAACGAAATCGTTGTAGGCGACCATGAGCTTGGCAACATCTATGCGTTTGATTTAGAAGTGTTTTCTGACGCTGGCGCAGTGCAGAAATGGCTTCGGTCGTGGCGAGCGCTGCCGACCGGCATGAACGATTTAAAGCGTAGCGCACACCACTCGCTACAGCTTGATGCGGAAACCGGCGCGATTGACGACAGCGTGACAACGCCGATTGTCATACTTGACATTTCCGATCCAAACGATGACTTGCTGGCTGAAAACGGTGATTTTCTTGTCTGGGAATACATCAGCGGCACGTTTAATGAAGTGCTGCTAACGGAATCCGGTGACCAGCTTGTTCAAGAAGACGGCGGCGAAATTGTGCTTGTCGTAGTTCCCATTAGCGCCACGGGCGGTAAGATTCTGGTCGAGAAGGGTCTTCCTACGGCAACAGCCATTGACCCACAAGTCATGCTGCGCTGGTCTGATGACGGCGGCCACACTTGGAGCAACAGCCACTGGCGGTCAATGGGCAAGACGGGCACATACGGCACCCGCGTCATTTGGCGTCGTTTGGGCATGACCCTGAAGTTGCGCGACCGCGTGTACGAGGTGTCGGGGACTGACCCGATCAAGATTGCGATCATGGGCGCTGAACTTATCGCAAGCCCGACAAATGGCTGATCCTCAAAACATCACTAAAATCCCCGCGCCTCGCGTGCCGTTGGTGGATGAGCGCACGGGGTTAATCTCGCGTGAGTGGTTTCGGTTCTTCAACAACATTTATGTCATTACGGGCGGCGCAACGCAAGGCGTTGCTCAAATAGTTAACGGGGGGACAGGCGCGGATAATGCGGAACAAGCGCGTATCAACCTTGGGGTGGGCACTGGTTCCGTTAGCCGCGTTGGAGGTACGGGCACAGTTAACGGAATTACTTTAACTGGCAATGTCACTTCATCTGGTGATTTGGTACTTGGCGGTACGCTAGTAGATGTTGACATAGGCGGGCAAACCGTAGGTAACTTTAATTTATCCACCCGAGCAATGGGCGTTTTACCTACCGTTCACGGCGGTTCGGGAATGGCTGTATCAACTATTGCAACCAAAACCGCCGATTTTACGGTTGCCAGTACCGAAGGATGGGTGATTAGCAACAAGACGGGTTCAACTTGCGTGGTAACACTACCAGACGCTAGACTTTGGGGTGGCCGCGCAGTGACTTTTAAAAACCTGCAAACTGAGACAGTTGTGTCGGCCTCAAGCAACGTTGCGCCGATTGGCAGTGCCACGCCTGGCACAGCCATTCTGCCCGCCACTGTAGGTGCATGGGCCACGTTGGTGTCAGACGGCACAAACTGGGTGGTGATGGCATCATGATTGTTCGCAAAGCTCTTAAATCGGATTTGCCTCAATACGTAGTGTTAGCGCAAGCGTTTCACGCTGCATCCCCTATGCACGGCAGCATTGGGTTTGATGTGCAAGGCTACTCTGATTTTTATCTGGCTTCGCTAGAAAACGACAACATAGGCATTTGGCTTGCGGAAATTGACGGCACGATTGTTGGCATTTGTGGCGCGCTTGCGTATCCGCTGTACTTTAATCCCGCCGCTTTGGTTGTGCAAGAACTTTGGTGGTGGTTAACGCCAGCAGCACGCGGCAGCGGTGCGGGGGGTAAAATGTTCAAACAAATTGAACAGTGGGCAAAAGAGCGCAACGCATCCGCGCTGTTTATGATTGCTTTAGAAGACAACAAAGCAAAAAAGATGGAAAATTTGTACATCCGCGCAGGCTTTAAGCCGATGGAGCGCACGTTTATCAAAGAGGTCACTTCATGGCAATAGGAACCGCAACAGCACTCTTAGGTGGCGCTTTACTTGGTAGCGCGATGATTTCATCGGGTGCTGCGGAAGACGCTGCTGAAACGCAAGCCGCCGCCGCCAGAGAAGCCGGTACAACTTCGCTTGAAGGCTTGCAGTTGCAACTGGCTGCCGACAAGGAAAACGTCGATAAGCAGATCGCGGCGCAAAAAGAAGCGCTGACTCAAACGCTGGCGTCACAAGAGGCTGCTGCCGCTGCTGGCAATGCCGCTGCCGCTGCCGCGCTTGAGCGTCAGTTGGCCGCACAAAAAGAAGCCCTTGACGCGCAACTGGGCCTGCAACGCGAGTTGTACCAAAAGCAGGTCGAAAACCTTAGCTCGTTCAAGCAAGCTGGCGAGGCCGGTCAAAACAGGCTGATGGACATTTTGGGCCTAAGCGGTAATGTCAACGCGCCCGGTTACGGTTCTGCCGCAAAAAGTTTTTCTGCGGAAGACATGCAGCAAGACCCAGGCTATGCGTTTCGTTTGTCTGAAGGTCAAAAAGCAATTGAGCGCTCGACTGCTGCTCGGGGTGGCTTGCAGTCCGGCGCGGCACTCAAGGCAGCAGCGCGGTACGGCCAAGAGATGGGGTCGCAAGAGTACGCGAACGCATTTAACCGATACCAGACCGAACGCGCCAATAAAATAGCACCGTTGCAATCGCTGCAATCAGTCGGTCAAGCATCGGCTGCCGGTCAAGCTGCGGCTGCCGGTAACTTAGCGTCCGGCTCGTCTCAAGCCCTTCAAAATTATGGCTCTGGCGCAAGCGGCGCGTATGGCACGTATGGCGCAGCGCAGGGTCAGATAGCCGCGTCACAGGGCGCGGGCGCATCGGCTGCCTACGGCGGCTACGGCGCGGGTGTGTCTAACATCTACGGCGTGTCTAACCAAGCCCGCCAAAGCGCGTATGGCGCGAACACCGCAGGCCAGATAGGTGCAATTACCGGCGCTGCAAACGCGATGTCGCAAGGTCAAATTCAATCCGGTAACGCATTTAACACCGCCATAACCCAAGGCGTTGGCATATACGGTATGAACCAGCAAAATCAGTTGATGAACAGATACCTCTTATCGAAAGGGTTCTAAGCCATGCCACTCGACCCAAGCATTATTGCTGGCATAAAGCCGGCGCAATTTGATCTGTCGCAGTTTTCGCCAATGAACGCAATGACAAACGTCATGAAATTTAAGCAAGCTGATGAAGCAAGTCAACTGAACGCGCTAAAAATGGCGGAGTATGAACGCACTCGTACTGAAGAACAAGACTTTCGTGATTATTTGGCTACAACGGAAAAGCCAAATGATCCAGCAAATCGGGCAAATTTTTTGCGGTACGGTAAGACAGGCGCTGCGTATGGCGAAAATTTGAGTAAGCAAGAAACCGCAGCTTTGACGCAAAAGAAAGCGACGCTCGATATTAGAGCAGCGCAACGCAAATTTGGCGATGATCTTAGGCGGGAGTTGTCTGCTAACCCTTCTAACGAAAACATTATTGCTTTTGGGCAAGACGCGCTGTTACAAGGGCTGTATACAAAGGAGCAAGTTGACACTACGGTACAACAGCTATTGAGCTTAACGCCTGAAGATCGTGTGCGTATTCTTTCGCAATCAGGCGCAAGCGCGGGCGAGTTGAAGCCGTCAAATTTACAAGTCAATCAAGGCGGTCAAACGCAAGTGTTGCGCGTCCCCGCGTTTGGCGGCGCGCCCACACCGATTGGCACCTACGCCGACGTTCCGTTGCCCGCCGCTGTTCAAGCGCAAAGATTGCAAACCGCTAAAGCAGGCGCGTCAAACATTACGCAGACCACCGAGAAAAAATACGGCGAAGCATTTGGCGGAAAAATAGCCGAAGCGGACATTGGCAAATTGGCAACGGCGGAAAGAGCGCCTCAATTGGCTGAAAGCGCAAATCGTATTATTGACATTGTACGCAAGGGCGATGTGTTTACCGGCCCAGCCGCCGACATCAAATTAAACATTGCGCGAGTGTTAAATGTTGCGGGCACTAACAACCAAGAAAAAATTGCCAACACTGAGCAGCTTATCCAAAGCACGGGCCAAAGCACTCTCGATGCGATTAAAAGCGCAGGTCTAGGGACCGGCCAAGGTTTTACCGATAAAGACCTTAAATTCTTGCAAGGCATTGCCGGCGGTACTATTGGTCTTACCGCGCAAACGCTTACGCAGTTGGCGACTTTGCAACACCGCGCCGCATCACGCAGCGCAGAGTCTTGGAACAAGCGCGTCAATGAAATACCCAAGGAAGTGCTGCAAGGCACAGGCTTATCTACAACGCCGATTAAAGTGCCTCCGCTTACTGCTGGCAAAACTACCGGCCCAACAATTGGCGCGGTTCAAGACGGATATCGTTTTAAAGGCGGTAGCCCTGCCGACCCTAAGAATTGGGAGAAAATGTAATGGCTGCACCTTGGGAACAATACCAGCAGCCTGCGGCGGCACCCGCAGGCCCGTGGTCGCAATACCAAGGCGCGGTCCCTTCACAAGCCGGTGAAGTCCCCGAAGGGCGCAAAAGTTACGCGCTAGCCGAAGTGCCTTTGGCAGCGGGTAAAAATTTGCCCGAAAGCGCGGGTAAATTTGTTAGCGGTCTTGTTGAAGCTGTCACAAGCCCTGTACAAACTTTGTCTAGCCTTCTTGACATTGGTGCGGGCGCGCTTCGCAATACGTTGCCTAAACCCGTGGTCAATTTTATTGACAAATTTGATACGGACCCCGCTGCGGCGCAGCGTGCCACTCAAACAGCCAACGCTGTGGGTGGCATGTACAAAGACCGATACGGCAATTACGAAGCAATTAAGCGCACTTTTGCCGAAGACCCCGTAGGCGCTGCTGCCGATCTGTCTTCATTGCTTTCCGGCGGTGGTGCGGTCGCAAGTAAGCTGGGCGCAACTGAAACAGGCGCTGCTGCATCGCGTATGGGCGCTGCAATCAATCCAATGCGGCCTCTCGCCCCCGTTATTGAAGCGCCTATCCAATTGGCTGCTAAAGGTGTGGGTGCTGCATATAACGCGATGGCACCGAAGGCGGCAACTTATCTGGCGGCGGCTGAGGGCCGAGGCCCAGCCATTGTTAACGCGCTTAAAGGGCCGACAGAAATTGTACCTGGCAGTCTGCCTACCGCTGCACAAGCCGCTTCCTCCGTTGGTGCTACGCGATTCGCCGCGATGGGTGAATCGGCGTCAAAAACGCCGGGCATGACTACACCGTATTTTGAGCGCGGCGAAGCCAATAAAGCGGCGCAACTTGGATACATTCAATCGGTTGGCGGTACGCCGGCTACATTAACTGCTGCGGAAAACATTCGTAAAACAACAGCGCAAAACTTGTACGGCATTGCTGATCAAGCTTTGGTGACGGCGGATAAGACTTTTACCTCGCTGCTTGATCGCCCGTCAATGGACAAAGTGCTGACGCGCGCTAATCAGCTTGCGGCTGAAAAAGGGCAACAATTTCAAATCGGAAAAACGGTGCCAGAAACAGTTGCACCATCAGCTATTCTTGGTGTTGAAGGCAAACCAATAACCACGGTCACTACGCCCGCCGAAATGGCTAAATATCCGGGCAGTAGCCTGCACGATATGAAGATGGCTTTTGACGATTTAATAAATAATCCGGAACGATTTGGTATTGGCGCGGCGGAAGCTAAAGCTATCAACAACACGCGAAAACAATTTCTTAGCTGGGCCGAAGAAAAAGCACCTGACTATCGCGTAGCCCGCGAAACATTCGCGCAGCAAAGCAAACCAATCAATCAGATGCAAGTTGGGCAATATTTAGAGGGTAAGCTAAAACCGGCGCTGGGCGAAGAAACGGCTAACCTTCGCGCTGCTGGTTTTGCTGGCGCTCTTGAAAATGCGCCTGCTACGCTTAAAACGGCCACTGGTCAAACACGGTTTCAGCAACTAAGCCAAATTCTTGAGCCAGAACAGATTGCGGTAATTGAAGCGGTCCGCGATGATTTGGCACGTGCAAAATTAACAGAACAACAAGCCAAAGCCGCAAAAGGCGCGGGGCCGGATGTTGGGTTAGCTGGTAGCGCGGTTATGGGCAACATTCGTGCGCCCAGTTTGATTAGCACAGTCACCAGCATTGCCAATGACATTATGCGGCGTCTGCAAGGTAAGCTAGATCAAAAATTAGCAATTGAATTGGCTACCGAAATGCTTGACCCCGCCGCCGCCGCCGCCGCGCTTGAAAAAGCAATGGCAAGACAAGCGCGCGGTGAAAAAATGGCTGCGCCATTTACGGCTGCTGGCAAAGCGGGTTCAGCCGTGCTTCGCACGCCTGCGATCATAAACGCGCTTGCGCCTGAACCTGAACCGACGCGGATTCAGCTTAACAACATGATGCCTGGACGACCATAATGGATTACCAAGTCTTGTTCAATGGCGCTGTTATCTTGGCGTCTTTCTTTGGCGGGTGGACACTGAACACCATCACCAAGTCGTTGGAGCGCCTAGACGCCGATGTGCGGGCGTTACCCGCCAACTACGTGGCCCGTAATGACTACCGCGAAGACGCCCGCGAGATCAAAGAAATGCTCAACAAAATCTTTGATAAGCTGGAAAACAAAGTTGACAAGTGATCGATCCCTTCACAGCCCTAGCGGCCATCCAGACAGCAGTTAAGCTCGTCAAGGCTGCATCAAAGACGGTGCAGGATGTGGAGTCGCTTGGCCCTGTACTGGGTAAGTTTTTCAGCGCCAAGTCAGACGCCATCAAGGTTGTCCAGCAGTCCAAGACCGGCGGCTTCAAAGGCAGTGCAATGGGCAAGGCGATTGAGCTTGAGCTTGCCATTGAGAGCGCCAGAGCGTTTGAGGAAGAAATCAAGATGCTTTTCTTCCAGAGCAACAAGATGGACGTGTGGGCCAAGATACTCGCCCGCGCTGCAAGCATCGACAAGGAAGCCGCACATGAAGCAAGACGCCAGCGCGAGGCGGCTGCAAGGCGCAAGAAAGAGATGGATGAGGTCATCACCCTTGTCCTGATGTTTGTGGTTCTGGCGCTGGTCTGCGGCGGCGTCGGCTGGATCATCTACAAAGCTGTGCAAGAGTGCGGCGGCAAATGTTAAAAAGGTAAACCATGTTTCCTCTCACAGCACTCCTTGAAGTCGGCTCCAAGCTCATCGACAAGCTCATCCCAGACCCTGAAGCCAAGGCCAAGGCTCAGATGGAACTGGCAAAGCTGGCGCAAGACGGTGAACTTGCCAAGATGGCGAACGACACCAAGTTGTTTGAGGTCGAGCAGGAGAACACCACCGACCGCTGGCAAGCCGACATGGGCAGCGACTCTTGGCTGTCCAAGAACATCAGGCCAATGGCCCTGATCGCTATCTTCATCGCCTTCTTCCTGTTCACCATGATGAGCGCCTTCGGTTACAACGCGCAAGAGTCTTACGTCCAACTGCTCGGCCAGTGGGGCCAGATCATCTTCCTCGCATATTTTGGCGGCAGGACCGTGGAAAAGCTGGCTGACATGAAAATGAACAAGAAATGAACCTCACCGATCACTTCACGCTGGAAGAGTTGACCACCACCAGCCACCGCCAGTTTGACAACACGCCGAACGATGCGGAGATGGCAAACTTGGTGCTGCTGGCTGAGTTCTTGGAAAAGGTCAAGACCTACCTTGACGGCAAACCGATCATGATCAACAGCGCTTTTCGGTCCAAGCAGGTCAACGACAGCGTAGGCAGCAAGGACACCTCACAGCACCGCACGGGCTGCGCGGCTGACATCAGGGTGCCAGGCATGACGCCAGACGCCGTGGTGAGGGCTTTGGTGGCCTCTACGCTGCCGTTTGACCAGATCATCCGTGAGTTTGACGCATGGACGCACATCAGCATCAGCGACAAGCCGCGCCGTCAGGCGCTGATCATTGACCGCGCTGGGACTCGGCCTTTCGCATAAGCGCCCGATACGCCTCGATGGCGTCCTTCACATCGCGCTGAAGGGTTTCAATGCGTTCGTTCTGCGCGGTCATCTTTGCGTTCGCTTCCTCGGCAAACTGGGCCAAGTTTTCCTGCGTCCAAGTCTTAAAGTTTGACATCGCGCCTCTTAATTATCCGGTTAATTACTGAGTGGCTTACGCCAAACTTGCGGGCTATCTCTCTGGCGCTGACGCCAGCATCGTGCAGTGTATATACGCGGTTGACCGCCATGTCTCTAGATGGCCGCCCCGCGCCTTCCCTTTTGCCCCCGTGGGTCATCGTTTGTGTATCTTAAGTTGGTTTGGCCTCTGCGCCAGCATAGCAGCCGTCTTGCCGCTGATAGATAGCGTGCCGTAGGTGGGTATGTCCTCACGAATGCGCTCAATGGCTCTAGATGAGGCTAGGCTGCGCTTGCGTGCCGTGTTGTTGGCGTTGAGTGTCTCGCCGCGCTTGGCGCGTTCCTCGTCGGTGTACTGCTTCCAGTCAAAAGCGTTGGTCATGTGTTTTCCTTGATGTCGTAGAACCAGTCATCGCCAGCGCTCCACTTGCGTGTGCCGTCTACAGTCCAAAATTCTTTAGCTGCTTTGAAATCTGGAAATTTAGTCTCGCCAGGTATCAGGCTTTGGTCGTACCACAGGCATCTGTTGTTGGGCTGGCAGGCAAACTGGCCGTTGTCCAGCATGATCCAGTTGAACGACTTGTGTTCTTCTGCCTGCTCTGTAAAGCCTGTGTCCAAGGCCAGTTCATCAGCGCAAAAGTCTACGGTGAACAGGTAGCGCCCGAAGTGCCAATTCCGATCCTTGCCTAAGAACTTGACGCCGAGGTTGCGTAGGCCGATCTTTTCCACAATGGTGAAGCGGTAGCCCATGCAGTCCCACAACTGAAGCGTGTCCACTGGCAGATTACCAGCGTCTGCGTGCCACACATACGCATGGATGGGCAGCTTGTCGTACAGCGCACCGTAGGCGGGCAGCAGCGACTCTATGCGGAACACTTGACCGCGCAAGGCTTTCAAGCTAACCCAGATGGCTGGCTCCAACTCGCCGTGCCCCTTCTCAAAGTTGTACAGAAACTCGCGCTTGACGAAGCACTTGATGGGCGGCAGTGATGCGATGATGTAGCTCATGTGTTCTTCTCCTTGAGTTTGGCTTCGATGGCTCTCCACAAAGCCCACAAAGCCAACCCAGACGCGCTAAGTTCAGACAACTCCCCATCCGTCAGC
>Ga0209134_10000303_pt1 | contig 12932 bp, 14 predicted proteins | sample LauGreSp1BDMLBSN_2_FD_187566 | JGI IMG/M metagenome (GOLD analysis project Ga0209134, IMG submission 187566) | Freshwater lake microbial communities from Lake Michigan, USA - Sp13.BD.MLB.SN (SPAdes) (version 2) | ecosystem: Environmental > Aquatic > Freshwater > Lake | place: Lake Michigan, USA... | reverse complement strand
GAATTGTTCGGCTGGTACTGCAGCACTTCGCGGTAGGAATCGAGGGCGCCCTGGTAATCGCCGTACAGGTAGCGGGCGCGGCCCTTGACGAGCAGCTCGTTGACCTTGTCGTCCTTGATGCGGAGTCCCGGGGAAAGCTCGTCGACATTACGATAGGTCGGGTCGTTGCGCTTGGAGGCAAATTCCTTCTGGAGGCGTACGACGCTGGGGTCTTCCTTGCCCTTTAGCTCGGCATACTGGGCGATGAGCGTAGTGGCCTTGATCATATCGCGGGCTTCGATGGCGATGAGCGTGCGGCGGGCGATGGCGGAGCCTTTGGTTTCCTTGATGCGATCCTTGAGTCCCTTGTTGGAAAGGGTCTCATTGCCCAAAGCGCGTTCAGCTACCTCAAGACCATCCAGAGCCTTATCAATGGATTCGGCCGTACCCTTGCGAATGAGGCTTTCGGCGGAGGCGATGGCGTCGCCCTGCTTGCCGAGTGCCTCGGCGTTAACCCGGGCGAGGCGCTTAACTTCTTCCTGAGCGGCGGAGGAACCACCGGCGTCGCGCTGGATGACGATATCCTGCTTCGTCAGGGCGATAGTGTCGCGAAGCTTCTGGGCGGCGGCGGTCGCCGGGAGGGCGCCGTTGGCGCCTTCCAGAAGTTCGAGGGCGCCCTTGTGGTCGCCAGCGGCGGACTTCTTGCGGGCCTGCTCAATCGCTAGGGTAACTTCGGCGAAAAGCCTTTCATGGACAGCGGCGACTTCGTCGAGAGTGGAGGCCATCTTCGCGGCGGGGGCATCAGCCTTCGGGGCGTCGGCAGACGGCTTACCGGCGTCAGCGGCCTTCTTGGCCGCTTCAGCCTCGGCGATGGCCGCGTTGACGGACGAGAGTCCTTCGGCGGCGCCGACATCCTTGGCGTCGATAGCGAGGATCGCCTCAAACTTGGCCTTGGCAGCCTGGAGGTCGCCTTCGTCGCGGGCCTTCAAGGCTTCGGCGAGGAGCTGCGGCTTGCGAGCGGAGGCATCGCCGTCTTGGGCGACAAGTGAGCCTGCGGCTAGAGCCAAGGCGAGAGCGACCCAGGCAAGCTGCGAACGGTGGAGATTTTTCATGAGTTTGGGGCTTTGAAAGTTATTTCTTGGGGGTGACGGTCTTGGTGGCCGCCGGGGTGGCGGTCTTCGACTTAGGAGCTACGGGCGCCGGGACGGTCAGCGTCTGTGGGTCTGAAATGAGTTTCTTCGGCCTCTTGGGGTTAAGAGCGAAGGACTTATCAAAAGTCACGCTGCGGGCGGCCAAGTCAATGCCTTTGACCACGTAACTGGCCCCATTGTAGGAGAACTTATCACCAACGGCGTTCAAGGTGAGCGTCCATGCCGGATCGGTGGGCGAATTGATCAAGATATCCACACGGCCTTTGAACTCCAAAGGCTTCTCGTCGTCGACCTCAACCACTTGGCCGAACTGACGATCATCAATGGTGAGGACATTGCGGACGAAGGGAATACCGTCGGCGTCCTTGCCCTTGATGACCTTAAAGGACTTCAGGGTAAGGTAAGGGGCCTCTGGGATCGGCTTGTTGAGCTTACAGTCGTCGATGTACTGCTTGGTCTTCACGTTCTTGAGCGAGAAGAGGCGATCCTCTTCTTTCTTGCCGGGCCCCAGGGTGGAATGGCTGAGCATGAAGGTGTAGGTCGGATAGCCGACGGAGACCAGCGCGACGCCAAAGGGGGGCATCTCCTCGGCTTTACGGCTGCGTGGCACATACTCGCGCAAGGCAGCATCCCAGACGACGTCGATCGTCGTGAAGAGGTCATAGTCCCAGTTATCGTCGTTCTCCTCGGGGCTGAGCCAGTCCTTGATATTGTCTTCGAGCGAAGCACGCGGAGTCGAAGGATAAGCGTCCCCCAGCGGGATCGCTTCTTTGAGCTGCTTTAGGGCGATGGCCTTACCCTCTTCGTCTGGGACCACCGGAGCGATGAGGCCCGGACTAAGATAGGCGGTGGCGCCCACGGCGAGCAGAAATGCGCCAAGGATGACGAGAATGATGTCCTTACGGGAATTCATGTCCGGGGTACTTTATTTCTTAGGTTCGCCTTCGGCGGCGGCCGGCGGCTTCTCCTCGGGGATGGAAAGGTAATCCACCTGCACGATGAAGGTGGAAAGTTTGCGCGGCACAACCAGGACGCGTTTGTCTTCGGTGCTGGCTGACTTGGCACCGGCGGCCGCCGCGACGGGCTCATCGCGGAAGAAGTTACCGATCACGGAGGGAGCGGTGGCGGTAGACGACGCTGTCGGAGCGAGCGCGGAAGCAGACGCGAGGAGCTTCTGGACCTCGGGGGTCGCCACGCCGACATCAATCGAGGAAATCACCAGCGGGCGGCCGGAGTTGCGGATCTTGTTTACGAAGGTGCGCAGCGTCGGCGTGTAGCCCACGAAACGGACACGGAAAGAAGTGGATTCGACTAAGTCGCGACGTTCAAACGTCCGGGCGGCGATGAACTCATCCACCACGTCCCGCGAACTGTCCGGCTCTGGTCCATAGGTGCCAGCGCCGGGCTTGCCTTCTGGAATCAATACGAAGGTCTCGACGGGCTCCCGGTCGACGGACTCGAACAGGAGAGGCGCGCCGGGCGGGCGGGAATCAACTAACTGACGGACGAGGAAATCGATGATCTGTCGCTGCTGGTCGACTTTCTGGAACTCGCGCTTAGGCGAAGTCCCCTGATTATGGATGTAGCGATGAAAGCCAAAGGCCGTCGGGTCGGTCGGAGATAGCTTGATGCCATTGTCGGCGGCGAGCTTACGCCAGCCGTCGACCGATTCACGGAGTAATGCGCTCAACTCAGCGGAGTTGGCAGAAGGCTTACCCTTGATGGCGAGCTCGGGATTGCCGGAGACGGCCAACCGCAGGGAGCCGAGATGGGCCTCGAGGGCCTTCACGTCATCGGCGGCCTTGGCCACATTATCCTCGTTCAGCGAGACGGCGGGAGTCCCGTCCACAAAGGTGTGACCCCGAAGCAACGCACTCTGCTCGATCCGTGCACGCTGAAGCAAGAGAGCGGAGGAGGAGCCGCCTCGCCAGGCGAGGTAGGCGAAGCCGCAACCCGCGAGAAACGCGACCGCTAAGGCAATCAGCAGGAGGTTGAACCCGAGGTTTTTCTTGAAATTCTGCATGGCTTAGAGGGCCTTGTCCTTGCGGATGATAAGAGTGAGGGTCGCCTTGGGCGTCATCCGGATGACCGTCTTGTTGTCAGAGGCCTTGAGCGTCTGATCGGTGACGACGATTTCGTTCTCTGGAACGGAACCGACATACGGTGACTGGCGGACGACCTCAAGCAGACGGCCAATGTTAGCTTTTTCAGCCTGGGCACGGTACTGCGGCACTTCGAGCGGCACGTCGGTGAAAAGGAAACGGACCGAGAGGATGACCTTGGTGACGACGACCGGCGCCGGCGCGGGCTGGCCTTCGGCGACCGGAGCCGCCGGTAAAGTCTCATACTTCACATGCATCTCTTCGATCCAGGTGTTCTTGCAGGTGCCAATGCGATCCTGCAGGTCGCCAAGGAAGGCAGGCCAATTGGAGCGGTTCGTGACAACGAATTCGAGTTCCTTAGCCTTAGCGGCGAGTTCGGCGGCCTTCTTCCTCGATTCCTCGATGGTCGTACGGCGGGTGGCGAGCTCGACCTGGCGGCCTTGGATGACGAGGGTCTGCTCGCGGTTCCAATTCTCCGCATCAGCGAAGGACAGCCAGACGCAAAACGGCGCCAACGCCGCTAAAGCAGCGGCGATAGCCAGACGAGGCTTGCGCGCGTCAAAGGCCTGCTGCGCGGCGATATCCCGCGGGATCAGGTTGACGCCAATGGGTTGAGGCAAGATGAGGCGGGCGGCTTCGCCGATGACCTCGGTAATCTGATACTTGGCTCGCTCTAGCTGCTCGGGATTAATCCCGGCTCCAGGCGTAATAACCGCTGAGGGGTCGAAGACTTCGACTGGCAGGCGCAGGGTCTCGCAAAGCTGTTCGGAAAGACCTGGCACTTGCGAGCCGCGACCGGTGACGAGGATGCGGGCCGGCTGGCGGCCATTGGTGCCGCGACGAACATTAATCAGGCGGCGATTGATATCCTGGGCGAGGCGCCGGATGAAGGTCTGCGCGTTGGCTTGAAGAACCGCGACCTGCGGATCGGACTCCGGCAACTGCACGATACCGGAAAAGTAGCCGACCTTGATGGCTTCCGAAACCGCGAAAGGCTGGCCCGTATTATCCGACACGCCTTGCGTGAGCAGATTCCCTCCGATGTTGGTGGCGGACTGGATGTTGACGCCGCCGGGGCCGACGAAACTGAGCGTGGTCGAGCGGGCGCCCACGTTGACAATAAGGGCTTCCTCAGCGGCGGAGCCACCGGCCAGACGGAACGCCTGGCTGTCGAGCAGCGGGGCGGCCTGAATCGACATCGGGCGCAGACCAGCTGAGGTGACCATGGTCGCGATCTTGGTCGCGACCTCCGTGCGTAACGCGAAGAGAAGGACTTCCGCTTCGACGCCGTCCGAAGCCATGACCTGGCTGTCCCAGATGACTTCGTTCAGCGGATAGGGGATCGCGTTCTGGGCCTCGAAGGCTACAATTTGGGCCTGACGGGCGCGCTCGACCTGCGGAACCTTGAGCGGCTTCTGCAAGAGCAGGAAAGCAGGGGCGATGACCGTGACGCGCCCCTTGAGCTCGTGCGCGGTGACCAAGTTCGCCAGCGCGGCAATCGCCGCGTTCAACCACTCGTCGTCACCCGTGAGCCCGGGAGCGATTTCCTCGACGTAAAACTGCTCAAGCACCAAGCTTCCTGACACCGCGGAAAACTGGGAAACCGAGACGTTCGACGCGGCGAGATTGACGATGGTGGCCTTTTTCTGGCTCATGCGTAAAACGGGAAAAGGGGGTTAGCGAGAGGCGGCATCTTCCCGGAGGAACTCGGGGGAGGGCGAACCTTGGGGCACGGTGTCGAAGATGGCGTAAGGCACGAGGTACTGGGGGCGCAGCATGCCGGCATTGGCGGTGACGCCACGGTCAGCCAAGTCGCGAGCCCCATCGAAGGCCTGCTTGTTCACGAACTGCTGATGGACGGCGGCCTTCATGTCCGGAGAAAGACGTCCCGCTTCGGTATAAAGAGGTACTTCGGTTCCGCCGACCTCAAGCTGCACGTAATAGTAATCAGGCTGCATCTTGAGACGGTCTCGCTTCACGATATCGCCGGGCAAGTAGAAGTAAACTGAGCGGGGGGAATTCACCTCCATCGTCAAGACGGTGGCGGTGGATCGGTAATAGGAGAACTCGGTGGCGTCCTTGGCGGCGAGCGGCTTGAAGATCTGCGTGACGGTCACCTTAATCTTATCCACCCACTGCTTGTTCGCGGCCTTTTTCCCGGCTTGGTCCTCGGTCGCGGTCTTGGTCTCCGGATTAAAATTAGCCTGCAGCTCGACCTGCATGCGGATCCAATCGTGCTTCTGGCCGCCGATTTTGGTCGGATCGAAATGGACGGAGCGCACGACCACAGGGCTTTTGCCGGCACCCCCTTCGGCCTTCGTCGCCTGGGCTAAAACGCAGGATACGGACAGGCAGAAAGCCATTACGCTGGCAAAAACAGCATGTACTTGGGGCATGGGGAGTGGGAATTTGTCGCTTTAGCCTCCCAGTGGCAAATGCAAAAAAACCTCATATAAGGAACATTTGTTAGATGCAAATTACTTGCATCTGTCGCCAGTCCTTATGAGTCTGAGCTGACATGCTTCGTCTGCTTGCAGCCTTGATTTTTTCCGCGAGTCCGTGGCTCGGCGGACAGGCCTACGCGCAAGAAAAACCGGTCGTCATATCAAGTTTCAGCATCATTGAAGACTGGGTTCAAGTCATTGGTGGAAAAGGACTTGAGTCAATAAGTCTCATTCCTAGACGCAGTGAGGCGCACGGATTCCAGCTCAGCCCTCGACACGTGAAAGACCTGCGCCGGGCTTCCTTGATCGTCGCTTTGAGTCCGGAATTTGAACCCTGGCTCGCCGCCTGGGCTAAGGCCAATCAACGTGGTCACTCGATTCTCTGGCTGCATAGCGGATCCGACGCCCGCGCGGGGCACGATTGCGCTGATATCCCGCACGCCTGGACCGACCCCGTCGAAGTCAAAAAAATGGTGAAAATCCTGGCCGAAAGACTACAGAAAATCGGTGGAGGTATAGATACGCAAAATGCTTATGAACAATATGTTAAAGAAGTAAACGGTGTAGAAAACGAGCTGAGCCAGCTCTTCGGGCAAATCCCCCCAGCAAAAAGGGCGTTCATTTCCCACCATGCCAACCTCGAACATTTCGCCAAACGCTTCGGCCTAACCGTTGCCAGTACGATTATCGTCAGCGGATCCGGGGAGTCGGCCGATCCTTCTGCCCGTCACTTTTCCAAGCTGCTCGCCCTAATCCGAAAACAGAAAATCCACGTCATCGTCACGGACGCAGGGCAGAATGATGCCTTCGCTCGGAGGTTGACCGAAGACGCCGGCCTCCCGCCCCCAATCTCCCTCTCCTTTGAATACCTCGAACCGCCCGGACGACCTGGAGACACTTGGACCTCCATGATGCTCACGAACGGCAAACGGCTCCATCAGGCCCTCCTCCAAAAATGAGCCGGCCCATCGACGCACTCTCCCGTCATCTCGGCGTGGCGTTCTTCTCCGTCCTTCCCTCGATCCCCTACGCGCAGAAGGAGAAATCTGGATGCCCCGGCATCGCCGTCGCGACCAAGCAGCTCTCTGCCGCCGCCCGCCTCGACGGACCGGTCGCCTTCGAGGACGCAACCTTTGAGATTCCCTGCGGCTGCCGGACCGCGCTCATCGGCCCCAACGGCTCGGGCAAATCCACGCTCCTACGCGTGCTCGCCGGACTCACCCCAATTCGCTCGGGTGAAGCGCTGGTCGCCGGCGAATCCCCACGCCTCGGCCGGAGTCGTATCGCCTACCTAGCCCAGCGGCCGCATCTCGCCGAACTCTTCCCCCTCAAGCTTCGTCGTCTGGTTCAGATGGGCACCTATGCGCACCACGGATGGTTCGAAGAATGCCAGCATGGCGACGAAGCCATCGACCTCGCCCTCACGCGCCTTGGTCTGACCGAACTAGCGGAACGTCCGGTCCACACGCTGTCCGGCGGCCAACTGCAACGTGCGCTGATCGCTCGCGCCGTCGTGCAGGGCGCCGAACTCCTCCTGCTCGACGAGCCCTACGCAGCCCTCGACCAAGCAAGCCGCGAAATCGTTGACGGCTTTCTTTTTGAACAAGGCCACGCCTTCACCGTCGTGATGGCAACGCACGATCCGGCCGACCTCGGCCGCTTCGATCGTATTCTCGAGATGCGCGACGGCACGATCAACACGCGCCACGCCTGCGCTGGCCACGACCACCGCCATGCTTGAGTTACTAACCCAGCCGCTGGCCGAAGCCTTCTTCGTGCGTGCACTCGTCGCCATCGCACTCTGCAGCGCGACGTGCGCCTGCCTTGGCGCCTACGTCGTTCTCCGACGAATGGCCTTCGTGAGCACCGCACTCACCCACTCCATCCTGCCTGGCGTGATCAGCGCCCTGCTCCTCGGCTTCTCGCCCTACCTCGGCGCACTAGCCGCCGCGCTCCTGACCGCCGCGGGCGCAGCCTGGCTGGCCACGCGCCGAGGTACGAGCGAGGACAGCGCCGTAGGCGTCATGCTTTCGGTAATGTTCGCGGCGGGCGTCGCGCTCATGCAGCAGGCGAATTCCTGGCGCGACTTTACGGGACTGCTTTTCGGCAGCGTGGTCTCCGTCGGCAGTGAAGACCTCCTGGTCATCAGCGTCACCGCCGCAATTGTCCTCTTTGGCCTGCGGGTGCTTCACAAGGAACTCGAACTGGCCTCCTTCGATGAAGAATATGCGGCGCTCCTGGGCGCGCGACCGGCGCTCATGCGGGTTGTGCTGCTGGTGCTTGTGGCGCTCGGCTCCGTCGCCTGTGTCCGTCTCGTCGGTGCACTGCTCACGACGGCCCTATTCGTCATCCCCGCCGCGACCGGCGTGCTCCTGGGACGCACCGTGCCGCAAGTGATGGCATGGGGGACCGGTTGCGCTCTGGCCGGGGGGATCGGCGGGCTTTATCTTTCCTACTACCTGCCGGCGGTGCCGTCCGGGGCAGGCATCGTGCTCTGCTGCGCGCTGCCCTACCTGGCTGCCCGAATCTTCGCGCCGCGACGCTGATTAAAAGCGCGGCGGACGCAGCGAGAGCGGCAGGCCAAGTACTTCCCGGGCGACAAGCGCCTGACGGAGGGCGGCCGATCCACGAAACTGCAGGCGCGTATGCGCCCGGGCGGGACGCGTAACGACGAGGGAGGAGGCGTCAAGATGAGCGGCGGTGACTGAGGCTGGTGGCTCCGGCTCCACCACGAGAGGCGGTGCATTGCGCACGCGCCGGGTGCGACGCGGCACGGGCAGCGGCGGCACGGCAATCGGAGCCGGCCCGCCAGCTTCCGCCTTGATCTTGCCGGCGACCCAGGCCGCAAACGCGACCACGCCGATGACAATCTTGATGAAGAGTGCCAGCTCCATGCTCAGGCCTTGGCGCCAGGCGCGGGTCCGTCACCGGCGATACCCTTACGCATCTCGGTGTCAGAACGAAGGTTCTCCAAGCGCTGGAAATCCATGTAACCCATGCGGCCTGAACGCAGTGCGTCGGCGAGGGCTTGCGGAATCTGAGCCTCGGCTTCGACCACGCGGGCACGCATCTCTTCGACGCGGGCACGCATTTCCTGTTCGAGGGCGACGGCGGCCGCGCGGCGAATTTCCGCCTGAGCCTGCGCCATATTCTTGTTAGCGTTGGCCTGCGCCTCTTGAAGCATGGCGCCGATGTTGTCGCCGACGTCGACGTCGGCGATATCGATGGACATAATTTCGTAAGCGGTGTTGGCGTCGAGACCGCGCTCGAGCACGGTCTTGGAAATGCGATCAGGGTTCTCGAGGACGATTTTATAGCTCTCGGAGGAACCGATGGTGGTGACGATACCTTCGCCAACGCGCGCGATGATGGTCTCTTCCTGGGCACCGCCGACGAAGCGGTCAAGATTGGTGCGGACGGTGACACGAGCCTTCACCTTCACCTGGATACCATCCTTGGCGACGGCATCGATCGTGGTGCGGCCGCTGGCCGGATTAGGCACATCGATGACCTTCGGACTAACGGAAGTGAGCACGGCCTCGAGCACGGATTTATTCGTACCGCGGGTGGCGATATCGATCGCGCAGGCGCGGTTCCAATCGAGATGTAGGCCAGCCTTCTGGGCGGCAATGAGCGCCTGCACCGTCTGCACAATGTTTCCGCCGGCGAGGTAGTGGGCGTCGATCTTTTCGACTTCGACCGTGAGGCCAGCCTTGGTGGCGGCGATCTTGGCGTCGACGATTACGGCATAGGGAACACTGCGCAGGCGCATACCGACGAGGTCGAACAGGCCGACCTCGGCACCGGCGAGGCGCGCGCGCACCCAGACCGCGAGGAAAGAGAGCAGGAAGAGGACGAACAGGAGCAGGGCACCCGCGGCGATCCAAACGATGATATCAGGCATGGTAGTCATGAGAGGGGAATAATCAGCGGGCGCGGCGGACGGTCACGCGGCCGGAGCCGGCTTCGGTGACGACGACGGCGGAGCCGCGTTCGACGAAACCGTCGAGCGAGAAGGCTTCGATCAAGGTGCCGTCAATCTCGATGGCACCCGAAGGCGCCAGGACGGTAGTAGCCTTGCCCGTCTTGCCGACGTAGACGGCGTAACCGGCGGCGGCGGGCACGGCGGCACCTTCGTTGCTGCTAGCATTGATCATCGACCGGCCGATGCTGGTCTGCGGCAGCAGGCGACGGAAGGCGAAGAACTCGAGCGTCAGGACGACGAGGAATACGCCGCAGAACACCGCGCAGGTGAGGACGCCCGCATCCGCCGAAAGATAGATGCCGGCGAAGGAGACGACGGCACCGAGGAAGCCGAGGAAGACCGTGGGGAGGAAGAATTCCGCACCGATGAGGACAAGGCCGGCAACGAGCAGGCCAATTGGCAGGACCAAGGAAACCTCTCCAGGGGAGGCGGCGAAAAACATCATGAGCACAAAGATGCCGTGACCCCTCCCTCTTTCCAATCTTTTCTGGACCGCCCTCCTTACAATAAGGTAAAAAACCTGTAATATCCGCCGCACGCTTGCGAGCCGAGCACCACCCACCCTATTCTCGCCCATGGCCAAGAAACCGCCCGCCCCCCGTCGCACCCCCGTCAAGGAGGCACACCATGTATTGCAGGACGCCCTGCTCATGGCCGACCCGTTGCGCAAGCACGGCGAGATCGCGAAGTCCCTCGGGGTCTCGCCGTCGATGCTTTACAAGTGGCGCGAGCCGGCCGCGCAAGGGAGTGGCCAGCCGAATCCATTGCACCGCACCGCGCTCCTGGTCGACCTCACCGGCGATACCCGCATCGTTGACTGGCTCGCCCAACGGGCCGGCGGCCAGTTCACCCCCGTCCAGAATGAAAACCCGGGCGGCAACCTCGACAAGGCCGCGAACGCCCTCGTCCGCGAGTTCGGCCTGCTCATCGCCGACGTCGCCGACACGATCGCAGACCATCGCGTCACTGCCGATGAGACGCAGGAGCTGCGCGAAAAATGGGACGGCATCCGCAAGCGCACCGAAGCCTTTGTGCGCCGGTGCGAAAAAGGCGACTTCGGTCCAAAAGGTTGAGCGATTTCGCTTCCCCGGACGCCGCGAAAAGGTAACCAGAAGCCATGGCCGAATTCACCATCCGCCCTTACGGCGACCCGGTCCTCCGGGCGAAGGGCGACCCCGTGAAGGAGTTCGGGCCCGCGCTCCGCTCCCTTGGCGACGCCATGCTGAGCGCGATGAAGACCGCGAAGGGCATCGGCCTGGCGGCCCCGCAGGTCGGCCTTTCCTTGCAGCTCTTCGTCATGAATGTGCACGATGAGGACTTCCTCCCGGTGCTCGACGGCAAGGCTCGCGCGACGGAAGAGATCATGCCGATGCTCCTCGCCAACGCGACGGTGGCCGTTCCAGCCGGTGAACCTGACACCTATACTGAAGGCTGCCTTTCCTTTCCCGGCATCACTGGCGACGTCGAACGCGTCGAACGTGCGATCGTCCGCTACCGCGACGCCGACGGCGCCCCGCACGTCCTCGAGTGCATGGGCCTACTCGCCCGGTGCGTCCAGCACGAGCATGACCATTGCCAAGGTGTGCTGTTCATCGACCGCATGACCCGCCCACACCAACTGCTGACTGCGGCCAAGGTGAAGAAACTTAAGCGCGCGACGACAATCGAGATGAAGGCCGCCCGCAAGAAAGCCTGATTACTTCGTCGCCGCAGAGGCTCCGACTTTCAGCGTCAGCTGGCCGACTTCGACGCCTTCGGCGCCATTCGGAATGCTGGTAATCTGGAAGGTGCTGACTTCGGCGGTCGAGGTGAGGGCAACGGCCCGCCACTTGGCGCGCACGCCTTCGTTGCTGACAGGTCCGCCGCCGGCAACGATCACGACGTAAGGTGCAGCGGCGATACCGAGCTTTGTCTGCGTGAGGGAAAGATGGGCGAGCAAGGCGGAGCCCAGCGGATGACTTGCGCGATCGAAACCGAGCACCCAATCCCCACTTTCCGCGAGACGGGGAAGGAAACTCCGCTCGTCACGTAAGGACGCTTCGCAGATGCCGGCCGGGGCCATGAGCGCCCCGACTTCAGTATAAGCGACCTCTGATCCGATCAGACGCATGGTGAAGGCGTCAGCGAGACGCAGGAAGAACAGGCCACGATTGCCATCGGCGGACAGGGCGTAGTATTCCGCCCAGAGGATGGCGACCTGCTTAGGCGCAGTCGCGGGCTTCAGGCCTTTACCTAAGGAAGCAACCGCTGGGGCGACCGCCGGAATGTACGTGTAGCCATCAGCCGGTGCGGGCGCAAGGAGACCGTCATCGCCTTTACTCCAGGCGTTCCGGATGGCAGCGGAAATCTCCGGAGGATGGGTGAGCTTGCCGTCGCCCAGTAGGCTGATCGCACCCAAGAGGTGAACCTTGGTGAAGCCGGTATCGCGCGCCAACTTCTGCAGCCGAGCGGCGGAAGACGTCGCGACCCCACTCCAGGCGGCGGGAGCCAGTTCGACAGTAAAAGCGATCGGCTTGGTCTTTTCGGCGGCACGGACGGCGGCAACAGCGCGCAGACGGTTCAGCGAAGGCAGCGCCTGCTGAATCTGCACATTGCCTTCATCGATCAGCTTCTGAGTGCGGGCCTTGACCTGCTCTGGCGTCTCGGAGAGCCCGCCAAACTTGGGGGTATTCGCTTGGGTGGTAGAACCGCCTCCACTCGTCTTGAGGATGCTCAGTCCCATCTTCGCGCGGGTCTCGCCAGCCGAGTGCAAGCGCATGGCACCATTCCATTCGACGAGCTCGTTGGGCTTAAGGTAACGGACAACCTCCGCATCCGGCACAGGCGGAGGCGGTACCACCTCGCCGGCGGCGATCAGCATCAGGGAGGCGAGGAAGGCGTTCATACGGAAAGGTTCAGGACTCGTCGAACTTGCGGGCGAAGAGGGCTTCCATCTCGCCAAGTAAAGTCGCTCCATCCTTGCCGCGGACGGAAAAGCGGAGCTTCGAGCCCTGGCCGGCGGCCAGCATCATGAGTCCCATGATGCTCTTGCCGTTCACGGACTCCTCGTCCTTGGAAACGGTGATTTCGACATCCGGATAGCGGTTAGCCAGTCGGACGATTTGGGCGGCCGGGCGGGTGTGGATGCCCATCCGGTTCTGCACAGTGAATTCTCGGGCCAAAGCCTCGTGGGTTTCTTCCATATAAGGGGTCTGTCCTGAGACGAACACAGGATAGAGGAAAAGGGAGGGTGGCGGCAAGGCGGGTCAAGGCAAATTGAGCCTAAGGGAGG
>Ga0209134_10000302_pt1 | contig 12972 bp, 12 predicted proteins | sample LauGreSp1BDMLBSN_2_FD_187566 | JGI IMG/M metagenome (GOLD analysis project Ga0209134, IMG submission 187566) | Freshwater lake microbial communities from Lake Michigan, USA - Sp13.BD.MLB.SN (SPAdes) (version 2) | ecosystem: Environmental > Aquatic > Freshwater > Lake | place: Lake Michigan, USA... | reverse complement strand
GCCCTCGTGTCCTCTGGTCCTCGTGTCCTCGTTTCCGCCCCGTGTCCCCTTGTCCCCGTGCCCAGCATGTCCCCTCGCGCTCCGTCGCGCCCACCTTTGCACTGCCTCTCTCTTTTCCTCGGGCCCTCTGGTCCTCGTGTCCTCTAGTTATTTTTCTTCCGAAACAACCTCCCCCACTTAACCCTACACCTCCGCAACAACCTCAGCCCTTTCGGATGCCAGGAAAAGCCAAAGGCCAGCCCGATGATAATCAGCGGCAGCCCCGGCGTGAGGGGCAGGGGAATGGCAATCAAGCCCGCGATGATCAGAATCGATCCCGTGACCACCCTGGCCGCTTGGACAATGCTGAGCATATAATTAAGGTATCCATTTCTCTCACCAAGCAAGCCACCGCGCCGCTTTCTGCCTTGGGTAGGGTCGGGACCGCGTCACGACATAGCTGTAGCTAACCCATTCTCAGGTGGCGGGTGGCAGCCCCGGGTGGCAGGTTGCAGGAAGGGTAGCGCTCAAAGGGAAACCGGAGACCGGGATTAATGCTGAGGGTATAACTCATTCCAGGTGACGGGTGACGGCCACGGTGGTCAGCCATTCGGGAATCAGCCGTTCAGCCCTCGGCTGCAGGAGCCAGGTGTCAGCTCTCTCGGGCCCTCGAGTCCTCAGGTCCTCCGGCCCTCCAGTTATGCCCCCAGCCAATTATCCGATTCCCCTATGCTGCCCCCGTTGAGCGTAGTCTCTCTCTGGTCAACCGATCCTCTGAGCCTCCGGGCCTCTCGTTAGTCGCCGCCCTGCGGTGTCACGGATCCGGATTCGCCTCAATACTCTCCGCGACCCATTGCAGCATGAGGATTGACCACACGAACCAGCGGGCGACGAGTCCGGTCTGTTGCGAGTTCGGCGCGTCACCCATACTTACCGCCGTCCTCAGCTGGCCGTCGCTTTCCAAGCCTTCGGCAGAGCCGAGGCTGCCGGAGAAGCCCACGGGGATACCGATGTCGCGCTCGATGGCACGTTTGAAAGTCCCTGCGCCGACCATGTAGGCGAACGTCTTGCCTGGCGGGGCATCGAGGGTCGTCCACATCGCATAGTCCAGTTCACCGGCCGGAGTCTTAAAGGTCTGCTTCAGTCGGAATAACCGTTCCGTATCCGTCCGGCGTACGATCACGTTATCCTTGTCGACGACCTCGACTACCCAGCGTTCGCCCAGGTATTCCGTCACCCCGATGCGCACGCCCTCCCAGAGGGCGGCATCCTGCGGAATCTTTGCGAACTGATGCCGATCGTATTCCCCCGGCCCCGGAACCTTATTCCAGAACTCGTAGATACTGTCTTCCATCTTCAACCCTTCTTCGTCAGCAGCGCGATGGAGCTGGCGTACTCGTGGAGCTTCTTGCGGGCCTTGGCGCTCTTCGGCCATTCGCTTACGCGATCCCGCATGTTGGCGTAGTTGTCCGAAATCTTAACCACCCGGGCCAGCTTGTTGGGCAGGACCTTCCGGCGGACCTCCGCGAGGTAGTCTTTGCAATCCTTCGGCTTGGTCAGCGCCACGACCGCCGTGACAACCTGTTTCGGGAAGCCCACGCTCAGTAGGTCCTCGGCCGTGATGACCGTGTCTTCGATCGTGTCGTGCAAGATTGCCACGGTCTTCAGGTCCCAGCCGCTCACACGCGAAGCGACTTCCTTCACGTGCTCAAAGTAGGGCGTCTTCTTGTCTTTACGGGTCTGGCCGGCATGCGCCGCCTCAGCCAGCTCATATGCCAGCTTGTACATTTTCTCACCTTTCAGGGTCTTGGATTTGGTCATGAAACTATCATGCCATGGCTAGTAGAGCCTGCAATCTTGTCTGTATCTTATCGTAAGGCTAAAGATGGACTTAGAACTCCGCAAGGGGTACCCTGCAAGGCTTCTGGCTTGCGCCGGCTTCAAACTCTTCGAACGCCTCAGCCAGCGAGCGGCCGAAGACCAGTTCGCGGGCTTTTGGTTTTCCTGCAGGGACATGCACTAGGCAGTGATTAGCCTGCATGAGGCGGAGACCTGCTTGATCGTCGAATTCGACGACCGTCCCGATGGCCAGCCTGCGCCAGCATTCGCTGAGGTCAGGATGTTTTCCTTGGCTTTGTTTGCCCCACTGTCTGTGCATCTCGAGCACGCTCTGGGCAAAGGTGACCGGCGGCTGGCTTGTGTCCGACGAGGGAAGGGCGGACAGGATAAGTTCTGCCTTGGCGCCTTCGGTCTTCAATTGTGTTATCGTTCCTTTGCCAGGGGATTCCAGCAGTACCTTAAGGAGGCTCAGGCAGGCTCCGGGGAGGGCTTCAGCGCCAATCTTCTCGAGGGCATCCGCATACCCCGTCGATGCGACGGGGTTGGCTGCCATGGCCGCATCGGGGTCGATGTTGGGAGCGAGCAGCTTGCGGAGGGCACGGCGTGTATAGGTCGTATCCAGGATACACATCGCCTTGCGTAGCTCCTCAATCTCCTCGCGGGTCGATTGTTGCTCGGGTTTGGATAACTGCGAGAGGTAATCCTCCACGTCAACGTCGACCAATTTGAGTAAACCAAGGAACAGGTGATCCTTAGTGATGGTCTTGGATTGCCCGTGCTTGGCCTCGAAGCAGGCCAGCTTCAGGACGAGGATGAGCGCGTGGGAAACGGGCCTCATTTTCCGGCGGATTTAGTGGGCTTGGCGTCCTTGTCCGTCTTCTTTACCTCGTCTGCAGGAGCTTTGTCGGGTTCACGCTTAGGTTCGGACTTCTTATTACCAATCTTTCCGGCGTCGGACTTGGTGTCGGCTGGTTTCGTCTCGGCTGACTTGGGCGTCGTGGGCTTGTCCTTCTTAGTCTCTTCGCCTTCCTGCTTAGCGTTAAAGCTATAGCCGATGTAGATGAGCGTGCCGGCCATCAGCAGGAGCAGGAGGAACAGGATCCCCATGCTGAAGCGTTCCCGCAGCTTTTCGAGGCGTAGAATCTCCGCATTGTAGGATAAGACCTGATGCTCGATGTAGTCCCGGGCAAGTTCGGCCTCTTTCTGGTCGGCGTCATCGCTGAGGCGGTATTCCTGCAGGGCCTCGCCGGCAGCCTTCAGCCATTCGCCTCGTTCATGCAATGGGTGACGTTTCGAGTATTCTAGGATGATGGCCATGGCGACCGCGGGCTGATTGCCTTGGACCCGTGAAATAGCGTCCCTGACTTGGCCTAGGGAAGGTGCCCGACTCTTTGAAAGTTGGGCCAATGCCTGGGCGACACGGAGATGCCGCTTGGCTCGGCCTCCTGGGTTGAAGTCTTCGGCTTTCATCGGATGCCGGCTCCCACGCCACGTTCGAAGTCGTCCTTGTCTGCTTTCGGGAGCATCCCCATGAGCTGTTGGACGGCGTTGCGAAGGGCGTCGATATCGCCACTCTGCGTGGCTTGCATACCGAGGGCGATGACCTGCTTGGCGCGTCCTTGGTCGGGGAAACGGCCGATGTTGTCGGCGCTGTGGCGGAGCCAGCTAAGCCAGTAGGAGGGCTGGTCCTGCATGGCACGGAAGTAGATGGCGTCGATACGTAGGTAGGTGTCTTTGGCTTCGTGAATCTTCTTACTATCCAGTGCTTTCTTGCCCGCCTCGAGGAGCTTTCGCATGTTTTCGGCTTCTCCGTCCTTGATGAGTCCGTCGTTTAGGAGTCGATCTCCGATGCGGAGCGATTCGGTGAGTTCTTTTCGTACAGCCGGCCATTTGGCCAGTTCCTCCATCTCGTCCAGTTTCGTCTGGAGCTCGAGGATTGTCTTGTCGGCTTTCTGGCTGGCTCCCGTATCGCCGCCTTCGGCCGCGGCGAGGTCGGATTCGATAGAGGGCACAAGGCTGTCGGTCAGAGCGTCGATCGAAGATTTGTCTTCGTCATCCAGCGCGGCCTTCAGTTTCGTGACACGTCGGAGCTCGCGGGCCAACGATTCTTGCAGTAACTTCGGGTCGCTTCCGCTGGTCTTACGGATGTCATGGCCGATCTTCGCCTCGAACTCTTCGTCGATGAGTGAGATATAGGCCAGCAGGTGGATGATGCGGCTCTGATCGACCGACAACTCGATCTCGACTTCGGTTCCGGTAGGAAGGTCGCGTTTGACCATTTCGCCGGTGATGACGACGTCTCCGACGTAGCGATTGCGGTCGGCTTTGTCAGATTCGCCTTCCACGATTGGAATCTTGAGCTTCGTGGATGCGTCTCCGGCTTTGATCGGGATCACGGTGATAATCTTGCGGGCCACTTTCTTCTTGAGGGGGAGGAGCTGGCCCTTCTCCAGTACTCGCTCCACCATGTTCTCCGCTAGGCCAATGTTGAGGGAGTTGATGAGGGGCTGGCCGTCGGAGGACGCGCCAATCGTGTAAGTGAAGCTCGATGGCTCGGCGGGAATAAGGCTGCCGTTGGGATCAGTGACTTCGATGGTAAACACATTGCGGCGACCGGCCTCGGCCTTGATCTTTGTGATGAAGACGCCGTCCTTGCGGACGGGCAGGGAGGCGCTTGACCAAGCGGAGGAACCTTCCGAGATACGAATCTTCCATCCGGTGAAATCAGCGACATCCTTGGAGAGCAGTCGTCCCCCGATGGTCGGCTCGCTGCTGCTGCCTTGGGGTTCGTACTTTAGGTCGATGGTGAGCATGCCGGTCTTGGCCACAGCACGTTCGCCCGAGATCTTCTGGGTTCCGGCGAAGATCGCAGCGCCGCTCGCTACGACGGTCATCGGGTCAACGCTATGGTCGATACGGATGGGCAGGCGTTCCTTCAGCCTGTCCCTGAAGTAGCTGGCCTTGGTCGGGCCTCCGACCAGGATGACGCGATCCACGGACGAACTGGGTACTCCCTTTTCTTCGAGCACGCGTAAGCTGATGTCGATTGCCTTGTCGATGAGAGGCGTGGCTGCATCGAGTAGCTCCTCGCGAGTCAGTGAGATATCGGAGCAGTCGATTTTAACGCCGTTGGGGCCTTCCACATGATTGAGATCAAGAGTCGTCGAGTTGGCCCCGGAAAGCGCCACTTTGGCGATTTCTGCGACATGCTTCAGGATTTCCATTCCTGATCGTGCTTTCTCCTCGCTGTTCGAGCGGGTGAGCCACTCGGAGTAGTCGGGGTTCTGGGCATGCACCTTGGGGAGGATTGCATTCTCGACGAAAGCCCAGTCGATGTCTGAGCCACCGAGGAAGTTGTCCCCGCCGTGGTGGACGACCGTGACGGTGCCGTCTTCGGACTTGATGAGCGCGGCGTCGAAGGTGCCTCCTCCGAAATCGAAGACCAGCCAGTAGGCTTTCTCGCCGGCGGTCTGGAATCCATAGGCTAGGGCGGCGGCGACGGGCTCCTGCAGGAGAGCGACTTGGGTGAAGCCGGCGAGCTTTGCGGCCTTCATCGTGGCAGAAGTCTGGTGGGTCTCGAAAGCGGCCGGTACGGTGATCACGACAGCAAGCGGTTCTTCGCCCAAGGCGCGAGACACGTCGGTCCGGAGGGCTTTAAGGATTTCGGCTGAAAGTTCCTCGGGTAGCTTGGTGACGCCGGAGGATTTGAACATGAAGGACTGCTGGGTGCCCATCACGCGCTTGAACTCAATCTGCGTGTCGGTACGGCCGGTCGTCGCAAGCTTGGCCTTCGCGCTCTTGCCGACGAGGATTTCCTGGCGCTTGTTGATGTGGACGGCCGACGGCGTGATGTCGTCGTCCAGCATATTCTTGATGATGCGTGGCGTGACGCCGTTCAGGACGGCGATGGCGCTGTTAGTGGTTCCGAGATCGATGCCGAAATCGAACGTCTGTCGTGGTTGGCTCATTTTTTATACGGTTAGATTGGGGTTGGGCTATTTCAGGCTCCGGGTAGCGGCGGGGACTTGGTCACCACCTGGCATTTCTGCACGATGAAGGGCGGCTGGTCGGCGCGTTCCTTTGCCTTACGCAGCAGAGCGTGCTGGACGCGGAAGTGCACGGCAGGCTTTAGTATTTCTGAGACGGTCACCTCGGTCACTTCGCTGGTCATCTCGTTTGAAATGACTTCCACGTCGCGGTAGATGCCAGTGGTGAAATCTGTCTTGGAGCGGTCGATTGTCTCGAAGCCGAGCGCCTTGAGGGCTTCGATGCAGTTGGTGAGGTCGCGCTGGATGCGGCGCGTCTCTTTACCTTCATCCATTTTATCAGTAGTCTGCTTAATACGCCAGAGTGCGACGCTGATCTCAACCATTGCCTTGGCGAACGGCTCACGGAATTCATCAATCGTCACCTCGGGCGAAGCCGCCGTTGCCGGAGAGGACTCGCTCTTCTCCTTCTCGAGCTTACCGAGCTCAACGATCTTATCCGTGAGCGACTGTCGGGCCGCTTCTAGGCTAAGTTCTTGGTCTTTGAGGGCCTTATCCAAGGACTCGAGGGTGGAGGACATCTCGGGTACCTTGAGTAATGCCGGGATCGGCTTGGTTTCTTTGGGAGGGGTCATGGGAGGAGAATCTTAATCCAATTCTGAACGTTATGCATGGCCGACGGTGCGGCATAGGTAGCGGCACCGGTTAGGCAAAGGATGGCGACGAAAGGTAGAAGGCAGCTCCCGTCGGACTGTCCGCTCGCCACTGCGTTGCGATCCAAGGCCGCAGAGTCCTCGTAGAGTTTGCTTCTGAGCTCAGCTTGTGGCAGACCTCTTCGTGTAGACTCGCGAACGACCTCATTGGCGAGACCGACGAGGGTGCGTGCTAAGTTAAGGTCGTTCCTGTTGTTGAAGATGTCGACAGCCTGTCCTCGGAGCGCCCAGCCGAGGTTATGGTATAGTACGTCGGCACGCTGTTTCGAATGCCCTTCATCGACGGCTTTATTGATGGCTTCAAGGAGCTCTTTGGCTGTGATCGCTAAAAGAAGGTGGTGCGTAGATTCGTTAAGTTTAATAATCCGGGCAGCGATCGGGTCGAAGACCGCTTCGCTCTTTTCGTTCTCAATGCCATCTTTGACCGTCTTGATGTCTTCGTTGATCTTCTGAAGCAGTTCGCCACAGGCTAGTTTCTGGGCCTTCAAGGCGATCGCCAGGGCTCTTTTGCGGTTCTTCTTCTCGTTGTAAGTATGGATTGAAATGAGCCTGAGGGTCTTGGCAGCGTTGTTGCCGATAATCTGGGCTCGGCCGGCGAGGGCGGTGAAGGGCTGCAGCCGGTCGATGAGCTTCTGGGTGTCCGCGGCCAGGCTTTCCCAGTCGGACTCCTTGGCTTTCTCGATGTCGATGTTGCCTTTGCCCTCCAGTCGGCGGAAGTCGCTCTCCAGGGCCTCTTCGGCGATGGACCCGAGCAGTTCTTCGTTGTCGGCGATATTCCGAGCGCAGCGGATATTGCGGTGTCCGCGGACGGTGTCGCCCTGGGATATGAGGTCCAGCCCGATGCGGATTTGGTTGGCCGCCATGGCATGGCGCAGCTCCTTGAGAATCGCTGGGGAGGAGTTGCGAGGTAGGCGTGGGTCGTCGATGGTTCGCAGCCTGGCCTTAATGCGGTTGACGCACGCAGAACTGCTAAGGAAGTCCTTGGCGCTCGATCCGAAGCGCTCCAATCCTGTTGAATCGTCGTAGGATTCGTAGAGATCAAGAATCGCGATGTTGTGCGAGGCGATGGGACCCCATTCCGGATGACCGAGGAAATCTCGCCAGGCGGCCTTCGCTCCGTCTTTGTCGCCGTTGGCGATAAGGTCCAGGGCTACGTCCTGCTGGCCCATGTCCATCGGCCAGAACCAGAAGCATTCATCGCAGAGTCGTTGGACGGGGTCGCGGAGGCGCTGGTTGGCTTGTGCCAGAATGCTGGGGTCGACCGTTCCGAGTGCGAAGGCATGGGGTAGTTCCGCTCCAAACTCCATCTGCATGCTGAGGTCCTTGATGGCCTCGCTCAGTTCCTTGCTGGTCAGGTCGACCCGCAGGCCAAATATGCGGAAGGGGTTCTGGCGTAGGCCATCAAGGGTCGCGCATTGCGACATGATCGGGCTGACGTGTTCAAGGTTAGGCATCGTCTTAGCTGGAAAGTCCTTTGCGCCAGAGTTCGACCCGCTTGGCGTGGGTGGCGCGGAGGTTGGGTTGTAATTTGATGGCTTCCTCGAGCTTATCTGCGGCTTCGCCCAGCCTTTGCTCATTGGCCAGGTCGAGCGCCTCCTTCAATAGCGCCTGCGTGTCGGTGTCGGCCGTCGGCTCTGTTTCCTTACGCTCGCCGTTGAATACCTCCGAAGCCACGTCTTGCAGCTGGACCGAGCCTTCGCGACGTCGGGTCGGTTTCCATCGCTTCAGGTCGGCCAGAAGGTTGGTGATCTTGTTGTAACGCTGATGCGGTTCAATCCGGAGGCATTTCTTGACGATCGAGTCTAGCGCATCGTTGACGTCCACATTGAAGGCACTCGGGGCGCGGTGCGGATGTTGGAATGCCTTGTTGCTCCAGCCCCATTCCGTCGGGGCAGGGTAGGGGAGACGGTCGGTGAGCAGGAGGTAGAGGATGACACCGACCGACCAGATATCGGAGGCCTTGGAGTCGACTCCGCCTTCGAATACGGCTTCAGGCGCCTTGAATGCCAAGGTCCCGGCCGCTGTGGTCATGAGTGTCAGAGGGTTCACTTCCTGGGCTAGTCCGAAGTCGCTGATTTTTGCTGTCAGCCCATCCGGTCCATCGCTCACCATAATGTTCTGCGGCTTGAGGTCGCGGTGGATGATGGCGGGCTTCTGTCCGTGCGCTACGGCCAGGCCTTCCGCGAGCTGCACGATGAGAGCTACCGCCTTTTCCGCGTGGATGGGGCCGCTCGGGGACTTGTTCCGTTGGTCTTCGAGGGTTCCGGCGGCGACGTACTCCATCGTGAAATAGCCGCGCTCATGTCCGTCGGCTAAGACAGTGTTGGCGTCGAAGACCCGGATGATGTTTGGGTGGCCGATCTGGGTCAGTAAGCTGGCTTCCTTCAATAAGGTGCGGATATCGGCTTCGGTGACGCCGGGCTGCTTGAGGATCTTCAGTGCTTGCCGACCGAGGAAGCGGTGCCGGACGCGATAGACTTCCGCATGGGCGCCCTCACCGATGAGTCTTTCGACCACATAGGTATCTCGGATGTTCTGGCCTTCTTCCAGCAGGGGCATGCTAGCATCGTTATGCTAAGAATCTCTTATAACGGCAAGCGTCTTGGGGAACTGTGAATAAGAAAGATAACATTATTTTATAATCATCATTGTGCGGAAAACGTCACAATCACTCTAGGCCCAGCTCGTCCGCATGCCCGATATCATTGGAGTCCTTTAGCTGCAGGCTTTGGCGAGCAGCGATATCAGGAAGAAAATGATAAAAAGGGCCCCGATGCCTTTGGCCATGTTGCCGAAGCAGGAGCCATAGTCGCCTTAGCCTCGGGTTGTCTGGTGGACTCTCCGGGCGCCGCCCGTCATTCTTGTAAAATACATCAACTTCGGCCCGCGTCTGGGTTATTTTTTGCGGCAGAGTCGGTCCGGTTTTGGAGCAGGCTTCCAATCCGCCTTGCACGCATGATGTTGCGAATCATAAAGATGAAGCATGGCCCCGCTGAACCTCGTGAAAGTCAGGCCCAACCCCAGCCCGATCCCCGGTCCCACTCCGGCCCCAAGGCCGCGCCGGAAAGTGGCACCAGTGGTGGTGTCGCTCGTCCTGATCGTGGTATTGGGCTGCGCGTTGGTGTTCTGCTGGTTGAAGTTCGGTTGGTTCAGTAAGGATGCCGCGACCCCGGTCCAAAGCGGTTCATCGTTACGCGAGCCTGAGTCGACGGCCGCCCCGGGGGCAGAAGCCTTGCCGTCCACGTTACCTGAATTGGTTCAATTAGCCGATGCGGGTAATGGCCGGGCTTCTTTTGAGCTCGGCGAGAGGTATCGTCAGGGCAGGGGAGTCATCAAGGACGAGCAGGAGGCATTCAAGTGGTATGTCAAAGCCGGTGAGGCCGTAGATGCCGAAGTCTCTTTCAGGCTCGGAGTCATGTTTGACGCTTGGGATAGCGAATTTTCGACCAGGTATCGGGTGTTTAGTTGTCTTGAAGCCGCGGCGCTGTGCGGGCACCAGTATGCCCAGCTTAAGTTGGCCGCGCTTAACCTCAGCAACACGAGAGCGAGCAGTAAGGACGCCCTTGGGTTCGGTAATGTCGTCGATGCGTATGCTTGGTTGAATATCTGCGCTGCCTCGGGGGACGCAGCCTCGGCTGCAGGCCGAGATGAGCTAGAAGCCGAGATCAAGCGCACATATACTCCCGTTACACTCGTCCAGTGTCAGGTCCGCACCCGGCAGCTTCTGAAGATAATCGAGTCGAACAAGACGAGCGCCTCAAAGGTCACGGTGTTACCTGCGCGCGAGAATTGAACGTCGTCCGATAGTTTGGACATCTAAGGTCTTTATTTATCGAAGAAGTTTTAGTTTCATGTGGCAGGGTGGTAGCCACGAGCGACAAGAAGCAATCCGTTCAAAGGGAAAGCGGAAAGCGGGATTAATGCTGCGGACGCCGGAATCAGCTCATTTTTCGTTCATCTACGATGGGGTTACTTTGATGGGCTCGTAATACACCCACGATTTCCTCGTAAGAAGCCTGCAGGCAGTCGTTGGTGATATTGACCTTGGTCCGGGGTTTCTTGGAGCTTTTCCTGCCGGCCTTGAGGAAGCTGCTGAAGCCTTCCGCTAGGTTAGATCGAAGCTCGATCGTGTTCGGTGTCCGATGGATTGATTGGACCTCCGACCACTTCACGTAGTAACTCCCAAACGGGCTTGAGTCGTTGAGGATGCCACCGTCCGTGAGGGTAAGGCCGGCCTTGGGGTTGAATAGTTTTCGGGCCAGCGAGAACATCGCAGGCATGCAGACCGGGATGCTGATCGGGCTGAGCAGTAGCCATAGGGCGTAGGCAAGTCCGAGGTTCTGGCCCTGGACGAACACACAATAGGCTGCGTAGGGCCCTGAGAACCCGAAAATCGTACATGGAATCAGGTACAATCCGCACTTGGCCTTGCTGATGGGGATATGATGCCGGGCGTTCTCGCTCATGGTGGCACAATGGGAGCGGGGCGCGGCTATGTCACCACGCAAACCGGATGAAAATTCGGAGTTAAGGTTGAATCAGTAGAGAGTACAATGTCGCTGGTAGGTGGCGCCGTGTAAGTGCTATCGTTTTTGGGCGGGGATTTGTCGCTTGAAACGGGTCTATTTACTGACAATAGAATTCTGTATGAAACTTCACCGACCTGTATTCGCCGGATTATTTTCGGCTATTATGCTCTCTTGGCAGGTCTCGACACTATCGGCGCGACCAGAGCAGGTGATTCCCGCCGGCGGCGCGGACATGATATGCTTGGTAGATCTTGACCGGCCCGTGCAGTTGGCCTCCGGCGTACAGGCTATGACGGGAGAGATGATCCTTTCGGTCGCCGAAAAATGCGAGGATCCACTTGATGCCAAAGCGGCGCTTTGTTTCCGTCACCTGCGTTCGGGCGTGGCGAAGGCTCATTCGCTGGCTTTATTCGTTCAGGATGATTTCTCTTTTTTAGCTGTGGAAGCCGATCTCACCCCGGCTTTCATGGCCAAATTTAGAGCACGCTCTTCCCTGCGTAAGTTTGGCACCTACTCTGCCAGGGCGTCCTCTTTCGGCGCATTGTGGGGCGACGATGCTGGTTCGTCTAAGGATGAGCTGATTGTGATGGCTCCCGATGGGCGATTGCTGATCGGTGATGCCGAGTCCGTCACGATAGCCCTGCGGACCTTGGCCGCTCCCGTTTGTTATCTCCCGACCTATGGAGTCGATACGGGCTTACACATTGTATTTGAGCCGTCGGCCATGGGGCTGGATGAGTACGTGAAGCTCGGGGCTCGTAGACTTATCATGGATTTCAAGGTCGGATCTAGTGGTCGCGACTCGATGCGTTTCGAACTTAAGTGCAATTCCGCTCGTGAGGCCCGATTACTCCGACCAAAGGTGGTGGCCGATTACGTTACGTTCTACTCTCCGATTATCCTTAAGATGCTCGAAGCCAATGAGCCGGGAGCAACTCTCGCCAAGGTCCGGACGGTATTGACCGAGACCATGACGAAAGATATAAAACACCTCGATAACTCCATTATTCTAGAATCAAAAGAAGATGAGTTCGAGATGAAGCCCCAGCAGATGCGGATTCTTGTCGAGGAGATGATTGTGAATGGGTTTAAGAACGCGAAGTAAGGCGCCAGGGCCTCTCTACTTGCGGGACTGATGTAGCATGGGGAATTCTGTCCTCTCACTCACCTCCCTTGTCCACATGTCAACTTGCCAACCGGCCAACTGATCAAGGGGTCAACTAGTGGTTCTTCCGCACCTTGCCGCGTCAGAACCGCCTTTCCTCCACCCACCCCACCACCACCCTGAACCCCGTCAGCTTCGCGAAATGCAGGGTGAGGATATAATCGTGCCGGGCCGAGATGACGTTCATCCGATGGGGCAGGGTCAGTTTCTTACCCTGGTACAGGCAGACCTTGGGGCAGGCGTATAGCTGATTGGCCTCCTTGTAAGCACTTTGGACGCGGACATTCAGGTTGCTGTGGAGGGCACCGAGCCGGGGGACCATGCCGAGGAACTCCAGTTTACTACGGGCTTCGCGATAATCGTCAAAATTCAGGTCATGGGCTTCCTCGATGACCGCGTCGGTGATGATCACGTGGTTCTTAATAAGGGACGCGCCCCGAATCGTCTCGAAGAAGTAGGCCATCCCGTGAGGGCGCTTCTTGCCCTTGATCATCCGCGGGGCCTTGGTTGTCAGGTCCTTGCCGTAGGCCGCCTCGATCTCCTTGGCTAGGAGCTCGTCGCCCGCACGGTGCTCGATCGTCAGCTCATGCTTGCCGCGCAGCACCGTACGGTGGCGGACGATGATATCCCCGAACTGGTTCAGCCCGCCGATTCGGGAGCCGATGTCGAATTCCCCGTTGATCCAAGACTCATTGAAGGCCGGGGAGGTCTCCACCAGCTTCAGCAGCGCCCGCTTCACCTTCTGGGCGGTCAATTTACAA
>Ga0209134_10000299_pt1 | contig 13015 bp, 15 predicted proteins | sample LauGreSp1BDMLBSN_2_FD_187566 | JGI IMG/M metagenome (GOLD analysis project Ga0209134, IMG submission 187566) | Freshwater lake microbial communities from Lake Michigan, USA - Sp13.BD.MLB.SN (SPAdes) (version 2) | ecosystem: Environmental > Aquatic > Freshwater > Lake | place: Lake Michigan, USA... | reverse complement strand
TATCGGGCAAGCAGGTATGGGTCGACACTGCAGAAGTTGGCGATCGTAAAACTAGTCTGGAATATCACTGTATTCGTCCAAGCCAGTAACTCACATTTTTCTGTCCATGTGAAACGCGGGTAGAAGGAAGTGGTCGCCGAGAGGGTGAAATGGGTAAGCATCGCCTGGAGGGGGAAGATACCTATAAACTTGAACATACCCTACCCCCGTGGCTCCTGTGTAAGGTATTTACATGACCGCCATGGGTAAGAAGTATATCAACGCGTTAGAAATGTCCTCCACTCCTTCTGTCACTAAGACAAATAAGATGGCGCCCAAGACTGCAAAGATTGTGAAGGAGAGTGTAACCCCCGCTGCCCCCGCCGTTGTCGTGGCTGCAGCCCCCGCGCCCAAGAAGGAGAAGGCGCCCAAGAAGGAGAAGGTATCTGTCTCCAAGGCCGAGGTCGTCGTGCCCACGGTTGCGGCGGCTGGTGCCCCCGTTGTCGCCCAGAGCTCTGATGCTCTTCTCTCCACGCTCACGGAGCAGCTGAAGGCTCTGTCCGCCGACTTCTCCGCCAAGGTGCGCGAGGCGGTGAAGGGTGTCCAGGAGGCGGCCAAGGTCGCGAAGAAGGAGGCTCGTGACTCCAAGAAGAAGCGGAAGGTTGACCCCGCGACGCTGTCCCCCGAGGCCCGTGCGGCGTGGGAGGCTCGCCGTGCGAACAACGCCTTCCTCAAGCAGAAGCCCCTGACGGACGAGCTGTGCTCCTTCATGGGCCTCAAGGCGGGTGAGAAGCGCTCCCAGACGGAGGTGACCAAGTTCATCTCTGACTATGTCAAGAGCCACAACTGCTATGACCCGACGTTCAAGCGCCGAATCCTCCCCAACGCCGCCCTCGCCAAGCTCCTGCGCGTGGACGACAAGACGGAGGTCACCTACCTGAACCTCCAGCGCTTCCTGAAGGTGCACTTCAAGAAGATCGTGGTGGCGTAAACAGTCAAAACATGACACAAAATAAAAATAAAAAACACTGGTTCTGTAGCTCAACTGGTTAGAGCACTTGGCTGTTAACCGAGAAGTAGTAGGTTCGACACCTACCAGATCCGAAAAACATTATTCTGGAAACCCAGGGTAATGTTTTTTTTAAATTCATTCAACAATGCCAACCCCTCCGAAGCCAACTCCCCAAAAGAAGACAGCAATGCGTCGGTTGGAATCGACAGGTAGTCTTCCTGGAATGGGGCAAACTGCAGAACAGGTTGAGTTTAAGAAGAGGTTAGATCTTGCTCCGTTTGGTTCAAAGCTCATCGCTCCAACTGGGAGACCTGTTGCTGCAGGGAAGAAGACACGCCGTCGGAAGCGACGATCGACTAGACGGAAGTTGTAATCAGTTCGTTGGGCATTTCCAGATACAAAATAGTACTAAAAAAGGGTGAAAGGCGTGCATCGAGAACCAACGCACGTTGTTTGTCATTGTCACGAAGGGTCTTGGTCAGGCGTTTCAATACCTCTTCTTTTTCGACTACAGGTTTCACACGGATCTTGCAGGAGTTCTTGGTCCATCCACACAGGCTAGACTTGTTGCATGAGTCCTTGTTGTTGAACTGTCCGCAGGGTGTTCGAACCTTGTTTACAAACTCAACGGGTGATTTCGTATTGTCCTCATATGCTTCAGCCTTGAACCACTTTGTAAGATCCTTGTACAGACTCGTACTCTTGGTTGCAATCGATTTGCGCAAAGCACCATACTCCTCTGTCTGCACGTCCTTGGACAAGGAGAACATGAGGAACTCGTAGATCTCGGACGAATAGGAAATATCCTGTGCAAGTTTCAGGTCTTCCTTGTTTGGATCTCCATCGATCAGCGTCTTCTCGTCGAATCGTTGAACGGTTTCTAGAACCTCCTGCGGGAATCCACCCTTGCCCTCCTCGGGTTGAATCGGGACACGAAACCCAGACGTCAACTCCAACTCTACAATCTTACCCTCAACATCTTGCAGTTCACTCTGCACCTTGAACTTGGCATGTTTTGTATCCATCAGAAAGGCTCGTGCATCGGCACCCGTTGGGAGTTCTTCCTCCTTGATATCTGCATAACCGTCTCGAACAGGAACACCTGAATCGGGCTTTGTATTTGACGGCTGAACGGGTAGCAGAATCATCTTCGGAACAAACACTGACTGGATACGATTGAACGGATCTAAAATCACTTCATAGGACGTCATTCCCTTGGCTTGGAGTTCTGCGATTGCATCAGCTAGAACAGGAACATTGACTGCACATGCCTTGGCGTGTCTCTCACGTAGAATGGGAAGCGTCTTGCTGAAGACTGCCTTTCGGAGATCGGTCACGTACTCTGATTTGTATGCCTTCTTATCCTTGACACGTGACACTTGCGCAAGAACAGTCGTCCCCAACAATGCAATCGTTCGGCTCGAGCCACCTGTTGACTCGGACCAAAACCCACACATCACATCTCCCAACTCAGTGTCCACTCGAATGACTTCGCACTTCAAGAAGGATGTTACGTACTCCAACTCTTCCATTAGTCCAAGTTCACCATGCTGATATGCATAATCGATCGAGTTGACAATCCGATCAATCTGGGTGTCTCCTTCCCGACGACCCTTCCATGTGCGGAAGAAGGAACATTGCAGTACGTTATCACGCGCTTCCTTGGGTCGTAGAATAGGAGTCTTGTCACCCAACAAGATCGGCAAGGTCTTTGCTGGACGACCCAGCCCAACTCGGAAGATATCCGACTCACCCGATCCAATACGACCCTTCTTGACTGTCTTTCCATACTCCGTTGTAATGTCCATTCGATCAACAATGTCGGGCGGAATATATGCAAATCGCAAAGCAGGAATACTCGAGGTCGTTGCATCAAGTACATATGTCACATCCTCCTTTACAGAGATGACCTCTGTTGCAGAGCGCTGAGACTGGTAACAGCACGGGATCTTCCGTTTATTGATGCTCGATACCGACTTCATATAATCGGGGAACTTTGCAGTACCATCTCTCTTAATCACCGAAAACTCGATCGTGTCCATGTTGTCCGACGTTCGCACCTTTCCGTTGCAAACTGGGCAATGAAGTTCACCCTCTTCCAGTTTCAGTTGATCGTCTCGTAACGGGATCTCATCTCGCATACACCAATAGGGTGGACAGATGACAGTTCCTTCAGGATCTTTCAACTCGAGTTTCTCGGCTTCGTCAACTGTCGAAAAGTTATATTCATCTCCAATCCGAGCCTTGTCTGCATCTGTTAGAACGACTGCCTGTTTGGGTTTGTCGCATTTACCTGGGTAGACGGACTTGTCGAATGTCTCGGCATCAAACTGTTGAAGACGATTGTTGAAATAGTTGTATGTGCCCATTGTTTTGCCCGTTACCTTGACCTTCTTTGATTTGGGTGCGCTCGTGGGTGCTTCCTCTGCAACCTCCTCAGGAGCTTCGGCAGTAAACCCCAACAGTGCATTGAAATCATCGTCGGCAGCTATCTCACCTTCCATCTGGATCTCCTGCTGAGGAATGGCAACCTTGGCAACAACCTTCTCAAGACGACGAGGACAGATTGCATCAACTGACTCACTGTCTGACGTTAAGACGAACCGCAATATATCGGCATACTGCAACGTCCTTTGCAGATTCGTTACGAACTTGATAATCACTTCCTTGTTTGAGAACTTGATAGTCGGGTATGCCTTCAGTGACTTTTCAAGATTGAGTTCTTCGGCACGTTCCTGCACAGAGATCAGTAAGGCATCTGCTTCCCCAATCGAAATGTTCAACTCCCCTGCAAGATACTCGGGAGTCTGAACTGCATCCTCTTGGTTGAGAATCTGGAGTGCCTGAAGTTCCCGAGGCGTAATGTCGTCAGACGTGTGTTCCGCTCGTAACAGTCGAAAGACATCGTTCTGATAGCCAAACAGTGTTTGTAAGCAGGGAAACCTATGCATATCAAACTCTCGAATGTCCTTGGAATAGTTTGCTACAACGGACAGATCGCTCAAATCCCATCGAGATACATCAATGTCTGTTCCAACGAGGAAGGGGATCAATGCATCAAGAGTCTTCATCCACTCAGACACGCCTGCTTGGAGCTCCTCCAGTGTCTCGACAGAATCCTTGTCTCGTCGTACATCAACTGTAATATCACGAGCTGTCACTGCAATCCTGTCAAAGGATGTGCGGGTCTTGCCACGGTACAACAGCAGGGTTGGTAGCCTACGTTGAGGCTGAGTGTTGTTTGTCCAACCCTTCCACATTGAGACATCTAGCAACGGCTTCTTCTGCTTTGGATCGGGGACATAGAACTTGTGCCGAGTCGTCTCTGTCTTTGCAGTGAAATACCCAATGTAGGGTGTCTCGGGAGAAACTGTCAATCCATAGAAGATCTGCTCAAATCGAGTTCGAGGAGCTACGAAATGGGTCGATACCAACGGGATATACCACTTTGCTCGTACGATGGAGACAGACTCGTGTTTTGGAGTATCTAGATCGAGGAGACTCTTGAGCTGATTCTGCGAGGCTTGAATACTTGCCCTCATCTGCTCGATTGTGCTGGGTGTATCAGGTCTCAGACGAGGGTAATAGTTGAGCTTGACACCCGCACTTGCGCCATCGGGGAGTTCAGTCACTCGAAAGGCAGACACCTCGTACGGATGCAGTGTCTCGTAAAGGCTCTGTGTTTGCGGAATAGGACGGGATGCAGCCTGAAGTCCAGGGATATCCCGAGGAGGAAGAGGCATCACAAAGGAATGCACTTCATCCACACCCAGAATACGCCATTCTTCAAAGTCAGTGCTTGGGTCATACAAGGGTTGCAGAAACTCCTCATGATCCTCCCACTCTTCCTTTGTAATATCCCGTTCAGTGATACCCGTCCCTGTCCGATTCTGGGTTAGGAACAGCTTGAGTCGTTCTGCAGTGATACGTTGTCCATCCAGAGAGAGTCGTAGAAAAAGGTTGGTCCAATGCACGGGGTTTGTAGCATAGAACTCCTTGGGTAGACTTGTCTTGACTTCAGTAAAAAGACGGTCGGGATGAGAGCTTACGGCAAGTGCAATCAACTGCCGAACTGTGTCTATATTGTCATCCTCAAAGAAGGTGACGGATTGCATCGTCCCTGCGATCGGGACGGTCTTCATTAACTGTTACTCGGAAGTTTCTCGTCGGCGTCTAGCCTCTAATCGAAGAAGCGACAACGATGTGCGAGCGAACATCCCTTCTATCTCTTGTGATCGAATCATGCGATCTCCTTCCACAGCATAGATATTGTCATATAGTTCATCGTAGGACATCAAGCGAATCCCAATGTAGTTGGTCCAAGCATCTCGCACATACCCACTCGCAGGAATGTGTGCTTCGTTGGCAAGAGGACACCATACATGGGCAAGTCCAAAGATACGGTAGAGGAACTTCTCGTTCGTCTCATCTTCCTTTCGAAAGAGTGGGAAGTTGATGGGTTCGCCATCGTCACCGAGAAGTGTAAGTGATGTCATTCTGTCTGTTGGGGGGTTTTATCATTCTGATCAGAACCAATCCGTTTTAGATCGGCGTATCGGTAATGGTCATCCCGCAGTAGGGTGTTGGCTTCTGTGCATAGTTGACTGGAGTGTACAAACTCAGATGAACGGCATCTCCTAGAAGACGCTTGAAGTTGCTCCAAAACTCCTGAGTATGTCCGATTGTCTCCGTCATGAGATGTGCCATTTCATGCAACATCACAAACATGACAGTATTCTTATCGATCAATGGATACTGAGGTGCCTTGGTCTTGTCGCGCAAACAAACTACAATCTTCTGACCCTTGTTTTCAGAGTAGCTTGTATCTGCAGAATGCATGTCGTTCTCAACAAAGACATCGGGAGTGAATCGTGCAATGAATCGACCTACAGGCGGATCTTCGGCAAGACCTGGGGTCTCCTTGTAATGATCGTGTAACTTGACAAGGTTTGCACGGATCTCCGACATCAGTTTTGTAGCATTCTCCTTGTCGGGGAGGTTTTGCATCTCGTATGTTTGTCCATCTGGACCTGTGATACGAAGTGTGTTGCGAGGACCCTGTGTGATCGCATACGCTATTGCAGCGCCGATTCCTATTGCTGCAACTGGGAACATTGTTTAGTTGGGGGGAATACGTTTAAGGAGTCAGACCCTCCAGCTGGCGGGATGCCTTAAATGGGTCGGGGTCGATGGTCGTGTTCAGGAAGGGACCGACCTTGGACTGGGGGTTGGGCAGCTCAGAGCGGATGTCGTAGCTCTGGTTACGCTTGGTCTGGGCAATGCCAACAATGTTAATGTTGGAGTGGTACCCCGCCTGAAGGAAGTTCTGGCCCTTGAGGTCATCCGACCCTACGGGGTTGACGGCCGCCCAATCTGCACCCACCTTGCCGTTGGGGAGAAGCTCAGAGGCCGACAGGGTCGACTCAGAGTACGTCTGCTGGCTCGAGGGGGTTCGGCTCTGCATGCCACTCACGCTGACGGCATTCCCAGCGACGCCATGGGGCATGCTCATGTACGGACCCTGCTCAGCAAGAGGGGCCATGCCTCCCGTGCCACCAAGCTCCTCGGCCTTATCTACCACGGCAGACTTGACACCCGAATAGGAAGTAAAAAGAACATAGAGGACGGCAACACCTGCAAGGACTGCACCGAGGCGGATCAGTTTCGTCTGACTCAGCTTCATATTTATAGTTGATAACAGACAAATTTCACATGGGTAGTGTTGCGGATACATTCTTAAAAGACGCACTAGACCATGTCAAAAGTCCTGAGGTTAAATCAGCTGTCTATTCTATCTTCGCCTATCTCTTTGATTTTCTATACCCGTATGTCCTGGCTATCGTTGGCATCCTGGTAGCTATTCTTGCTGGAGTTATCATCCTTGTTGTTCGTGGGATACAGTAGCTCAACGAGCTGGTCTCGGCGAAGTGTCCAGAATCCACGAATACCCTTTTGCTTTGCCTCCTCTCGCAGTTGATGGATTGTAAGCTTTTCAATCTTGAAGGAGGAGGGGAGTTCATCCATAGAGAGGAGATGAATGAGTTGATGCCGTTTCATAATGTAGTACTGCTTGATGTGACGGGTCTTGGCGACCTGCTTGAGGTCGACGAGCGACATGATTGAATAGTTAGTTTCCATGGTAAAGGTGGTATCGTTCACCTGGACTCTACGAATCCGTTTTGATTTTTTCGCGATAACACACAATGCAGAAGACTCTTCTTGTGGTTGCACTTTTCGTAGCGGCGCTTCTCGCTGGTTTGTTTATGAAGTTTTCAACGACAGTACCCCACGTGGCGACTCAGAAGGAGACGAAGGAAACGTTTGCACAGCGTGAGGTTGGTATGCCTCTCGAGACGGATGCAGTGGCGGGGTATAGCGGTGTATCACCGATCCTTGGATCTGAGCCCAAGCCTATCTCCGACAAGCCGTACGAGATGGCGAACGACACCGAACTCTTCCAGTTCGAGAACAATCGCATCAGCGCCGACTGTTGCCCGAGCGCGTTCTCTACCGACAGGGGGTGCGTATGCCTGACAGACTCGCAGAAGAAGGAGTTCGAGTCTCGTGGCGGTAATCGGGCTTAGACAATCCCACTGACATAGAGTAAATGGAGCATCTTCGTAATCTAGTAAATCTGTTTGCAGATGCCCACCCAACATTGAAGGCAAAGGAGCCTTTGTTTCTTCACATTGAAGACGTGCTACTACCGCACCTTCTCCGTGTGATCCAGAAAGATAATACGCTCTTTGCAGAGATTGAGCTCTTCCCAGGTATCAAGGTTGATTGGGTGCCTTCGGACGACAACTGGCGGAAGGTTCATATGGCACTCCTGTACTCGGTTCTGCATGGAAACCCGAAGGAGAAGTTTGCAAAGATTATTGAGACTGTAAAGGGCCTCATTCCAGGTGGAAGTGCACAGGCAGACGATATCTCGAAGATCCTCGATGATGAGGAGACCCACTCTTCAATGGCAGAAATCTTCGAGCTCGTCATCAACACTCGTCTCGTCTCCCTGGTCGGCGAGGTCGTGCAGTCTCTCAGTGTGGCGGATCTTGACATCAATCTCGAGGATCCCGAACAGCTTCTCAACATGATTAAGAATCCTCAGGAGAGCCCTGTTCTGATGGAACTGATGGACCGCGCGAAGCAGTTGCTTGATGAGAAAGTCAAGTCAGGCAAGATTAACCCGAAGGAACTTCAGCGTGACATTGAGATGATTCGCGCCAAGGTTCAATCTGCATTCGGTAAATATATGAACGAGGCCGTTCTAGGTGAGAATGCAGGAAACACAACGGGAAACACCGCAGATCAGATTCTGTCGAACCACCCCGATGCTCGTCGTGCTCGGATGATTGCCCGTCTGCAAAAGAAAGTGCAACAAAAAACCCGCAAGTGAAGATAAGAGATGAGTGAGCCCTTTTGGTATACACAACCAAATGTCTTATTTAGCAAAGATACATGGTATGCATTTGTGCCTCAGCCCAACATGACCGTAGCATCCGCCCTCAACGCAGTCGTGCGTTTTTCTATCTACCTCGTTGTGCTGTTGTTCTTAACCTCTCGCGACCCATGGTATATGGTCTGGATTCCCGCCGTGATGGGTATAACCGTTGCGCTGAATGAGTGGTTTCCCGAAGCAAAGAAGATTTCAGAGAGTTTCCAGTCGGGTCCTGTCGTCACTGGCTATCAGGGAACGGAAGTATCGATGCCGTCCGACGATAACCCGTTCATGAACGCTCAGCTGACGGACATTATGGACAACCCCGACCGCCCTCCCGCCGCCGAGATTACGAGCGTCGGTGTCCGTGATAAGGTGAATGCTGCTTTTGCAAAGACGTCGAACATCTACATGGACACGACCGATGTCTTTGAAATGGTGCAGTCACAGCGTAACTTTTATGCAGTACCCGCAGATGACCACGGCGGGTTCCTCAAGTTCCTCGGCAAGAACGGTCAGGCTACAAACCAGAAGGGATTAAGCGAGGGATTTGTAGTTGCGAAGGGTACGATGACGGAGCTTCCTCTGCCGTCTGTGAGTACGCCTCCTCCTGGAACCGCCCCCGCCTAACTTGGCCTTTAACTCCTTGAGAAGTGCAGCACCGTCTGACCTCTCGCCTGTGATCTGAGACTCCTGCCCATTCTTCGTAACAACAAAGGTTGGAAATCCACTGATCTTTGCCTTTTCATCCGCAGACATCTGTTGATCCTCCACCTCTCGCACCGTTACATCCCGCAATCCTGCTTTAGCCTTTTTCCAGGCTGGCTTCGTGTTCTTACAATGAGGACACCAATCCGCATAGTAGAACGTGACAGACATTTATATGGATACCTAGAAAATGGCGTGCATCACATCTCTAGATCAAAATATTGATAGGTCGTGGGCGGCGAGGGCCATTAAAACAGGAGAGATCCGCAAGTTCAATACCCTCGAGGACTACAATCAGTACACCAAGTCGTTGGAGACTCAGGGAACGTTCTGTCCCGTTGTTGAACCCCACTACACCTCGGCCTACAAACCAGGCGACAATCGGACGCCGACAGGGTTTATGGAGTTTCAGCCTCGTGACCCAATAGGACAGGCCAAGTACTCTGCAATGTCTGAGACGTGGGAAGGCATTGAATCTTCAAACCAGGCAATCGCACGAGGTGATTATTCCCTTGACATGGCAGAGTCCAACCGTGCAGACCTCCGAGCCACAAAGCCCCAACCTGTTTTAGAAGCCCCAGTCGATTCGGGTTGGAATTGTATCGTTCAATAACAATGGGCATTTGGATTCTTTTAGCAATCGCTATCCTGTTGATTCTCGTACGAGTTCGAGAGGGATATGTAGATGTGCTTGACAAGGAGGGAAAGGTGATTGGTGGACCTGGAACACGACCCTCGTTGGAGGACGCCGCATGGAGGAGTAAGATCGATGTAGAGATCCCTATTGGAGCAGATGAAAGTGATTACGTGAAAGCATTGCAGTCTTTCTACGACACAATCTATGAACCTTTGCGCAAATCGAATGCGACTGCAATGGTTCCCGCTGCACAAGTTGAATCATTCTTGAACTCTGCCATTGGAACTATTGATAAGACATCGTTGCGGCGTATTATCATTGCAGGGTTTGCGGTAGACAAGGGGGCGACAGGTGCAGCAAAGGAGCAGGAACAGACTGTAACAACGGGTGCTTTGGCAGGGTTCAAGGGAGAGAACCTTCAGCCCGAGAATGGAGTCGATGAAGTGCGAACTCGTGAAGAAGTTGACTATAAACCTGCCGACGAACGAGAGGCAAATCTACCTGAAGGTATCTATTCTCCTACCAAACAGCAGGAGACTCCTCGGCGCGAGGGCGTTCACGATGACAAATCTACGAGTTGGACTGATGCAAAGTTCTATTCTATAGAGTAGACAATGAAGATCTGGGTATTTATACTGATCGGCATGCTCTTAATAGCGGTGAGCATGTATCGCGAACGGTTTGAGCCAACGCAGAGCATCAAGGCTCCTCCCTACAATGCTGCCGAGAAGATTCGGATTTTTGGAATGATTCGTTCAGCAAATCAGAGAATTCTTATGGAAAAGGCAGGAAATGCTGCGCCAAACGAAAAGGACGAGAAGAAACTACATGAAGCCGCGGGCGGGTTTGTAACTCCTGCGATTGAAGTGTTTTTTACAACCGTGTTCAAACCTGCCACAGTTGCCATTACGGCAGCAGATGTCAAGAAGTTCATGGTAACAAGGGCTTCAGATATTGCACCGATTGAGGAGGAGATATTGACTACATACTTTGTTGGACAGAGCGGAGCCACTTCGAACTCAGATTACGCAGCTTCTCTCGCAGAACTTGGACAGAATCAGGGATATGGCATCTCTAACATACCTGTTCCAAACGGTGGCGATAGTGGTTCGCCCTTGAATCCAAATACACCTCCTATGCAACCCCCCACAGGCGGTGGCTACGGTCCTGGTGGTCCTAGTGACCGTCCTACTGCCCCCAGCACTCAAGCTTTGTTCACTGGCAACACAACGGGTGGTTCCTCTGACACCTCGCTAGGTTCGACGTCAGGTGGTGGTGGAGATCGCAGGAAGCAGATCTTTGGACCTCTCTTTACATCGCGTGGTGAGGGTGCAGGGTCTGGAGCGTCGTCGGGGAATAGCACGAAGGATAGCACATACCCAGAACTTCTGGGTGGAGGTGTCCCAAAGAAATCAACTCGCATTGATGGTGTAGGTATTGTGGACCCCTCCAAGAACTCGGATACCACGGGTCTCCCATCATCTGCAGGTCTAGGATCTGACGAAAATAGCAAGTACTTCCCAACCTCTCGTGTTCCAGGTGACATGGACCTCATTCCTGACCCTTATAGGGTATCACAGACCTTCTCAGCTTCCAACTATTCTGTCAAAAACGAACCCGTTCCATTCTTAACAGACTTCTCTGCCTTTCAGAAGTAAGAATGACTAAATCCTTTGGTCTTCGCAATAAGAACGGATCCTGTTGGATCAATGCAGCTCTTCAATCCGTCTTCCGTATTCCCGATCTGCAGGAGCGTTTCGCAGATGGTGAAGAGGACACCAACAATGTAGTCGAAGTATGCCTCGCTGAAGTATGGGGTAGCAAGGGCGAAGAAGGCCTCAAGGACTTCTACGAATGTGTAAAGACATCGACCATGCCTGCAGGAGAGGGTATTGGCGATTCACATGAACTCATCGAGTTCCTATGTGACAAGATTCCCTTCCTTGACAAGCTTATGCGATTCAAGGTTGCGAGTAGTATCAAGTGCAACAACTGTGACTACAATGAGATGAAGCCCGATACGATGAACGAGTTCTCCATCACGCCAAGTGTCAAGAAGCAAAGTGTCTCAGATGCTATCACGGCTGCCGTTCAGCCCGTTACGATTCCAGACTGGACATGTGAAAAGTGTAAGAAGAAGGGATGCAAGAAGCAGCTACTGTTGGCCGAGTTCCCTCAGGTCATGATGTTCCATCAGACATCCGTCAATACAACTGTCTCCTACACACCTGTGCTGGTTGTCAACAAGGTTCGATATGCATTGTTCAGTGTCGTGTGTTTCACGGGTGGTCACTGGTTCACATGGGGACGAGATTTGCCACCAGGTCAACCTTGGGTTCGGTTTGACGATACTCATCTTCAGACATTTGCAGCGAACTATATGCCACACGATGACAGGATGCGCCTCCTGATGTATTATCGTATCAATGAATAAGTAATAATGTCATCAGGTGGAACGACGAGTACACCACCTCCAGCAGCAACACCTCCCACTGGAACATCAACAAGCACGACACCGACGGCTCCCGTTGCTGCCGTACCAGTAACGGCTCCTCCGATGAATATTCAGCCCATGACTGCAGACAACTACAGCACGTTTATAGGTATTTTCATGTCTGTCCTAAGTCTTTTTGTCTTAGTGGCGACTGGTTCAATCTTGTCTGTGTTGGTTCTTTGGGCATTGATTGCACTGATCCTTACGGTTCTCATCTACTATGGTATGCTTGATGTTGCCAAGCTAGCGACTCCTCAGGCAGTTATCCCAGTCGCTCCTGTCGCTGCTCCTGCAGGTGGTCCTATGGTAGGTAGCGAGGTCTTCAACGTCAGCGATGCACAGTTCACGTATGACGAGGCGCCTGCAGTCTGTGCAGCCTATGGTGCCGAACTTGCCACTCTTGAGCAGATCGTTGATGCCTATGCAAAGGGAGCCGAGTGGTGTGGATACGGATGGTCGGCAGGTGGAATGGCTCTCTACCCAACCCAGAAGTCGACGTGGCAGCAGTTGCAGAATGAGGTCGATCCTGGGAAGCGAACTGCCTGTGGTCGCCCAGGTGTGAATGGTGGCTACTTTGATCCTACACTCAAGTTCGGTGTCAACTGCTATGGATTCAAGCCTGAAGGCAAGTTCACTCCTCCTTCGCCTCTTCCAGGGACAGATCCTGTCGCCTTCAAGGACATGGTCAACAAGTTCAAGGATATGATCAAGTCCTTCACGATGTCTCCGTACTCTAGGAGTGAGTGG
>Ga0209134_10000298_pt1 | contig 13037 bp, 10 predicted proteins | sample LauGreSp1BDMLBSN_2_FD_187566 | JGI IMG/M metagenome (GOLD analysis project Ga0209134, IMG submission 187566) | Freshwater lake microbial communities from Lake Michigan, USA - Sp13.BD.MLB.SN (SPAdes) (version 2) | ecosystem: Environmental > Aquatic > Freshwater > Lake | place: Lake Michigan, USA... | reverse complement strand
TTCTTAGTTTTGGTAATCAGCCTGACCGCTATCAGCGGTAGGAATACTTTGAGTGCTAAGGGTACGGTCTGCCAGCGAGCCGCTGCCACGCTCAATGGCGACAAGGCCAGATTGAGCCAGTTCACGAATACCAAATCGCTCTAAAGCGTTAAGCAGGTCACTAATTTTTGCCGCATCGCCGGTTGCTTCGATAGTCAAGGACTCTGAATCCTCATCGACAATGCTTGCTCCATAGGTCTCAAGCACTGCGTCCACATCAAACTTATTCTTTGAAGTAGCAGAAATCTTCACAAGTAGAAGTTCGGCTTGAACAGAATCTTCTAGCTTTAGCTCTGCAATATGGATGACATTGACCAATTTATCTAGCTGGCGGATTACCTGCTCCAGTGAGTGACTTTCAACATTGATGACAATAGTCATCCTAGAAATATCAGGATTTTCAGTTGGGCCTACCGCCAAGGAATCAATGTTGTAAGCACGTCGTGAGAAAAGCCCTGCAACGCGCGCAAGTACACCTGGTGAGTTTTCAACCAGAACAGAAAGTGTATGAGTACTCATTAGAGCTCCTGTGAATCCCAGTCAGGCGCCATTTCGCGCGCGATCTTAATATCATCATTTGAAGTTCCAGCTGCAACCATTGGCCACACCATTGCATCGCGGAATACTCTGAAATCAACCACAACTGGTTGATCATTAATTGAGTTAGCAAGTTTAATAACTGCATCCACATCTTCTGGGCGATCACAGGTTAAACCAACACAACCCATCGCATCTGCTAATTTCACAAAATCTGGAATGCGTTTTGATTCAAGGTTGGTATTTGAATATCGACCTTCATAGAACAATGTCTGCCATTGGCGAACCATTCCAAGAGATTCATTGTTAATAATTGCAACCTTGATTGGAATGTTGTTCAGTGCGCATGTAACAAGTTCTTGGTTTGTCATTTGGAAACATCCGTCACCATCAATTGCCCACACTGTTGTGTCCGGTGCGCCAACTTTTGCACCCATAGCAGCAGGGACTGCATAACCCATTGTTCCGAGACCACCAGAGTTCAGCCAGGTTCGTGGATTTTCATACTTCACAAATTGTGCCGCCCACATTTGGTGCTGACCAACACCTGCAACATAGATTGCCTCTGGTCCGGTGATCGCACTAATCCGTTCAATGACATATTGCGGGGACAAGGATCCATCTTTAGGCATGTCATATCCCAATGGATATGTAGCGCGAAGTTTGTTCATCGCAGCAAGCCATGGGGCAAGATCAGCACGACCCTTGGCAAACTCTGCCTTTAGGGCCGGAATTAGTGCAGAAATAGTGTGCTTAAGATCGCCAACAACTGGAACATCTGCAAAACGATTCTTGCCGATTTCTGCAGGATCAATATCTGCGTGAATTACTTTTGCATTAACAGCAAAGGTTGAAAGCTTTCCAGTTACACGATCATCAAAACGTGCGCCTAAAGTAATCAGTAAATCTGCCTTCTGCAGGGCTGTGACAGCACCAACAGTTCCGTGCATGCCTGGCATACCAAAATGCTGAGGGTGGCTGTCTGGAAATGATCCAAGTGCCATCAATGTTGTAACAACAGGCGCACCGAGCAACTCAGCCAACTGCATTAACTCTTTTGATGCATTGGCTTTAATAACTCCGCCACCAACATAGAAAACTGGTTTTGATGATTGCGCAATCAACGCTGCTGCATCTTTGATTGCCTGACTTTCAGGTTCAATTTGAGGATGGTAGCCAGGTAGAGATAAATCCTTTGGCCACACAAAATCGGTTTCTTTTTGCAAAGCATCTTTTGCGATGTCAACAAGTACCGGACCAGGACGACCAGATGAAGCAATATAAAATGCCTCGGCAATCGCACGTGGAATTTCATCTGGATCGGTGATCAAATAATTGTGCTTGGTAAATGGCATTGTGATGCCACGGATGTCTGCCTCTTGAAATGCATCTGTTCCAATAGCAGCCGAAGGAACTTGACCCGTGATCGCAACCATCGGCACAGAGTCCATAGCTGCATCGGCAAGGGGTGTAACAAGATTTGTTGCTCCAGGTCCAGAAGTTGCAATACAAACTCCAACTCGACCTGTTACTTGGGCATAACCAGTTGCAGCATGACCAGCGCCTTGTTCATGTCGAACAAGGATGTGGCGGATGCTGCTATCAAAGATCGGATCGTAGGCAGGAAGAATTGCACCACCTGGAATTCCAAACATCACATCGACGCCGGCGTACTCCAAAGATTGCACGAGTGATTTAGCTCCACTCATCTTCTTGCTCATATCCATCTCCTTTCATTCTGGTCTTTCGTGTTGAACAACTTGTTTGGGTGTGAAATGAAAAAACCCTCAGATAACTGAGGGTGGCGCATGATCAAATACAGATCACGCGCCTTTAAATCACCACCACAAATGTTGTGCTCATGGTCCTATTCTCCAATGAAGCAGGCTCAGCGTCAAGGGATGAGATGCAGATCTCATATTTTGAGAGATCTACTGACAGATCGCACCCTTGGATGCAGATTGAACCAACTTTGAATACTTGGCCAATACGCCTTGAGTGTATTTATGGGTCAATGGCGTCCAACCAACTTTACGGGCCTCTAGTTCTGCTGGATCTACGAGTAAATCTAATGTGCGATTAGTGATGTCGATTCGCACCAAATCGCCATCTTTAATAAATGCAATCGGTCCCCCATCAACGGCTTCGGGTGCAACATGGCCAACACACAGTCCTGTCGATCCCCCAGAGAAGCGCCCATCGGTTAACAACAATGTTGATTTACCCAATCCAGCGCCTTTGATTGCACCAGTAATCATGAGCATCTCGCGCATGCCTGGTCCACCCTTTGGACCTTCATAACGGATTACAACTACATCGCCAGCTTTTATAGATCCATTTTCAAGTGCATCCATCGCAGCTTGTTCGCGTTCAAACACTCGCGCCGGTCCCGCAAAACTTTCAATTCCAATTCCAGCTGTTTTGCAGACTGCACCTTCAGTTGCAAGTGATCCACCGAGAATAGTAATTCCGATATCTGTCGACATCGGAGTCGAAACAGCTTTCAAGATTTGCCCATCAGGATCTGGAGGATTTATCTCCTTTAAGTTTTCGGCCATAGTCTTACCGGTAACTGTCAGAACATCTCCGTGCAATAAGCCAGCATCCAATAGACCTTTAAGGACAACTGGGATCCCACCAACCTTGTCAACATCGCTCATGACAAACTGACCAAATGGCTTGAGATCTCCCAATAATGGAACCTTTGAACCTATGCGGTGGAAGTCATCCAGAGATAGATCCACGTGCGCTTCATTGGCAATTGCTAATAAGTGCAGCACTGCGTTAGTTGATCCACCAAGTGCCATCAAAATCGTTATTGCATTTTCAAATGCAGGCTTAGTCAAAATATCTCTAGTAGTAATTCCTTGGCGAATAAGTTCGACAACTGCTGCCCCGGATGCGATTGCATAAGTATCACGGCGGCGATCAACAGCAGGAGGTGCGGCAGATCCCGGCAAAGAAAGTCCAATTGCTTCACCAATACTTGCCATTGTGTTGGCGGTATACATTCCCCCGCAAGCACCTTCTCCTGGGCAGATTGCACGTTCAATTTGATCCACGCGCTCTTTTGTAATGAGTCCACGAGCACAAGCCCCAACAGCTTCAAAGGCATCAATGATTGTTACATCCTTGCCATCAACCTGACCTGGCAAAGTTGAACCTGCATAGACAAACACACTTGCAACATCGATTCGTGCCGCAGCCATCATCATGCCGGGCAGTGACTTGTCACACCCTGCAAAAGTAACCATGCCATCTAGTCGTTCTGCTTGCATTACACATTCAACAGAATCAGCAATTACTTCACGGGAAACTAACGAAAAATGCATGCCTTCATGTCCCATTGATATTCCATCGGAAACAGAAATTGTTCCAAATTGCATGGGGAATCCGCCTGCATCAATTACGCCTTGCTTAGACGCCTTAGCTAAACGGTCTAGAGAAAGATTGCATGGGGTGATTTCATTCCATGAGGAAGCAATGCCGATTTGTGGCTTTACCCAATCCTCATCACCCATGCCAACTGCGCGCAACATTCCACGTGCTGGAGCTCGCTCCAGACCATCAGTAACAACCCCGGAACGCGGCTTCATGTTAGGCATGAGATAATTCTACCCTCTTGATAACTCATTTATCATTCAAATAATTGGAGCAATACCGTGTCACAATCCACGCCAGCAGAAACCCTAGATCCAACAAGATGGCGCACCTTACTCGTTGTCGCAATCGCTCAATTGATGATCGTCCTCGACAGCTCCATCATGAACATAGCAATTCCTAGCGCAAAGTTAGATCTTGGAATCTCAGATGCTAATCAGCAATGGGTAATCACCGCATACACATTAGCTTTTGGATCACTACTGCTTCTCGGTGGACGTATCGGCGATTACATGGGGCGCAAAAAGATCTTTCTAATAGGTCTTGCTGGCTTTGCAGCCGCTTCTGCTCTTGGTGGAGTTGCATCAACCCAGGGAATGCTTTTTGCATCTCGCGCATTACAGGGAGTCTTTGGTGCACTTCTGGCACCTGCAGCCCTTGCGATTATTTCTGTAACTTTTACTGTGCCTAAAGAGCGCGCAAAAGCATTTGGTGTAATTGGCGCAATCTCAGGTGGTGGCGCAGCGATTGGGTTGATTTTGGGTGGGGCTTTAACAGAGTTCTTTTCATGGCGCTGGTGCCTTGGTGTAAACACACCTATTGCAATCTTTGCCGCGATCTTAGCGACCAAGTTCGTTAAGGAATCTAAAGCTGAAGGTGACAACACCTACGATATTCCAGGCGTTATAACCGCAACTGCTGGTCTGTTCTCACTCACATACGGATTCAATGAAGCGGCTCTCAAGGGTTGGTCTGATCCACTGACAATTACTTTCTTGGTAGCAGCGGTTGTACTTCTTCTCATCTTCGTCTTGATTGAAATGCGAGTGAAGAATCCCTTGATGCCACTTCGTGTTGTAACAGAGCGCAACCGTGGAGGCTCATACCTTGGTTCGCTAGTTGTTGGCGCAGGATTGTTCTCCATGTTCCTATTCTTGGGACTATATCTTCAAGTAATTCTTGGCTACAGCCCACTGAAGTCTGGATTTGCATTCTTGCCATTTACTGCAGGCATCATCGTCTTTGCAGGAATTGCATCAACATTGCTTCCAAAAGTTGGACCACGACCTTTGATGGTTACAGGATTAGTTTCTGCAAGTCTTGGTATGTTGTTTATGACAAGAATTACTCCTGAAACCTCATATGCAACACATGTTTTACCTTCATTGCTAGTTATGTCTAGCGGAATGGCACTTGTGTTTATTCCACTTACTTCAACTTCTCTTCATGGGGTCTCAAACCACGACACTGGCGTTGCAAGTGCGATGGTGAATACAAGTCAGCAGATCGGTGGCTCACTTGGCACTGCTCTACTAAACACTATTGCTGCTTCAGCAACAGTTAGTTTTGCGGCGGCTAATGCTCAATTAGGCGACAAGGTGATGCCATTTGCTATGACTCATGGCTTTACAGTTGCCTTTAAGTTCAGTGCAGCGCTGCTCTTTATTGGAGCTATCGTGCTCTTCTTCTTTATCAACATTGGTAAAGAGTCACTAGTTGAAACAGAAGGCGCTGGCCTTCACTAATTAATTAGTTTGACCTAGGTGGCCAAGTAGAAGCTCTCGAACGCGAGCGGCATCTGCTTGGCCCTTTGTCTCTTTCATGACAGCACCAATCAACGCTCCTGCTGCAGGCAAATGTCCGTTACGGACTTTCTCTGCAGTCTCTGCTTGCTCACCGCAAACCTTTTCAATCGCTGCCATTAAAGCACCATCGTCATTTACAACTTTTATTCCGCGCTTAGTAACTACCTCAGAAGGTTTACCTTCTCCAGCAATAACACCTTCAACAACTTGACGAGCAAGCTTGTCAGTTAGTTCACCTGCATTAACAAGTGCCACGATCTCAGCAACATCTGCAGGAGTAATTGCAAGATCTGCTAATGCAACATCTTTATCGTTTGCAATTCGGGAAATCTCGCCAAGCCACCATGTGCGAGACTTTGTAGGATCCGCACCAAGTAACACAGTTGCTTCAACAATATCTAGTACATCTGCATTGATCATGGCTGCCATTTCCTTGTCAGGAACAGCCCATGCCTCTTGTAGTCGCTTGCGACGAATTGATGGTCGCTCAGGAAGTGCTGCACGCAAAGATTCAATCCATGCCGCGTCCGGTGCGACAGGAACAAGATCTGGCTCAGGGAAGTAACGGTAATCCTCGGCTTGTTCTTTTGAACGACCAGAACGAGTTAGGCCCGTGTCTTCCTGGAAGTGACGAGTCTCTTGGACTACTCGTCCGCCAGCATTTAGTAACTCAGCATGGCGAATCATTTCGCCACGAATAGCACGCTCTACTGAGCGAAGTGAGTTCACATTCTTTGTTTCACTTCGGGTGCCGAGTTTTTCTGCCCCAATTAATCGCAAGGAAACATTTGCATCACAACGAAGAGAACCCTGCTCCATCTTCACATCACTAACACCCAATGAGCGCAAGATGTCTCGAAGCTCTGCCACATATGCCTTTGCTACCTCTGGTGCGTATTTTCCTGTGCCAGGAACAATCTTTGTCACAATCTCAACTAAAGGAATACCTGCGCGGTTGTAATCAAGAAGTGAGTATTCGGCGCCATGGATACGGCCAGTTGCTCCGCCAACGTGTAATGACTTACCGGTGTCCTCTTCCATGTGCACACGCTCTACTTCAACACGGAACTTCTTTGGACCTTCATCAGTTTCGATCTCAACATCAACATAGCCATCGACGCAGATCGGCTCGTCGTATTGCGAAATCTGGAAGTTCTTTGGCATATCTGGATAGAAGTAGTTCTTACGTGCAAAACGAGAAAATGGGGCAATAGAACAGTTAAGAGCGAGTCCAATTTTGATTGTTGATTCGATCGCCTTTTCGTTAACAACTGGTAACGCACCTGGCAAAGCTAGGCAAACAGGACAGGTCTGAGTATTCGGTTCTGCGCCAAATATTGTGCTGCAACCACAAAACATCTTTGAATTAGTATTTAACTCAACGTGAACTTCAAGGCCAAGAACGGGTTCGTACTTAGCAACTACATCATCATATGAAAGAGTCATCGTGCACCTCCCATAATCGGTGCCTTATCCAGCAACGGTGCGCCCCACTTAGATAGAAGTGCGGCTTCAAGAGCGGCACCAACCAAATACATGCGCTCATCTTTCATTACAGGTGACATGATCTGGAATCCAACAGGTAAGCCATCTTCATCTGCCAGACCTGATGGCAATGACATTCCGCCAATACCAGCCATGTTTACGGGAATTGTTGCAATGTCATTTAAATACATCGCCAAAGGATCATTGGCCTTCTCGCCAATTTTAAAGGCTGTTGTTGGACATGTTGGCGACACTAAAACATCTGCCTTTTCAAAAGCCTTTGTAAAGTCCTGAGTAATTAGTGTGCGCACTTTTTGAGCACTTCCATAATAAGCATCGTAATAACCAGATGACAAAGCATATGTTCCCAAAATAATGCGGCGCTTTACCTCTTTGCCAAAGCCAACCTCGCGCGTCAAATTCATTACTGATTCGGCGGATGCCCCATCGACATCACCCACTCGAAGTCCATAACGCATGGCATCAAAGCGAGCTAAGTTTGAGGAACATTCAGAAGGTGCAATTAAGTAATACGCGGCCAGTGCATATTCAAAGTTGGGCGCTGATACTTCAACGATCTCGGCACCTGCTTTAGCCAACAACTCAAGTGATTCTTCAAAGCGTGCGCGCACTCCCGGTTGATATCCATCACCATTGAGTTCTTTAACAACACCGATCTTCATTCCCTTAACATCACCAGATTTTGCAGCGGCAACCACTTGAGGAACCGGCGCGTTAATGCTTGTTGCGTCCTTTGGATCATGTCCAGCGATTGCTTCATGCAACAACGCAGTATCTAACACTGTGCGCGCACAAGGACCTGCTTGATCAAGAGATGAAGAAAAAGCAACTAAACCAAAACGAGAAACTCCGCCATAGGTAGGTTTGACGCCAACGGTTCCAGTGACAGCTGCAGGTTGGCGAATAGAACCACCAGTATCTGTTCCGATTGCAAGCGGTGCTTCAAAAGCGGCGAGTGCAGCAGATGATCCGCCACCTGAACCACCAGGAATGCGAGTTAAATCCCATGGATTATGTGTTGGACCATATGCAGAGTTTTCTGTCGATGAACCCATTGCAAATTCATCCATATTTGTCTTACCCAAAATAACAATGTCATTCTTCTTTAGGTTTGCCACAACTGTTGAGTCATACGGCGGACGCCATCCCTCAAGAATCTTTGATCCACAAGTAGTAGGGATTCCCTTTTGAGCCATTACATCTTTAAGTGCAAGCGGAACACCGGCAAGAGGTGAGAGCTTTTCGCCTTTAGCGCGCTTTGCATCAACGGCTGCGGCTTGAGCAAGTGCGCCCTCTGTATCAATATGCAGGAAGGCATGAACATCTGCATCAACGGCTGCAATTCGATCTAGGTGCGCCTGTGTTAATGCGACTGAAGTGACTTCTCCGGCAGCAAGTTTTGCCGCCATCTCCGATGCGTTATCGCGAATCATTCTTCACCCAAAATCTGTGGCACACGAAAACGTTGCTCCTCTTGAGCTGGTGCACCAGATAGCGCTTCTTCTGGAGTAAGACTTGGAACAACTACATCTGGACGGAAGATATTGCGAAGCGGCAATGGGTGTGAAGTTGGTTCGACATCTGCACCAGCAACCTCTTGAACCCGGGCAACTGCATCCAAAATTACCGAGAACTCATTAGCCAAATTCACTAACTCTTCATCGCTCATCTCGATGCGGGCTAGGCCTGCAAGTTTTGCGACATCATCGCGTGAAAGGCTGCTCATGGGCCTTAGTCTAATTAAATTAATCGCTAACTGCGAATTTGCCCATTTCCAGTAACTATCCAAGTGGTGGTGGTCATCGCTTCGAGTCCCATAGGGCCGCGGGCATGCAATTTTTGATTTGAGATACCGATTTCAGCCCCAAATCCCATCTGCTCGCCGTCAGTAAATCTGGTCGATGTATTGACCATGACCGCGGCGCAATCTGCCAAAGCGATAAATCTCTTCACATTGTCTTTGTTTTCAGAAATTATCGCTTCTGTGTGTTGAGTTCCAAACTTTGCAATATGAGCACTTGCTGCATCAACAGATTCAACAATAGCAACGTTGATCTCTAAAGTTCCGTACTCAGTACAAAAGTTTTCATCAGTAGCCAACGTTGCTGGAATTCCAACACTTTGTGCAATGGCAAGGGTTGCAGAGTCACAGTGCAGAATAACGCCTGCTTCATGCAAAGCTTTAAGTGCAACGGGTGCGAATTCATTAGCTATCGCAGAATGTAGAAGCAAAGTTTCTGCAGCGTTACAGACACTTGGTCGCTGCACCTTTGAATTGATAATGATTGGTAACGCCTTTGCAAGATCGGCAAACTCATCAATATAGACATGGCACACACCAGCGCCAGTTTCGATGGTTGGAACTGTTGATTCATCAACGACCATACGGATTAATGCAGCGCTTCCACGAGGAATTACAAGATCAACTTTGCCACGAGCATTCAAGAGTGCTTTTACTGTTTCACGATCATCAGATGGCACCAATTGGATTACATCTGGAGAAATCGATGTCGTTGCTAAAGCATCACGCATGACTTGCACCAAAATCTGATTACTGTGTGCGGCACTTGATGACCCGCGAAGTAGCGCAGCATTTCCTGACATCAACAAAATCACTGCAGCATCCACAGTCACATTTGGACGTGCTTCATAGACCATGCCGATAACGCCAAATGGAACTGAGATTTGCTCTAACTCGATGCCGTTAGGCAAAGTTGATTTACGTAAAGTCATGCCTAACGGATCAGGTAACTGACTCACTTGGCGCGCTCCACCTGCGATACCGGTGATGCGCTCAGGAGTTAATAAAAGCCTGTCCAGCAATGATGAATTCAGTCCTGCTAAACGACCAGCTTCCATATCCTTTTCATTGGCTGCAAGGATTTCAGTACTTCGAGCCTGAATGGCATTGGCGATAGCAACAAGTGCTTCTCTGCGTTCGGCACCAGTTGTAACACTCAAGGTGCGGCCAGCAACTCGTGCCGAATCAGCCAAAGAGTTGATCAGAGTTTGGGCGCTCATTAAATCAACACCAGATCATCACGATGGACTAATTCCCGTTCAAACTCTGCTCCCAATGATGCAGCAAGCTCTTTAGTTGACCGACCCAACATCTGTGGCAAATCTTCTGAATCAAAGGCAACTAATCCGCGCGCAATTACTTTTCGATCTGGCCCAACTAATTCAACCGCATCTCCTGCTATGAACTCACCTTCAACAGCCGTAACCCCTGCTGGTAGCAGTGAAACTCCACGTTCCAAAATTGCTGTTACCGCTCCCGCATCAAGAATTAATTTTCCGCTAGGAGTTGTCGCGTGAGCAAGCCAGAGCAATCGAGAAGTTGTTTTACTGGCTTGTGCATGAAAGTGGGTTCCTAGTTCTTCCCCGCCTAATGATTTTTCTGCATCAGCTAAAGATGTCAGCAACATGGGAATGCCTGCAGAGGTTGCAATTCTCGCCGCCTCTACCTTCGTCACCATTCCCCCGCTTCCAACACCTGAGCTACCTGCACCACCCAATGTTGTTGTTTCAATATCTGCGATAACAGGTACTTCTCTGATTCTTTGCGCACCTGGTTGTGATGGTGGAGCGTCATAAAGCGCATCTATATCTGAAACCAGCACCAATAGGTCTGCGCCAACAAGTAACGCGACGAGAGCGGCAAGTCGATCATTATCACCAAAGCGGATTTCACCAGTACCAACTGAGTCATTTTCATTAATGATTGGAACAACACCTAGTTGAAGCAGACGAAATAGAGTGCGTTGTGCGTTTTGATAATGAGAGCGGCGAACAACATCTTGCGTAGTCAGTAAAACTTGTGAGGCGGTTATTATATGGCGAGCAAAACTTTGGGTGTATTGAGCAACTAACAAACCTTGGCCAACTGATGCAGCAGCCTGCTGTGTTGCAAGATCCTTTGGACGAACGGATAAGCCAAGTGGTGCTAGTCCTGCAGCAATTGCGCCTGAGGAAACAACTACTACTTCTGCCCCACGTGCTCTGCACGCAGCAACAGCATCTACAAGTTTATTAACTGCATCTGCATCGAGTGCTGATCCTGCTTTACCGGTGAGAGAGGAAGACCCAATCTTGATGACGATGCGCTGTGCAGAGGTAATCTGCTCTCGGCTCACTTGTCATCCCCGTCCTCTGGTTCTTTCACGATGGGTGCTGAAAGTTTAGGTGTGTGTGGGTCAACTACGTTGTATTCCCATTGCTTGGCGATTTCATCTTCACTCAAAATATCTTCGACACGCTCAGGCATGTTCCAGGTCGATTCAAGACGTGAATCTTCACCACGACGATGTAAATGCCCAGCAAGTTGCTCAGCACCAGCCTCGATGGTTGGCTCCCAGTCAAAGATAACTTCGGTATCTCCATCGCCGATACGAACTTCACTGCCGGCAACAGCACCTTTCTTATACAACTCTTTTTCAACTCCCAGTTGTGCAAGTCGATCTGCTAAGTAACCAATAGCTTCAGCGTTCTTAAAGTTGGTCTGTCTCACCCAACGTTCTACTTTCTTTCCACGAATCGTGAATGTTCCATCAGCATTAGCATTAACTAAGAATCCAGAATCATCGACAGCGACTGGGCGCAAGATAATGCGAGTGCGCTCTTCAGCACCAGCTTCAATGCGGTTTTTGTGCACTAAGCGTCCCATGGCATAGATCAGATCTTGCAAACCTGCTCGGGAAGCTGCAGAGACTGGATAAACGTCATATCCCTTATCGCGCAATTCTTGTTCGACCATATCTGACATTGCCTGACCATCAGGTAAATCGATTTTGTTCAGCGCAACTATGCGAACACGATCTTCGAGTCCACCGTATAGGGCTAATTCGTTTTCAATCGCTTCAAGATCTGCAACTGGGTTGCGATCTGTTTCTAAAGTTCCACAATCTAGAACATGGACCAAAGCAACACAGCGTTCAACGTGACGGAGGAACTCAAGGCCTAAGCCCTTACCTTGTGATGCTCCTGGAATAAGTCCCGGTACATCTGCAACTGTGAATCGAGTTTCTCCTGCTTGGACAACACCAAGGTTTGGTACCAAAGTTGTAAATGGATAATCTGCAATCTTTGGACGTGCTGCAGAAACAGCTGCAATCAAAGAAGATTTTCCTGCACTTGGAAATCCAACTAATGCGATATCTGCAACGCTTTTTAACTCAAGAGTTAAAGTGCGCTCTTCACCTGGTTCACCAAGTAAGGCAAAGCCTGGTGCACGACGCTTAGATGAAGAAAGCGCCATATTTCCGAGGCCACCAAATCCGCCTTGGGCAGCTATAAATGTTGTTCCGGTGCCAATTAAATCTGCAATCTGCACACCATTACTATCGTAAATAACAGTTCCATTTGGAACTCCAAGGATTAAATCTTCACCTTGGTGTCCATCTTTGCGATCGCCGTAACCCTGATGACCTGAAGTGGCTCTGCGATGTGGTGAATGGTGGAAGTCGAGCAAGGTTGTGACACTTGGATCAACAATAAGAATTACATCTCCGCCGCGCCCACCATTGCCGCCATCTGGTCCGCCAAGTGGCTTGAACTTTTCACGCTTTACAGAAACACAACCATCCCCACCTTTACCTGCAATGGCATAAAGAGTTACGCGATCAACAAATGTTGTCATTGCTTAACCCCCTTCATCTGTAAAAACCTGATTGAATGAAAAAAGCGAGCCGCATGATTACGGCTCGCTCTTTTACAAGAAACCTAAAATTAAGCTACCGGAGCCACATTCACAACGCGACGACCGCGAGC